>Ga0179591_1172548_pt1 | contig 10679 bp, 8 predicted proteins | sample CZOMad2_1_08_16f_FD_182891 | JGI IMG/M metagenome (GOLD analysis project Ga0179591, IMG submission 182891) | Vadose zone soil fungal communities from Angelo Coast Range Reserve, California, USA - CZOMad2_1_08_16fungal (PacBio error correction) | ecosystem: Environmental > Terrestrial > Soil >...
GGCAACGCCGCATATATCAACAAAGGCCCTTTGGAGGATCAGGGGCGGGTCTTCGCGTCAGTCCTCAGGGGAAAGAGGGGGATGAAGGAAGAGCGACTTCTGAGTTGGGGAAAGTCGGTCTCTTCGAAGAGACGAAGGGACTGAATCTGAGAGGGAAAGGAAGAGACCGCATGGAAATTACTCCGGAAGCAGGCACCTTGAACGTATAAAGAGGAGAACAGTCGCCGGTTCAATATAGAGAATCGGTTATGACCTCACCCTTCATGTAGAGTCCGCGTCAACCACGCCATAAAGGGGGGGGGGTGGGTGTCGAGAGAGACCCGGTGATAGAAAAGAGACTAGTCGTAGGGTCTAGAATGATGCTGCTACAACACATAGAGACGTCGCTCTGACAGAGAAGCCGGTTGACGTCCTAGCAGAAAAGGGAAGAAGGAGCGTGACGAGCCCAGGTGCATCACCATTCGACAAACAGGGAGGGATATATGAGAATATAGGAGATGTCGGACGAAAGGTCAATCATTGGACCGGCCTGCCGCTCAAATCGAAGTGAGAAAAAACGGGGACGTCCGACGCTTATAAACGGAGAGCGACAAGGATTGTCGGCGTTTCCTACTCTGGGAAAATGCAACGGAATGAGGTTCCACTACGAGGAAGGAGCATTAAAAGGGGAAAAAGGCCGAATCGGCGGCCGGCCAAGACCACTGAATCGCATTCTGCCGATTCTGGCATTAGAGGAAAAAAAAAACACTTTACGGCAACTATTATTAATAAACGGCTAAAGGTGGACTATTCATGAAGTCGGGTCGGAGAATCTCGAAATACGAACCTGTCAAAATGGCTTCACTCAAAAAAGATCTAAAGAATGACCGCCGACCGGAAAAAAAATGGTCTTGTCCTATCCTCTCCAAAAAAGAAAAAACTAGATCGTGTGAGAAATAAGAGAGCTGGGTAGAAATTCCAGGAGTCGGCAGTGGCCGTCGGGAGGGACGAAATCTCCGCGAAACCCTTCTGAGGAAAAAGAAAAGCGTCGGTGTTCTTCATTAAAGCAGAGACTCAGAGGGAATAAGGAAGACGAGGGGGGGCGCCAGGAGAAGGCGCCGCTAGAAAAGAGAGGGATTTATTCCTGAAGATGACGATGTGGGCGTGCAAACCGGGAGCAGCAATCGAGGAAAGGAGATGGAAGGCGCTTGCCTTTGCCTCAAGAAAACGGTCACGACACCCGACTGCTAAGATAAAGGGAACTAAGAGGGGAGGAAAGGTACATGGCACCTTCGAATCAGACAAGCCGAATGGGTAAGGGGAATATCCATTCCCGGGGTAGAGATTAGCGAGACCGGGGGGGAGAAGTCCTTGAATCCTAATTATCCTAAAAGGAAAACCGCGTCTTCCTCAGGACGTCTATCCCGGAGTGAAGGAGACTTCTGTTCCATCCTGAAAATCGCCGACGCTCGAAACTGGGGAGAGAAAGGGGACTCAGATGCAGATAGAAGGAAAACAAGTGGGGAGAAGAGTACATATAGGAAAATGTGGAATCCTCTCACAGACAATTTGAGAACCTAGTCAAGTTGAGAAAAGAATAAAAGCTGGAAACAAAAAGAATTCGACCATCCTCTCGGGTCAAGAAAGCTCGGGCGGGACGACAGGTCAGGGGATAAAATCTAAGAAGTAGGTAAGAAACTCAAGATGCCGAGGTAAAAACAAAAGAAGAAACATAGTCGAGGCAGATGCGGAATAGAGAAGCAATATCTAAAACCGACCTTGGGAGAAGAAAGGGACTGTGTTGTCTTAAATAAACGAGGCGGAGCGCCCGGCACGATCCAAATGCAACGCCGGCAGGAAGGACAGACGGAGAGGCGCCGCGAACGAGTCACCAAAAAAGGAGAGATAGCAAGGGCAAGGGAGTCGGGGTTGACATCCACGCTCAATCTCCGGGAACAAAAGAAAAAAAAAACAGGGATTCGGCCTCAGCACCTATATTACTAAGGGAAAGCCAGCCAGGTGGGAACGGGGGAGGAACAGACAGGCCCGCCAAGCAGCCATCAAAAAAAGGAGGGCGCTGAGCTCGATGACCCGACAGAGAGTGGTGGAGAAAGCAAAAATCTTCAGGGGGATGGAAAGAAAAAAAGCCCCCGTCGCATCATAAACAAACCGGAAAAAGAACGAGAAAAGTCCGATCACGCAATGAAGATAGAAGCCGTCAGGTCCACGCACAAATCAGCAAATGGCGAAAAAAAGATAATCTCAAGAAGAACCTTCGCCCTGTACAATCCTACAGCTCTCGCACTGGGCTCGAAGAAAGGGGGGGGAGAGCAGAGAAGCGCTGGGGCCGCCTATGCGAATCCATTTGGGAGGGGGGAACGAACGAAAACGGCAATAGCGGGGCGCCGAGTCTTCAGCGGGGAAAGAGGACCCGGCGGCAGCGTCACCCCTTCATTCAAGGAGCCAACGCACAAAAACCTTAAGGAGGAAAGAGGCGAGGAACGCGGGGAAGTGAACGAAGGAAGAAAAACAGACTCATCTCACATGGGCCAGCGACCGCAAGGTCGAGAAGGGAGCGGTGCTAGTCGTTATGACTGCGCAGAATTCCAGGGAAGAAAAAAGAGGGAAAATACCGCTCCTCAAAGGAATGGGGTGAAAAAAAAACGCCGAGGATCAATATAGAAAAAAAAAACGTATAGAAAAAAAGAGACCAGTTATTGCAGAAGAAACTGGGGCCGCCGGGAGGAGTGATCGGTCGTCTCGTCAGGGAACGGAAATGCGGCGCATCAACGACTACAAAACAAGAACCGGTAGTGCCGGCCGTGTCCCTCTTCCCATTGTATAATGAAAAAGGATGGGGTAAAAGGCCGCAAACAGCTTGAGATGAAATAGGCAGACAACTAAAAAGCTGCCGAGAGAGTGAAGGGGGTGTTCAGGGGATCAGGTAGATACGGCTTGACGGATGAAGATCGGGGTCGTCGTCGATTCCTCCATGAGGAACGCCCGCTCCTTCGCCCTGGGGATAAAACAAGGATCCTAGGGAGGCTCCACAAGAGCAAAAGTGGAGCATGGCCCATCTCGGAAGAAGGAAATGTCGGGACATGCTAATTTCATGAAGGGAGATCAAATCGGTCCTCCAGGTATGAGGGGGACTAATGGAAAAGGAAAAGGGAAGGGTCAAAAGACAAACGACAAGGGGTATCCGTTTCGATCAAGGGGTGTTTATGTTCGCGGGCATGGGCTTCAGGAAAAATGAAATTTTACGTCTCTCAACAACGATCGGAGGGAAGAAGAGATATTCAAGGCCGCTTGCCGGAGGAAGCGGCCGAACTGGACGAGGCAAGCCAGGGAAAGACCCCGGGCTTGGCGTGAAATTAGGTGCAGGAAGGGGTTGAGTAAAGAAGCCCTTATCGCCTGAGAGGAGGGTCGCATGGGAGGTATCGGTGAAGGGCAAAAAAAGCAGGAAAAAGGGCGAGACCGAATATGCTCGTGGTTGGGGGAAGAGACGGAGGGCCCTAAAGCAAACCAGAAGGAAGGCGGGCACCTGGGTGTCGTCCTATCCTTTCTCGAAGAGGCCGCCGTTATTCTCCGACAAAGAGTCAGCAGGGGGGGGGGCGACAAAGCGATAACGCCAATACGTTGTCTGGGTAAAGGGGGAGGAAACAGACACGCCTCGGAAGGGGGGAGCCGTGGTATGAAAGCGGCATCGTCCTAAAGGGAAGAGGAGAAAATCTCGCACTCTTCTTCCGCTCAAGGGGGGGCGGCGGCGCCGGAAGGGGGGAGGGAAGGACTATATGCAGGCGGAACTCCTCCACGAGGGGGGGAGGAGAAAAAGCGGCTGGTGCGGAAAATGTGCGCGACAGCGACATGGCCGAAAGAAAGTAAGTGATACGCATCGGCCCTTCCCAGAATCGTCTGAAAGTGGGAATGAGGTAGGCCCTGGACCATCCGGGACGCCACTCCCCGAGAAGGGCGAAAAACCGTAGTGGGAAGATAGGAAGGCGCGCTCCGCTCTAATTAAGTCAAACCCGAGAGAAGATAGAAGCAGGAAGGTGGGAAGATAAAAGCGGTAAAGGAGGGGGAAGGGTTTCCAAGGCTCGCAAGACACATATAAAAGGACGCGCAGCGCGGGGAAGACGCGGCATCTCCAGGTAAACACGGCATATCGCAGCTCAGGTCTTCAGCAAAAGGGACAATAAGGAAAGGTTAGCATCGAGTAAGAAGGGCATATAGGCGAGCGGCTCTTATCGCAGAGAAAATACGCTCCGGACGCGGGGATGTCCATGAGCCAGGGGAAGGAAGGTATTGACGGAAAAAAGAAGGGAGGTACGACGAGGAAAAAAGTCCGGCAAGACAGGGAAATCAATTGCAGGGCGCAAAGAAGGTAGAAGGATGCTCAGGGCACAGGGGAAGGGGAGAGATCGCTTCTAACCACCATGCCTTTTCTTGGGAAAGGAGGTCGGGCTTCATTTAGCTGGGAAGCGGCGGGCTGAGGCAGGGAAAAAGTACAGGGGGATGACTAGAAGAAAAACCCGATCCACGCGAAAAGAAGGAATAAGGCTGGCTGCCATCATCTAGGACAGGAAATGTCGGAGACTCGCCAGAGAAGGGAAGAGACAAAATGGAGAAGCGCACTTGGTCAACTTGGGAGGAAGGGGGAAGGAGGCGGGGGCCAATAGGAAGAGGCAGAAGTAAAAGGGGGAAAGCATCACCGATGTCGACGGAAAGGGATCTCGTTCAAACGAAAAAAGAAGGCGATCCTCTGACTGCGTCAAGGGCCGGTCGGACGTACACCGTCGGGAAGAGTCGGTAGAGAAACGGGGACAAGGGGCCCGGACGAAGGAACCGAGGACCTCCTCGGCTCCCGCCATTTGTTGAAACAGGGGGGGGGAACGTTATCTGGGGGGATCGTCAAAAAAAGTCGTCATTCTAAAAAAACGTCAACAAAGCAACGGCGGAGACGCGCTAAAAAAAAAGGGAAGATAGGTCTGGGAAGGGAGGGAGCAACGCATCTCGACCAGAAGACAGGAGTCCCACTCGGAAACTACAATGATCGAGGCGCAAACGGAAAGGGGGGGTCGGGGATAGACCATAAGGAGGGAAGAAAATTTGGAGGAGGCTGGGGACGTCGCAAACAGACTAGCAGGAGGAATGCGCTCCGGCTTCAAATTTCCATGAAGCGAATCATCTCCTTAATTACAGGGATGTGAGGAAACATTAAGAAAGGAGGCCGCGCCAGAAGGGGGGAACAAAAGAAGAAGTCGCTCTTCAGCGACCGAGCAGGGCGTCTGTCGATAGCCCGACGAGTCAACCGGGGGGAAAACAGCGCCGAACAAGCCGATATTTGGGGAGAGATCGAGTGAGGATCAGAGAAACAAAACAACGGAGGATGAGGGGAAAAGGAAGAAGCCAAGACGAAATAGAGCAACAATCCGGCTGGGAAAAAAGAGTCTGCGCGTCTTGCGGTCTCTACCTTAAACGATGACGTCGAAGATCGATGAGTGGGTATGGGGGGCACAGGAAGGGGAGAGACCTAGGAGAGGGAAGGTGAATTGACAGATAAAATAAAGCTCCGTATAAGACGCAACGGGGAAGCAAAATGAAAGAGGGCGAGCCCTTCCGCTCTACAGTCCTTAAAGGGAGGGGGGACAGCAAAAGAGTGAGAGAAGGAGTCAACCCTCAATCACGGGGACGTAAATAGGATGCGCCGCGGGAATCTTCATAGGGAGAGAGGCGGCTCCAGCGACCTTCGAAATTGCGGTCGCGAGACTCCAGGGAAGGAATATGGCAGGAGAAATGAAGAAAAGGACTGAAAAAAAACTCAATAGAGAGGGGGAAGAAAACCGGTCGCCAAAAAGGTAAGAAGGAGGAGGATATCTGAAAGAAAGTCAATCATTGAAAAGAACGCCGCGACCAGAAAGGAGGGGGAGATCCTTTGGGGGGGGTGGGTAGGCCGGAACGGGGGGAACGGCGAAAAGCGAAGGAATTAGCTGCCGACGCGGGTATAAGGAGGGAAGGCCACGAATCAGGACTCATCATTTGAAAAGGGTGAAACCAAATCCTTCCTCGGCAAGTTCAAGGGACAAGAAGCGGAGCCATGTCGGGAAAGCTGCGCTATAGTTCAAGGGCGAAGGGAAAAGTCACCGGAAATGATGGCAAGACCAGGAAAAGGCGCAAAGATGAAAAACGTCAAGAAGGGCAGTCCTAGCCCTTGAAGGCAGAAGACAAACCCTTCGACGAAGCAAAAGCAACTGCCGACAGAAAGGAAGGGACATGTCGGAAGAGAAAGAGGGAAGGAAGAAATATCGTGTTCGATCATACGCGAAGCGGTAATTCAATGGGGAAGGGGGAAGGGGGGGGGGATGAGATTCTCTCGAAACCTTCGAATCCAGGCTGCGTCAAGATAAGTCAGGAGCTTGCAGAACAGGAAGGAAAGGAGGACAGACGAAGCGGGTACGGGTTGAGGATTTTCGCCTCCGAGACCGGCCAGCGAAGGGAGTGGGAAAAGGGAAGACGAAGAGGGAAAGGTGAGGAAAAAACGCGGCTAGATTGCCGTCGAGGGCGCGCCCCTCTCGGGTCGAGACAAGGGAAGGAAAGGGCATTATGGCACGATGGTGCAGGGGAGAATCATACCGCGAATCCGCCTCGCAAAAGGGGGTGAGGGAATAGCAAGAGATGTCAAAATTAAACTCGCGCAAGTAGCCTGACAAGGAAGAGAGAAGAAGCCGCGATCTGCCTCAATGAGGGGAGAGCAAGAGATGTAATTGCGAAGAAAAGTCCCCCAGACAGGGAACCCCGACAGGAACCTAGGAAGCAAAAAGAACGGGGCGAGGACAAGCCGGCGCAATAACTAGAGAAAGTCAACGAAAGGGGGAAAAAAACAAGAACAGCGAGTCCAAGTAGAAGAGCAAAAAGAGTTGCGCAACTACCCTTATAAAAACCGCGAACGCTTGCACCTATAGGAATTCAAAAAAGAGGAGCCGCACGCCGAAAAAAGAAGTTTCAGAGATCAAAACATCCTTCGAGAAATGAAGACCGGCTCTCGTCACACGTCATCCACCGATGGGAGAGCGAGGAGGGAAGGAGGGAAGGACCGCAACGCCTATCTCTTCGTATTCCAAAAAAAAGGGGAAAAACCACTAACTGTTTGGATGGAATCAAGAGGCGGAACGAGAACGTAGCCCGGATTCGAAAACGAAACAAAAATCAGTCCGGCGAGGGTCCGCGGGGCATGAGGAGAAAAAAAGAAAAACCCGACGCTTCGTCGTCGCCAAAGTCTGAAGAGGGAAGGAAGAGCAAACTCCTATTTCGGCGTCAGATCCATAGGGAAAAGACGGCTTCTAGGCGAGTGAGTGGAAAAGAAATCAGGGGTGGCTAACTGTTCGGAAATACCCTGCGAAAAAAGGCAGAAAAGCCAGGCAGCGGCAGAAGGGGGAAACGGGTGAGCCCGACGCTCGTGTTTGCGAGAACGGAAAAAGAGGAAGGGGGGTTGAGGCAGCCCATTCGGTCCCTCTAAAAGACCATCAACCCCCCCAACAAAAAAAACCACCCACAAAAGGGGAAGTGAAAAAAAGTCGTAAAAGGGGTCGATCAAGCAGACGATCAGCGAAAAGCACCCAAAGTCAAGGCTGGAAAGAGAAAAAAGAGCCTTCTCCCTTGTCCGAAGGAGTGCGCGCCTGAAAGAAAACCGAAGTTGGAAAGGAAAGAAAGAGCATGAACCAGGGGGGAAACAGAATCATGTGGAGGGACGCAAGCGGCGGACGGAAAAAGCAAGATTTAAGGCATCGACGAAGCAGGGGAAAGCGGCAGCGTCAGAAAGGATCTCTAAAACCAACGAAAAAACGCAACCGAAAATATTTCTCATCAAAAAAGCTTGCGCCGAAAACGACAAAAAGACAAAAAAAAACCATGGCGGGCGGACACGGCAGAGAAGAGAAGGGGGCGGGGCGGTGCGTAGTTTGGAGGGAGGGAGAAAGAAAAAATGAAACAGACGCGGCCGACTATCACCCTCAGACCCGGGAAGGGCGCAACCGAGGCTACCATGAAAGGGGGAAAAGAGCGAGAAAAAAAACAAAAACTTAGAGGGAATAGAGAGATGATCCAGAAAAGAGGGGGAAAAGGGGAAGGCCGGGGGGAGGGGGTGGAAAAGAGGAGGGGTTTGTCGGTAAACAATTTGCAAGAAGAAAAAAAAGCCCCGTACCCGATCGTCGAAGTAGGAACCCGCTGCCCATGAGATTAGGTGGAAGTCCTCAAAAGCGAGAGCGTCAATAGCCTGAACTGAGAGGACGGAAGGGAACTCGTTGCTCGGGGGGGCAAGAAAACCTGTGACTCTGCCGCTACTGGGAGAGAGTATTGCCTACAATCGGAGGAACAATCCGGCCAGAGGAGACAAAAAGGGAGCCTCGTAACGCAAAAAAGGAGAATGACTAAGGGTAAGGGATCAAAGAGAGAGACAGTTCGCGCCGGGGTTCGGCCGACAAGAATTCGTAAGATCTGGATAGGGGCAGAAGGTGCGTTGCACATTTACGAGGAGATATCGAAGGAATAGTTAGAAGAGAAAAACACTTTGGAAAAAAAAAGCAGGGGGTTCGATCAAGGTGGGAGGGCGCGGGCCCGGGCAAAATAAAGAAGATTTTTGCCGTCAAAACAAGAGGAAAAGGGGAAATCTTAGCTCAACGTACCAGCTGTCCGCAGAGGAAGGGTGCTGTCGCACAGAGACGAACAGGTAGAAAACAACAAGCTTGGGGGGAATTCGAAAAGAGAGGGGGGGGTACAAGGAAACGCCCCTATCGGCAAAGGGAAGGCGCCGAAATATGAATTTTAGCGTTGGGTGCACAACCATCAGAAAGCCGGTGTAGAACCTGATGGAAGGCGGGGAGGGGGTTTCCTCGTTCGCGGCAGAAAAAGAAGAACCGTCTCGGACTGCTTTGAAGGAAGAGAAGGAGGAAGCGCCGCCGCGTTATGGAGAAGAAGAGGATCGATTGTGCGACAAAGGCGGGATAGAATAGAGATTCAGGGTGAGGGAACTAGGCAGGACAAGAGGAAATCGACCAGGGGGGAAGGGGTCCAGAGGGGGAACTTCATCTGAAGAAGGGGGAAAAGGGGGGGAATATCTCAAAACACCGTCGTCCCGCCATATCGGCGGCGGGAGCCAGAGGATGTTCGCCTTTCGATAGGTGGGAGGGCAAGGGCAGAATCGACTGGTATGGAAAGACTGGGACAAAGAGGGGGGTCCACTTGGTGCGCTCTGGAAAGGAGAAAAAAGGTAACGATCGACTTTGATATGAGGAGATGTCCCGTCCCTTGAAAAGGGAAGGGGGGCGGCGATGTCTCCCTTAAAGGGTCGCAAAACCGCTCGCAGAGGAGAAAGAGGGAGTTGGAAGGAAAAGGACCAAGCCAGGAAAAAGGGGGAGAGATAAGATCGAAGAAAAGGTGAAAGACGACCCAGAAGTAAGTCTGATCAAAGTAAAAGGAAAACGACGCCCATCTTGCAATCTTCAAGGGAACCTGGTTTCGAGACGAGCGGGAGAAGGGAAAGGCACGAAGGGAGATCCAATCGTGATTCGAAGAAAATACATTACATCAGAAGAGAGAATACAAAGAAATAGCGGGCGGCGGAAAAAGGATAGGAAAGCGAATTAAGTTCTCTTCCTAGGAGAGAAGTCATAAGCCACAGACGAATAGGAAACCAGTTAGTCTACTGGCTATCGCAGAGAAAAGGAAAGGCCGAATCAATGGGCAATTCCAAAACAACAGGAAAGGCCGCAGGATGCTTCGCACCGATCAAAGCGCGATGCGCTTACGCCACGAAAGGCCGGGAGGGAAGGGCAGGGCTGGGAAGGACGACGCGTGAGGGGAAAAGGTGAAGTGGGGAGAATAGAGAAAAACGTATCCGCCGCTACATATGCCGGTCAACCCGCGGTCTGCATCGGCTGACGGGGGGGGAACCGTGGAGAAACGACTATAGCAATCGGAAAAATGGCGGCTCACGGTCCTTGGGAGAAGCCGGATTCTGGACAACTCTCGTACCAGGAGGGCGGAAAAGTAGTCGGAAAAAATCAACCGATGGAAGACATCCGCGTCAGAAACGGGAGGGAAGCGCGATATCGAAAAGGATCAGCCGTGATCCGGGAAGAGTGACAGTAAACGGCTTATTGCGAGAGGGGGCGCGGAGCGCAAGGATTGCAGGTGAACCAGAGCGCAGCCGATATCCGAAGATCTCCCCGACCATTTTTGGGGGGGGGCAACACGTGGATAAACCGATTAGCTGGGGGAGACAGAAAGAGAGTATTGAGACTACGCCGTCATACCTTCACTTCAAGAAGAAGCTACCGGAATCGAGAAGGGGCTGAGAAAAAAGACGCATAAAGAAAAGAAAGAGAAAGGGGTCACGAAAAGGAGAAAGCAGACGTCCAAACGGGGTTTACGCGAGGAAAAAAGAAAAGGGTGAGGTCTCCCCGATCTTTTGGGGGACTTACCACCGGACGTCTCTGGGAAGGACTTTAAAAGAAACTATCCTAGGGAAGGGAAAGAGAGGCGCGTATAGAAGAGGAAGTTCAAGGGGTCAACCTTCGAGCGAGTCCAGAAAACGTCTTGGACGGAAGAAGAGTCTGGGAGAAAGGTAATATCGGTCGTAACGCCCAGGAAAAAAAAGTATCTACCTTAAAACGGGCGGGGGAACTCTATGAGGGGATTAAAGG
>Ga0179591_1346536_pt1 | contig 10679 bp, 8 predicted proteins | sample CZOMad2_1_08_16f_FD_182891 | JGI IMG/M metagenome (GOLD analysis project Ga0179591, IMG submission 182891) | Vadose zone soil fungal communities from Angelo Coast Range Reserve, California, USA - CZOMad2_1_08_16fungal (PacBio error correction) | ecosystem: Environmental > Terrestrial > Soil >...
AATGAGGTAGAGACAGAGGCGAAAAGAGAGGCCTTGAGGTAAGCTTTAAAAAGACTGGAAGGAAAAAAAGGAGAATAGAAAGGGATTGTCTAGACCTAAAAGTATTTACTAAAGACGATAAGGTAGGGGAGGGCATACTCGGTATATATAAGGAGTACCAGAGTCAGGAATAAAAGAAAAGAAAAGGTCAAGTTTCACGTTTTACTATAGACGCATAACAGTAAGACGCGAAGTATATTAGCAAGAACATAATTGCGATTTAGGGTGATATAAAGGGGGATCAACTTACGAAATACAAGAGAGTAGGGGGTCAGAACTTATAGCAAAAATTGTTGAGAAGGGCTTATACTAATTTTTAAAGGGCGGCGAAGACTAGTTAAGAACTTATACTAGAGGAAAACAACATCACTAAAATGAGACGTAAGGAAAGTTAACTAAGGGGGTTTAGGAGAAACTAAGAGGGCGGAGAACGAGGAAAGAGAAAGCTAGAATTGATAAGATAGTAGAGGAGGAATGTTGGTGTAAGGACCGTCTTCTAAAATTACACTTAGAAAGAAAAGGCAAATAGGGAGGGATACCTGACTAAACAAGGAAAGGCGGAAATCAACCGAACGAGAAAAGAAGGATAATCTTAAGGACGTAGGCAATAACTAGGAGTAGGAAGCAGGTAATATATAAATAAGGGGTAGAAAGTTCCTAATAGAAGAAAAAGAGTAGACAAGACGGAAGGAAGGGGCGGAATAGGGACCTTTAATAGGCGATAAGAATAAGAGAACTTAAGGTATAGAGTAGTATAAATCTATACAATTTGATAGTAAATATAGAGAAGGGGAGAAGTAATCCTCTGATAAACAGCTAAATATAGAGTGGAAAGAAAGTGTAGCCTAGAGTAAGGAGGGAACGAAAAGAATCAAACTAGGGTTAGATATAAGGGGTTATATAATCAATAATAACCTGCAGGGCTATCTATCGGGGGGGAGCCCTAAGTGCTACAGTCAATGGACTGACATTCAAGGATGAAGACTTCTAGGAGGTAGGGAAATCAGGGTTGTGGTAGTCTTTCTAACCCCTTTAATATTAAAGGCATTAATTGAACTTACAGAAGTTAATGTAGATATTATATTACGATCAGAAGGAATGTCCCTCTGAAAGGGGGACCTATAAATAAAAAGAATTCGTTGAGGGAATTTAAACTACAAGACAGTCGAATGCCCTAAGCCTTCGTTATTGAAGATCTAGGTAATATAGATCTCCCTCGGTCATCTAAGATCCACGCAAAGGACATAAGTAGGTGTCAATCAAATAGAGCAGCATCTCAGGTATCTATGAGCTGCCTCAGGCCAAATATGCTGGATCTCACGAACGTGGCCTGGAGCTGAAAGGGGGATAATAATGCTTAATTAGACAATATAATCTAGCTAGTAAAGAAAAAGTAGGGGAACTACGTATCCAACTCTAGTAGAAGGGGACCGTCGCCATAGGAGAGGTGGTAGATCCTCTAATTGGTTCAATTCCAGAATAAAAGATGAAGGGGGGTCTGCTCAGTGGAAAGCACTTCTGAGGAAGGAAAAGAGGAACCTCTTTGGATGCACATAAAAAAAAACAAGTTAAGAACAAATAGGGATATAAAGTGAAGGGGAGCGTGCTCAAAAAAACTGAGGGAGACGAAGAGCCGAGAAGGTATATCGACTGAAAAACACAACTTGAGTAAGAACCTCAGAGAGCGAGAGACACGAAAATTATAAGGCGAGGAGAAGTGGGGTAGCCCTATAAACTACGGCTAGTATCCTCTAGGTTAAGACTACTAAGAGAGGGAGGGATGCGCCTTTTAACAGGGTCGTTGGGGCCTGGAAAGCAAGGAAGGGTATCTCTCAGGGACTCTATCCTAGAGGCAACGTGAAGGGTACTCTTAGACTGATGGGTCAGGTCAAGTTTGAATACCGATTTAGTTATTACTTTCTCATATTAGAAGGGAGGCAAAACACATTACAGAAAGTCTTCTATTAGGAATAACCCTAATTTAGAGGAGACAAGACTTTACTACTAGAGGACTCTAACGGGAAGTTAGGGTGCTGGGGGAGGTACCGCTACGTCCAACGAAGGAGGGTCCGGGGAAGTTCTTTCCCGGGGAGCAAGTATTAGAGATATATACAGATAGGTAACGCAGGGGCCCCCTAAACGATAAAGGGGAAGCGTTTGAACCATCCTAGGGGAAACGAGCTAAAAGAGTAGGGTGTGTAGGGAGAGAGAATTAGATTCTCGATCCACTCTAATCAGTAAATTAAGGGGGAGAAGGGGTGGGGGGTAATAGAGCTTAGTCTCCAAACTGTATTTAGAGAAGATAAAGAGGCGAAGGAGGGATATGTAAGGCTCTACTGTATAACTAGTTGGGGAGTATCGAAGTAAGACTCATGGGCTAGTGAACTGTATTAAAAGTAAACCTTTAAGGGAAAGCAGGTCGTAAGCGGTCGAACTAAAAAAAAGCGGCCAGTCGAGGCGGGGGGTGCTACGAGAGCGTACCTACTAGGCATGAGGACTCTTGGGGAGACTTGATAGGGCCAGAAGTCCCCGGAAGATGGAAGATATTAGGACTAGCTAAATGTTTCGAGTGTCTTGGATAAGCGTTAGCCAGAGAGCTAAAGAAAGAGCACGTATTTCAGGATCACCTATAGTAAAAAAAAAGTCATTATTGATAAATCCTCGGAGAGGTGGGACGATGGCGGAGTTTAAACTATCGGAAAGTTTAGAATTGATAAGAGCTACTACTAAACTTTCAGAAGGGGAGTGGTAGGGAAGCGGGTCAGGACCTATCGGGGGATTAGGAAGGGGTGATCTTATTTTTAAGGGAAAGGGGAGCTAGGCTTACCCTTTTGAAGGTGTAAGTGGGTAAGGTAGGGGTCATAGTACTTTGGCGAAGAAGTTTATAAAGAAATGCGGGAAAGTATAGATAGTAAGTTTATAGAGTCGAGAAAGGTTAAAAGTACGCCGAAAAGCAGAAACTTAGATGGGGATTAAGTCTATATAAAGGGGAGCGGACCTTTAAAGCGGGGGGATTACTAAGAATGTCGTATCGCATACGCCCTCAGAGTTAGAGAACGGCGGGACTGAGGTTCGCGCGAAAAGGGACTGGGGAGAGAACGTCGTGAGCCGAAGCGATTTGAATTGAGGGGCTCAAGATAGATACAGGATCTTAAACGTAGCAGAGAGAAATAGAAGGGGCGTCTTGTTCCATTAAGTATCATCGGTCAAAGAGAAACTAATGTAGGTATAACAGGACGAGGATTATCAATCAATCAAATATAGATCTACGGAACTTCCAAAAAACCGAGTGCTCAAAGAAGGCCGAGAGGCACGGTAGTAACAGATCGGATCTTGAAGAGAAAGCCCTCTTTAAAACTTTGATGAAGTAATGAGGGGAGGTCTACTATAGCAGCTCTGCTCATTACCTTGGGGAGTTACTTGCTTATAACGCTCTGTTGAAGAAAAATCTCTCACAAAAAAGTAGAGAGTTTTATCGAACCGGAAAGGATAAGGTTAATAAGCCGAGAAGGGACGCAAACTGAAGAGAGAAGCTAGTGGGAGCAAAGGAAAGAGAAGGTAGAAAGTAAGGTATGAATATGGAAAGAAATAGGGACTAAAAGAATGGATAAAGGAGAGGACTAGGAGTTGTCATACCTATACTGCTGAAATCAAAATTGAGGTTGTCAGAGGGTGTCCGACTCCAGACCAAAGGTAAGAAGACCAGGGGTCCTGCCGAAGGTAAGCGGAAGGAGGGTAAGACGCTCGAAACCTGAGCACTGTTAGACGTAGGCTAAGACGGTAAGCACGCAGGAGGCGAAGGGTGAGAAATGAAAAGAAGTGGGAAGTCATTTAAAGATAGGAGTATACAGGCAGTAAAGGAAGGCAAAGACACTAAGATCAGGAAGGTAGGGAGAATGACGATATAGGAAAAAAGATTAAAGTATCAGATTGCGGGATAAGCAAGAGTGAAATCTGTAAAGTGGAAACCGAGGGGAATTCCTATGAACTAAACTCGGGATAGGGGAGGGGGGGGGAGGAGGCGGGGGGGGGAAGGAGTGGGGGGGGGAGGGGTGGAGGGGGGGGGAGGGGGGATGGTGGGGAGGGGGGGGTGGGGGGGTGGGGGGGGGGGAAGAGCGGGATGGGGGGGTGCGGAGGGGAATAGAGGGGGAGGGGGAGGAGTGGGAGGGGGTTTGGGGGGAGGGTTGGGGTGGTGGGGGGACGTTGGGGGGGGAGGAGGTTGGCTAAGGTGGGGAGGGGTGGGGGGGGGGCAGGGGTGGGATGAAGGAGGGAGGTGGGGGGGGGGGGGGTAGGTAGGGGATGGGGGGGAGCTAAGGGGGGGAGGGGATGTGATAGCGGCGGGGGGCGGGGGATGGGAGGTGAGGGGGGGGAGGGGCGGTGGAGGAAGGAGGGGGGGCGGTGGGGGAAGGGAGGGGGGGGTGAAGATGGGGGGGCGTGGTGTGGGGGGGGGGGGGGGTGGGAGGGGCGGAGAGAGGGAGGGGGGGGGGGGCGGGGGGGGGGGGGGGGATGGGGAGGGGGGGAGGGGGGGGAGGAGGGGGGGGGGGGGGGAGGGGGGAGAGGGGGAGGAGGAGAGGGGGGAGAGGGAGGTGGGGAGAGAAGGGGAGGGGGGGGGGGGAAAAGGAGTGGGGGGCGGGGGGGGGGGGGGATGGGGGGGGGGGGGAGAGGGGGGGGGGGGGGGAAGGGGGCGGGGGGGGGGGGGTTGGTAGGAGGGGGAGGGGGGCGGTGGGGGGGTGAGGGTCGGGGGGGAGGAGGGGCTGGGTGGGGGGGGGCAAGGGGGGGGGGGTGGGGGGGGGGGTGGCAGAGTCGGGAGTGGGGGGGGGGGGGGGGGGGGGGGGGGAGTGGGTGGGGGTGAGAGGGGGGGTAGAGTTGGGTGTAGAGGGGGGGGGGAGGGGTTGGGGGGGGGGAAGAGGAGGGGGGAGGGGGGTTGGGGGGGGGGGGGTGTTGGTGAAGGAGGGGTGATGGTGGGGGGAGGGGGGGGGAGGAAGTGCGTGGGTGCTTTGGGGGGAGGTGTGGAAAGAGGGGGAGGGGGAGGGTGGGGGGAGAATGGGGGGGTTGAGGGGGGGAAACGTGGGGTGAGGGGGTGGAGGGGGGGGGGATGTAAGGAGGGGGGGGGGGGAGGGGGGGGGGTGGGAGGTCGGGGGGGGAGGAGGGTAGATAGAGGGGGAGGGTGGGGGGGTGGGGAGAGGGGGAGGGTGGTAGATGGGGGGGGGGAGATGGGGGGAGAGGTGTGGGGTGGGGAGGGGATGGGGGGGAGGGTGGAGGGGGTGGAGGGGAGGGAGTCGGGGGGAGAGGGGGGGGGGGGGAGGGGAGGGACGGGGGGAGAGAGGGGAGAGGAGGAGGGGAGAGGGGAATGTGGTATGGAGGGGGAGGCGGGGTGTGGAGGAGAGGGGGGGGGGGAAGGGGGGGGGATAGTTGGAAGGGAGGGAGGGGGGGCTGGGGGGGTGGAGGCGGGAGCGAGGGTGGGGGCGGGTGGGGGGGGGGGTTGGGGGTGGAGGGGTAGACGGTAGGGGGCGGGGAGGAGGGAATGGAGAGGTGGGGGAGGCGGGGGGGGGGGAGGGGTGTAGGGGTGGGGGGAGAAGGGGGGAGGGGGGAGGGGGGGGGGGAGGCGGGAGGGAGGGGATGGGGGGGGGGGGAGGGTCTGAGGGGGATAGGGGGGGGGGAGGTAGTGGCGTGGGGGGGAGGAGAGGAGAGGAGGGGGAGAGAGATGAGGGGGGGGGGGGAGGGGGGGGAGTGGGTGGGAGAGTAGAGTGGGGGATGAGAAAAGATTATAGGCAAAGGAATAGTCGGAGATCTTAGACGCTCAAGATTCTTAAAGAAGTAGGTACGAAGAGGAAACGGTGAGGAAGGTAGGTCGTACCTCCCTTCACGAGGAGGAGCTTTATGTAGAAGGAGGATAAAGGTCAATCAATAAAAGATAACAAAAAATCAAAAAATCGCTTCTCAGCTTGAAGACTAGGAAAGAAGCATTCATCGAGCGGAAAATACGGAAAGGGCGTTCTCGAGGAGAAGGTAAGGGGAAAAATTCTCTCACTCTAATAGAATGACTAATGAAGGACTTCTGGAATCTATAGAACCTATCACTGAGGTTTTCCATAGGCCTATCAGAGGGTAAAAGAGGACAGTAGTTAAGAAAACGAAGAAACTAGGAGTCGACGCTGGAAAAAAACTAGAAAAGGGTAGAAGACAGTAGAAAGAGATAGGGCAGGCTAAAAGGAAATAGCTAGCGAGAATGCCATACCGAATAAAAGCAGTCTATAAGAGCTAACTTTACTTGACGCTAGTATAGAAAAACACATAAGGGAGGAAGGAGAAGTACGGGCCGTATTAGAGGAATAAGAAGTAATGAATCTTCGGAACCTCGATATTTAAAGGCATGAAATAGAGGGTTTAAAACTACAAGGAAAACGAGGTGAAGTACCCCGAAGGACCTAGCATCAGAGATTAAAAGGGGGATATGAAAGACCTTAGGACGAAAATTGCCAGCCTAAAGTGGCTCCTTCGATAGGGAGGAAGCGAAAAGAGAGGGACATACTACTATAGAGTAGCAGAGAGGGAATATAGATAGGGAGTAAAGGCCAGATGACTATGAGGATTAGATAGAATAGTGGGGAAGAGAGGTATGACATATATATGAAAGGGAATAAGAAATAAGTCGCATCGAAAGGCTAGTAATCTGGAGAGAGAGTTAGGAAAAAGTCCAGGCCTAGCTGAAGAAGAAAGAAAAGGAGGGAATTTAATGACACTACACTAACTTCAGTTTAAGGGGGTTAATGAAAAACGAATAGAGGGAGGAGTAAGAAAGGACTATATCTTAAGGAGGGAAGCATGCTAAAGGAATAATAGAGGAGCGGCAAATATCACTATGAATTAATCTTAGGAAAACAAAATTCGACGATGATATCGCGAACCAAGGAGGAGGGGAGAACGACCTCTAGCTATTAGGAGAAAACAAAATATTATGAAGAATCTGGGTCAGGCTCCTCGTACTTGGGATTAAATACGACGAGTGATAGTTTAGAGACCAGATTTTAAACTATTGGAGGGACTATAAAATAAATGAGGGGGGGAAAATTAATACTTAAGGGTCGAAAAAGGATAGCCCTTGAAAAACCGAGTCAAATGCCAAGTTTCCTAACTATAGCTAAGAGTCGATTACGGCTAAATTAGGGCTAAAGTGGGGTAATATCGGGTAGAAGAAGGGCTAGGTCGGAAAAAAGAGGTATCGGCTAAAGCATCATATCATATGTATTGCAAGATGGGGAAATCCCCTCTTTCCGTCCGAATTTCTGAAGGAATAATACTTAGGACTAGAGGATGGTATTAGGTGCAAGATCATAGGAGGATGTTCGAAACGTGGGAAGTTAAGAGTGTTTACGATGAAGCTAGATAGGCATACCTAAGGATTAAGGGGCCGTGAACAGGAGGGATGAAGGTTTGAAAAACTCTATTGGAACTAAAGGTGAGGGAGAGGGGAGAAGATTTATTAATTACTCAAGGTCCTGCTAACTCTCATAGAAGGTATAAAAAGGCAGCCTTGACTATACTTATGGGTGTATAATAGATTAAAAGAGACGTAAGGGAAGTACGCATATATAGGAGGGTACTGGGCGAATGGAGGAGTGGCAGAATAGCATGTTACTTTATTTACTCGAAAGGAGAGAGGGGGCCTGATGACCGATCGGAGGGGGGGGGTAAAGAAGTGGGAATAAAGAGGGAGGGGATCTCGATGTTAAATAGCGAGAGACCTACTCTAGCCATATAAAGAGTTAACTCGGGGAGATATCGCCTGAGTTCGTAGTTTAAAGAGATTCGCATCTAAAGTTTGGACTAATACTTTCTTATCGGAGGGGAAAAAAGGATCAATCTGCTCGGAGGACTTACCGGATTTGAGGTTGGGATTTTAGGGGTATCCCCTCGTAGATTGAAATTTGGTCAGAAAGGGGGGACATCTAGGGGAAAAGTTTAGAGGAGGAAACTAAGATACAGCCTTGGAGAGGGGACAGGAAAAGGCTAGCCTGAGCGTATATTAAACAAAGAGGGTTATATTTGAGGCTTAGGGGAAGAATTTTAAGTGAATATCGGGAGGATTAATTATGGCACGTTTGCCGGGAGTAAGGAGGAAGGGGGAGGTCCTATTTATGAGTTGGAAACTAAAATTATACCGATGTCTATCTGATAAGGGAAATATTATAGAGAAGAATCAAGAAAGGAGGATAGGTCCTCTATTACTAAGAAATGGGGGAGGAAGAAGGAAGTGAGATAGACGACTTAACAAGGGGGAAGTAAAGACTATAGTCATATCAGGAGGATGACTGCAGACATTAAAAGGGGAAGAAAACTTGCCTCCGCTAAAAATCTAGTAGGAGAAGATAAGGGAGAATTAAGTTAGGTCAGGAAGCGAAACGATATACCAAATCCGCTGAACTAAACGGAGGCATCTGGGAGAGATGTCTCAAAATAATAGAAAGGACGGTATGCGTTATTAAAGGAAAACAGGGAGTGAAAAGTTCTTCTGGAAGTATAAGGTTTAAATCAAAGAATAGTATATATTAATCTAAAGATCAGGGGAATTACAGCAGGGGGCCTAAAAATTGAAGAAGTATAGAAAAATATTTCGGGGAGAATGATCTGAGCCGGGAGGAAGGAGAAGAATAATCAGACAGATTAGGAAAAGAAGTAAAAATATAAAACCTTAAGGAACTTAATCCTTATCCTCAGGTGGGTCCAAATCCAAAAAACCCTGAGGGAGATGAAAAGAGCGATATTTGGAATAGGGAAAGAGGGGGTTTAAGTAGGGAAGCCGGCTAAACTAGGGGGAGCGGAGGGCCAGTGACAGAAACTTTTATAGGGCTAACCCTTCGTAGAAGTCGCGTATAGGACGGAATAAACGCACTAAAAGGAAGGGGGTCACTCAGGGGGAAAACGTAAAGAATAGTCGGATATCGGAATACTGGCCTCACTAAAGGCCCAGTTCATCTTTTCCGGTTTCCAGACAGAATTTAGCAAACGCAGAAGGAGAGAGAAAAATTAGCGTCTAAGAGCATAAGTAAAAAGACGTTCTTATCGCATACTGAAGACTCTATACATTTGGATAGGTCAAGAGGGGGGTAGACGTTTACTACGAGTTGTAAGAAAAATCTAGGGAAGTAAGAGATTCGAAGAGGAGATAGCGAAAAATACTAAGGAGATATACCCATAAGGACGTAACTAATGGGATATGTTTAAAAGAAAGTAAGATTGAGGAGGAAAGGAAGATCGGTATATTAAGAGGAAGAAGGGAAGGGAAACAGTAGAAGAAACTCTTTAAGGTACACCTACTACGGAAGAATGCAAACAGGCCATAGGCTTAAGAGTAGGACAAAACTATTAAACATGCCATAAGAAAATGAAGAGGGACCGATCCGAGAAGCGGAAGCTACGAAAGGGAGGAGAAAGAGTAGTATCGGATTGGTTAGTGGAGAGAATAAAAGGTCCTAATAGGAGGGAAAAATAGGAACTAAAATATGTCGGAGAAGAGATTAGAAAAGTTGTGGCTAATATAGGAAGGAAAAATGAGGGAGCGAGGGGAGAAGGAGAGATTATAAGATATAGAGAGGGATATAGTAAAATAGATACGTTAATAACAGGGAACCCGAGAGAAATACATTGGCCTAGAGGAGGTAAACTAGAGGGAGCCACACGAAAAGGGAAAAAAAGAGGATAACGAGAAATTGAAACGGAAATCTCTATAAGGTGGAAGACGGAAAGTATAACGAGATACCTAATAGAATAATCTAAATTACAGTAGATAGTATCGATAACGAAAGAAGAAAAGAAGAAAGAAGCTTAGTAGTTAAAAAAGGGAGGGAATGAAAAGCTAGAGATCCCCCATAGTTATTAAAGATTACGGAAAGAGGATTAGAGATGAGAAAAGACTATAGAAATTAGGAAACACAAAAAAAAACCACCACCACCCCAAACAAACACCCACCCAAAACACAAAAAAAAAACAACAAAAACACAAAAAAAACCCCTCACCAAAACCAAAAAGAACACACCACACAAACACGAAAAAAAAAAAAAAAACACAAAACCAAAAAAAAAGAAAAGAAAAAAAAAAGCACACACCCTAAACACTATCAGGGGGATCCATGAGTGTTCTAAGGGGCACCTCCAGGGAAATTTACCCTCAAACCGGGCATATAGCATCTCTCTAATAGATAGATACTTATAAATACTGACTCTACAAGGTAAATCGCCAGGATAATTCGATCAGTTAGTTTCAAGCCCTTCATTATGAAAAGAACAAAGGTAGAATATATAACGAGGAATCTACAACAAAGAGGGGATTTAATACCGTATAACCGAGGACAGACCTCGTCCGGGGAGCTCAATATTAGGGGAGAAGGGAAACATTCACTATAGTAATTACGATCGAAAATCAGAAGGGAAGCGCATAGGAAGAACAAGAATTCGTAATCTTACAGTTATTAAAAGGACAGGAGACAGGTAGAAAGAACCCGGAAGGGTAAGGAACAATACCTACGTTAGATACTTAGAGATTGTGATAGTTTAAGCACAGTAGATAGGAGAGAATCCGGACCATAAAGTAGAGAAGAAGGAAATCAGGAAGGAAAAGGCTGGGAGATAATCCAGGAGGT
>Ga0179591_1435386_pt1 | contig 10679 bp, 6 predicted proteins | sample CZOMad2_1_08_16f_FD_182891 | JGI IMG/M metagenome (GOLD analysis project Ga0179591, IMG submission 182891) | Vadose zone soil fungal communities from Angelo Coast Range Reserve, California, USA - CZOMad2_1_08_16fungal (PacBio error correction) | ecosystem: Environmental > Terrestrial > Soil >...
AGACAAAAAAAGAAACTATCAAAAGACCGTAGGTGAGAACGTCAGCGACGAATCGCCCATCCATCCGCAAGTCAGTATTGACATCGTCAACAAACGGCATCGGGCAGTGGTGATAAAAACCCAAGATACAAAATCAATAAAAGACATAGAGCATAAAAAAAGAAAAATAGAAAAAGACATCTTGCCGTGACCACGTGCTGGTATTCGACTAGGTTTCCTGGTATTGTCGTCCGTTTTCGTAGTGGATTCCAGGAGGCGTCTGCGGTTAGCCAAGCAATTCTATCAAAGCACCAATCTACTGAAGCCAGCGATTCGATCCCCCTCTACTCTCATTATTCTCCATTTGTACATGGCCTGCTCAGTGACATTGCGCTCTTCGTTCGCGGACGCTCGATGCACGCTGCTGAGGCGTTGCCTAAGCCGACTGGTGAAAAGCCACTAGGGCGAGACGTACTGGTCGTAGCGAGAGTATCTCGCGTTGTCTTGGATCTGGGCACATAAGATGGTCGACTCCGTTCGCCTCCGGGAAGAACGTCTATAGCATAGCACGCGTAGCGGACTTACTGCTCATGCGCCCCATCTCGGTTACGTCGTTCGCTACTGCCAGAGTATTAATAAGCCAGTTCCGACTGGGTGCTCGTTCAGGTCCACGTCGACCGCAGTGGCACGAGAAGGACAGTATGCTGGCGTGTACATTCCGCGTCAGCCACCGACTCAAGAATCGAATGTAGCATCGCATGGAGCGCGTGCGAATGTGGTGACGAGCGGCATGACGCCGATTTGCGCGTTCATCTGTCACAGTCGGCCGCCGAAACGGGACGCAGCTTAGCGTAGGCGGCATACACTGGGTGCCTGTTCGTTCGTCAAAGCGAGCGGCTCTCGACTGCATTAGCCAGTCTGTGTATCATGGCGCTACCCTCTATGTGGAGCTGCAGACTCGTGTCTGTAACCGCATCCCGAACCATGTCGGTGTGGGGGTGCCGCAGGGGGGCATTAAGAACATTAAGATGGGTTGGTGCGAGACCTGTTAGTACCTGGCTGCGATGTAATATTGAGAAGGCGTGTGAAGGGTGAGGACGCCGCGGTTTGCTGCGTTTGCAGTGGTTCCAGCTCAAGCTCACCTTACATGGGCTGAGCCCGGTCGCTTCCCTCAGTCTCAGGTTCGTCGATTTCCTCGCTGCATGTCTGCTGCGTAGACCGTCTTTGAGCTTCGTACGCGGGCCATTAGCTGTGACCTATATCTCCGCCCGGTCAGCAGTGCGCGACTCATCGCCAGTTTCTACTCTGTCACACACACTCCTTGGCCGCTATACCTACTACCACCGAAGACTGTCTGAGGGAGTGAATCAAGACGTAGTAGACTAGTCCACAGATCCCCGACGGATGCTCCTCGGTAAGCACCGGGAAAATATCATTATATCTCCCTTGCTCCAATTCACATCAGACGAATGCGCGACGACTCTAGGTCTACGTGGCCGATCGATGACCAGCCAGGCACGGTATGAGGAGGTATCCTAGAAAATCATAAGGGAGTCGATCCTGCGTGGTGCTTACAGGCATCGATCCGGCGTGGCCCTCGGCCACGAACCGTGCGCCAGTTCTTGCGCGGCGGACTTGCATAGTCCTCGCGTACCCCTCGACGGCTCCTCGTTGGAGAAATTCAGCCAAACACTGTCTTTCCGGAAGCGCCGTACTACCTGCTATGAGCCGCAGACTCTGCATAATTGAGTATCTGCTATTGTCCGGTCCGTGCTGAGCACGGTCGAAACGTTGTTTCGAGGCATCAACACCGGGTGTGCGTCGCAAACGTCCACGAGTCAATCGGCGTACGCCCGTCGCGACTGATCGGCAATTCGACGGGTGCGCCCAGCTAGGTTCGGCCTACATCGTCTGGATAAACGTACGAATACTACGAGAATGCACGGGCAGCCGAGCTAGAGCAGCGTGAATCTCAGCTCAGGCAGCGCGCTGAACACGCATGACCGTTTTCTATAGGGGGGGGAGACGATGGCTGTACGGCGAGAGGACATATTACTGTTCCGTCAAAAAAACAACGAGCACGTCATCCACATATGCGCTGCCATCCTGCGCTGATGCACTTTCACGGCACCGCGACTATAACGGGCTATTGAGGCTGCAGACATTCGGGCGGCAGAAGCCACTGATCGGGGCACGGCAGCGTGACTAACTATCGTTTTGAGAGCTCGCGCACTACCAAGGGACGTCCATCAAAGTAAAGGAGAACAGTCGAACCAATACTGCGTGCTAATCTAAGGAACTTGTTTGCGTACATAGGCGCGGAAAGCGTGTGGACTCAACTGCGATCAGCCTCTCTGAACAAAACGCGTACGACAATCGTACGTCCCAAGACCATGGCTATATCACACGAAGAGAACAGTGCAGTCGATCGTGAATGCTCATCGATGGTAGATTGGCCGAAGGGGCTAGTCCGTCAATAGGTGAGCGCGTTACACTGACTGCGTTGTGTGGGCGCTGCCTCTCCCCGACAGATCACCTCTCAGTCTCCGTGTGGAGGATTGACTCTTGTTCTCCCTCTCATTATACCACTTTTTCCGCCGTTTCCCTCCTCCGCACACCATTCTACTTTCATATCCCATAGGCCGGGCGACTGGCCGAGACAGATTGCTCAAAGGCCACCGGGAGGCTTCTCCCTAGCATCGGCTTTCGATGATGAACGTTCTGCATTCTTCTTCTTCGTCCGATCAGAAAAGAGAGACTAGACGCAACACGCATCGCGATGGCAGCTACGCACATAGACGACGTTAAGGCTTACGTACAGTCGAACAGGTCACATTCATATACGGCCGTCAGCCTGTAATCAGCACTAGGTCGAGGACTCTTCCTCTGGAAGACCTCGTAGTGTCTACGACTCTCTAAATATGGAGTTCTATCACGCAATCCTAATATTCGAGATAGTGCTAGTGACGAAGTCCGGGTGAATGTACGTCTAGCCCGTAGTAGCATAATAAGTATGCTAAACCGGGGTAGACGCTCCTAGTCATAATTCTTGGCCATTCACAAAAAATAAGCAAGCAATTGATCGGATGAAGCTGTTTCCATCAATAGCTATTTCCATCGGACGCCGCGCGTCTCAAGATCATCGTCGGGGCGCGGCGAGAAGTGAACGCGACGATTGCGACGGACTGCAATTTTCGCGGCCGACGCTATGTCTGCATCAAAGGCTAAGTTGCGCCTCCGTGGTCACCATGAGACCGCATCGTCTAAATGAATCGAGAAGCTTACACACACCATCACGCTTGCCAAGAAGTCCCAATGCGTAGCGAGGGGGAGTAGCGCAGAAGGTGGCACTCTAAGCAGGTCTAGCGTTGAACTGTTCGCGACAGCTTCACTGCGGGGCAGGGTGCCGCTGGAGGCGGGAGCCTGTAGTTGACACTAGTATCAACTACCCGCCTGCGTGACCTTTATCGCACGCACCGTGTGCTAAAGAACCTCCCACGTATGACGATCGCTGGATGACGTATCGTGGACGGCTTCTCGACGCGTCCAGGTTCGATGATGCCGTGCTGCTCAAGACTGATGCATGCGGTAGGCATTCGTCGCCGGTGAGACTCTTGGCGCGATCCTTGTCATACGAGATGTCCGTGCATTCCTCGTATTAACCTATTGCAGAGGCGAAATCTGGTTCACGTGGCCGTCGTGACTGATCGGCGAAGTCCCAGTCAGCGCAGACTGGATCTGGGCGGGCCCGGAAACTGTCGCGATCAGCTCATGTGGCTCCAGCGGTCCTGACGGTGCCAGCCTCTGCATAGCAGGCTAGATGGCATGGCACGCGTTCATCTAAGGAGCTAACATCGGGCGATCTGAGAGCAGGCTGCATAATGGCTGCGGGGCACGGTCCTGCTGCTGAGACGATCGACCTCGGAAACCATAGTAATCCGGGCCAATCGTACGACTCTGAATCGATTGCGGATTCGTTAATCTGGAGATCAGGCTTATCGTGGATTTCGCTGCTGTGTGAACTTTGCACCCTACCGCTGCAGTCGTTCTGGACAGACGAAAAGGGCTCAACATTTACGAGCAGAGGCTGTGCCCATGTTGGATACAGTGTGCGCTAGCACGGCGACGGGCGGGAGTCGCAGGTCATCTAATCGTCGCCAGGCGCGAGTGAGTCTGATCGTGTCCGGCCGGTCGTAGGTGACCGGACGTGGTCGGCACGGCAGATCAATCCTGTGTGGTACGCTTTGGAGGTCGAGGTGTGTGAAGCGCAGTGAGATCCCGCGCTGGATCGATCGGGCGTCCCGACATGCGCTGGACGCAGGTCTTTACGCGTGATCAACGTATTCGTGATTTATACTTCAATGTTGGCTCGCGGGGTCGATCCGCGTAGGATGGGGGGGGGGGGAGATGTCCGACCGGAATTTTGTGTAAAAGACTCCTCAGCCTCAGCCAGGTATGACCTTACGAGCCTACGATATACGCGCATACTCAGTCGCATCCCAAGAGGTTCGCGCGCATCGAGCAAAGACACTGTGCGTCGGCTCGACTATACCGACTCCGCATTCGGAGGCGCAAGGAATCCAAGTGCCGAGTGGCGAGCTGTCGCCTGAGAATACTCAGTTCGGCGAGAGTCGCCGAACTGATCATGCGAACGATGCGTAGCAGGTGGGCGAGCATGCGGACGGCTCGCACGATCAGCGAATCCGCGACACTCCCGATCTTTGCGGCATCCAGGACGACGTCATGTTACTGCGGCTCGATCGGCTCGTGTTTGATAATGCCAGTTCAGCAAGTCAGCTGAGCGTCCCTTCCCTGCTCATGGTGTAGCATCTACGAGTCGATCAGGGCACGTTAAGTATGGTGTCGGCGGATTGTCAAAAGTGCGAGTCGCAGGTGAGATCCGTAAGCCTCAGCATAATTTGAAGAGCACGCTCACTCGTCGATGATCGTCATGTGTATGGCGAGGTACGGGTACGTAGAGAGTATGCCACCTGAAGGGGAGGCTGGTCTCCGTCGTCCGCTGTCCTGGCTTTGGATGTCATGGAGTGACGGCTCGCCTGGATCGCTCGCTGTCAGTTCTGCCGGCTGAGCGGATGGTGTGCTCGACCTGGCTTCGTAGCACTTGGCATTCTAGTCCGGATTCGAAAGCTACGGCACGCTGCTAGTTGACTGTCCGTTAGGCGTTAGTGCGGAGCGTGAGTTATGCTACGTTGGGCGTCGCTCGATAAAATGGCCATGGGGGTTGAACGGCTCGGGCGTGGGCGGCCGTAACTCACTAAGTGAATCGGGGCTGCTTTCTTACGGGAGGCAACTTGTCCGTGGTGTTGTAATCCTGGATGTTCATGCCATCAGTGAGAGTCAAGCAGTGCACATGACTCCAAAAAAAAAAGAGGGGTGATCCGCATAGGCCAAGCTGCGAATCGAGACGGGAGGTAGGGCGGCAATGCTGGTCGAAGGACGCGGGACTTGATCACTTTCCTAGAGTTGACTGCGGCAGCTGCATTTCCGTTCTCGGCGCAAACCAAATGCGAGGATGCATCAGCCGACATCCATGAGTAGATGTAAAAGCGGCAGAAAACAGAAGAGAGATGCAGGACTAGAACGGCGATCATTAAACGTGCCGTCTGCCGTTATGTCATTTCCCGGCCCGGGGGGCTTCATCTACGGGCGCATGTAGAAGGCTACTTGCTATCCTTTGCGGAGCTGTGCCACTGTAGTAGGCACTGCGCGTGCCGGTCAAGTGGCAGCTTTCTTTCCGCAAATCGATCCGATCGCTTGAACTCAGATTCACAATACGATCGCACGCAAGCTCGCGTAAACATTCACGGGCGAGCTAGTGATCTTCCGCCCGTGCAGCACAGCAAGCAGATCGGCCGAGCACGGGCTCAGAGAAGTACTACGCCGAGGTGTTTCATGCAGTTCAACAGCACTATGGCATAGGTCAGAAGCCCGAGCTGGCCACTCTCTGCCGGCGTACAGTAGTAGGCGGCGAGTACAGTATGCGGACAGGCGCGACGTCATCTGCGGCATTAGAATCTTATGTCATCCAAGTCAGGCCGGCAGTGATGCCGGCTCCCGCTTGGCAGGAGTGGCACTGGGGCTTCGACCGTAGTCTCCCGGGTTCTGCAGTGCAAGCCAGACCTCATCAGTGCCCATCGTACGCTTCAAAATCGGTCGATGGACTGACATGACCGCCGTCAGTCTGCCTGGGCGTAGACCTGCATCTCGACTCGCTGTCAGGATTATGCAGTAATTCTCTTCATGGCACTTGGAAGTCACGCGTTACTTAGCTCTGCTTCCTGTTCCTTCCGCATTTACCTTGCATTCATTAGAAAGTGTTCAACATTCCGTCTAATTGCATTCCTCATCTTCGTTGATTGGGGTCTCCTATCCCTATGCTGGTGCAGCGGGGCTATTCCAGCTGTCAAGTACTCAGGCACGAGAGTGTACTACTATACGCTCAATTGGCACGTGCTGAGGAGGCGGCTGATCTCTTGAACCTACCGCAAAATGCGCTCGAGTTTCAGTGCGCATCTCTGGACCAGTGATACCTGGCAGCGAGGCTGCCTTGGCGAAAAAAGAAAGCGCCGACTGCTTGCGCTGGCGGGCATCCTGCGTCATGCGACTAAAACCAGACTAGGCGTGAGTGCTCTGTGTAGCAAGCCTGACTCTGCGATTGACTCAAGATGCTTGCTGAGAAGATATAGCGGTTCACGACGTAGAGCAGACATCGAAGATTGATTTCGTGGATACCTAACACGTAGGCTGAGTTCCCGGACGAGTATGAAGGGCATAGCTAATGCGGAAGCTGTAAGATGTATTGGTCAATCGCTAGAGCGTGTAGGAATTCTGGCTACGACTCTTGGGTACGAGAATCGTGGCATTCGCAGACACGATCAGTCATGGGGCGCTAACACACAAAAAAACAGACGATGGCTACAGTTGGGTGGCGCAGTCTGCGAACAGATCCCTAAATCGTTGGCAAGATCTCAGCTTTACCAGTAAACTGGGAGAGGCAATCGACACGGCTTACATAAGGCATGGTTTCCTGAGTGAGATGGTAGAGGCCTGAGTTCTTCGCGCCGCTCCGCGTGATATGAGCGAGACAGATCGTATCCGCCGCATCTACGTTCGTGTGTCAGAGGACGAACATTAGCAAGACGAGATCGTAGTGCGCAGTGTAATGCCACGGATGTCGTACCTGATATTTCATGTGCAGGAGCATCCTACATGATCGAGTCTGGTCTAGCGTGCGCCCCGCAGTCAAGCGCGACTACCGAGGTTTCTGCGTGTGGGTGCATGACTGGTCACTGATCAATCAATCTCCTCGATGCGTGCCTGCTGGGCATCTTAAAGGATCGCGTGCTGTGCTTCGAACCTCGTCGAGGAGCAGAGTGCGCGTTCTGACCCTCTAGAATCTCCGGCATGCCAGAATGAGGGAGCTGTTGTCGTATTACTGGTGCGCATAGGGCGACTAATTGCACTAGGTCTGGTGACACCGATAAGCTGACTAACATCTCGATCACATCCGAGGCACGAATCCCCTTCTGCTTCGGACTGTAAGACGCTCACTGCATTGCGAAGCAGTTCGCGATTCGTGCGTGTCATCTTTTATCCCAAGATGGTCGCTCGTCTGCTGGAGTGCGTCAATTTGCCAAGTACCTGGAAGCTCTTTATCGTCAGTCGCTCCGGCTGTGATCCGTAGGGGCAGGGGACCGAGATGCTATTGAGCACGAGCAATACGTCGACGTCAATAGCTTCTCGAGAGGGAAAGAAAGAGACAGACAGCACATGAGCGATCGTTGCGCATCCCGAACTTGGCGGTTCAAATGGCGCTGGAGCAGATGAAGGTCAGGCCTGTGCTATGGTAGTCATCATGGGCCCAGGCAAGTAGTCAGACACTATGGAGCTCGTTTTCTCCCGGTTTGACTTGGAGGTAAACGCTGGAGCTCCCGGGACTGGTAGCGTAATTCCCGTAGATGGAGGCGTTCGGCGCTTCGTGACGGGCCTTTGTTCGGCTTCAAGAGTGTAATAGCAATTTCGATCGACATATCGCGCTCATCAGTGGGACACGGAGATGGCGGTCGACACTGAGACCCTGTGTTCGCCCCCACTACACACATTTCTCCCAGCTTTAGAGCTGGGAGGCAGAGTCGGCTGCAGTCTATTCGCGTTCAGGGCCGTCGGCGGGGCGTACGAAACGTATACAGGAGCTCCAAATTTGCACGAAACGGGGCCTGCAGCGACCTCTGGATCCGGATCCGCGTTCAGAGCGTGCAAAGATACCATTGCGTGTCTTGCGTGGTACTGAGGGTCTCTCGTCTTAGTGGCAGAGGCAAGGCACGGCCCTTCGAACTCATCCCGACACGTGACGTGAGAACGTGCAGTGCAGGGCTTCCAGGTAGGGGAAAGAGTAGTAGATGTGGGAGCGCGCCTACGGTAACGTAAGACGGCGGGCGAGAAGGCAGCGGTGGGCGGGCCGGATTGGCGTTCAAAGGGCGTTCGAGTGACGTATTTGTGGTACAAGAGTGAACGACGTAGTGGGGTGGGCACGTAGGTATATCGCAGTGGTAACATCATGCAACGAGACTCGTCTCGGTGAAGAGGAAAGTAACCATAGGCAGCTAGGTGCGAGCGAGTACGCATCGGCTGAGCGCACGTTACTGGGAATGGTGAGTCGTTCTCTGCATGCCCAAGTCCTGCAATACGAGATACACCAAACCAATCAAAGAAAATAGTAAGAGACTCAACCCGATACAGGCCCCCTCGCTCTCTCTACTTCAATGCATGTTTCCTCTTTGGCCGATTCTTGCAAGAAGCGAGCTTCATGTTCTGCAGCGGCTCTCTACTTCGGGAGGCTGACGATGCTTGAGGTTGGAGTATCTGATAGATGAGCTCGTCTATCTCTCGGCGTGAATAAATGCACCTGTCGGATTTCCATCGCCTGGCAATTCGTACGCGCGCATGAGGCAGTCCGAGTGTCCACCAGTACGTACAATTAGCGGTGACGCTGTTGACGACACGTCGACTGCTTATCTAATGGGCAGGCGGTTGATGATCGTTGATGCGGAGAAAGTGTATGGTCTCGTTGGAGTATGCACGAGGGTCAGTCTCGCGTAAACTCTCAAGCTAGCGGGCAGGCCTAGATATGCCAACGCCTCTCGCTGGCAGTGTTGCGAATGGCTCTGCACGATTCGGCAAGTAGGGTCTCGATTCAGTCGAGCTACCGGAGTCGTCTAGCTCTGTGTTGACAAGTCCCAGCTGAGGGCGTGCTTGGTCATCATGCGATAGTGCCTTCGATATGCGACAGCGCGTGAGTCATGGCTAGCAGAGCGCAAGTTCTGTCTGCTAATTGGTCGCGCTCGGGCTGGGGGGTCGTACGATGTCGTATCTTCGAGTTCCGGCAGAGTGGCGCGAGCATCGAGGACTTACAGAAACATGCGTAACGGGCCAGGCTCGACGGAAACTCATGATCGTTAGGAGCGGACCCGATTAGTCTTGCGTGCAGATGAGGCTTTCAATTCCGTGTCACCTGCGCTACGATCATTCCTCATATATGCGTAGACCTGCATGGTGAGAGTGCATCATGGCGAATTCGGGAATCGGACTGAGGCTGGCTAGCTGTGACCCGTGATGCGGTACTCATTTCGCCAGGTGGGAAAGGGTCTCAGACATCGGCGTTGAGCTCTAGGCGTTGGTCTAGTAGTGACGCGGGGCGAGACAATGGAGTCGAGACGCGGCCAGAACGCGACATGGCGAGCCAGCCACGTCAGGTTAGCCATGCAGCGCCAGACATCAGCAGTGTACAGAGAGCTAGCTGGCTGTCATGTGAGGCCGACTCTTATACGTGCTCGGACCCTCGGACTCGGATGAGCGCATCGGTGGAGTCTTGATGCGTCACGGCTCGCTTGATATCGGTCGCGTGAGAGAATGAAGGTATGTTTGGCCAGGCTGTTCTGCTGGCACAGACGGAGAAGACTAGACACCTAACACGATCGTGCTTATCATCTGGTCACCCCCCGAATTGGGCTGTCTAGCGCAGCCTGCGCCGGTTAAGAAAACAAGTAGTCCCGAGTGACGGGTGTCTAAGACAATTGTCGGCGGAAGAGGATTTGGCGCGCTGACTCGGCCCGCAAACGAAGAGGGCCCTTGGCAGGATACTTCGGGCGGCACGTCTGCGCAGCATGCGAGGCACAACAGTGCGAGACGAGGCGATGAGAAGTGAAACCAAAGGGGGGAATCCAAGCAGTACGTTGGGTAAGTACGATCAAGAGCTACCTGACAAAAAAACGGACGGCCACAACTAAAAATGGGTGGGCACCCGTCCTGACGTCTGCGTACGTTCAGGCGGTCTATTCGAGGAAGATCCCTCCCGCTGCTTCGGGCTGCAAACTTAGAACGAAGACTGGTGCTCATGGCGCGATGCTGAGCCGATGGCGCTATCGCCTGTAAGTCCCACTCGAAACGTTGCAGCATCTCACGGTTTGTGTCGTATAGCGATGGGCGACATTTGTGGAATTCGCATCGCGTTATGGCTTGGGACATACGCATGCGAATGCAAGAAGCTTTTAACTCCCGCCGACGATTAAGGCTAAGTAAGGCTATTGCTGGGCCTGGCATACGGTCGTGCGCGTGAACGGGCAACTACGTGGGACGCTGGCATCATGTTCGCCCCGAGTCGTATGGGCGAACTACATTTC
>Ga0179591_1296438_pt1 | contig 10678 bp, 13 predicted proteins | sample CZOMad2_1_08_16f_FD_182891 | JGI IMG/M metagenome (GOLD analysis project Ga0179591, IMG submission 182891) | Vadose zone soil fungal communities from Angelo Coast Range Reserve, California, USA - CZOMad2_1_08_16fungal (PacBio error correction) | ecosystem: Environmental > Terrestrial > Soil >...
TCAAGTCCCCCTGCCAAAAAGAAAAAAGAAAAGAAAAAAAACCAACCACAAAAGAAAAAAAACAAAAAATACCCCGGTACGTGTTCAAGTCCGATGAGGGGAAGATCTTTTTTCGGAAAACAATGGTCGTCTTGTTTGATGCTCGCAACCCGGGTACTTCAAAGGCAAATGTAGGAACTAGGAAAGTAAAATGCGTTCAGGATGGAAGGTAGGCTTAATCGATGTAGGGGTTGTGTTGCAAAAATTGAGAGGAACGAAGGGAGCAAAAGGCACATTTTCCTTTGAGGGGACAGCACCCAAACAGTATGAAAGAGGGCCACCTGCTTCCAGGGCATTGGAAGATTTACGTCAGGGATCGAATTACTACAGGATACTGATCATATCCCGGGGGGGTCGGCCAAGAAGTCAGCGGAAAAAAAAACCGGGGAAAAACCCCGTTTTGATGAAGCGTGGGCGATGGTTGATGGACGTTGAAGGTAAAAGATAGAAACCACACTTGCTTCCTGAAAGGAAGGGAGGCAGCTGTGAGCAACGGGGAGAACTAGGAGTGGAGCGGAGCAGCAAAACGCTCAAATCGGTGTAGCTGCCTTGAAAGCCGCTTTGGGGGAGCTTAGGAAGGGAAGGGTAGACCCCTGAGAACAGATAGAGAACAGAAATACCTTTTGGCTGAAATGAGTGCAGAGCCACGCAATTCGGAGCTGGGAAAGAGAGGGGATTAAGTTCTTGGTTGTTGCACCCCGATAGAGCGTTGTAGGGATGGCGACGTGCGCCCCGACGAGCATCACGCGGTGTCAAAGAGAGGAGGGAAGATAAACGCGGAACAGCAAAATGATCGCTGGGAAGTGACCATGGTGAACGGGGGTGGGAGGCAAAATTGTTCCTCTCAGTTAAAAATAAAGTCGGGGGAAAGGTATCCTGCCATTCGCCAGCCGGGAAAGTGGTTGTGGGTGAACCACAGAGCAAGTGGGGCAAAGATAGGGCTGGCTCAGCAGCGGACTACGATAATGCTAAGATACAAAGGGAAAGAAGAACCGAAAAAAAAGTTTGAAATTCTTCTAAATGAAAAATACGGCTTTAAGGGAGAGCCAAATCCAAACTTTCTTACGAAAAGGTAGGGCAAATATTTCTGGGGCGACACAAAAGTCTAAGGAGGAAAAGGGAGAATCCAATCCTGAACTGGACAACAAGGGTATGCTTTCATAGAACGATCGAGGAAATGTTGTTATATAGGACAAGAGCAAAAACAGCCTGGTCAGGTGAAAAAAGGAAAAGAGGGGGGAAGACTGGGGGGAACGTGGGTTGGTGTGCGATGGCGAATGGTATGCAAACTCCAAAGGTCATGTGCTTGTGGGGGGTTGAATCATAAGACAACCACCTACTGGTCCTTTTTCCAAGGAAAAGCAATGTCCTCCACACTCGGATGGGGTAGAGATCCTACCGTAAGACGTCGTTCTCTCGGTTACGGAGAGAACTCTGACGAAACCGAAAAAAATAGAAAAATACTGTCTGGTCAATACATAGGCAACGTAATTGGGGGCCGCTCTCGTATGGAGGGGGAGGGACTTGAGTACTGGCCCTTAACTCAAAATTTTTGGGGGGGGAGCAAGCAGGGGTCTGCAAATCGGGAAGAGAAGGGGACTGAAGTGCGAGGGTTCGGACGAAGAAGTGCGGGTATAATGATTGCCAGAAATCCAGGGGAAATAACGAGGAAAAAGAGGGGGAGGGGGGGGATGTTCTGACCCCGCCTTGGGGGAGGGGGGGAAGCACATGGTTGTGTGCCCAGCGCGAGGGGGCGAGTGTCGGGAATAGAAAGGTGACTTGGAAAAGGGAGATCAAATCTTGCCGCGGACAAGACGTAACGCGAGAACGACAGCACACCGGATGAAGCCCATAGGATCAATTAAGTGAAAAACGAGTTTTGCGCGCCTTTGTGGGAAGGCTAAATAAGGCGCATCGAGAGTGGATGAGCACCTGTGAACCACTGGAAGCAAAAAGCGGAGAGGCCAACTCGCGAGAAAAAATAAAAAAGGAAAGGGGCAACCGGTTTTTGTAAGAAAGGGAAATTTGGAGGACGAAGGTGTCCAAAAGAGCATAGGGAGTGGACTGCGCAGGGGCTACCGTACAAGAATACACCTCCTTAGGACCCGGAAGTAAAGAAAACACATTTCGTCGTCAAGAAAGTAAAGGGATGAAGTAGGGTCCAACCAGACAATAGACGCATTGGGAGGAGCAAGTCCCAGATTCACGCGATGGCGCTGCATCCAGGACAAGAGAAAATTGGTCAAAGAAAAAATGGGGAGGCCAGACAAGCGTACTGCTTTCTCAAGGGGGACATCATGCAAGAAAGTAGGCAATGGGAGGAGCAGCGGGGTCGAGAGTTTCAAAACACGGGGATAAGGCAAAATGGGGTTGTGAAAAAAGGGGCTCAAAGGAAAAAGGACTTGAGCGTCTCCAAAGGGGAGGAGTCCTCAGGGAAACCAGGGCGGTTCAGCAAAAAGCGACCAAGGTGAGAGAGAGGACATTGGGCGTTTGGAGCGACGAAGCAAAACTTGGAAAAAAAGGTAGAGAGGAAGGGAACATAAAAAAAAAAGATTCAAAGAGGGCGCTGTTTTCGCGCCAGTTGAAACAGCAGGCAACCATCTCTAAAACGAGGCAGGGAGTTTTAAAAAGGCCGACGAGAGGCACCTCTTCAAAGGTTAGTAAGAAGATAGGGCGGGGTGAGCTGTGAGAAACGAGCGCTCTCAAAAAAAAAAAGGAGGAAGAGAGGAGAAGGTGATACAGCATTTAAACCGCCGGACAAAGAAACTGTGGGAATGAGGCCGATAGTGAAAGCATGGTTGGGGGAAAACATGTCCGATGTAAGAGGGGGTACAGGTCCTGGTAAAAGTGGCGCGAAAGCGAAGAAGGAGAACGGGGGGGTCGGGTTCCGTAAGAGATACAAGGACTCTAGGCGCGGAGGCAGAAGAAGCAAAAAATCAAGGATGGGAAATACAAACTTGGTCGAGATTGAAAAAAAAGTACAAAACACGATTGGAAGAAGAACGAAACTTTGAAGAAGATAGGAGAAAAGGGAGCGGGAATGCCTAAGGTGGAACGAACTCGAGATCTACCCCGATGAGCAAGAAAAGAGAAACTGCTGCAGATGAAACAAAGCGCGTTGAAAAGAAATAAATGGTGAGGAGACAAAGTCTACAAATAGAGAATCTGATTGCAACCGCATCTTGCACGCGAAAAAGACTGGGAAGAGGCTTGCTCCGCCAGAAGGAAATCTCGAGGAGTACTGTACACAGGAGTACATTGACGATAACTGTGGGCCAGCCCGAAATGCTGCTCGGTTACCTTGCTAGGTGGGGTAGGATTGTATTAAATACCCATGAAAAAAGAGAAAGGAAAAGAATTCATTAGGACGGACGAATCAAATACGAAGGGATTCGGTAAATCAAAACGGTTACAGGTCAACGATTGCTCAAAGAAGAGGGTTCGCAAGTGGTGCCTTAAGTGGAAGGGAAGAATCGAGAGCTGAGCAGTTCCAGTGGGAACCCAAGGGAAGGAAACTCGTGGCTCACATCAAAATTGATGCCTGAAGACATGTTGCGCTGCTGCTCAAAGCGAGCGTGACTTTTCGAACAAACCAAAACTAGTAAAAAAGCAGTGCTCCACAAGCCGGAGGGACAAACCTGCAACAACGTCCAACCGATTCTAACAAAGCAAAAACCAAGACCAATACCAAAGAGTCAAAAAGAGTTCCCCCCCTAAAGGCAGGCGTGTAAAAAGACCACAGAGGAGAGTTAGGGCAACTGGGGGAAAGACATTGAGAAGAACTGATGACCGATAAAAAAAAAGAAGGACCTGGAAACATTCAAAAAAGTGAAAAGATTAACCAAGTCCCTAAGAGGGGAAAAGATAATCCTAATTGTTCCGAGGAGAGAACTCGCCATATGGAAAGGCGCAGCTGGAGCGTGAATGCTGGCGCAAGGGGACATAAATCCGGCTGAAGAAAAAGATTGAGGGGCGAAAATGACGTTTGGGTCTTAAACAGGAGAACCCGAATTTGGGAATTGATGTAGAGTCAGAGGTTCCATCCCAAAAGTACTCAGAAGGGGTAGAGAGAGTCGCAAGACAATGGACAAGGGGTCATCGACACGAAAGTGGTTCTTCGCAAAAAGGGTGCTTCCTTCCCGTCCGAGCCACAAAAGACTAGAGGAGTGAGCACTCAGAAGAGAACTCACTTGTCTGTTTGGGGGGGGATGACCTTCTTGGGGAAATATAAAAAAGGGGAGCAACGAAACGGTAGGGAAGCAGTAGAATTGGGGATATTTTGGCTCTCCCTGAAAAGGAATGGTTCCGATTTTTCATCTTAGCAGAGGCGGGGGGGGGCGCGGACCGAGGGAAACTAACAGAAGGCATAGACGGAAAGTCCATCGATTAAAGGGGCTAGAGTGTGGTCACACACACTGGTACAAGACGCTGTGTTGAACGAAAAAAAAAGGAAGACGGGTATTCTGAGAAAAGAGGAAAAGGAGGAAAAAACCGACACCCCGGTCGGGAAAGCAAAAGCCGGGAGAAAATTGGGGGGGGGAAATGGAAGGCAAGACCCGCAGGTATCCTACATCTACGATATCTGGGAGATTAGATGATCGATCAAGGGAAGGAGAAAGAAGACCCGATCTCTAGGGGTTTTATTCAAAAATGGAGAAGCGCTGACGACCCATTTCATCAGAAACAGAATGACTCGTGGCGCGGGTCTAAACAAGAAATTGAAATTTACTCTAAGGAGGCCGTGAGAAGGGGAATACAGGATTTCTACTCAAAACCACGAATACAATCGCTAAAACGCTTCTCTCGTAAGACTGCTTCGCCGAAGCAAAACACAAAGAGGAGAGAAAGAAACGCGATCACTAGAATTCAATAAGAAAACAGTCAGAAAGATTAATTGACCGGAAAGAAGGGAAAGACAACAAGGAAGAGAGGATAAAGATCACCGCTCATCAAGGGGGCAAAGTCAGGGAGGGACTTAGGAATGAGAGACGAGGGCGATTTAGGGATATGAAGTCAGGAGGAAAGTCGAAAGGTCAGAGACAGGCGTGAGAAGAAAAAAAATGAAGGGGGCATTCCACTCATTGGGGGGCTGGATAAAAAAAAAACAGGAAAAGTAGGATGCTCGGCGTCTCTCGGGGCAAACAAAAACCCTGTTAAAGAAGCGAGGGGGAACCAAACAGGCGGACAGCTAAACGCTGAGCCTACAAGAGGTACCGTGCGAGCATAAAAGACCAGAGTGTACGATCAGTCCGGAGGCGGGAAATGAACGGAAGGCAACGGAGAAGGAGAGGCAGGGAATCCGCTTATATCTCTTCAGAACAACACCACGGGAGATAAGCTAGGGGCCCCAAATCTCGGCACCGTAAAGGGCTATGTCTTACATAATGGCAAGAGGTGGTGAAATGAAACCCAGATTGGAAAAAAAGGTTTGGAGGAAGGAAAAGGCAATAAAGGGGGGGCGCTAGTACTCTTATCCCGAGGTCAGGATGTGATAGAGGAAAGCGACGTGCTTAAACAGGGTTTTGCAAAAAATCGGGGGAAGGAAAAAAAAGCTAAAAGGTTTTGCTTGGGTAAAAACGGAGGCAAGGAAGGCACCGGAGGCCGATGGGTCATTTTCTGCCTGACGCAATCTACCTTGCCGAGAGCATATTTAGGCCGTCATATCCGCGAAGGGACGCAGCAGGGGGAATGAAGAAAAGACCCCGTGAAACAACGTTTGATGGGGAAGAAACGGTTGGGGGGAGGGGAAACGAAGGGGCGGACAGGGGGAATAGAGACACCTTAGCTAAATCCTTGAAAGCTCCGAAGGAATAAAGCAGGGTTAAATCCCGGGGAGGAAATGAGTATGCCGGGGAAAAGGAGCTCTAGAGAAAAGACGGGGAATTGGGAGCAGCCTTGGCGATTCACAGGTATTCCCCGGAGATAAACGGCGGAAGAGGGGAGGGATCAAAGTGGAACTTTGGATAGGGTCTAGAGAAAAAATTAGTAGCATTTGAATGGGGTCGGAAGCGCTTCTCAGGGGAATTGTTGTCACCCAACGAGAGGCGACGGGCAAAACTCTATCATAACTAGGGAAAAGAAGGAGAAGGAGGGATTACCGTAGTTAACGGCGGACAGGGGGATATAGGGGAAGAAAGGGGACGCCTTTAACGTGTGGGCGGGCACATTGTGGTTCCAAAGGAAGTCAGAAAACTGTGTACATTATAAAGGGGAGGCACACAAACTTCGGGGTGTGGTGAAAAGATCATTTGCAATTACATGAGGGCCTAATCGAGCGACTACAAGGGGAGAGTTATAAAAAGGTAGGCTCACGGAACCGACAAAGGAATTAGGGAGAAATGATGAAAAATACTAATTCCTTTGCCAGGAGAACAAAAGAACAAAAAAAAAAAAAAAATTTTCCTAGAAACCCTGTCGCAAAATGAACGGGCTTTAGAAAACCGGGGTATACTTCAAACGGCGTCAAAGAAAGCTCACGCATTGACTCTTTAAACAGCTTTCGGTAATAGTCACACGATCTCTTAGGGGAATAGAAAGGGAAAGAGAAAAAAAAGGCTGGAAGTTGCCACGATATAGGACTAGGAAAAACTGGGATTTCCATTGGGGGCGAATGGGAATTGTGAGTAAAGCAATGGGGGGCTGAGTAAGGGGGGGGACAGCAGACCTCGATGCGAATGAAAAGATGGGCATGATCCTTGGTTAAAAGGGAAAACAATGGAAGAAAAATCCGTTATGGGGAAACGTGTAAGCAAGGGAAGGAGAATTAAGCTCCATATGAAAAGAGTCAACTTGAGTAGCCGGCGCAAACGTCTCTTAATATGGAGGGGAATAGATGGTCTGGAGAACCGGCTCGGGGGGGAACCTCTGTACTCGTGGGACCAAAGAAAAAGTGGATGCCATCTGCACGCCGCTGGCTGGTTTATCGAGGAAGGATAGAGAAGGGCTCCATGAATTGATTCCTGCTAACTATGCCGAATGGGGATGGGGAATGAAAAGCGCCGGGGGGAATCTTGGGGGTTGGATCTCATGGGGGGGCGGCAGAAGGTCTGCTGTTTTACGAAAAGGGGGTGGACGGGGTCCTAGGGGGATAGCTGCAGCTGAGCAACGGTTGCTGAGAAGGAATGAAAAACGCCATGCCAAGAAACACGCCACGAAGCATCGAGGGAAAAAATGAGGAAGTGTGAACACGCGTGGGTGCCACTCACCATGTGGGGAGGCTCAGGACCTGCGCGCGAGCTTTGTATAACAGACCCACTGAACCGGAAAAACTTATGAAAGGCAGAACAGGGCCGTGGCCTGGTCAAGGGGGGGGGTTGTTGATGAGAAGCCCGATGGCTATTGGGGGTCGTACGTGTACACATAGCACTCAGGAAGTTGGGGCAGGGCGAGGGGTAGGTAAGCCTAACACGATCCGGCCGAAAAAGAGCAGATGGTCTGGGCTACACAGTCAAAGACGACAAATCTCTACAAAAAGATTCAATAGGTTCCCACAACAAAGAAGATCCCATGGGGGCTGCATAAAAGAAGAATCCTAATAAGAGGGACAGGGGAAGATTCGGGTCATGTCATCTGGGTCCTCTAGTGGAAAGTTGTGCGTCCAACGTGAAATAGGAAAGCGCGTACGGGTTTGGATCGAAGGAAGTAGAAGATGGTAGGGCGCATATTGGGAGGAGAAATTGAAAGGGACCTGGGATAGCCTGTGACCTGCTCAAGGTGTCCGAACCCTGACCTTCACTTGGAACAAGGAGTGAGTACACTCTCAAAAGCTGGGACACAGGTTCTGTTGCCAAATCTCTACATGAGAGAAGAAGGGGCCAACGCTTGGTTGAGTCTCGAATCGGAGAAGCTTGGAAAAAGAGGAATTTGGGTAATCTTTACGGAGGGAGCAAAAACCTTAATATGGGAGCAAGTTTAGGAAATGAAGAAAAATTGACAAAAGTCGCATCGAGTAAAACTCGCAGTTAGTTTTGGTATAACAAAAGTGTTATTAAGGTGCCGATACGGGAGGGAAGAAGGGGGCGGGACAAATCTCGCTCACAAAACGGAGAGGCTACAGCGAATGAATCAAAACTATCGGAAATGAAGGGAGGGGCAGATAAGGAAAGAATGTTAAAAACGAGTGTGAAAGAAGGCGAAATTTCCTTGGTAAAAGGGCGAACGCGACATATGGTGACAAAAAACGGGTTTGCTGTAATAAAGTCTCTACAAGGAGCTGGGGAAACAAGAAAAAGGGCGATACGAGAAAAAAAACCAATCTGGGGTCTCTCACGGGAGGGAGTTGGAAACCGAACTACATGGTAAAGCAAGGAGGACTCCTCCCTTTTGGGAAGAAAGGAAAATGAGAGGAGGGAAGGGTAAAAAAAAAGCGAGGAGGAAGGGGACCGTAAACTCCGTACCCAGAATAACCAATGATACGACAACTGCTTGCAGATGTGAAGTCACAACCGTCCCCGCCGGTGGAATACTCAAGACGAACCACTTTCTCAAAGAGGAGAAAAGCGAGAAAAAGCAGGGGACGCGCAAACATACTGGGGGGGGAATAGGGATCGCAAGAAGCATGCGGATTCTGTGTGGCAAATACTTGAGGGGGGAAAAAGATTGGAGTAATACGTCAGCCCAAAAAAGGGGAAAAGAGCTGAAAGAGGGATCAAGGAGGGCTTGTCACATCCCATTAGACCAGAAAAAAAAAAAGCAGGGACCCGGAAGGGGAGACACAGGAGGAAAGGGATTCGCCTCAAAACTGTTTACCAGAAACAGTTGGGAGGCAGACTTAAGAAGGGTGAACGTTTTGTCCTGTAAGAACAAGAAACGGAACATTTCCAGTGTATCCACCAGTGGCGTGAGAAAAGTTGCTCACAGTAAGAATGGGGATGAGAGAGAGGGCGCTGCTGCCATAAAGAGATGGCGATCAATTAAGGTAGAAACCAGAATCTCCTATGCAAGCGGAAAAAGGGAGGCCAAACCTGCAAAAAAGGACAAAAGGAAGGGAGTAACACATACCACGGAAAAATACCAATTAAAAAAAAGGAGTCCACCCTAAAAACAAAGAGGAGCAACAATCACCCGCAGGAGGGTATAAACATTGAGTAACAGAAAAAGCCGCTAACGAAAGATCCAGGCGTATAACATACATTGTGAACAAAGGAAAGAAAACAAGCCGTCTACTCCCAGCCCATGAGAGCAAAAACAAGAGAACTTTTGCAAGACGGTAGAAAAAGGAGTGGAGGGTGCATCTGCGACGGGGGGCGCTGTGAAGGTTGCTTCAGCAGGTAGTGCTACAAATACCGAGGGAATGCTGCAACTGTGTTCATTTTGAACACAGGAGAAAAGAAAAAAAAAAGGTGATTGATGAGCAGGAATTGCGCACCAAAAATAATCAGACAGGTTTTTCCGAAATGAGCACATCAAACCAAATGGGAAACAGAAAAAAGTAAGAGGACACGATGCTTTCTCGATGACAAAAGCTGTTTGGCTTTCCCTGCGCGGGACCGGAGCTCCACAAGAAGAGGAATGGAAAAAAATCAACTATACCTGAAAGGCGTACTGGGGGGACGGGACGAGGGAGAAGAGGAAGAATATACCCTGGTGTAGAAATGGAGGAAGGAATTTGGAGAAAGGTGGGGGGCGCTCCAAGGAAAGTAATTTACGTGAACCTTAGCAAATTTCAAAAACGGTTGGAAGGGACCCGTGTTATTATTATGCGTAGGTTCCGCAAGAAGAACGCATGAAATTTTTCGGCTAGGACACTTTTAACCACCGACGCTGGGGTGAAAAAATGGAAAGAGACGAGGGGAAGGATGAGGAACTGAGAGGAACCAATTGCAAAACACCCCTGGCAATGGAGAAATTCCAAAAAAGGGCTAAAGGGAACGCCGGTACCGCCGGATCGCGCAGAGAAAAAAGGGAAGGGGAGATGATGACTGCGAGGGAGGGAACACTTCTCCAACGATATTCGGGGGGGAAACAAAGGAGATCGGCGAGGACACATTGTAAAGCGGACTAATAAGCGCGCAGTCGATGAACCTATTCAAGAAAAGGGAAAATCGGAAAAAGGTATCAGGGGAAAGGGCTAACAGACAAAAACAATATAGACAAGCAAGCAGACAGAGAGCTGGAAGGAGAAAAGACATAAACAACAAAAATCAGGAAGTCAAGAAACTTGGATAAAACGCGGCCTAAATAGAAGGAAAAGAAGGGGTCTCCATGGCCGGTGAAAGAAAAGTAAGTAAAATCAACACAGCGACAAGATCACTGCTGAAAATAGGGGTCAAACGGAGCTTCTTTTCATCGAGAAGGAAGGGCAAAGGGGAAGGGAGGAAACCATGAAAAAGACTCAAAATGTCGGGAAAAGGGAAGGAAGCATGTGGCATTCCCTCGCCAAGCCTTACCGGGGTTGGTGTGGAGGAACGGGTTTATGCCAGACAAGGAGGACATCAGAGGGGGGGAAAAAAAAAGTAAGCACGTCCTGGGTCCAACTCCGTTACCCATACACAGCCGGCAACGCTTCCTATTCTCCTAAAGAGGACAGGGGAAGCATCAAACAAAGAAGGAAAAAGAGGGGGAGTGACCGTAAAACCATATCTTGCCAAATGTCGAAGGGAAACAGTGGGAACTTTTACGAGTGGAAGAAGAAAACTGG
>Ga0179591_1356152_pt1 | contig 10678 bp, 10 predicted proteins | sample CZOMad2_1_08_16f_FD_182891 | JGI IMG/M metagenome (GOLD analysis project Ga0179591, IMG submission 182891) | Vadose zone soil fungal communities from Angelo Coast Range Reserve, California, USA - CZOMad2_1_08_16fungal (PacBio error correction) | ecosystem: Environmental > Terrestrial > Soil >...
CGCTCTTGGGTGAGAAGGAAAAGCTAAAGCTAAAACGAAAAAAACCGCGCCTTCCCCTCAGGTCTGGGGAGAGACCGGGGAACGGAAAGTGAAAGACTAAAAGTCGCCGTTAGGGGTTCGCACACTGAGGAGTCACGAAAGAGGACGTTGAAGGAGGTCGGGGAGGTGGCACTTTGTCCTGGGGTACCTTTCATTCGCCGCATTAGAAAAGGGAAACGGGACATCTCTCTCAACCCCAAGACTTATTCTTCTTCCCTGGTCTCTCTCTGCGTGAGGTCTGAATGATTGGACCGGAAACTTCCAGCAATAGAGTTAGGTTATCCTCTCTCGCCTTCGGAATCGGGGGTTCCATGAAGGAGGTAGAGCTGATGACTGAAATGCCCGGGCCGGAAAGGTAAGCAAGGAGGGTTTCAGGGAGACGGTTGTGTTGTCACATATTTTAGGATTATAAACCCCCGCGGCGGTTTGCGAGGGGGGGGTCGGAGGGGGTGAAAAAATCTTGGTCGCCGATGGCGAGCACCGATCTCTGGGGACTAAAGGTGCGGTTGAAAAAGTAAACAGGCCAGTGAGAAGGTAGCAAAGCGTTTAAATCTCTGGCCTATCCGTTCCGAGGGAAAAACCGACCGCGGAACCTTGCTGAGAAAAACCGGAGGACCGAAGGAAAAGGAGCCGGAGTCGGGTGGTGCGAGGGGCAGCTGTTCTGAGTGCTTCACTCGTCTCTGTGTGGGAGACGAGACAGGGGGGGAATGCGGGCGGCGTATCTTTCCGAACGGCGGGGGAGTTCGGACTCATCTGGAGGAAGGGGCTGAAGAGCGCGCACTCTGAATTTTCTCCTGAGTGCTCGCCGGAGGTCAACGAGGATAAGAAGGGAAAAATAGGACGGCGGCCGTATAACGCACATCTGGGGCCTGCCTCCTCATTATCCAAGGAGGGGGGAACGGGGGGTCCTGAGAATGGTGGGGAACTGGCTTTCGCCGACTGCCGTAAGAAGGTCCTGCTTCAGACAGGGAGTGAGCGGGGGGAAACAGGTTCGCAGAGGGGACACTTTGGCTTGAAAAAATTCGTAACCTCTCGGTCACATGGCAGCAGAGCATAAAACTCTGATAAGGGGGGGGAACATCGAGGGCACTTAAGACCGCGGATCAGAGCGCCTGATAATCGCGAGGGGTGGAGAGGGTGCGCGGGGAGCTGTGCCGATCTATTCAGGGGGAGATGTGTTTCGGATGTTGAGGATAGGATTAAAGGGGGGAAAACGTCCGCGGGAGCCTGACGAAAGGGTCTCGGAACCAACTCGAAAAGGGGGCGAAGGAAAGTAGATTCAGGAATGTAAGGCCCCTGCCGGCGTTAACGACCTGGTCATCGTGGGAAGAAAACCCTGGGAGAGGGCCTAAGGCCGAGGGAAAAAGGTCCCAAGGAGGATCCCGCCTCTGTACCGAGCAACTGGGGACGTGGAAGTTCAGGGTCTAAGGGGGGGGCAAGGGGTGGACCGGCCTACTGGGGACTCCGGACCGGGAGCAGATGAGGGAAAATGACCCTCAGGGATTTAGAGCTCTATCTTCTGTCCTGCAGAGCAGAACGTCGAAGGGGGGGAGGGAGGGCAATCTTTCCCTTTCTCTCGTCGAGAGAGAAACAGATAGTTTGTGAGTCATTGTTCTCCGCTAGGAAAAAACGTAAATTTAAGTAAACCTGGAGTATTAGAAAATCACTCATATCCGGGTCAACTTTCAGAAATTTGGTTTCGGTCCAGTAAATTCAGAAAGGGGGACTTAAGAAAGAAATAATAGGGGGGCATAGGTCGATCGAGGAAACCACCACTGAGGGGTAAAATAAATATGGTCACGTCGGAGGGTGAAGAAGGAAGGTCCAGGTCTACGAGAAAGGGAGAAATTTCTGCCCCACCCAAAAACTCTCTCTTCCGTTCCGGAGGGCTGAGAGAACAGAAGGACCGGGGAGTCTGGATCTCTGGTCTTGGGTCTCGGTAGCTCAACTGTACAAGCTAAAAAAAGAAAAGAACAGTTCTTCCCCTTCTACATAGATACTGCAGAAGAATAGGAATCAGTGGGAAAAGGAAATAAGAGGTCTGATCATTCAGACCGAGCGGCTACAAACTTCATTAAACTAAGGGAATTCTAAGGCACCAAGGGGGGGTTTTAGGGGTATGCTCTCAAACTTCCCTGTCAGATTCCCGGGTCATTTCCGAGGAATGGATGTGGGGAAAAGGCTATCGTCTGCCCTCTTCGATGACCAAGGAGAAAGGGAGGGGTACAAGGGAGGGGTCACTTCGGAGGGTCTCATGGAGAATTATGCGGGGGTGTCACTTTAATCTTCTGAGGGTCAATTCCTCCTCCCTTATCGCGTGTACGAGGTAATACTCTCCTCTTAGGGTGCCTTTCCCGGGGGAAAACTTCTCACGAACTGGAAGGACTGAGAACTATCGATGCGAGGCCACCCTCGATTTCACAAAGCAAAAACTCACGCATCCTCCCGGCATCTGAGGGGGGAACTCCGAAGTTAGGGTGGCAGAGATGTGCGCATCCCATCGGTAAGCCGAGGAAGAAAAGGGTCCGAGAGAACTGAGAAGGAGGGCGCGTGCGACTCCAATAGAAAAACGGGGGTCGGCCTCCAATCCCTGCCGATAGGGAAAAATCCATTCACCTAGGAACCAGGCTATTAAAGGTGACACCTCCATGTTCAGGGAAATTTCCTTCCCGGCAGGGGGTTTTGAGGGGGGGAGGGGTAAGCACCGTCGGAGGTCACCTTTACTCTCCCCCAATCAGCGTTCCTCGGGGAGAGGAGACTCGAGGAAACTTCACCGCGCACGGCGACATCACTATAACTCCCAAACAGGAGGCAGGGAAATAAGCATATTCTGCAAGAAGGAAAGCGAAAAAAAGACTGATCGTCGGCTGAAACCTTCTATTCCTTACCCCCAATCATAAAAAACAGCCCCGCGCCCGAACCCCCTAACGGAATCAGGCACGGTAACTAGCTAGGGGGGAATGGCACTTCTTCCTCTCTGCGCCGAAAAGGAAATCACGTCTAGGTGGTTTTGACACATCTAAAGAACAGGTGATAAGCCCTGGAAGATGGTAGAGGGGCCTTATAGGGGAAATGGTCTATCAGGGGGGTCCTTCCATGGATCCCAACCTCGTTCAGCCCTACCAAAAGGGGGAATTAAGCACGAGAAAAGGAGGAAACATCAAGGTCCCACCACACCTTCTCGGGTTCCAGTGAAGGGATCATGAAAGGACGTCGGGCTTTGAGCTAGACCGTCTTTCACGTAAGACTGGGGAAAAAAGAAAAGGGACTGGGGGTTCAGGGTAGGCTACCAACCTGAAATTGGCTCCGGAAGGGTCACGTCAGGCGAGCCGGAGGAAATAGAGCTCCACACAACGGAGGGAAAAGAGAGATGCGGCGTGATCGGGAGGTAAGAGGACCGGTCCGAATGAGGGGGAAGTGAAAAGGGATCGCTGGGGAGTCGGAAAGGTTCGACGTGGGAAATAAGAACCCTTCCGAGCAGGAAAGTCGCGCCAAAAACGGCCCCGTGGCCTGCCGCAGGGGTTGTTATTTGCAGGGGAAAAAGATCACCAAGGAGTTCGGGAAAAGGGTCGGCTCTAATAAGTGGGGTCGCCGATGAAGGCACGCCTTATCGATCGACTGGCACTAAAGGGGGAGTTATGGAAACCAGGGGGAAAAAGCAAGAAACCTACACGTCCTCAAGCCTATTGTCGGCTCCGCAAGGTTACTTAGAAAGATTACACGACCCTTACCTGATGCGTGGGGGGATTCGATTTAGGGGGGTGAAGGGGGGGGTTCTTGGAACTTCCTTCTCCAGTTTCTGTTTTCGGGTCTCTAAGAAGGAACTCCTACGACTGTTCCCAAATTTCGGCAGTCGCAGGGGAGAAGGGCGGAGAAAAAGTAGGGGGAAGAGCTGTGAGAGGTCTAGAGGGAAGGGGGTGAGGGACGCTAGGTTTTCGCCTTATCCTATCCTCTCGTGGTAGAAAAATTTTGCTAAGTCTGCAGGATATCGGGGCCTGGAGGGTGCAAGCATTCCAGTGGGCGGGGTAACCATGGCTAAAGGGAGGCTACTACTCCGTGTTGTCCTAGGGCCTGGGTCTTGAAGAGTCAGGGAGGTCAGGAGAAATAGGGGGCGAGTGAGGAGCGCCGGCGCCGACTCCTTTTTGCTGGAAGTAAACCGCTCTGAACTCTTTGTCGAAGAGGCATACAAAGGAGGCCGCCATCAGGGGATGCCAAAACAGACCTGCGGAGCTCCGGATTCCGCTAATGGGGGGGATGGGCGGGAAAAGCTGGACTGCATGGGAGGCGTATAGAAGGCCAGTTGAGGCGAGGGAGCGTCCTCAAGGGGCCGGCACTGCCGCGGAGAGGGTGACAAGAAAAGAGAGGGAGGAGAAAAGCCGACAATCAGGTGACTGAGACAGGCATGAAGGGCAGAGAGAAAAGGGGGAAGGTCCAGCGTAAGTAATTCTCTTGAGGGTTACTCTACGTAGACGGAGGGGAGGCATCTACGTGGAGAAGCCATGGAAAGGGACCCTGGAGGGGGAAAGGCGGGGGGAGCTGGATGGTGGCCAAAAGGGTTTGTTCAGCGGGTCTGCACAAAGAAAATGGAGAAAAAAGTATCAGGGGCTTGGGAGGGCCTGAGGGGGTTTAGAGGGAAGGATATGCTGCCGTATTACGAGGCCGATGGGGCACTGCTTAAATGAATGCAGTGAGGAATTAAGATGGGGGGTGGCGGGGATCTCCATGGAGTTCCCGTCAATTGGGTCCAACTGTTGGAGCCGCCTGGGGTTCTCGCTTCCTCACTCATCAGGGGAAGCAAACGGGGAAGAAGCATGGGGGCTTAAAAGGAACTATCAAATGTGCCGTCCTTATATTAAGTAGAGGAATCAGCGGGACTCAACACAAAAAGGAGGAGGATTAAAAGGGGATATCTCCCTTGGGGGCACGAGGAATATAGGGGGGGCCGCAGGCAAAAACAAAAAACGGCCGTTGTTTCCGGGTATAGTCGGCAAGCGCATGGGTGAGGATCTAAAAGGGAAAAGCTAAAGCAAGAAAAGGAGACGGCGTCGCTTCTCGCGCCGCGGACGTGTCGCCGGGGAATCCAGAAATTCATAAAAAGGTGGAAACGAAGGGAGCTAAGATCGCAGGCGAAAGCGCGTCTACGCCAATGCAGGAATAACCCGTAACCCTCTTCGGCTGGCCGGAAATGAAACGAAAGGAAACAAAGTAGTCTCCAGGTCATCGCACGGTCATGGGTCAAATGAGCAAGGGGGGCACGTAGAAAATGAAAGAGTCTTCAGAAAAGAGGATTCAGAGGTAAGGTAGTAGCACGTCTGGTCGCCTGTGCCCATGATTTTCAGTTTGGGTTAAACTGGAAGAAAAGGGGTCAGGAACAGAAATCTGAAGGGGAAAAGGGTAGAGTTCAGCATATCCGCTACGTACTGCCAAGGGGACGTCGACTCAAGAGAAAAAAAACGATGCCGGCCTGTGCGCAATCAAGGAACCAGATGCCGCTTCACCCGTATAAACGAGTAGAAGGGTCAGGAGAAAAAAGGTGGAGTAGAAAACCTTTGTTCCGCAGCACCCAGGGAGTTCTGCTTCGCAGGGGACTGACATCGCCTGATCAGATGAGCGGCCGAAGGGGGCTCCTGAAACGAAAAAACGTAGACGCCGAGCACCGTAAAATTGTCTTCTTGGGCCGCCGAAACGAGGGGGGTTATCAGAAGATGGACGGAAAGCCGCCGCAGCGCCTCCGAATAGCGCCGAAAATCACGTAAGAGTATCCCTGAGACGACACAAGAAGAACAGAACAGCTTCCGCATCCAGCCGGGCTTCATCGGAGGGGGAGAAGGAAAGGGTAGAATGGGCCTTCATCGAAAAGTACTCCAACTCCCCTCTCCTAGGAACAAGGATGAAGTCGAAGAGACGATTTCCACTCCAGAGTCGTTCTACGCCGGGCGGTCTCTCTTGTTTCATAACACACGGGGGGGCTACCATAAGGGGAGCCTCCCGGGACCATTCATTTGGGAGATTCCCCGGGAGGAGAGAGAAGGGGGACCTTCCGCGATCAATGTACGGCGCCAAAAAGTCTGCCCGAGCCGAGAAAAGTTCTCGGAAAAAAAAGGGGGAGAACTTCCGCCTCCCAAAGGCGCTGCGTCCCCTTACGTTCTGGGAGAAGGAGACCGGGCGAGACGAGACCGAGGCTTTGCACGGGTAGGGAGGGAAGAAAGATAACGTGTTCGGTTATTCTAAATAATCTCGCATGGGAGCCGGACGGTCAAGGAGAGGGAAGGCAAAACCAAGCGAGAATCGAAATTATGAGAAAAGAAGAGAATGAGGGATGGATAAGTGACCGGATTCTTCCAATGGCAAGCTTTCGGTTAAAACTGACAGGCGGGATGGGGAGGAAGGATGCGGGTAAAGTCTACGGGAGCCGGCAAAAGGCCCTCTTTCCTGATCCGGAAATCAGCAGGAGAGGGGAGGGAGCTAATTGGAATGGTGAAATCAAAGCAGCCTCTTCTGCTCGTTTAAGGTCGTGGGCGGGCGTGCACCGATGGGGCGCTATTATTCCGGCCTGAGGAGTAGGAAAAGAGGGTTGGGGGGGAGGAGAAGGAACCGGCCCTTTCCCGTTACCCGGTAATCATCTTGAAGTAGAGAAAGGGTCCGCCTGATGAAACACTGCTTACCTTTCTTCTCCTCCTACCAATACCTGGGGGGGGAAGGGGTTCTCTGCGAGGGAGGAGTACTTCTCTGAGAAGGGGAAGGAATTTACGGGAGCGCCTACGCTTGAAAGACTATTTCCGTCGCTTTCCTAATGCTCGGCCTTTGTCGTGAAGATACGGAAAGTCTCGGGAGGAAGGAGCGGGGACTCTTGTGTTCTCAGCGTTCTCTCCTTTCTCGAATCGGAGCTAATAAATGTCTTCGAACACTAAACGAAATTTCCTTCTGGCGGCCCCAAAGAAAGAACCGAGGTGAACAATTGTGATCATGCTCCTTCTACTAAATTAGAATGGGTGGCCGGGGAGGGATGAAATCGGGGCCGGTCTTCCAGCTGCTATCTTGGGGCATATTGCGTGGCTGTAGCTGCTCCTTCTGACTCCGTTTTTCCATTTAGAGGAGAACGACTCGTCACCCGCTGGGCTATCACCTCGATGAAGCAAAGGAAATAAAAAGGATCAGGAGCGGCGCTGTGTCGAGGGCCTTGACTTCTCTTTTTGCAGTGAAGGTATTTAGAAATATCCGGGGGGACTGGGAATCACGGTCCAGACTTTCCTCGAGGGCAAGGGGGAAAGAACAAGTAGAAAAGCCGAATGAATTCCGCGCGACGAGATTCCGGCGAACACTGCATCCTTCGGGCCGGCGTTGGAAACAGACTTGAACAGGAAAGTCATAGGGAAAAATAATCTAAAAAAAAGGTTAAAGGAATTGAACCCTTAGACCTGACCGGAAGCTTGACCTTTCCGTGGAGCTACAAGATTGCAGGGTCTGTTAGAGGACGGAGGAGGGGTCAGCAGTGGCTCGCCGAGTATCTTCCTGCTTCCATCGGAGGAGAGTCCGAGACTGAGAAATGTCAAGGGGCATTGGTAAGGTCGAAAAAGTCTGGAGAGGCGGGGTTTTAGGGAATTTTTTACTGGAACACTTGAGTCTAAGTGCAAAGGAGAGACGCACTGGCCCATGTGGTTTGCGGGACCTCCCTTTCCTAAACGCCTTCTATGGAGAGGAGGTACCATAGTTCTATAGAGGACAAACAGGTAAAAGGGAGATCTCCAGGGAGCTGAGGTTCGAATATAAGCCTCTACTTCTTCCTTCATGTATGCCATGGGGGGAACTCACCAAAAAAGATCTTCAAAGGAAAGCTTCTCAGAAAAAAGAGGGGGGCGGGAAAAAAGGCTTGTCGAGCGACCACCGGACTAGAGTCTCTCCTCCTCGCTTCTTACAGTCTAAAAGGGGGGGACTTCCATACAAGGTCAGAGAGAAAAAAAAATCCTAGGCAAGGCCTCCCGCTCAGACAGACGCACTGTCAGGATAAATCACTAGCCCGGGAGAAGGAGGCTAGAAGGGGTGAGAAAAAAAAAAGGAAAAGAATAACGGTCATGCTCGTCACCAAAGTTCCTCGAGGAAGGTATGGGGGGGGAGGAGGAAAAACGATAGGAACAAGACTTCAGGGTCACGTGACAATTTCGTAACAGTGAGGGGTCAGAAAGGGGCCGTGAAGGAAAGGGGATCGTTCAAAGTCCTGCAGAACAACTTGAAGATCTGGTGCCGATCCGGGGTGTCAGGGAAGAAACTCGAAGGGCTAAAAAAAATGAGGAACCTCGCGAAACCGCCCGCAACGATCTCGAATCGAGAACTACATACCCCCTCGACCATCTTGCTTCCTCCCTTACGGTACTTAGGGGTCTTTCAGGTTTTCGGAGGGGGAGGTAAGAAAGGGAGAGCTAAAAAGTTGGCTCTTTGGGGAAGCCAAAAAGTCGGCGGGCGGAGGGCCACATAGAGAGCAGGACGCCGGTCCCTGCCCTCTGGAGAAAATTCCCTCAACCAAGCGTATCGTGAACCCTGAGGAAGTTCAATTGGTGGAGTATGCAGCCTCGTGATCCGGCCGAAACAGTCTCCAGCCAGGGGGGGGGGGGGGGCGAAAAGAGAAAGCACGGCTATCCCCCTTCTACAAAGTGCTCCATAACTAGGAGAATCAAGCACAAAGGTTCCAAAGATTCGGCCACACCCGCAGCCGGTGAATCTTCGTCTACCGGAATCAGTACCGGGCTCCTAGGAAAGGAGGCCAAGAATACCACCAACGTCGATTCCATGTCATTTCTTCTTAGACGAAGTTCAGAAAAACTGATAAGAGGAGTAGCCTCAAGATTCGCTCGCTTTTGGACACGGGCTACCATCTTTCCCAAAATCCAGACCGGTCTGTTGCGGCAATCGGGGAGGCCTCGATCACTTTCCTGGGAAATCGTAGCCCATCTTGGGATCAGAACCACTCCTACGTTAACCGATACCTCCGGATGGGGTGAGGTATCTACAAGGAAAAGGGAAACAGAAAGATCCGGTCCAGGGAGTCTTTCGTCGGGGGGTTGCGCCTTCCGCTTTTCAGGGGAGCATTAGAATCGTCAGGCTGAAAAATACGCTTCCGTTAGAGGTTATGATAACTCTGAGATTACTTGGAAAATGGGGGCATCTCAACCTACTCATTCCCAAAAACGACTCCGAGAAGAATCCAGGGGGGGAAAATATATATACCTTAAGTTTCGCTTTATTCCTTTAGCAGTGACGGTCCTTCTTCCAGGAACTATCTTGAAAAGTTCTGTAACCATAGGAACTTCGCTGACTGTCCTGGAGAGTCAAGGAGGAATCTAATAGTGTCAGACCTGCCTGAGACAGGCTCAAGGCCCGGAAGGGGGGCGTGGGTGGGTCCCCGTCGGGGGATTTTCTCTGAGACCCCTCTTAGTTTTTCGATTTTAAAGTCTTGGAGAAGCTCTGGAAGGGAAGAGGAAGTTAAAGAATAAGGGGACAGCGGTCTTTAAGGACCGTTCCCTGAGGGGATCCTCTTTTGAGCTCTGGAAAAAAGGCGGAAGAGAAGGGGTATGGAGAGAAAGAATAGAAAAGAGTCATAGAGAAGATCAAACCGGACCTTTAGGCTGGTGCTCGCTAGTCGGGAGGTGTGTCCTTTCTTCCTGACTTCTCAGAGGGACTTTTATGATAGACTTATAGGCTGAAAAAGAGTGAAAAAGGAAAAAGGGGACTGCGGCTTTCGTGGAAGGACTTTTTCTGGCGATTATTTAAGGATGAGGTTCGGGGAAAAGGTCTCCAAGGGATAGGGATACGTTTGCTGGAGACGTTCGGAAGGGGGCACTCACCTCGGGCCAGGCGGTGCAGGAAAGAAGCCAAAGAACAAGGGCGAAGGTAACGAGGGAAGGTTGGAAATTTATCCGACGTTCCCTTGCAAGCGTACTATCTTTGCTGAGCTGGAGACCTTAGTATAAAAGGAGTGAAAGGACGCCGGCCAACCATTTTCGTCTCATAAACCGCTGGGTCCTCACGAGAAGGGCATGCTATCGGAGGGGCGATGGGTTGTTCGCTTTTCGTAGTTGTCGGGTTCCTTAAAGCTGAAGATTAGAAGTGCTTCAGAAAATTCGGAATTCCCAACGTGGCCGGCAGTCCTCGTAAAAGTCCTGAGTACCAAGGGGGAAGATGGGGTAGAAGGGGCCGGGACCGATTCAACTACACTTCTCAGAGTTCCTTTCTCTTCCCTATTTAATCGCTTTTCAGATAAAAATTAGAGGAGGATCCTGGGAAAAGACAGCGACGTGCCACGGAGTCGTGTGACCTGACCCGGTAGACTTACGGGGCAGGGGAAGATCTTTTGAAAAAGCACCTGAGGCGACAGGGAGCCTTCTCGGTTCATTCAGGGCTGGGCTCGCGCGTGATCTGGCACTGACATGGCGTCTTAGAAAACTGGAAACCGATGAAGGACTGGCAGTCTCTTGAGACTGGGAATCCTAGGAGGAGGGGAAGCTCAGAGGTCAGCTAAAGATAGAAAATAAACCTTTTCGCTCGTATCCTAAGCCTGAGAAGGGAGGGCAGGTGTTTCGGGGGAAAAACTTGGCACGAAGGAGTGGGAAGTAGTCTCTAATGGAACCTCATCTAGGGGGTCGAT
>Ga0179591_1443739_pt1 | contig 10677 bp, 18 predicted proteins | sample CZOMad2_1_08_16f_FD_182891 | JGI IMG/M metagenome (GOLD analysis project Ga0179591, IMG submission 182891) | Vadose zone soil fungal communities from Angelo Coast Range Reserve, California, USA - CZOMad2_1_08_16fungal (PacBio error correction) | ecosystem: Environmental > Terrestrial > Soil >...
CGACTCGCGTTAGAACAAAAGATACTTCGGAACAAAGCGCCCGCAGAAATATAGCCGCGAGCCCGGGCCGCGCGAACCCTGATCGCCGCTCCGGCAGGAACGCCGCCGGACCGAATCGCCGCGGTTTTTTCCGCCCGGGAAAGCGGATGAGCGGAGACAAGTGGGAATAGGCTAACGCCCGGATGTATCCGACCCGGCTTACAGAAGAGGCGTCGCAACTCGGACGGCTTGTCATACGACAGAACACGAGACCGTAAAACGGTACGTCCAATGCTCCCATCATACTACGACAGACAGCTGATCCCCTGGGTACATAACAAACAAAATGGCCACGGCCCCGGACGCTGAACCGTTCTACAGAGTCGTAACCGGTAATCCGAACTAGTCCGAATCGGCGTGCTGTAAGGAGACTTGAGTTATCCACGACACAAGAAAAGAACCGTGTACCTTCGAGTAATCGACGAACGGGTCCTTTCAGCTGACCTTGGCCTGGGCCGTGGTTAGCCGGAAAACTAACCACCAATCAACGAGACACCTAGGCATCCACGACAGGCGATCCTACGGGAACTTATGACTAACGAGTCGCACGGAGGGTAAGAAATGCAAAGGGAAACATCGTTCAAAGGACTAATCACACGCTGTCGCAGGGTAACCACCTGATCCGGCCCCAGCCCCTGATCGCCCGACCGGGAGAAGGGAAGAAAAAGAACTATGCTTGATCGTCCAAGAAGCGGACCTTAGCACAGGTGGTCATTCGGTTGTGTTGCGCTGTCCACGCGCGTTTGATACCTGGTCTGCCCATTTTCAACAAGGAGGAGGCCTCTCTGCCATCCGAACGGTCCCCTGTGAATCGGCCCGAAACCGACGACGTTTCACCAATAACATCAGTTCGGTGCCTGCCGTGGGACCTGGGCGACCCCCACGAACGTCAAACAAACATAAAAGGAAGAATGCCCTGTCACTACGGGCCACGCAGCGCAGCCGGAACTGGGCCGGTGAGGAGTACCTACAGGGTAGCGAGAAACCGCCGAACGTCAGGTTTTCCGTGACGTTATAAAAGATGAATTCGGTCTGCCTTTGATACGCAGACCACCAATCAAACGCCCCCTGCGGATCCGCCCGAACTGCCCCCTGACGGCACACGGTTTGCAGGAAATCGGGTCCGTGGACGTCAGCTCCATCGAAGGGCACGGAAGCCGAGGTCAAAAAGGACCACAGGGCAGTGATCGCGGCGATCAAGATGCCCGGAGCTAGCAAAAACTTTCGTCGAGCCCAGCAGTGATCCAACGCCACATGGGGGGGTCGCAAACGGGCCGGCGAAAGAAACGTCCTCGGCCATCCACTAAGTGCGTCACCACTCCCGACGAGAATTATCGAACAAACGACACAACTTGTCGCAACGCATTCTTGCAGACCGCCCGCCCTACGACTAACCGCAGAATTCAACCATATTTCTTCAGGAAAACGTCAATCGGGGTTCAACCCTCGCAAAGACGCCTATTGACATACCGCCAGCGGTGGGTGACGAAGGTATCCGTAGGCCGTGGTTAGCACATCAACAGGCTCTCAACCTTCAAGGCCTGCAGAACGCATAAGCCGACTAGGCGGTGGGGAACGCGAAACAGCGACACGTCCCGCCCTGCCAAATCGACGCATCGGGAGCGGTGTTTTGATCCTAACGGCAGGGCCGCGAGAGGGGCGCACCCTTAAACAACGGACCACATGCGGGGTGGTAAATACGGAGTGAAGAGCCCAAGACCTCATCCACGACCGATGCAGCGTTCGCATCTATCAAGCAGCAGAAGAAGCACAAAACGCCGAGCTAACAACAATTGAAACCAAAGATGAAGTCTCCGTGGATACGCCTTCGCAGTGGCGAAAAAACCACCCCCTGGTCCGTCACCTATACCATCTAGAGTGGACTCGATCAGACGAGAACCGCTTGTACGGAAGAATGCCTCCGGGGCGCCAACATCACGCACCAAAAGCCCTAGGTAGCTAAAGGGTTGTTCGAAATCTTACGCGCTGCAGATTTACGAGCTCATGCGAGGCCTAAATACTGTCTGCCCCCAATTCTCCGCTCCTTCCAACATCAACGCCCAGGACGCCGCGGGCAATCCGCGAGGTTCACAGCAGAGCCCGAACAATCGTTTGAAATTCGAGCCGTGAACACCGCGAAGAGCGCCGTCGATGCGGGAGGCCCTACGAGTTAAGCGCGGGGCCGCGGGATGTTGAATTCGTGGGAAATCGTCTGCCCCCTGAGGCGCTTCACGTACGAAAAAACCTAAACGAGAAACGCACTCATGATCCGTCACTGACGAAAAGGCCGTTTCCTTCCGCGACAACAGCCGAAAGGGAAACTCGGCAAGTAAACGAAACGACTCATCTCGTGTCGCCGGAAAGCGGGATCGAAGGGGCCACTGGATTGTACGTACAAATAGCGGAACCCATCGTCGTCAAGAAACCGGAGCTTATAAAGCGGTCCCAGCGACCAGGAAATCCCGGACCTCCGAGACCTGTAACTGGGGAAAGTCGCCCCTCACCAATAGACGACTCGCGGGGCTAAAAACCTTAAACGATCGAATGCACACCGCAAAGGGGTTTGTGCTCTACCGCCCCTTTCCGTAACAAAATCACGGCAAAACTGAGAGCCGCGCGGAACCGCCGACTGAACTAGGCAATCAAGGCGTGTGCAGCGAAAGACAGTGCCCCTGGTCTGCAAGTGCGGTTGGACACCGGTTAGACGGTCCTCCCAAAGGGAAAAAAAACCAAAGCGACGCATCCAAACAACGGAGGTATCGCGCATTGTTAAGAATCTGCCGGGGATCACCCGTTTAAAAGCGTAATTGACCAATCGCGCTTACAAGCACTAGACCCGAGTTGTGGGGCCAGCGATAATACGAGCTCAGAACATCCGTCGTCAACATGGGAAGCTAATAGGAACAGCAGTAAATGATCCGTATACAGGACGCATCTAGTACGACATCGGCGTGAGACATACGACACACAGATCCGTAAGAAGACCACTGCCAATTATAATTGGTAGAAAGCGGGCATGAGAGAAAAAAAAGGAAGGGGGGGGGAAGAGAAAGGGGGGAGAGAGAGGGGAAAGGAGAAGAGGGAAAAAAGGAAAAAAAAAGAAAAGGGAGAAAAGAGAGGGAAAAAAAGGAGGGAAAAAAAGCAAAGAAAAAAAAAAAAAGGAAGGGGAAGAAAAAGAGGGAAAGAAAGAAATGAAAAATAGAAAAAAAGGAGAGGGAGAAGAGAAGAGAAGGGAAGGAACGAAGAAAGGGGGGATGAAAAAAGGAAAAGGGGAAAAAAAAGAGAAGGGGGGAAAAGGAGAGAAAAAGAGGAACAAAGAGGGGAGAGGAAAAAGGAGAAGGGAAAGGAGAGAGAAAACGAGTAAAAGGAGAAGGAGGAGAAGAGAAACTGGGGGGGATGAAGAGAGGAGAAGGGGAAAACAAAACAGGACAGGAGGGAAAGGGTAGGAAAAAAAGGAGAAAAAAAAAGAGGGGGGAGGCGGAGAAAGGGAAGGGGGAAAAGAAGAAGGAAAGGGACGGGGGAAGGGAAGATCAAAAGGGGGCGGGGGGGGCGGGGGAAAGAGAGGGAAAAGATAGAAGGGGAAGCAAAAAAAAGGGGAAGAGGAAGGAAGGAGAGAAAGAAGGGGGGGGGGGGGGAGAGGGGGGGGGGAAGAGAAAGGGAGGAGAAGGGGGGAGGAAGAAAGGGGTGGGGAGAGAGGGAAGAAGGTGGGAGAGGTGGGGGGAGGGGAGAAGGGGGACAGAAGGGGTGGGGAGAGAGGGGGAGAAAAGGGGGAGAGGGGAAGGGGGGGGGAGAGTACGGGGGGGAAGAGAGAGAGAGGAGGGGGGGAAGGGGGAGGTGGGGGGGGAGAGGGGGAGGGAGAAGGTGGGGTTAGGGAAAAGAGGGGAGGGGGGGGAAAAGGGGCGGGAAAAAGGGGGGGTGGAAACGGAGGAGAGAGGGAGAGGGGGGAAAAGTTGTGGAGGGGTAAGGGAATAGGGGAGGAGAGAGGGGGAGAAAAGGAATAGGGGGAGGGTGAGAGAGGAAGGGGGGGGGAGGGAGAGGAAACGGGGGAGGGGAGGGGGAAAAAGGAGGAGAGAGAAAGGAGAGGAGCGAGGTATGGGAGGGAGAGGGAGACGAAGGAGAAGAGGAGGGGGGGGAAGGGGGAGGGAGAAGGGAAAAGAAGGGAAGGGTAAAAACGGGCAGAGGAGGAAAGAGGAGGGTAGAGAGAGAGCGAGGAGGGAATGGGAAGGGAGAGAGGAAGGGGGGGGGGAGAGGGGGGGGAGAGGGTAGGAGGAGGAGGGGGGAGAGAGAGAAGAGGAGGAGAGGGGAGCAGGAAGGGAGGGGAGAGAGAGAAAGGGAGAGGGGAATAGGAGGGAGAAAGAGTGGGGGAGGGGGGGGAAGCGGAAAAGGAAGGAAAGGAAAATGGGGAGGGGGGGGAGAAACAGGAAAGTGGGGGGAAAGGAGGTTGGGGGGGGGGGGACAAAAAAAGAAAGAGAAGGGGGGGGCGGGGGGAGGTGGGGGGGGGAAGGGAGAGGGGGAGAGGGAGGGGAGAGAGGGGCGAAGAGAGAAAGGAGAAGGTGGGAAAAGAATAGAGGAAGGAGAGAAGAGGAAGGGGGGGGGGGGGGAGCAGAAGACAAGAGAGAGGAAAAGGAAGAGGGGGGGATGGAAAGAGATGAAGACAGACAGAGAAGGAAGGAAGGGGGAAGAGGAGGAAAGGGGGGGGAAAAGAGGGGGTGTGAGGGGGCAAGGGAAAAAAGTGAAGGGGAAGAGGGGGGGGGGGGGAAGAAGGGGGGGAAAGGGGAGGGGGAAGAGGGGAGAAGGGGAGGGAAGGTAAAAAAGAAGAAAGAAGGTGGGGGGAGGAGAAGGGGAAGGGGGAGGGAGGAGGAAGAGGACAGGAGGGGAAGAAGAAAGAAGAGGAGAGGCGAGAAAAAGGGGGCGGAGAGAGAGGGAGGAGAAGAGAAAGAAGAGGAGAGAGGGAATGGGGAGGGGAGGGAGAAAAAGAAAAGGAAGAGGAAGAAAAAAAAAAAAGAAAAGAGAAGAAAAGGAGAGAAGGAGAGGGGGAGGGGGAGAGGGGGGAAGGAGAGGGAAGAGAATAGACGGGGAAAGAAAAATGAGGAAGGGGGGGGAGGGAAGGGGAGGAGGGGAAGGAGAGATGAGGGAGAGGAAAACGGGGAGGATAAAGGAAGGGAAAAAGTAGAGGGGGAGAAGGAGGGGGATGAGGGGAGGAGAGAGGAAAGGGGGGTAAGAGGGGAGGGAGGGAAAAAGAGGAGGTAGAGAGGGGGAGAAGGGGGGGAGAGGGAGAGGGGGGGAAAGACGGGGAGGAGAGGGGGGGGAGAGAATGGGGGAGGGGGGAGGGAGGGGGGGAGAAGGGGGTAGAAAAAGAATGGGGGGAAAAGGAGGAGGGAAGGGGACAAAAGAGAAAGAGGGGGGTGAGGAGGGGAGGGAGGAAGAAGAGGGGGAAAGGGTAAGGGATGGGGGGGGAAAGGGAAAAGGGATGGGGAGGGGGAAAGAAGTGATGGGGGGGAGGGGGAGAGTGGATAAGGAGGTGGGAAATGGGTGGGGGGTAGGGGGGGGAGGAGAGGGGAAGGGGGGAAGGGGGAGAGAAGGGAAATGGGGGAGAGGAGGGGGAGGGGGGAGAGGACGGAAAGGAAAAAGAGGGGGGGGGGAAGGAGAGGGTAAAAAGGAAGGAGAGGGTGGGAAGGGGAGAGGGGGGGGAGAAAGAAGGAGAGGAAGGAGAGGGGGGGGGGGGGGTGGGGGGGAGGGGGAGGAATGGTGAAGAGGGGGGGGGGCGGAAGCGCGGGATGGGGAAAAGAGGGAGGGGGGGAGGGAATAGGAGAGAGGGAGGTGAGAGAGAGGGGAAGGAAAAAGGAGGTGGGAGAGTGAGAGGAAGGGAGGGGAGGCTTACGAGGGAAAGGAAAAGGGGGGAGGGGGGGTGGGGAGGAAGGGAGAGGAGAGGAGATAGGGGGGGAAGAGGGGGGGAGAGGGAAGGGGGGAAGGGGGGGGGAGAGGGTGGGGGGAGGGAGGAAGGGGAGTAAAGGGGGGGAGTGGGTGAGGAGGGGGGGGAGAGTGGGGCGGGGGCGAAAAAAGGTTAGAGAAGGAGGGGGGGGGTGAGGGGGAGGGGAAAGAAAGAAGGGGGGAAAAGAAGGAGAGATGGGGGAAGAGGGGGGGGAGGGAAGAAAGGGGATTTATAAAGGAAGGGTGGAGAGTGAAAGAGGGGAGGAAGGGGGGAGGGGAGAAAGAGGGGGAAAAGGGAAGAAGGAGAGGGGGGAGGGGATGGGGGTAAGGAGAAGGAAAAAGACAGGAGGGGAAGAGGGGGGGGGGTAAAGTGGGAGGGGGAGGAGAGGGGAAGGAAGAGGGGATGGGGGGGAGGGGGGGGAGGAGGGGAGGGGGGAGAGGGGTGGGGGGGGGAGGGAAGGGGAAATGAGGGGGAGAGGGGAGGGGGGTGGAGAAAAGGAGGAGGGAGAAGGGGAGGGGAGAGGGGAGGAAAGAAGGGGGAGGGTAGAAGAGGAGAGATAGGGGGGGGGGGGGGAGAGGAGAGAAGAAAAAAGAGAGAGGGGTGGGGGAGGAGAAAAGATGGATGGGAAAAAGGAAGGGGGAGGGGGGGTGGGAAGGGGGAGAGGGCGAGTAGGGGGGGGGTGATGGGAGAAGGGGGGAAAAAGAGGGGGAAGGAAGACGGCAGGAAGGGGAGAGGAAAAACAATGGAGAAAGGGGCTGAAAGGGAGGGGGGAAAGGAGAGAAAGAGGGGGGACGGGGGGGGGCGGGAGAGTTGGAGGGAGGTAATGAGAAGGAAGTGCGCGGGGGAAGGGGAGGCAAGGAGGAGGGGGTAGTGGAAAAATGAAAGGGGCGGGGATGAAGGGAGGAGGAGGGGGGGATGGATAGGGGGAGGAGGGGGGAAACAGGGGGGTGGAGGGAGAAGGGGAGGGGTGAGAAAGAAAGAGGAGGGAGGAGGGGGGAGGGAGGGGGAAGAGGAAGGGGTAAGGGAAGGGGAGGGGGGGGGAAAGGGAGGGGGGGGGGGGGGGGGGCGGGGGCGGGGCAAAGGAAAGGGGGGGGAGGGGGAAAAGAAGGAGAAAGGCGGGGAGAGGAGGAAGGGAAGGGGGGGAGAGAAGGAGAGAAGGAGTAAGGAAAGGGAACGGAAGGAAAAGGGGAGAAAGTGGGAGGAAAGGGGGGGGGAGGGGGAGGAGGGGGGGGAGAGAGGAGGAAGAAGGGGAGAGAGAGAGGGGGGGGAGGGGGAAGGGGAATAGGGGGGAAGGAAGGGAGAGGAAGGGGGGGGAGGGGGGGGGAAAGGCGAGGGTGGAAATGGAGAGGAGGAGAGAGGGGGAGAGGGTGGGGGGGGGGGAGGAGAGAAGAGAGAAGGTAGGAAAAGAGGAACGAAGGGGGGGGGGGGAGGAGAGGGGAGAGGGGAGAGGGAGGAAAGGAAGGAAAGGAGGGGGGAGGGGCAAAGAGGGAAGAAAGGGGGGAAGGAGAGGAAGGAAGGAGGGAGGGGGCGGGGGAACATATAGGGGGGGGGCGGGAGGGGGAAGGGGGGGGGAGGGGAAGGGAAGAGGGGGGAGGGGGGGGGAGGAGGGGGGAGAAAAGAAGAGGGAAGGGGGGGGGAGAGGGGAAGAGGAGTGGGGGGGGGAGAGGGAGGGGGGGGGGAGGGGGGGAGGAAGGGGGGAGGGGGGGGGGGGGGGGAGAGGGGAGATAGGAAAAGGGGGAGGATAAAGGAAGTGTGGGGAAAGTAAGGGAAGGAGGGGAGGGGGGCGGTGAGAGGGGAGGAGGGGGGGAAGGTGTAGGAAGGGGGGAAGGGAAGAGGGAAGGAGGTGAAAAGGGGGGGAGGAGTGAGTAGTTGCGAAAAGAGGGAGAGTCGGGGGGGGAAGGAAGAAAGAGGGGGGTATGGGGGAGGGAGGTGAGGGGGGAGGGGGAAGGACATTGGGAGAAATAAAGGGAAGTACTGGGGGAGAAGGGGGGGTGTGGGGTGAGAAGGAGGGGAGAGAGAGAAGGAAGAGGCGAGAGGGGGGGGGGAGGGTGATGGGGGAAGAGAGGGAAAGAGGAGAGGAGGTAGGGGGGGGAGGGGGGGGGGGGGAAAGAGGGGGGAGAAGAAGGGGGGGGAAGAGAGAGGGGGGGGGGAGTAGGAGGGAGTAGGGGGGGGTGATAAATAAGAGGAAGAAGAAGGGGGGAGGTAGGGTGGATGGGGGTGAGAAAGGAAGAATGAAGAGGGGGGGGAGGGGGGGGGGGGGGGGGGGATAGATGGGGGGGGAAGGGGAGGAGGGAGAAGGGAAGGGGGAGGGGGGGGGGGGAGGAGAAGGGGGAAAAAAGGGGGAGGAAGGGTAAGGGAAGGGGGAAGGAACGAAAAGAGGGAGAAAGAGGGAAGGGAAGGAAGGGGGATTAGGGGCGAGGGAAGGAAGGGGTGAGAGAGGGAAGGGGGATGTGTGGGGGGGGGGGGGGGGAGAGAGGAGGGGGGGGGGGTGGGGAGGTGGGGGGAGAGAGGGAGGGGGGTGGGGGGGAAAAGGGGGGGGGTGGGAGGGGGTGGGGGGGAGGGGGGAAAAAAAGGGGGGCGGGGTGGAGAGGGGGGAGTGAGGACGGGAGATGAGGAGGAACGGGGGGGGGGAGAAGGGAGGAAGGGGAAGGGGGGGAAGGGAGAAAAAGGAGGGAAGGGGGGGGGAAGAGAGGAGGGGGGGGTGAAAGGGACGGGGAGAGGGGGGGGGGAGGGCAGGAGGAGAGAGTGGGGGTGAAAGAGAAAAAAAAAGGGGGGGGGGGGGGGAAGAAGGGAAGAGGAAGGGGAGAGGGAGATAGGGAGAAGGGAGGGGGGGGGGGGGGGGGAAGTGGGAAGAGGAGAAGAGGGGGGAGGAAGGGAGTAGGAAAGGGGGTGGGGGGAGGGAGGGGAAGGGGGGGCATGGGGGGGAGGGTGAGGGTGAGGGGGGGAGGAGTGGGTGTAGCGGGGTTGGGGGGTGGAGGGAAGGGGGGGGGGTGGGGGGGGGAGAGAGGAGTGGAGGAGGTAGGAGAAGTAGAAACGGAATGAGGGGGGGGGGTAAGGGGGGGGAACGGGAGAAATAGAAGGGTGGAGGTAGAAGTTACCAGGAGTAGGAGGAGACTAGATGGGGGGAGGGAGATATAGAATTAGGGGGGGGAGAGGGGGAAGTTGGAGAGGTGAAGGGAAAAGGGTGAGGAAAGGGAAGGTTGGAGGAAAAAGAAAAGGGGCAACGGGGGAAAAGAGGGGGGAAAGAGAGAGAGGGGGGGGGAGGGGGGGGGGGAGGAGAAAAGGGGAGGGGGGGGTAAAGAGCGAAAGAGGGGGGGGGGGGGGGTGGGGAAGGGAGAGGGGGGGAGGGGGGGAGGGGTGGGGGGGGGGGAGAGAAGGGATAATGGGGAGGATGGGGAGAGGAAGAGAAATAGGGGGAGGGGGGAAAGGAGAGAGGGAGAGAGGGGGAGTGAACGAGGGGGGGGGAGGGAAGGGGAAAAGAGGGGGAAGAGGGTCGGAAGGATAGAGGGAAAAAAGAAGGAAGGGGGAAAATCCGTAACACATTTCAATTGACGCGTCTGCCTAGATTTCACTGCCGCCCTGTTTCTTCCGTCCACCTACATCCATATTGGAGTGAATCTTTCAATCTAGAAGAGTCCCTGCCTCTAGCCTCCGTAATAGATCAGGGCACGGGACTGAAAGGACAGTTTCATGCCAATGCTGGCCGGAGCAGCAGCACGTCGGTAAGTTATAAGCCTGCGTTCCCCACTGGGCCCTGACACGGTCCCGAGAGCCCATCGCATCGAAAGTCATCAGACATATGGCTAACCCGGGTGTTTGCGTGCCTTACCGGATGAAGGCCGTCGGGGGCAGTTTCCCCCGAAAACGATCTTTCACGTCGGGAGACCCGCAGGGGTCGGTCCATCCATAATTTAGAATCAAACTGCCCGGCTGATGTATCCAATCTGTAGTCGGATAAAAAGGTATGAAATGCTTGAAGTGGCAGACCGGGTGCTTGGCTAAGGCGAAGGAAAATCGAAAGTCGTGGGGAAATGGCTGAAATACGGCGGGTTACCGGCCCAATATCCACGTGAGGCCAAGAGGGGTTTTTAGATCAGCCGCATCGCATCAGTAACGATCCACGATTTATGTGTACATGATGATCCAGGTTTCGTCTTCTTGGATAAACAGGAACTCCATAAAATGTCCGCGTGTGAATTGAAGAGGGTGCCATCCGTATGTCTGCGACCCGAAACCACGGCCCACAAAGGGAAAGAAGGCTGCGTCGTCCACGAAAATACCTGGGGCAGATTTCCGCAAGTGCAACGTTCAAAGAATGCGCGACCTTAACCTGCCCGGGTCGTTTGCTCCCATAACAGCTGTACAACCGCCCAGAGGACTACGCGAAGGCGGATTCCGGGGCTTCCGGGGTTCTGTGGCTTTGCATCCCTGTGGTTTAACCAGCAGACATCAGGGACATACAGGTCCCCGGGCGCAGGTTCTCCGGCAGGGTGGGCGGCACGGATGCCCCTCGGCTCACGGCCTGCCGGCAAGGAGGGTCCTCCCTGGCCCGGTCCGAGGGGCAAGCGACCTCCGGCATCCTCGCGGATACCTGGGCCGCGCCACGCCTGGTAATATCCAATCCTGCTTACGGCCTGGTCGGCGTCCGGAGTGCTCAAGAGGCCCGCAGCAGCCCGCCCCTAGGCGCACAGCCCGTGCGATCGCGG
>Ga0179591_1294222_pt1 | contig 10676 bp, 5 predicted proteins | sample CZOMad2_1_08_16f_FD_182891 | JGI IMG/M metagenome (GOLD analysis project Ga0179591, IMG submission 182891) | Vadose zone soil fungal communities from Angelo Coast Range Reserve, California, USA - CZOMad2_1_08_16fungal (PacBio error correction) | ecosystem: Environmental > Terrestrial > Soil >...
GCTGCAGCTACCGCACATCTCGGCACCGTAGTCATCACATCGGATCACAGGTAAAACCCGTACTCTTAACCATAATAGAGGTCTATCGACTCGCTCGCCCAACAAGTAAGGACTAAGAGACGGGCGGACAACAAGGTCAGAATACGTCCCGGCGGGTAACCGCCAGGGTCCAAAAAAAATCACTAGAAGAGGAGTCTCGAAAAAAAGTGTCTCTTCTGTCGTAACGAAACCCTATGGCTACGAATTTTCGCCACAAAGGAGACCAGAAATCCACACAAAAAAATCTTTACCCACAGCTCTTCAAAGAGCGCAGCAGCTTGAGGGACCCTGGATGAGAGAGGCAAAAAACAAAATCACAGTTTTTCAATTAAAAAGCGAATCTGGAAACTGTACTCCGTATTAAAGAGAGGGGGACTGCCGCGAGGGTGTGAAGGGATGACAGAGGCGCTTCCATGAGTTCTGAGTTAACTCAGGTGCCGAGGGCAGCACTCAACACGGCTAAGCGCCATACCGTCGCTTGAATGGCAGTTCCTTATTGGGTACACGCTCGCAACCCGGAAATGACAGGTGTGAGAAACTAACTGACGAAATATAGCATAACGGAAAACAATCGGACTGAAAGCATTGACGATCAGCGGTGCTTACGAAAGGAAAGAAATAATCGTGTTCACGATCACGACCAGTGGAAAAACGCCAGATCGACAAACTTACATCTCCAGCCAATCGATACCTACACGTCTGAGACGATTTGGGAAGGGCTCGGGGGGAGCGGATCTGCCTTCGAAGGGCTAAAGAGTCCAGAGGGAGGATCATGGATTACTTCGGGCATAACTTTAGCTGACGATGATACCATCCCGGCTAGGGGAACTCACATTATCATACTTCGAGCTCTTACGTGGACGCCGAGTCCGTTAGGATTTGCAAACCCTCCCCTTCCTCTACAGAAGCTCGGGTTCGGTGCACTATGTTGGGGAATGAGGGCAAGGGGCTTACGGGGACAGGTCGAAGATGAAACGAGGTCCGAATAAAGAAGATGGCCCCAAGAAAAAAAATCCCAGCGGAAACACGTAGACAGTTCAATCGCAGAATCAAAAAACAGGGAAGGGGGCATAGGGAAGAAACCATCCGAAGCGGCCGGGCAAGATTGAAGCACGCCGTGCTGAAACAATGGACTCTATACTTCTGGAATCGAGAGCGGGGAGAAAAAGCAGGTGCCTCGTGTCACAAAGCTCCGAGCGCGCGGGGGGGGAGTTTTCAGATACAACAAACCTGGGGATCCGGGGGTCCTTTTAGAACAAGTGCCTCGGACGATAAGAAACATCGTGGCAAGCAGAGAGTTGATGACGCGCGGACGGTGGAAAGGAAAGAGGGCGAAGAAGAGTGGCGGACCTTAACGATAAAGGGCCTGGTGTGGCTGTTTGGTTGCAACCCGACGCTTCTAAGAGGACGTCGTCCCTCCAGGCGGAGGGAAAGTCCTATGGATCCCTACTGTGGGGAAAAGGGGGTAAATGCGAAGAGTTAGTGGACCTCCGGCATAAAAAAGAAAAAACAACGGGTCAGAGGGATGTAGTACTCAGAGAGGATTATAAGACACCATCGCGAAAAAAAGTAAATGGGATCCACAGAGAAAATCATTTCGCAGGCGGGAATCGAGCGTGGAGACCGTCCTCACAACCGTGACAACTGAAACTCGATACAAAGGAAGGGGAAGCGATCCATGCTAGGATAGGAAATAAGCGTCGTTGAAGGGAGGGGTCAGGGGACTCATAGAGAAAAGCGATCAGTCTCCAACTTAGAATTAGTACATAATCGATGAACTCTCCTTTCATCGACTAAAAAAAAACCAAAACACCCACAACCCCTAAAAGTAATGGCGGTAGAGAACGCACAGGAAAAAAGAAAAAGCGCTGGATTATCAAGTACGGGGTCGGGAACGATAAGAGGTATCTCAACGCGAGGCGACCATGGGTCTGGGGGCAGCATGAAACCGGCTGCTAGGTTAAGTGGCGTCGAACACGGGTAAAACCTCGAAAACTGACAATCCCGCAACGGGGGGTGGCTTCGGTCGGGTCGTAGATTCGGCGTGTGCGCAAAGAGAAAAGATGAAAGTTGAAAGGCGAAGGGTCAACAGAAGGCGAACATATCGCGTGCTGTATCATTACGGTCCAAAACGGAGGAAAGAGTGTGGAATTGGCAACGCCAAAGAGAAACGGTTATTGGATGAGTAGAAGAAGAATGGGGACGCTTGTCTGAATCGGGAAGGGCTTCTTTTCAGTCGAGTAGCCCGACGAAGGACAACAAAATACGAATAAGATCTATGATCTGACGACTATAAAGAAGGCCTCGAGAAGCGGGGGTACCCAGGGCATTCGGAGGAAAAAGAAAAGAGCAGTGGATTTGCAGAAGGAGAAGAAGCAATTGACTTCAAGGGCCTGTCTAGGTGGACTAAGAGAAAGTGGAGGTCGGGGAAAAAGGGGCAAGTACGTCAGCTTCTTTTAGACTTGGGGTGCAACGCCCTCAGACGACAAGAAAAGAGGAGGCCGCCCGAGGATGTGAGAGGAGCCGTGGGTGCTGACCGACGCCCTACGCCGAGATCTCGGTTACGAGAGAGCTCCTGGGAGCCGATGATCTATAAAGGAGCGCAGGGCGAGAGGACGAATGAATAGGTCAACAGAACCCGTCCACAAGATCAGAAAGCCTTTAGGGAAAGCGCGCCTCACCAAGAGGGGGGGGGGAGTTAGGGTTTTAAGATATCAAGGAGACGGAGGCAGATCACAAATCCGAAGGGGGGAGGCGAGTAGAGAGTGACACGGCAAAACTACGTGCCTATGACGAATAGGACAAGCTTCGAAGCTAATTTAATTCCAGAGGAGACTGCATGAAAAAAAGGTGCGTCTTACAGAGCCGATGGGGCCGGTTTAAAGATGGGAAAGTGGGGGAGAGGATGACCATTCTTTCCTTTTGAGATGCTCGGTTCAAGCAGTGAGGAAGACCTGGAGGCTCTCGACACTACGGAAAAGAAAGAAAACTTGAATTTCTTGGGACGTTACCGATCCGGGGGGTTCGCAAAGACGAACTGAGGAGCTACAAGGGGGTCCAACAGGAGGGAGAGGAGACAGAGCATCTCAACATGGTGACGAGAAGCCCTTAGCTTTCTTAGTGTGGTGGACACCAAAAGTCCTCCACAAAGGGGGGGACCGGTGCTCTTAACACGGTTCCGCACTTTAAAGTTAAAACAAAGAAAAGTCGTTGGGCGGGCAGGGCGTCAGCGCGCAAGAAACATATGCAGTCGATAGGAATCGGTTCAGCGCAACGTGGACACCAAGAAAAAAGGACCCCGACTCCAGCTGGTGTGTTCGGAGTAGGGGACCGAACCAGGAAGGGATCCCGTGGAGATATTAAAAAGGGGTCGCTACCGCATCGAATGACTGGCGTATATCGGATTGAACGGAATGTTTGGTTGGGGGGTATTGATAACAGAGGGGCTAAAAATCGAAAGCCCTCGCCCTTCAGAAGATCAAAAGGGGACGTGGGGAACTCACTATGCACAAATGCCGAACGAATACGAGAGAAACTACTCAGAAAGTTTGGACAGTGAGGGCTGAGGGGTTTGAGGGGGTACCAGAAGGGAAGCGCGCATATGGGAAAGAAGCGCGTCTGCCGACGACCCCGCAGTCGATTGCAGCGGGACAAAAAAAAAATTGACCAATTGGCACCGCAATCAAGCATCGTCCGGACGGGGGGTGGCATGCGTGATTTGGGCAGGTGGAAGCACACGAGGGCTTTCCAAGGAAGAGAAAAGATGGGGTGAAGATGATCTTCTGCGACAAGCGCTTGATTCGCTCGCGGGGGTCGGGAAGTGAGAGGGAACTATGAAAGATGGTCGTTCCCGCCGTAGGCAATGGCAACCACAGTGACAGAGACAAGCTGATGAGAGGAACAGCATACTAAAAGAGACCTCTACTGTCAAGAAATCTTTCGCTAACGGCGGTTAGTACACTGTCTGTATGGAGGGAGGTAGGGAAGTTAAGGGACGTGCCTTAGGGCGTCATGTGACCCGACGATACGAACATGTGAGGGGGAGGAAAAAACCAGGAAAGATTATCAGACGTATAGAGCAGGGTCGGTTACTCATAAATGATTAAGAAGACAGAGGATTGGCGGAGGAACGGGAGGTATATGCAGGGTTAAGAGGGCAGTTCGTGTTAGCAACCACTTGCGCGGTCACAAGGGGGGAGGAGCTCGGAGGGCAAAGAACCGGCAGAAAGAGCTACTCGAGCGGTTGAGCAGAGACGGAAGGAAGGTGGGGGTCACCGAGTGGGAGCACGGACCCTCGAGCAAACATTCAAATGATGAATACAAAAAAAAGGAACGTCGCGGAGCCTTCAATCAAACCTGCAACACAGGCCGGGAAATAACCGAGAAAAGGACGGCAGGGTCAAGAAGAAAAGCGAAAGACGTTGTCCTGATTACTTCCCTAGTTGGGTGTTGAAAAAAGGGAGACTGAGGGGCGGCAGCTGCTCCCTTCTTAGCGCGGAGGGCGACGGGATCAGGGGAAGGGATCTGGGAGCAATTGACTAAGGCGAAACATCTGAATAAAGAGGGCTAGAAATAGTATGGGTGGAAGTCTATAGAAGAAGAAAGGGGCGACCTAGACTCCCGAAGGTGAGATGAGAGCAGGGAAATATATCGTGTTTAGGGGAGACGCTAAGGGGGCGGCTTCACGCCGTACTTGGTCGGAAGAACCAGATGAAAGAAGAAGGGCGATGGACTAGGGAGGTCAGGAAATTTGAGGCTGAAAACTGAGAGTTTAGAGCAATAGAGCCTTGAGGAGCCAAGTTGGGGGTGGTTGTAAAGAGGAGGCAAGGATACGGCGAGCTGATTCGATACACCGGGGAGGGGCTGATCCCGACGGACATATTGCCGATGTGCTGAGGAAATATCTATAAAAAAAAAAGGAGTAGGGAGTCGATGCTGCCCGAGCTCCGAACACATCTCTTCATATATGCCGTCGTTTCAAAATCGGGCGTATAGAGGCGACTGAAAAAATTGAAAGCATTGCGCACCGTGGAGCTCAAATCTCATGCATTAAAGGATCAGAACTCGCAGTCGGCAGCCACCCTTCACGGGATAGAGGAGGGGGGGGAAGGGAAAAGAAAGGCGGTTCTAAGACTTCCGGCGTGAAGACCGGCACAGAGGTTCCCTCAAAATCCGATCTGGACCTGACGAAGGGGAAAGAGGGAGAGACGTAACTCCTTGCACTTCTGCGAGACTCTTCAGAACCCACGAGGGAGAAAGATTATGGGGACGGGAAGAAGAACGTAACAAAATAGCCGCAAGACTAAACAGAAACTTCGGGAGAGCTCGGCGTCGCCCAGGGCAGCAAAGGCAAGATGGCGAGAGATGACCGCCCTTGGGGAAAATTAGACTTGGCAAAAACACAATCGATACGGGAAAAGGAAACGCAAGGGAAAGAAGGTCTTAAACTTCCGGGTGTATCGAGTGGCCTTTCCCTGGGGGGCCGGAGGAAGAAAGGGGTGCTTAAATGGGAAGAGCTGCAAAAGAGGGCTTTTTAGAGTGCAACATTCAAAAATATAGAGAGATCACAGAACCCTCAACGGCGGCAGTTCTAGAAGCGCAATACCGTCGATTAGCTATGGATGGAAGAGAGGGGGGGGGGACATAAGTGCGATCATCCAACACCTAAGCTGAAAGTTTTTGGAAAATGAAGAGAGGAGGAGACCCTCTCCCTCGGAAATCAAAAAATCAAATGGGTCGTATTCAGCGGAAAGAGAAAGGAAGACCGAAGCGGAGTCCGCGCAGAAAAGGAGCAGTTTCCGTTGATATCAAAGATCACATGTTCGTAGTGAAAGACGGAAAGCAGAGGAAAGAGTCGCACCGGCCATACTAATCAAATCACCCAAGACATACAGCTGTACGCCTGGTTGAGAAGCAGATCTGAGAAAAAAGAGAGAGGGAGACAGTACAGGAGCGAACGAGAAGAAAGCGAGCGCCACTGTGGGCATTGAGTCCGAACGGAAAGTGGCAGAAACTCAAGTAAATCTTAGATACATGACCACCAGCCGCAGAAAAACGAGGGAGGTGTCGCAGCAGAGCTGGGATTCAACCATATTCTGCGCGCTGACTTGGAGAATGGTAGGGGGAGGAACGGGGGGCACCACCCCGCCGGGCAACAACACCAGAAAAAGAGCGAAGCTGTGCGTTCAAAAAGAGGAAATGGGCATTGTCGTTGCAGTCTCTCGAATACTAAGGACGGTGGTCTGCAGAAAGAAAGATGATTAGACAGGCAGCGGGAAGTATGGCCCAATCAAAAGAACGGAAGCCGTTAAAAGAGGGGCCCAAGACGATGTGAGAAGCGGCAGAATCCCCTGCGGGTGAAGCGGAAAAAGGGAACTCAAGTTCCTCCCGGGCTGAAGGGGAGAGCTAATTTACGGAGCACGCACCTTTAGAACAGCACAACCCCCATACAGACCGGAAAAAAGAAGAAGAGAAGAAGCTGACATCTCATCGAGAGGAGGGACGGAGAACAATACAGGGGTACGAGTGGAAAGAAAATACGGCCTCCTATGCGGGCGGGAGAGTGGAGGAGGAAAAAAAGAACGCCTATTAGGGCGTGGGGTCCTTTTTTCGGGGGAAAGCAAGGAAGTCGGAAAGAGAGTTTCCTGAATCTTGGCCAGCTATGTACACAAGAGTAAAAAGGACGATGCCTCCCAAACTATTGGGAAATTATGTCTGAACAGCGGGAAAGAAAAAGGACGGGTTGGGAAGGAACTTTTGGTTTAAAAAAAAGGCCTCTAGAGACAGCGACGCGGCTGCTGGGAAAGGCGATGAGGGCTATGTCTCCTCCTTTGGTCCATCGAATGGTAAAAGGCGAGAGGGTAGGGGTTTTCGAAAACCTCCGGCCGTGGAGCAAAAGGAAGAGCAATCAACGTGAGGGAGAGGGGATAGTGCTTACGAGGAGGCGCCAGGAATCAATATGAACCTTAGCCATCCAGAAACGGAAAGAAGTAAGCAAATAGAAAAAACGGGCGCCTATTGGCACAATGTGGGAAAGCGGTCGCGTACGGAAGTACATCGCAACAAGGGAGAACGAAAGACTCCTCGGGGAATAAGGGATATCTGGGGGAAAGATTGTCCTCCATGGCTCGTCATCTGAAGATTAATGTAGGAGAACTCTCATCCAACGCGAGCATCGCCACGTCGCTAAATTGCGACTTGACTCTACTGTCTCTGCGATGACTCCAACAACCTCAAGAAAAAAAAATGCACCGAAGTAGGTAGGACTACTAGAGATTACAGACCCTTGGCGCTGCGGGGTATGCATCCATGGCGGGGGAGGGATTCGAGGGGGGGGGTAAGTCTAGATAAGCCAATGCAGTTCAAGGTTGACCGGGAAGTCGTATCGGAAAGGCATATCTCAGGTACGGGCTTCGAGTCCGCGCCCACGTTACCAATACAAGGTCAGAAAGGCCGGGCGGTTGAGTCTCTTTAGTCTTAGTAGATTCGCTGTTGCTCAAACCACAAATACACGCGCAGAGCTGGAGAGAATGAACTGAGGGGGAGGAGAAAGAAGAAAACAGTCTCGTAGAGGTTCAGGAGGAAGGGCGGTCCAAGCGAAGACGATCAACCCAGGAAAAGGAAGGGATGAGGGTCGGAATGTCAACGTGAAACGTCTCTGCCGGTCGGACTGATGGAAGAAAGGAACAGTAACCAGATGCCGGTACGAGGGGAGGAACGCTTCTCAGGATGAGCTCCTCGGAAGATCTCGACAAAAAAAAGGGATGGAGAAAAGAGAAAAGAGGCTTCGAGGATATCACTCGCCGAAGAAATCCGGTACAGCTAGAAGCTCACAATGGGCAGTAACTTCGATCCTCAGTCCCGAGAGACGAAACAGGGGAGGTGGGGGGAATCGGATCCTACTGGCCCGTCAACTTTTCTGGATCGTGTAGGGTACGAAATCAGAAAAGGGTCGAGAGTTGAAGTTCGGTAAGACTCAGTTCATAAAAGGTCACGTCCTTGTCGCGTGGCAGCAACGAGACATCATAAGAAAGATCGCGAACCCGCCCGGCGGTGATGAGTTGTCGTGGTACGGGGAGGGAACGGGGAAATCGGAAAAGCCGAAAAAACGCATCGATCGCGTTTCCGATCTTCTCGGAGAAGCAAATGGCTAATCAGATCGCGGGGGTCGATAGCTCCATTAATCCGTGACGAAAAAAAACTTCCACTGGAAAGGTAGACCGCAGCCGAACGGGAGTAAAGACCGCGCGTCGCAGACGACTTCAAAGTGGAAGTGTTGTGAGGAAGGGGGAAAGGGAATCACGACGTCGGAGCAACGCAAATCGCGACGGTTGTGCGAGTCAAGGCGCGTTTGTCGAAAAAGACAATACGACAAGAGAAATAGTGCATTATGACTAGCCCTGGAGAAAATCTTCTATCTCCAGTAATTCCCGAGAGTTGGAAGGGGCTAGTGGAGAGGGGGACGGTAGGGACTCTACCTATTTTCCAGTGTGAAACTTGCGAATGAGGTGTTCGGTGGGATCAAAGTCGGAACTGGGGGGGGGGAGGAGGAGCTGGTGCTTGGGCTCAGTGGTCATAGATACTGGAGCTATTGCGTAAGAAAGAAAGGGAACAGAGCGAAAAAGGTGGAGTGAGGGTCTGGATGTCCCTAGTCTAGTTTTTCGAACGAACATAGTAGCACACAATTTAGTCATTGCAAACAGAAAGCAAAAGAAGAAAAAATCATCGCCGAAGCAGGGTTTACGAGGCCGCCGCAGGCATAAGAGGGTTGAAACACAACCGGGACTGGCCAACACCAGACCTGGCCTCGGGCATCCCGGGCGAGAACGAGTGTCTTTATGCCAAAGGGGGGAAAGGCAGTCGAGAGAATATAATAGTCCTTGACCATCAGGCAGATCTTGACAGCGCTGCAATGAAAAACCCTAAAAAAAAGAGGGAGCCCCTGTACTCCGCTTTGGGTTTCTTGGGTTGACTGGAAAACGGGGAAACAGATCGATCTTAGCCTTTATATCTGGGTAAAAAAAAGGGACAAAAGTATGTTCTCGACCGAGCTCGATGAGGAGTCAAAGGGATAGCGAGGTCTTCTGTCACGGCTTGTCTTGGGGTGGGGGAGTGATAAGCATGGGTAAAAAAGACAGGTCCTAGGGGACCTTCATCCGCGGTCCGGCCTTGGGCACTTTCCTAGGAACCCATCAAGAAACGAGGAGGGGAGAAGTTCCGGAGGCGACATCGGAATCCTGACCCGTTTGGGTGCTTCGCTTAACCCGGTGGGGAGGGGGGGGACAGATTGACCACACGGAGGGACCGCGCACTTTTAGGTCACGACCGCCGCGCTTCTGTAAAACAGGGAACGGGTCATCTTTAGAGCGCATCCTACAACGGGACTCCATGGACGAGGAAGCGTAAGAAGGAGAGAGGGGCGGAAAGTTGTCATTCGGACGGTTGTGCACCGGTCGAAACTGGGGGACTCGGCTTGACAAGGGTGAAGCTACAGAGAGGTTTGCTACATTACTCTGCTGCAAGCTCTCGCAGGGTAGGGAAGAATCTATGGAGGTACATCGCTCTCCGAGGGACAGTGATGTTCTGCCCGGTCAGTAGAATGGAACCACATTGTGCCGAGAACAACGATTACTCCGTAGATCGAAGGAAGAACGCAGGATCCGACTACTAGAAAGTCTTCGCGATCGGCGACAGCGGTCAAAGAGGATGAAGTATTACTTGGACTTTACGTGAGGGAATCTGTTGATGCATTTGCCTACGACTACGAAAATGGGAGGGGGGAAATTCGCAATGCAAGAGGGGAAAGGGAAAACTAGAGTTAAAGTTTAAGCTATCACTCTTCCTACGGGAGCTTACTTTATGAGTACGCGTTCGGCAAAGAAATCGGGAGGGACGTTGCCACGAGCACAAACCTTGTATTCACTCCTTTGGTGCGGAGCTCATGATGCAGAGAAAGAGACAAGGTCTAAGAAGACGTATGTTCGCTTATCTACGGGCCGTCCGGGGGAACGAGGGCGCGCGATAGAGCAAATTCTATTCTTGAACTCAGCCACCCGCAAGGTGGGCAGCCAGGCTCTTAATACACAAAATGACAAAGGACCAGGGAAGACCGGACTCTACGTCAAAGTTCCTTGTCAGGCATGATCGGGAACGGTTATGAAGGCACGAGAGATTGGTTTGTTTGGCAGTCTGAAAATTCAAAAGGCGGAAGCGCAGTGAGCCGAACTGAAGCGCGGATGGGAAGGCGATCACGAGTGCCGGGCCTTGAGGGCTTCTAGGTGTCCGTCGACTTCCTACATAGATAAACATGAAAGAGAGGGGTGCTAACGAAGCCGAGCAAGCGGCCGAGACGCACACTGTTTAGCTCAGCTACTCGGAAACCTATCTTAGTGAGAAAAACGATCGGCGGCTTCACGAAGGGAAGTTGTTGCAGACCCCACCGATGAGGCTGGGAAAAAAGAACGCAGGCATGAGAGGAAAGGTGGCGGCAAAGGGGGGGGCTAGTTCGTACAAACTAATCAATTCGGCCTGGAGCGACTAAAGCAAGATGTAATTGGCAGAAAGCTGATGAGGAAGCACAAATGGGGGGATCAAAGAACGGCATATAGCAGAAATTTTGGAGGACTCGGGGGGCATCC
>Ga0179591_1310792_pt1 | contig 10676 bp, 12 predicted proteins | sample CZOMad2_1_08_16f_FD_182891 | JGI IMG/M metagenome (GOLD analysis project Ga0179591, IMG submission 182891) | Vadose zone soil fungal communities from Angelo Coast Range Reserve, California, USA - CZOMad2_1_08_16fungal (PacBio error correction) | ecosystem: Environmental > Terrestrial > Soil >...
TGTGTGAAGCCACCAGCTAAACTAAAAGGATAGTGAGCGTTCCAGAGCATGAAGGGGAAGGGATCAGGTTGTCACAGGAAGCAAACTAAACTATCTCGGGGAATTATTGCGGCTGTCAAGCGGGACGTACCAAAGGGAGGGAGGCGGAAAGAGGAGCGCATGGGGAGGTCTTAATCTAGTCGGCCACACCCAGCGAAAAACAAATCGCTGGAGTGGCGGGTCCATTACCAGATCGGCACGTGGGACGAACATGCACACCAGAAAAATCCTGAATGCAAGGGTGTTAGGGTGAATTACATAAAAAAAAATTGTGACAGAGAAAAATGCATGAAATTTCCATTTTCAGACCGTAAGCGAAAAGATGCAACGTCCTGGAAAAACAGCCTTGAATGGAAACCCTCTTGCTGTAAAACGCAAGACAAAAGAAAAGTATGAAAGGCAAAATAAAGTGTATGTGATAGGAGAAGCGGGCAAAAAGGGGGGAAAGTGGGGGTACTCACCGCCAAAAGGTGTAGGATAACTGAGAAAAAAGTATCCGCACGATCCATTATGAAAAGAGTAATATACAGGAAAAAGAGAGCCAGCATTTCTCCCAGAGGGGCAATAACCGGTTTCACCAAGAATCAAGAGCAGAAAAACTTCGCGTCAAAGCGGATGATAAGAAGCAACCGAAAAGCAAAACTACAGAAGACGTAGGTAGGTGGAGAAGTCTATATCTTTTGAAAGACCTGACGGTGCTGGGAGGAGACGTTGTAGAGTTCTAAAATTAACATTGAGCAAAAATCTGGGCCCGTGTCGTCGACACTTCCGACGAACTAGGGCTTGTGTCGGGACTTGTCAAGGAACATCGGGAGAAGTGAGACAAGGACTGGTGACCCAACAAAAACGGTACGCCTGGAGTTATTAAAGCCTCGGACAAAGGTAAAAGAATCTTCTTTCGGGAGCATCAAAGAATTCCAGGGAGGGCTTCCAAAACTGGGGAACATCCCAGTTGATCAGGGAAGCTGGTTAACGCATGGAGCATGGAACTGCATGGAGGGGGGAAAGCATATGAAAGAGATGGTATGACAGATCACATCAGACGAGCGGGGAAGGGATGAACCAACAGGAAGCTTAAGACTTTACAAGGGCGGAGATACCGTCGGGTTGAGAAGATTATCTTCATCTGATAAAGGGAAATACTATCATGGGCTGTTACCACACAGTATAATGGGAGACGGAGAAAGAAACTCTAGACAACTGTGATCGTTGAATCTGGTATGGGATAAATTCTGGGGCAGGCGAAGAAGAAATGGTGGGTTCGTGGACGACGAGAGGTGAAGGCGGAAAGGGGTCAGGATGGGCGAAGATTTGGGCTCAGTTTAGCTTTAGCAGAAAAGGGGGCTGGCCGCGATGACGAAGCTGAACGGCGGGGTTTGCATATAGGGAAGGGGAAAAAAGGAGGGGGAGGGGGAGGCATCGGGGGTGACGAGCCTGAGTAAGGACGAAGAAGATATGGATGGGGAAACGCGGAATAACTTTGACGACGCTGGTGCAATAAAGCAGGACGCGTTTGGGGGGAGGGAAAAGGGCATAGGAACCATCGACAAAGCAGCTCGAAAAAAAGACGAAACGCGATGTGGGGGGGGGAGTGGAAGGCGACTACAAAGCGGGAAAAAACTTGAGGGGGTATAATTCAAACGTTGAGGAGTGGAGATACATGCGGACAATCACGAAGAGGGAAATCTAATGGTCCCGTCATAACTGGGACAACGGAAAGCGATACGATGTGACAGATCGGAGCTCCGTTGCCTTCATCCTGCTCTGGGGGGAAAGCGAACGGAAACCAAACATGAAAACTCCAAGAAACAGCGTGGCACGGGAAGAAGATGCGAGACAAGAAGGGCCACGGAGTGGAAAGCGAAGGTGTAACTTGGGTCCCCCTCTCTAGGGATCATAAAAGAACAAAACATTATTAGGAGGAAAGAGAAGAGACTCGTAAAGGTCCCTTTGTAGGACTCAATTGACAAGCGGCCAACATTATTCAGCTCTGGCCATGACTGAATGCTCAGAAAATGGGGGGGGTGCCGTGCCGGGCCCACTCCCTCTTTTGCCAGGGCGGAGGGGGTTGGGGGTGAAGGGTAAAGGAAAAAAAGCAAAAGGCGTCCAATCATGGGCGCTAACTTCCTAGGGGGGAGAGTCGTGGCCCGGGGAACCAGAATATGATCTTGTGCACTATCGGCTAGACAAAGGGCCGGGAAAACACAAAAGATTCATTATAAAAAAAAAAGAGCCCAAAAGCAGGGGGTTAGCAAGAACGTTCAAAATCAATGTCGCCATAACAACTGAGGTCACTGGAGGAAAGAAAGGAGGACAACAAAGAAAGGCTGGAATACTATACAAAGGTCAGCGCGGTAAAGTTCCCGATTGCAGATGGACTCCGGCCGGGGCAATCGTCACAAAAATCGACGCGGTCACATTTATACCGAATCGAAAGAAAGAAGGTTAAAGAGCGCGGGGGGATTAAATGACCAAAAAAACCCACCAGAAGGTTCTAAAGCAGGGACCATTACTTGAGGGAAGCATCGAACAGAACAGAACTTGGCAGACGAAGCAGTTGAAGCAAAATTAAGAATGCGAGTCAGGCGAGTTCTATGGTAAGGGGTGGAAGAAGAGTACGTCTACTTGGAAAGAATGCGACGAAAGGGAATGCTTTGTTTTAGAGACCAAAAAAAAGAGTGAGGAAAGAGAAGGGATCTACGGAGGGGGAACGATAAGCAGAAAGATTGGGAGAAACTCTCATCTGGGGGGACAATCCGACAAAACATAGAGACCTAAATATGAGAGAACAATGGCAGGGGAGAGGGACTATTGGAACCAGGAACAAATATCACAGTCGGTAAAAGAATGGGGACCATTCTCTCTAAATAGAAAAGCTATGGTGCGGAAGATGACTCCCTTAAGTCCTACTTTGAACCGAGTAAGTTCAGCAAACGTTTGCCAATTTTTTTTGAAAAAGGTCACTCAAAAACTCCCGGTTCAAAGCAAACTGATCACCAACGCCGCCAAGCGTAGGAAAGGGGGGATCAAGAAGAAAAAGTCCCTGAGGACGAAAAAGCAAACCCTTTATAAAGCTCCGCAAAGAAGTAACCCCTTCCCGCAGCGGGGCCAATGTCAGACTTATCAACAAAGTTCTCAGGGATTGTGATCTTGCCCTATTGGGGAAAAGCGGGAGGGGCAGGACGCGGAAAGTTTTTAAGGTTGTAGAGGGGGGAAAAGGATTTGCTGACGACTGGGACTCGCGGGAATGTCTCTGGTGCATAGATACGATCAATCCCTGCTCGTGGCCGGTCTGGGGAAGGAGAAATTTGGGGAAGGTAACGTGGGGGTTGTCTGGTCCGCAGGCAAATGAATTGGAAAGGCGGAAACAAAGAAAGGGGGAAATGCGGCGATTTCGTTACCGGAAAGGTCGGGACAAGCCTTCCTTTGGGGTCGAGGGGGGAAAAAAAAAATTTATGATTTAGGAACCCAAGCGGCAGACACACGGTTCTGGGCCGTTTTTGAATCGGGCAGCTTCCAGCCCCGGAATAAGCCAGATGAGGGGGACGCTGGTTCTGGGGGGAAGAGCAGGGGTTAAACTCCCTCAAAGGAAGGAAGAAAAGCCCGCCCTGAACGGGAAAACTATACATCGATAAGTGCCGAATATCACCATGTTGAAACCGAAGGAAACACCGAGCCGAAAGGGCCGTAAAGAGAGAGGGAATAGAAGGGAAGATTATGGCTTGGGGGGCGGTCGGGACTTAGGAGTCCATTGGGGAACGGGGGCTCATCAACGGCACTTGGACCCAATCATGAGAAGGAGAGGGCATGAAGCTCATTAAAAAAGAAGAAAAGGAATAGGGGGGCCTGCTCAATGGTAGGGGGGGGGGGAAGCAGAACAACGGACCGAACGAGTGAAGGCCGTTGAGAAACCAGAAGGTCGTCATTAGGTGTGGGTGAAAAACTCACGGAAGGTTGCTAAAAAGAGGAACGATGAACGAAGGGGGGGCGGGGATGGCAACCAAGGACACTAGAGGACGGATCCTTTCAAGGTCAGAATAAATCGAAACAAGCCCCCCGGGAGAAAAGGAAGTGGTACGGGGGAATAGACTTCATTCAAGAGTGCAGAAGGGGAAGGAAAAGGAGATAATTATGAGCCGAAGCTTCTCTGGCCTGCTTTTTGAGGAAGGGGGGACGTCATAGACAGGGGGGGTGGGTGTTGGTCATCTCCAAAAACAAAAAGGGAATGGAGGAGGGAGAAGAGTGACCAAAAAAAAGAAATGACTTAGGACACGGGAACAGGGAAAAGGATTAAATATCACGGTAATCTTTAATATATGCCCACCACTGGGGTCAGATTAATTATAAAGACGGCCTTGAAAATATGAAAGGGGAGGAGGGGGCCTCGCTAGTCAGAACGGGCAACGGAGGAAACAGAAAAGTTGCCTTGTTTTCCGCATATATTGCACATTTAGGGGAAGGGGGACGGACGGAGGACGAACTACTACGATCTCCCCAAGATGAAAAGAGGGAATTCTTTTTTTTCGTTTCTGGGTCTCAAAAAAATTGAGGATCACCGTCGTAGTACCGTCGGAGGGACCTGGGGAGGCGCAAAAAAAAGAAAGAAAGAGGGAAAAGGATGTCCTGAACCATGCGAAGCTAAGCAATGCGCAGGGGGGGGAGCCAAGGGTACGTGAGAGCGGACATACCGTGGTGTGGAAAGCCAGGAACATACACCGGTGTGGGGTGACGAAAAAACCGACGGATGTGAAAACGAAAGCCTACGTTCGGTCCCGAAGATGAGGAAATGGTTGCGTTGAGTGTGAAGGCTTGACAAAGTTATTTCGGGACAGGGGGTTTGCGCTCAGCGGGCAAGGAAAAAGGGGCGGGTCTTCGGCTAATGGACGCGCGGAAGGAAAATGCTTCCAAACAAACAAAGGTCCCAGCGACAGGCGAGGACGGGTCATACCAGGCAGCAAAGAGGGGGGTCGCACAGCGAAAACCAACGTAGGCCAGGTAGGTCGCTACTAATAGACAATGGTTAACGCGAACACGCCCTCATTTAAAATGAAAAAGGACCATCGTCTTGAAACTGGATGCAGCAAATTGCCATTCAAGAGGGGGATAGCCTACAGAAACAAATGGTAGTCCCCCCAGGCTAAAAATAGACAAAAGCCATGTATCACGAGCCAGTGTATGTACACGTATAACGAGGAAAACGAACGCCTCAAAAGAAATGCGCCCAGAGATACCAAAAGGAAAAACTATAAGAAACGCGGAGAAGAAAACTTCCGTACAGGGACCAGCATTTAAAGGGGAAAAGAAAGAGCGACTTCACTCAGAGGCGTGTTAGGACTCTATTCTAGGGTGTCAAGAGGCTTTACGGGAAGGGTTCTACTGAGCGGGCTCTGGCCCTTGAAGAGGTCCCTCGTTGCCCATCAAGGAAATGGGGTCTAGGAAAAGGTCAAGAAGCATCCGAGGCGGGGGAGAAATTTCTTAATACAAAATCTGTCTGATGGCAAAGAGGGGACAACCAAATTTCAACCCGGTTCAGCAAGCCTGAAGTTTAAGGACTAATTTAAAATCGATACTATAGGGAGGGGGGGAGGCTAGTAAAAATAGCTGGGGGCTCCTCGCTCAGAAGGTGATCAACGAGAAAAAAGGAGGGGGGAAGGATGTTAATGGGGGGGACCAAAGGCCCTGGGGGCGTCTAGTCGGGAACCGAGGAAAATTAGTGGCGGCTTTCAAGGAGCATAGAGGGGGAGGGGACAAGAGATTAAGTAACCTGGCGTCGATAAAGAGTACTTTGGTTTTGGTTTTGTGTAAGCGAATAGGCGGAGAAAAGCGATTATCGGAAAATATTTTCACAAGAGGTAAGTGACGGATCCTAGGAATCCTCCTAACACGTGATAGGGAGAACTCGTTAGAGTGTAGTTGGAAGTGCGTTCAAGAGGAAGGACAAGATTCAGGGGACATAGCAGCATGACTTGTTCTTCGGATGCCGGAAAAGGGTCCACTCTTTGGCCGGGGAGGAAGGGAATTCCAAGAAGCTGGGGGGGAAATGAGTTCGGAAAGGCGAGAGGGGGCAGAACCGAACTGGGGAAGGGGTGCAATACTTTTTCAACGGAGGACCTCTTGACTCTGGAAATAAAAACGGAAAACAGCAGGATGCATGGGCATAGAGGGGGGCATCCAACAACGCAGGAACGGAGGGTTGCAGAGTATCGGGGGGGAAACCTACCATAGGGTCTCGGCGAACTTCGACGATTGGAAGTGTCGCTGGGCGAAAAAGAGAAACCTGAGGACCGGGGATTGTTGGTGAGCAAGTCGTTATCGGGTATAGAAGGGAAGGGCTGGGGGGCAATAGCCAGTAGGGGCACCGCTAGGGGGCTAGTTAGGGGGGGAAAGCACCAACGATGGTCTACAGGCCATCGTGTTGGTCCTCTCGGGTACATATACCTACAAAACAATCCACCACGGAAAGACTTGAAGGTGGCAGACCTACTGGAAAACTATGGAGAGGAAAGTGGCCGACGAGGGTGAAAATTTGGTTACATGAAAAAAACGTGATCATAAAGGCCCCAGTATAAAGTATCTCTTCAACAACAACTATTGGGTAGGTAAGGGGACGGCGGGGAAGTTGCATCTAAATGACCGGAGGCTTCAAGCAGCGGAATCATGTGCGGCTATCGTGCGTTTGCCGTCGCAGGTCAAAAGAACGAGGGGGAACCGGGTCTTCAAAATGGTGGGCCGTTCTTCTATGGGCCTCCAGAGGCAGTTAGTAACAGTGAAGGATCAAAAAATAGGAGAGGTCTTTCGGGAGCTTCCATCGAGAAAGTAGCGTTGCACTGATAACTGGCTCCTGACTGAAAAGGTGGAAACCAAGAGAAAACGAACTGGCAAAAAAAGTGCCCAGGAGAAGGGTTTATGCCGCACATAGAACGTTAAAATCTATTGGAGTTCGACGAGAAAAAGGGGTCAGAAAAAAGGGTCCACTGAAACAGAAAAAAACTACGAAAGGTGAACAAAAGGAAAAGGACCTCGCGTTAAGGATTTTACCAGAGTGGCAAAGCAGGTGTCGGCCTAGGAAACCGACGGCGACAACAGAGAAAAGGGTACCAGTAAAAAAAGCCCGTCATCTCTAAATCAGGAAGGGAAAGAATGAATGAATGAATTCTCACCGGCAAAGTGGCAAAATGTCTAAAATGCAGGGTACGACTGCAAACAGGTAGAAATACATAAAAGGGGGGAGTTCGGAACCGAACGAAATGAAAAATTACACTAAATGCGCGAAACGTGAAGGGCGGGGATCCGGGGCCGATCTGACTTCCTGGGAAAATGGCTAACGAGTAGGAGCAGATGCTGGGGGGGCTGCTACAAGCCTCAGGGACATCTCCTTTACGACGAGGTGAAGCTGGAAGATTTGGGGGAGACCTAGAAGGAGGGATCAAGAGCCCTCCGAAAAGTTCCCGAAATATCGAACAATGCAGGGCAGCACTGATTGTCCAACAGGCAGATCGTGGATATCACGGAAGACAAGGCGATATCACGACGCTATTGCTTTAACCGGAACTCGAAGAAAAGATTCAAGCTAAACTTAAAGGTAATAAAAGGCTTCAACCTTTTTGTGGGGAAAAATTTGGGTGGTAACCACTGTCCCTACGGTAGTGAAATTTAAAGTGACGTACACAATACAAGGCCTGCGGGGGAGGACGAAAGAAATTCCCCAGGAGGTAAAGACCCTTTGTACAAGCAGATAGACCTCACCGCACCGATGCAAGGTAGATCGCCATCAAATACTATATTGATGGGCAAGAAGGGGAAGTCGGTGGTGGCCGGGTTTTCCAGAGCATAGGATGATCAGGAACAATGTGTGCCGGAGTACGTGGGGAAAGGGGGGTGGTATGGGGGTGGCGCATCATTTGGGCTGGGGGTTTTTATTTACTGCGGAAAAAATAAAAGGGAGTGTCTGGGATAATGCTGTGGAGATACCTACTGAGGGGATTAAAAGACAGGGGGTCGAGGGGAAATAAAAGGGGAAAAATGCAAAAAAAAGAAGGGCCACAGAATTCTCTCGGGGGCGGGAACGAAAGGTCTACAGGCCAGGACTTGTGTCAAAAAGGCAAACTATAGGGATCATAGACCTAAACCATCCACTTATAGTGCCGACGATTGGGGACGGTGAGCGTTCGGCACAAAGTCGACGTCCTTACAAAAGTACACAATAGGCCGCGCTTATGGGACGCAGTTCTGGGGAACGGCAATAAAGAACGCCCCAAGGAAAGAAGGTGAAAAATCAAGCCCGGTTGTAAGACCAAGGCAGCATACTTGACCGATAAAGGGAACCAGGAAGAAAACACGAACAGCACTTTGAACTCAGTAGCGTACGAAATCGTAGAGGTTCGTTTTGCATCAGAGACGGGTGTCGTTGCAAAAAAAGGGAATTTCGAGTGCAAGGGCGGGTGAGAAGGGAGGGGACAAGGGATTTCCTTACCCTTTTATCAAAATAGAGGAGGACCAGACGCATGGGAAGGACAAAGAATTCGGATAGGGGGGGGAAAGCCATGCTCAAAGTAGGGGGGGGGGGGGGGTTGAGGGGCGGTTTTGTGGGTTTGTTTGGGGGTGTGGTGCCACGAAGACTCTTTGTGGGGGGGGGTGGGGTGTTGTTTGGGGGGCAGGACAAACAACCCTCTTCGACCAAAAGCGTCTATACCTAAGATGAGTCAATGATCTACCAACGCATGTCCCGGGAAACGTTATATTGGATGGGGGGCGACACAAAAAAAAAAGCGTGTTGCGAAGCAAAAAAATGCATAGGAAGGGGGAAAGCTGCGGAAACCAAAGGCATATCCCTGACGACGGTTCGAGTATCGGATGTCTCGAGGATGACAAAAGCGCCCCGGGAAAAAAAAAAATATGTCACCGTGACCGGTCAGGGAGGCCTAGCATACCAGTTTTGATCCATTCGAAAAGAGGAAATTTATTATAACGTGAAAATATCTTCGGAAGTCAGCGGTGGGGAAAAAAGTTGTCATAGCGGGGGGGGTTGGGGGGGGAAAAAGGGTAATCAAAGGATCATCTCGTGACCAACAACCACAATCTTTGAAGGGACCGAAGGTCTCAAAAGCGGACCGCGAATTAGGACGCGAAGAGCAACTGGAGAAGTACAAAAAACTGTTCTGCAATAGTTACTTACCCGCGGGTGCAGAGGGATTGAAAAGAACCGGGGGTCGGGGTGTCCGAGAGAAAATTACACGATCGGGAACGAGTCAAGAAGTCGAGGTCGTGCTGGTTGTTCGGGGGATCAACTGCGGCCGGGACTGTTGCTTTGCGCACCATCCGCCGGTAAACGAGTCAAAAAGAAAGATGAACTTGCGAGAAAAAGTGGGTGGGAACTCTTGAAAGAAGAGGGGGAGGAGCTCTTTGAGTCGGCGCAGAGTTCTTCGGACCTCCTCACTACATTCAGAGAACGATCATTAACTTTCATTTCACGAAAAATTCAGGCGGGGGAAGGGCCAGAATCGTTGGGAAAAGGTACGGAATGCTCAATACGGGGGGCCGACACGGCTCAGACATTGTCCGAAAAGGCACAGTGAACTGCAACCAAAAAGCCAAAAAAAAAGCCACTACGACGCATGTGAATGCACGTGATTCGGGTTTAAGACGCGTTCACTGGATGTGAGGGGGGGGGCCAAAATTGATTGCAGTCAGAACAGAGGGCACTTACCAAAGGGCGTGGGACCTGTACGGACGAAGTGCTTCAAAAAGGGCATGGGACGGACGGCGGGTTGGGAAAAAAAAACCATCACCCAGAAAAAAATCGGTGGAGTATGAACGCGCTCCTATCAGCGTTGGGGAAAAAAAAAAACATACAAAAGTTCTTTCCGTAGGGGCAGATATGGGGGTTGTCTAGACGCAATCTACTCAGGTTAACTCTCACACTATGGGTCCTTCATTTGAAAACATGGAAGTACCCCTCGCGATCCTTGTGCGCCCGGGTTCTAAAAAAGTGCAAAGGGAAGCTGAAGGAGAAATAACCTCAACTGCCAATCCCCCGCAGTCGGACTATCACTCACGAACTGTTGGGAACCGGAGTATATGAAAACGAGCAAAAGTCCATCAACCAAGGAGCAACCCATCGAAAATACCGTTCAAACAGGCGGAAAAATAAAACTGAAGCGTAAAAAAACCTATAGGAGGGGTGAAAGTCCACCCTGCCCAGCAGAACTCGCATCAAGAAGTGGGGTATCCGGTCGAGTCTTTTGCAAGAGAGGGGACGACGGAGGAAGGTGAGGCTCTCGTTAAAACTGTATTTCCACTTGAGCGCTCCGGGGCACCTGGGGCGGAAACCGGGGACGGCGCCCAAAAAGGCATTGCCGGGGTGGCGTTTAAGCATACACGGGCGGAGTGCCTCTCCAGGTGAACACAAATTTTAAAACCCGGGGGGCATCACGGGACCTCAGGGAAAAAAGAATCATACGTTCTTGGAAGAGGAGAAAGACCATAGCTCGATTTGACCGCCGCGACTGGGAATGCCGTGCCCTATAAATCGGGTGCCATACAGGTCCCAAGGCACCTGCAGGTTTTCGATAAAAAAAAAGGAACACGGGAGGCTGCGGCAAGGAGCACATATTTGCGAGGTCTGAGAAAAAAGAAGG
>Ga0179591_1503824_pt1 | contig 10676 bp, 12 predicted proteins | sample CZOMad2_1_08_16f_FD_182891 | JGI IMG/M metagenome (GOLD analysis project Ga0179591, IMG submission 182891) | Vadose zone soil fungal communities from Angelo Coast Range Reserve, California, USA - CZOMad2_1_08_16fungal (PacBio error correction) | ecosystem: Environmental > Terrestrial > Soil >...
CATGTCGAGCGCCTCCCTCATCTTGCCGATCAACACCGGCACCATTTTTTTTAGAACCGCATCATCGCGCGCTTCTTTGCGGTTTGGTGCGGTAAGTCGGCGGCACTCGTCACAACTTACCCAGGCGCCGACACGAGCATGTCCACCAGGACCTCGCCATCGAGTTCGGTGTGTCGACGGGTTTTTGCCCCGAACCCGGATGGATATCCCAAGCGTGCGCCGCCCGACTGGTCGACTATCACCTTTGGCGATCTCTTGGTTCAGCGATGGATGAACGGCACGGGTCATCGCGATAGCCGTCCTGCTGATTTCGGCAAGCCGACCACGAATGCCACGATCCACGGCAGCTCCTCGTAGGGTTAGTATCACTGTCTGCACCTACGCGTCGGCAGGTTGTCCCAAGCGGGGTTTTGTATGGTTACGATCGTGGTCGGTCTCGACCTTCGAAGCATAATCGCCTTCATCGCAGCGCGATCTTCAACGTCACCAGCGCCGTGATGGCTGCCCTCGTCTCGGAGAGACCTCTGTGATCCCTTCGATGCGATGTGTGATCGTCTGCTTCGCTCAGAAGCACGTCGGTGAATCTGCGATCTTGTGTTAGTTTGGTCATGGCAGTGCTGATCGTGTAGGTTGCGTCGGCCAGCTCTGCCTCAGGTCCGCGCAGCATGCGTTTTCTTCTCGGATCGACAAGCGGTTTTTGCAGCTCTGGCTCTTGAGGCTCGAAAAGCGCGCCCGCACTCTGCAAAGACCGCTTCGATCTCGCGTCGATCATTGAGGCTTGGTCTTATCATAGTTCCCCGTTTCCCGTGGCTGTCAGCGCGTTGCTGCTCGCGCCAAATGAGGGTGTCTGAAACGCGTCTTCAATGTTTTGGTAGGCGAACAACGAGTTGACTGGAAACGGACCGTTAGGTCCCATTGCCGCCACACTGTGTGCAAGCAACTCGGCATTCAACGTGTGGCGTCGCCGTGGCTGCCTTTGTTGCGGTACGTGCGGCCTCGCCACCGGCGGTATCAGCTTGCTCGACGAAGGTCCACTCTCACCCAGTTTCCGAGCGAAGCAGCCTGATGAAATCGCTAGCGTTCGTTGCCAGCGTCAACCGCCCTCTCGGCAGATCACAAGTGGGCGATCTGCCCGAGACCTGCCAAACCAGGTCCGAAAAACAAGCTATGTTCTTCATTCCTGTTTTCCACGCGGCGAACGTGCATCGACCTAACCAAGAACGTGGCTTGCTCGTGCTGTCCTATGCTCGCAGAAGCCCTTCGCCAGCACCTCCGGGTCGGTCTCAGTAGTTCTCAGATCCTCTGTATGCGTGCTGTTCGTTGCCATGAATCAACGCTCCTAGTGGACTCGGCGAAAAAGCGAACCGACTTCCGCGGTCGCCAAGGACTCGGTTGTTGTTCTTTTGGGTCGGCGGGCTTGGCTGCGAGGCCAGGAGCCAGTTAGGCACGGTCCGCCTTCAGATACCGCACGCTCGAAGAGAGCCGTCAACATCATGATCGCGATGTCGATCAACCTTCCAGTCTTGGTTTCCCCATGTGTCGAATGCCTCCGGGAGAAGATGGAGCGGGCCGGTGGTTGTCGGTGAAAAACGCGCGCCTGCGTTGGTGGTTTTTGGTCTTCCATGTTTCAGATCGGCTTAGGCTTGTTATCGTTGGTCCGCGGACTTCTTTGAGTACGGTCTCAGATTTCTTGGAGGCGGTGCGCTGGTGCGACTTGATGTTTCGTCGCGCTCGTCCAGCTCGCTGGCCTTCGCCTTCGCTGCCATCTAATCCTCGACCTACTCTGAAGCTTGGCGATGGCCCGCCTCCACTTGTCTTCGTCTTCCATAATATATCGTGCCGCCGGAACGGTTTCCGCGCTGGTAAACCTGCACAGAAAGGTCCGCCAGGACCGTTCACGCTCACCTTGATCGGCGCTGCGCTTGTTCGCCCGCCGCGCTCACCCAGCCTCTGCCGACCAACGACTGCCCTCCTACAACCGCACCCCCAAGGGCTAACCGGTTTCGGCGCCCCAGGCCGCGGTGACTCCGGCCACGCCGCCCACTCAATCCTTCTGGCATCACACGACCTCGCCGCCCAGACGAGCTTCAGACCGGGCCGATCGAAGCGGGCGGGTAACAATTCACCCACCGCCCTTCGACCCCATCGCGCTGGACGCCGCCACCTGCGCGGTGCCTGGAAGACCACCGAACTACAAGCCGCGAAGCCCCCTGAAGTGAACCGCGGCTCAGCGATCGCCGGCGGACGCATCTTCCGCGGCACCAGGACTTGCGGCGCTGGCCTAGCACCACCACCTCGCCACCACACCGCAAAAAACGGCTCTGGGGGCCCAGAGCCGCGCCGCTCCCGCCCTCGCGAGACGGTTCCGGCCGCGCCCATCGTCTGGACTGCATGTCTTCGTCGGCAACGCCGGCGTGCGACAACAAGGGTCAAGGGCCGGATGTACGGGCTCGACGCGGGACGGGCAAGATCCTCTGGTATCATGTTGTTCCTCGTGTCCCCTGCCAGCCGGCGACAAGGCCCGCGGGTCCCGCCGCGCGCCCCCCTGCCGGCCGGCGGTGGGGTCAAATGCTCCCGCGTGCCGATCACAGGCGGGGCGACCTGACCAGCTATGCGCTCGATCCCGGCCAGCGACCCTCTACGGCCCCGGCGGCAACCCCGCCCCCGACTTCACGCCGCAACTGGCGTCGGGACCCACCCCTACGCCGGTCGCCTCGGGCCCCTCGACGCCAAGACCGGGCCTTCAAGGCCGCCTTCCCCCTCGTTCTAATCGCTACTTTTCCACGAACTGGGACGTTCTCGGCCGCGCCCGCCTGTCACCACCCCGCGGCTGGGTCCGCCTGGCCGCCGAGCGCTCAAGACGGCCACGTCTACGGCCTCCGACCAACGGCCAGCGGCAACAGCTCTGTAGACTCCCACCCCACCTGCTCAACACCACACCGCGCCCCTCACCGCGGCGGAACCCCGCTTCTGCCGGCACCCAGGCGCTCGGAGTGGAAACGGTCCCGCCTATTCGCCGGCCACCAACCTCTCTACTGTCGCGCCGTCGACTGTTGCGACACGGTGCCGATCGCGCCCCTGATAAGGTCAAGCGGTCACCCTGCAAGCCGTGGTCCGTGATCCACGCCGACGAGCGCACGCCCTTCTGCAAGCTCGACCCGCCCGCCCCTGGGCGGGCTCGATCATACGCCGGGCTACGGTCCGACAAACGGCAATCTCGTCTGGGAAGCGCAAGCTGCCGGCCCCGGTGCTGTGGGCGTACGCCCACGGCCGGCGGGTGTCTTCGTAGCGACATGGCCGCGCACCTCTATCTACGCCCTGGATGCGAAGACCGGCGCTGGCCTGGACCGCGTCCCCCTTCGGGGTGTGGGCTTGGGGCGGATCGTCGCTATGCGACCCGGCTTCATTGAATGAATCAGTTCCCGTTCCATTAAGTTTGTCGATCAATCGGCCGCTGTGGCCCGGTATGGTCTATTTTTTTGCTCCGCGGTTATCATATCGCCATTCTTATCCGCGCGCTTCGGCGCCTCAGGTGACTTTCCCAAACTCGCTCACCGCCGAGTCGCAGAGCACGCCGAGTTCACGCCGAGGTTGAAATTAATGTCACTAACCCCTGTCCCTCTTGGAGGAATCTGAACCGGTTGAGGTGCGCGTGGTCCTGATCCAGTGGACCTTGAATTTTTCGTCGAATGAACTCATTGGTGTCCAGCCGAACGCAAGCAGTACGGTCCGTTGCGTCTCCGGCAGGTTTCCGATCAGCCTGACGGAGCGCGATCGCGATCTCCACCATCTTCTTTCTTACGATCAGACCATGATGATCTTGCCAATCACCCCACCAGGATTGGCCGCAACTCTTCCGGCCACCCATAAACGAATGCAGAATCCGGCAGTATCAGACTGTACTTTGCCGACTTTCACGATGCCACCCATCAGACATAAGAATGTGACCGCGACGTGCGATACCTGGCTCTGCTTAACGATCACGCCGTCTTTATTTCGGTGATGCTCTTCATTTTCCGGTGATGCCCCGCGGCCTCACGGTCATCAGTTCTTCGACGCCTCTGCTCTTGTGGCTGATAACATATCCTCCACTATCAGGTTCTACTCCAATCGCATTTTTCTCGCCGGCCCTCGCGAACTTCGACAGCCCTCGCGCACGGCGAATAGATTCGCGCCGCAGGATTTACAGATTTCATATCGTCGCTGTGATTAGTGCAGCATCGTGGACAACCATCGAAATGCCTCCGACCAGTTTTGCCAAGAAGTAGAGAATTGGTACTCCGCCCGGTTCTTGTTTGGGGAGCACACAGAGGAGGCCGAGTACAGGTATGATCGCGGTCGATATTGAACGAGTTTGGTTTTTGTACGCATTGCGTTAGTTGCGCTCACGTTGATGCCGTTCGAGCGGATCGCACCTAACAGTTTGCGTTCCTAAGAAGACGCCACCCCAGCTGCCCCGATACTGACCCACTCTCCGGCGGTGCTAGAATAACGCCGATCCTCACAGTTTCTTTCCGCCAGTCTCCGTCTTCTTCTTAACAGGCGACGAATGAATCTCAGCTTTCTCGCCGGCGCTCCGCTTCAAAGTGAGGACACAATGGTAATCGCAGCTCGCGTGTTTTTGCAGGGAATCGCGCCGCACCCCCGATCATGGTCCCGAAGTGGGCCCTAGGCACTTGCCAAAGTCGCGATCGATCGAAGCGCTGGCTCTCTTTACGAAAGACTGATCGGGATTTGTGCGGACAACATCGTTGCTGATTTCGGCCCCAGGCTCCGCTCAACGCGACCGCGGTTTGGTCGCCTATCGGACCGCAAGCTTTACTGGCGACTTCGGTAACTTTCGAGCGCCGCAGACCACGGTCCCTCGGCTCTGCTTGACGAGGAAACTACGTGCGGAGATTCCGAAGAGCACCACGAGCGTTACGAATGATCCCCGTACGCAGCCAAGCCTGGATCACGGAACTACTGTGCCGCTCTACTTCCTGCAACACAACGTCTGGCACGGGCGAGTCCGTGGCACTCGTTTGCTTTCGTTGCCAACGATGCCATCTCGTTCGGGGCGTGCCGTGAAAACCGCCAGTGGAATCGATAGGGCGAAACCGGTTGCCTTCATTGGCCGTGGCCGATCTCAGGCTCAGCCACGTTTGCAGTCCGGAAGCCCGGCGGGTCTTTACCCGAGGCACACTTTTTCGACGAATAATTTATCGCGCGCTGTCAGGCAAACTCGCCATTGCGAATCGTTGAATGTCGATCATGATTTGAGGAAGCTCGCCGGCGATGCGCTACCGGTCCCCCTTGCTCGTCGCCTTAGGGCGACGCAGGACTCGCCTTCCTCATGCTAGGTTACTAAACTAGGCGCGTTTGGAGTTGTGTGATCTCGTCGCGCAGTTGGCAAACCCATCACTGCGGCGAACGATATAACCAACGCCAAACTTCGCCTCGTAGTTTTTAGTACCTCGCATGAGAAGCGCGTCCTGCTTCGCGCCTAAGGCGACGAGCAGGGACCGTTTAGCCGCATCGCCTGCGAGCTTCCTCAATCCTGATCTGCCATCAACCGATTCGCCATGGCGCAAGTTTGCCTCAGCGCCGATACTTCTTGTCGACAAGTGTGCCGCGGGTTACAGCCCTCCGCGCTTCCGGCTGCAACGGTGGGCTTAGATCGCCGCTGGCATGAAGGCCCCCTGTCGCCCCTACTCGATCCATGCGGCGTTTCACGCACGCCCCGAAAACCGAGATGGGCATCGTTTGAAAGAAGTATAACCGAGGCCACGACTCGCCCGTGCCACCCGTTGTTTTGCTGATTATAGCGTCACCGTCTTCCGTGATTCCGGCTCTGGCTCTTACGGGGAATCACTTCGTAACGCTCGTGCTTGCTTCTTCGGAATCTCCCGCATAGTTCCCTCGTCAAGCAAGCGCCGAGACCGTGTCCTCGGCGCTCGAAGTTTACCGAAGTCTCCGTACGAGCTGCGGTCCCTGATAGGCACAAACGCGTCCTGCGGTAGCGGCTCATGGGGCGAAATCAGCACACTGTTTCCGCACCACTCCCGATCAGTCTTTCGGTAAATAAGCCATCGCTTCGATCGAGTCGCCGCACTTTGTGCACTTGGCTCTTGGCCCACTTCGGAACCATGATCGGCGGGTGCGCGCGGATCCGGGCAAAAACAAGCGAGCTGCGATTTACCATTGTGTCCTTCACTCTCTGAAGCCGAGCGCCGGCGAGGGAAGCTGAGATCATTCTTCGCCTGTTAAGAAGAAGACGGATGACTGGCGGAAAGAAAACCTGTTTAGGAGCTGCCGTTATTCTAGCACCGCGCGGCGAGTGGTCAGTATCGGGGCGTGGGGGGCGTCTCTTAACGTAACGCAAACTTTAGTTGGTGGATCCGTGAACGGCTTCAACGTTGAGCGCACCTAACAGCATGCGTTCAACACAAACTCGTTCAATAGTCGACCGCTATCCTAACCTTTTCCTGCCGCACTCTGTGTGCTCCCCAAAACAATAACCGGCGGCGTACAATCCCTCGTACTCTTGGCAAAACTGGTCGGAGGCATCGATGTTCTTGCCACGATGCGCACGAATCACAGCGAAGAATCTGAATTCGTAAATCCTGCGGCGCGAATCGCTTCCGTGCGCGAGCTGTCGAAGTTCGCGAGGCCGGCGAGAAATCGATTGGGTTAAACCTGGGTGGCGGATAGTTTTGCTCAGCCCAACAGAGCAGAGGCGTCGACAGGACTGATTGACCGTGAGCTCGGCATCACCCCGGAAATGAATCGCATCACTGAAATTAAAGCCGGCGTTATCGTAAGCAGCGCCGTATCGCCGTCGCGTCATTCTTTAGTCCTATGGGTGGCCATCGTTTGCCAGTGGGCAAGTACCGTCTGATACGCCGATATTCTCATTCGTTTCGGGCTGGCCGGCGTGGCCCAATCCTGGGGGCTGGCACTGATCATCAATGGTCTCAATCGTAACAAGAAGCTGGTGGAGATCGCGAATCGCGCTCCTCAGCGCTGATTCTGAACCTTCCGGATGTACGCAACCGGACCCTCCTGGCTTTGCGTTTTTCGGCTGACACCAATAGTTCATTCCGACGAACTTCACTTCACTGTCAGCCACCGCCACTCACCGTTCAGAATCCAAACAGCACTGGTAGTTGACCTAATTTCCAACTCTCTGCGGTCAACTCGGCGTGCCTGCGCCTCGGCGGTGCGCGTGTTGGCGGAAGATTCACCGCTGATGCGCCGAGCGCGCGGAGATACACTCGAGGCAAAATGACACTACCGGGCACAGCTGCCGATATGAGTCGACCAACTTTAATGCAACGGAAATGATTCCTCATGAAAGCGCGGTCGCATAGCTGACGATCCCGCCGCCCCAGCCCCGCCGGGGGACCGGTCCAGGCACCGCGGCCCGGTCTTTCGACACTCCATGGGCGTAGAGTGGCCGGCCCATGTCGCCCAGAAGACCACCCCGCGCCGTGGGGTCACCCCCCAGCCCGTACACAATCTTCAGATAAGAAGAAAATTGCTCGCAGACCTTGCTCTTCCACCTGCTTGCCGGCTTCCGGCGGCGACGGCGTTGATCAGCCAGCCAGTGCGGGCGGGTCCGAGCTTGCCGAAGGCGTGCGCCCGTCGGCGGATCCGGGACACGGCTTGCCGGGCTGGACCGCCTTGACCTTCCTCCACGGGCGCGATCTGACCGGTCGCACCAGTCCGACGGCGCCGACGTTAGAGCAGTTGGTGGCCGGCGAATAGGCGGGACCGTTTTTCCACTCCGAGTCCGCCCTGGGGGCCCGGTCAGGAGCGGTTCCCCCCGCGGGAGGGGCCTCGGTGGTGTTGGAGGGTGGTGGTGGGCGCTTCCCAGAGCTGTTTGCCGCTGGCCGTGCGAGGCCGTAGACGTGTCCGTCCTTGTGCTCCTCGGCTGCCAGGCGGACCCCGCCTCGGGTGGTTATCAAGGCGGCGCGGCCGAGACGTCCCCTTCGTGGAAGTCGCTCTCGACGATGGAAGGCGGCCTTGAAGGCCCGGTCTGGCGTCGAGGGCCACTACGAGCCGCGTAGGGGTGGTCCCCGGCCGCATTTTGCGAGCTTAAGTTCGGGGGCGGTGTGACCGCCGGACTATAGGTTCCCGCTGGCCGGATCGGCGCATAGCTGGTCCAGGTCGCCCCGCCTGTGATCGGCACGACGGGCGGCATTGCCCCAGCGCGCCGTCCGTCATGGGTTGTCGGCTCGGCGGCGGGACCGCGGGCCTTGCGCCGGCCCTGGCGGGCACGAGTAACTGCTCCCCGATGAGTCTTCCCGTCGCCGCGTCCGAGCCCGTACATCCGCCTTGACCCCTTGTTTCGCGCGGCGTTGCCGACTAAGACCATGCCTATTCCATACTATGGTCGCGGCCGGGAACCGTCTCGCGAGGCGGTATCGGCGGAGGCCTGGGCCCAGCGTCGTTTTGCCGGTGGCGAGGTCGTATGCCCAGCATCCGCCCTTCCTGGTGCCGCGGAAATGCGTCCGCCGCGATCGCTGCGCCGCGGTTCACCGTCAGGGGGGCTCGCGGCCTTGTAAGGTCTCGGTGGTCCTTCCAGCCACCGCGCAGGTGGCGGCGTCCAGCGCATGGTGTCCGAAGTCAGGTGGTGACATCGTTACCCCGCCCGTTCGATCGTCCCGGTCTGAAGTCGTCTGCGGCCGAGGTCGTAGATTGCAGATCGGCTTGAGCTGGCGGCGTTGGCCGCGTCACCGGCGGCCTGGGCGCGAAACGGTCGCCCTTGAGGGTTCGGTTGCAGGAGGGCCATCGTTGGTCGGCTGCCGCGGCTGGGCTGAGCCGCGTGCGGCGGGGGGAACAGCGCCGCGCCGATCAAGGTGAGCGGGAACCTGTCCATGCCTACCTTTCATGTGAAGTTTTCCCAGCGCGGGAACCGTTCCGGCGGCGCTACGTTATGGAAGACGAATACAAGTGAGCGCGGCCATCGCAACTCAAGAGTGAGTTCGACGGATCTCAATGGCATTGCAGCGAAGGACAGCGGCTGGACGAGCGCGACGCCATCAAGTCGCAACACGCCCCCAATAACTCGATACCGTACTCAAAGTAATCCGCGACAACCGCTCCAAGCCTACAATTACTAAAATCTATCTGAACCTGGAATACCAAAATAACCTCACCCGTCGCGCGTTTTTCACCGACAACCCGGCCGCCCATCCCTGCTCACTGAGCATTCGACACATGGGGACCAAGACCTGGGAAGGTATCGACCCTGATCATGGATGTTGACGGCTCTCTTCGAGAGTTTTCGGTATCTGACAAGGACGTGCCTAACTGGCTCCCTGGCTCGCAAAAGACCGCCCGAACCAAAACACCACCCGCGCTACTGCCGACTCGAGTCCGGATTTCTGATCTCGCCGGATTCCACTAGAGCGTTGATTCAATGGAAACGACAGCACGCATACAGAGGATCCTGACCGAACCCTAGACGACCCGGAGTGCTGCAAAGGCTTCTGGCGAGCTGACAGCACCGAGCAAGCCCGTTCTTGGTTATGGGCGCGCCACGTTCGCCGCGTGGCACCGATGACGAACATATCTTGTTTTTTCGACCTGTTGGCCGGTCAGGTCGATCGCCAGTGAGTCTTGCTTCGCGGGCGGTGACGCTGGCAAGAGCTCGCGATTCATCCGGCTGCTCCTTCGACTGGGTGACGAGATGACCTTCGTCCGAGCCAGCCGATACCAGCCGGTGCCGAGGCCGCACTACCGCAACAAAGACATCACGGCGCCGCATCTTGATGCCGAGTTCTTGCCCAAGTTGTTTGATCCGCAATGGGACCTAACGTCCCTTTCCAGTTCACTCGTTGTTCGGCCTACAAAACATTGAAGACGCGTTCAGCAACTATTCTGGCGCGAAGCAAGCAAGCCGTGACAGCCACGGGCACGGGAACTATGAAGACCAAGCCTCAATGATTCACGCGAGATCGAAGCGTCTGTTGCAGCGCGGGCGCCTTTCGAGCTCAAGCGCCAAGATCTTTCAAACGCTGTCGCCTCCGAGAAACGCCTCTGCGCGACTGCAGCAGAGCTGGCCGACGCAACCTCACACCTCAGCACTACCATCTACCAAACTACACAAGACGCAGACTTGCACCGACGTCTTCTGCGCGAAGCAGACGATCACCACATCCGCATCGAAGGAGCTCACAGGGTCCTTCGAGACCGAGGCCGCCATCACGGCGATGGTGACGTTGAAGATCGCGCTGCGACTGAAGGCGATTCTGTTCTCGAGGTCGGACGTACACCGATCGTAACCATCACAACCCCTCTTGGGAACAACCTCATACGCCGTTGGTGGCAGCAGTGATACTCCACCTACGAGAGCTGCGTGATCGTGGCTCGTGTCGGTCGTTTGCCGAATCACAGACGGCTATCGCGATTAACCCGTGCGTGTCATCCATCGCTTAACCAGAGCAGCGCAAAGGTGTCGTCGCCAGTCGGCGGCGCACTGCTTGGGATTCCATCCGAGGTTCGGCGGCAAACACGCGACCCACCGACCGATGGAGGAATGGCTCTCTGGTGGACATGCTCGTGTTCCGCATCTCTGGGTACTTTGATCGAGGCCGCCGACTCCTCACCAAAGCGCAAGTAAGCGCGCGATATGCGCGTTCAAAAACTGGCGCCCGGTGGATCGGCAATGAAGGGAGGCCTCGACATGG
>Ga0179591_1329727_pt1 | contig 10675 bp, 12 predicted proteins | sample CZOMad2_1_08_16f_FD_182891 | JGI IMG/M metagenome (GOLD analysis project Ga0179591, IMG submission 182891) | Vadose zone soil fungal communities from Angelo Coast Range Reserve, California, USA - CZOMad2_1_08_16fungal (PacBio error correction) | ecosystem: Environmental > Terrestrial > Soil >...
AAGTTAAACGGGAGCACGAGTCCAGAACACAGGACATGAACGCCAAAGGAAAAAGCCAGTTCCAAGACAATGGAAAAAAGTGGTTCCCCGGAGAAATCGGGGGAGGGTACGCTGCAGCCACTTTGAAGGGACCCCATGCTAAAAATACCCTGAAACGCGCCAACCTTTTTAGGAGTAGGGTAGACCCGACGACGGCCCCGAAAAGACTGGTAGGTTAACAAAGGGGGGCAAGGAATCCTGAGAGATAAAAAAGGTAGTAGTGTATATGCGGGTAGAAGTCAATAGTGTTCCGAGAAGGAAAGGAGCGCCTAAAAAAAAGGTAGAGAAAAAAATAAAAGCCGCACGGGTAACAGTAAAAACCGCAGGAGGGTTAAAGGTCGGGATTAACACGCAGGAATGACTCCCTTGACAGAGTGCAAAGGGGGGGAGCGCAACTTGACGCCAGGTGGAGAGAATAAAGCAGGGGGGGGAAAGCCTATAGAAGATGAAATCGCACAAGGTGCGCCCCGTAATATAGGGGAAGAAGGGGAGCAGGGGGGGGCATCTATCAAAACACAAATCGAGAATACCTACAAAAAGCGGCACTACCAACGTGATAAAAGATAAAGAGAGGGTGACTAAAGGCTACAAATCAAGAGGCCGGACAAGAGGGCGGAAGCGCTGGGCAACACAGGGGTTTGTCACAAAAACACAGAACCGCACCAGACGGCAAAGGAAAGCACGCAGCCAAACGCTTGAGGTCAGCAGGGAACAGCGCAATGGGCCACGAAACTCTCAAGGATCGGTGAAACCAGGGGGTGAACGGAATGGATCACCCTGAGTTAGGCAGCAACAATGAAATCATGAAGGGCTCCCACAGGAAGAATTGAGAGGGAAAAAGGGTTTTTCAGGCAGGACAATTCTTTACAAACCACTTATACGGGAGCTTTTGATATCTGAACCCTGGAGAGAAAAGAAGGTAACCAAGGCGTAACAGCTGGAGTGAGAAATGGGGGTTGTTGACCAAAGGGCGTACCAAAAGCTTGCTGAAAGACGGGCGCACAAAAATCTACCAGGCCAACCATCATCAGAGGATGCTGGAGTACATTTTGGGAAAACTCAATCGGGAAGCACCAAATCGGTGACCACCCAAAGAAAGACGTACGTGAGACAAGGGGTACCACCGAAAGGAAGATTGCACGGTGAACTCCTCCTGCCGGCCAACAAACCCGGATGTATGCGCGGTAGTGGGGGGGGACTTGGGGGCGTAGGTTCAAGGGCGAGTTCAAAAAGGGGCCTGTATCTAGGGTGTATTTGGTTGAGTTGAGAGGAGGGTTGAAAGGCGGGGGAGCGTGTCACCGGGAAGGTGCAGGCGTGTGCTCTAGAACTGGGGATTTAGGAGTGTTTCGAGGCCTCCGGGGGGTGGAGGCGGGAGAGCTGTAGGTGGCTAGGTGCGGGGAAAAGGGAGGGCCGCGGAAAGTGGGGGGGCTGGCGGGATGGGAGAAGCTGCCTGGCAGTGTTGTCGAGCCGTTGAGGGTACGGGCTTGTGGTCACTCAGAAGAGGTATGAAGAGGGCAAAGTCCCTCTTGGTAAAGGTAGGCACCTCTAATCGTCCAATGGGGTGACCGTATACAAATTGTGCAAACGGGAAACACACTGAAACCGGAGGATCTCGGTGCGAGGCCCTGAGGAACTTCTATGCTGTATTGTTCCATGGGGTGTCCGTAACCCAGGGACCACGAGTCTCAGGTTGGGGGGGAAGACTTACTTAGCGTCCTCTAAGTTAACGGGGGGAAACGAGCCGATACAAGGAGAGACTATATGCGGGAACCTCAAATAAAAAGTCGTTCCGATAAGACGAACGAGCGTGGGGGACCGGGAAAAGTGCCCGCCCAGCTTCAGAAAAACGGGGGCGCACTCTGCGTATTCGGACCGCGGGGTCTCCCAATTAAGGTTGATACAGTGGATCTTCACGCTCTACTTGATTTGGGGGACGGGCCCCTGTCGCGTCAACGCCACGTGGGTCAGATAAAACACTGATAAGATGCGGGGTGGCGTGGGAGTGCCCAACCCGATAGTCCCACGGTCACGTTCGAACGAGCCATCAGGGACACTCGCTTCCGACGAGAACCGCATAAAAAAAGACCGGGGGGGGGAGTTTCCGGGCTAACTCTAAAAGCTGAACTGCTATTCGGAAACTTAGTTCCTGGGGGAAAGGCGTAAAAAATCAAGCCTGGAGACGCATCCATGCAACTGTAAGGCCAAAGGATATGACCATATTCAAGAAACGACGCCCAGGGCAAGAAAAGGTTGTTGAATAACTGGAATGGACGGTACAATAAAACACTGGGATCCAGCAATGCGAATGGTGTGGTCACAGGGCCGGAGAACTGGATGTGTCTCGGGTAGTAACCTGGACTTTTGGTTAGGGCGACAACTCGGCTTCAACGTGCCAAGAAGACGACCGACGGTGGATTTAACAAAAAAAAAGCCGATGCCACCCCCAGAGAGGAAAGAGGGATGTATGACAAGGGAGGAGCGGCAGCGGAACGCCAGCCGGTCGTCCTTGGAGCAAGTAACTATAAAAAAAACGTAAAGAAGGCGTGGTACTAGCGTGCGAACCAGGCCAGTTTCTGTCTTTGTTGCTTTTTATGTTGTTTGTGTGGTCCTGAAGGAAAAGACATCGCATGGGGGAAGGCAGCTGTTTCTGGGATGAGCAACGCCAGCGAGCGGTCTCAGAAAAACAGCTTTCAGGGAACTCTTTCGTTGTTGGGAGGGATGAAAGGATACGGTTAAAACATAGATTCTTCGGTGATGCGGACAAACTGACAAAAAGGCGGGTTTGACGACTTTCCACAGAAAGTCATAGGGCACCGCGGCACGTGAAGAGGGCAAGGAAAAGGATATCGGGGGGAAAGGGGAAATAGAGGGGGGAAAGCCGGTGCTCAAACCTATCTGTTATGATGACACGCTTTCTGGGTTGGAGTATGGAAACGCTAGAGGGATAAGTGGGGGGGCTTGTTTGGGCAAATAAAGTTGCAAAGAATGTCTCTTCTTAAGGGGTGTCTGTGGTCAAATTTTGCATTGTAACGTTGGGTTAAAGAACCCGTCAATCATTTCCTTAATGAGGGATTTGGGACTGCAACTTTAGGTGGTCTAACAAAACTTTCAGGGGGTCACCGCGTCTTTTAGAGTTTTTGGTTCGACGTGGGCTTCCTCGTCTCGGTCTATCGGTGCAATATGAGCTACTAGTACCGGGAGGGACGCCAGCCGACCTTCTTTGGAAACAACGCGAGCAAAGGGGTCGCTAACGAGGGGCCCTGCAGAAAGAGGTCCCGAGGGAGAGGAGTACCGCTAGAACGTATCCAGAAGGGTATTTAAGGCCTATCCTTTGAACAACTCTCTGAGAACATACTAGCAGGACCTGTCCCGTCACCTGAAGGGACATACAACGGAGGACTTTGAGGATGGCTTGGAAGCTCCGGAAAGGGTGAGAGTCCACGAAAGTCAGCCTGATATACAGAGACTGTGGGGAAACGCGATCAGCTCGGCCGTACGGGGTTAGTACCTTCTGCGACGATACTCATGGGTCGAACTTCAACACAGAAAAAGGATTTCTTCATGGACGGAGTTAAAGATCCTGGTTCTCCCGCAAGACGTCTGAAAGGTGCGTCATTCAGGACTTTGGCAGACAAAAGCATTGCAAACGACCAGGGGAAAAGGCATCCAGGTAAAAAAACATGCAGAGTGGGCGGGGGCGGGGTGGGACGTGAAAAAGAAAGAAACGAGCTTTCAGGCGAGAAGTTCCTCACCGAAGTGGAAAGGGAAACGGGTACATGAAATGTGCGACGGTAGAACTAGGGATCAGTCTTGGGTGAATTCTTTCGGGGAAAGAAAAAGGACAAGGGGGGGGGGCATCTCTTTTAGTCTAGGGAAACCCTCGGCGTGCTTTTGCTGGGATGTTTCTTCCCGTTTTTGAAAAAAGACCTCATTATCTTCGCGAATAGACTTTTCATGAGGCGAATGGGGGGAAGGGTGTTCTATCCATAATTGGAAATTCCTGCTTTTCAGGGGGAATTTTTGGGTGGTTCGACAAACATGCGAATCTTAAAAAAAGTCTCTTTTTAGCTAGTAGTGGGGACTGTCCGGTAAGAGGAGGAAGAAAGGGGGCTTCCAACTAGAAAGAAGGGTACTATCGTTGTGGGCGTAAGAAGCGGGAGGGGGGGGCGGACTACTCTTCACCTCAGAACGCCATGATCCGATGCAAAAAAACAAAACTCCCAACATAAAGCCACCTTGTTGGGTCGTAGGAAATGAATTTCCTCGTGATTGATCAAGGCCTGCGCCCAGCCGCTGAGGTCGGGATTTGAGGATACTAAAAAGTGCGTTATAGGGAAAACAATATGCCTGATTCCGAAGCTCAGGTCTGAACGCAAAGGCGGAAATTAGAGGGAAAACGGTTTTTCATTTGCACCGGGGGGGGATATGTGATTTGTGGGGGGGCTCCCTTAAAACAAGCACGGCTGGCAATCAAGCATAGAATGCCTAGGCACGGATTGTGGCGATCAGGGGGTCCAAATCCGCCTAGTTCTTGGGGGGGAGATAGCTGGTCGTCCTCAACTCCGGTTGTTGGGGCGGAGTCTGGAGTAGCGGGGAAGGCGAAGTGAGGCTCACTGGACAACCAGGAAAACTTCTGTTAACGGTTCCGCAACTAGTCTTCGTAGGTGGGCTGCGGCGAAGAGGGGCGTGGGAAAAAAAAGTCACTTGCCACTCGCGGTTTCTCATATCCCACTTGACGAAAAGTTCTTTGGGTCCCTCACAACTGGTCAACTGGTCGTTAAATTGGAGAGACTCGGAATTAGAGGGGATCTCCTCTGGTCACTAAGCCAAGGTCACTTAACTCAAATGTAGCTGAACGTCTGCGGGTATTCGTAGTCATCATCAAGACGCTGCTGGGAATCCCAAGGCGCGTAAGAAGTCTCACAAGGACTCCTCCTCCACTATCACGCGAATAAACTAGGGGTAGGTGGAGGAGGAAATTTAGGAGCTGGAAATTAATAAGCCGGCGTTGGGCAGGGTGGTAAAAGTGGAAAGACCTCAAAGAGAGGTGGAGAGGGGAAGGCGCAACAGAGATACGCAATGTGAGGGCAGGCATGGGGGGATAAGGAATCGAGTGTTACAATGGGGAGGATTAAAAACCCGGAGGAAGAAAACGTGAAAGGAGAGACTGTTACTCATGGTGGTGTGACCACCGCAACACTTGAAAAGGACGCCGTGTCGGGCCTTTTGCACGAGAGCGTCGTGAAGAGACCGTAAGGCACCAGAGAAAAGGGGCATGATACTCGTCTGAAAAAAAAAAGAGGAAAAGGAGGAGGGGGAAGGAAAAATCCGAGGGCAAGGCGAAATTGACGGGATCGGAAATCACTTACTAGTGGGGGGGAAAAACACAAACAGTGTCAAGGTGAACCCCAGCGGGAGGCCAAAAAGGGGTGGTTGAACCATTAAGGACTTGGCGGTTCGATTTAGGGGGCTTCGGGTGAAAGCCACTGGGAAAAAAAAACAGGACTAAGCCGCCGTAAGCTCGCAAATGGAAGATTCGTCGAATTAAAACGCGACAACACCCGGCGCGCAGAAGAAAGAATATGTATAATTTTAACGCGTCACAAAAAACAGGGGGCAGGATTTATGTTCTGGGAGAATAGAAGCTGATATGATTGATCTTTTTTAGGCAGAGGCTCTTCCTCGGGCAAAGCTCGTCGGTAGGGAAAAGGCGCGACGAAGGGGTATAGACTCTCTCCAATTCCTATCCTTCAACTGGGTAGCTATTCGCAATTCAGGCGGATGTGACTCATCGACGTTGTTGTTAGCCCAAGGTATCGACCAGGTACTTTCGCGACACCAGATCTAGGTGACCCGTAATGGGGAAAGGCGGGGAGCTTCCAGCATGGAGATAACCAGCGGGTAATGGGGGAGAAAAAGGAGATCGACTCCAGAGCTCAAGTAAGAAAAGTGGGGGGGGGCAAACCGATAAGGAAGAGGCGAAGGGGAAAAGGGTGTGTCTATACTGCTGGCACATCCGAGACATAAGACAGCATTTGAAGTAGCAAACGATCCAGAGTATATAACTAGTCTAGTTGACGGCGACATAGCGAGGCTTCTAGGCAGAGGCAACAGGAGGAAAGGAGCCTCTGGGGGGGTCACAAAGCGTTGGGGGAACCACACAGAAAAGGCCGAAAGCAAAGTATTCACGAACGTCGCCGGGGACTCGTGTCCCAGGGGGGGAGTGGAAAGTAACCGAAGGACTGGAAAAAAAGGGGGTCAAAAAATGGGGGCTAGAGTGAATCACCGAGGCTCCCTCGACTATGCTAATTTCGAGACGCAGGGGTAACTGATCTTCAATGGCCATAGGGCGCTAATCAAAGCGTTAACATGGAGGATTCTCGGAGATAGAACGATACGGAGGAGGTTGCAGGGTTGTCACTTTCGTACAAAAAGGCAAAAAAGGGAGGGTAAAAAAACAACAGACGATTATACAAGGGGGGATAGGGTAGAACTATGTCTCGGTAGTGGCCACAGCGAAGCGCGTCTTTTCGTCGGCGAGGGGTGGATCAGGGTCTGGAGACGCTGTATGCATGGACGACAATCAGACACCGGGCGGAGCCAGAGGAAGAAAGAAAAGGGAGACTTGGTCGGGAGAGGCAGAGCACGTTTAAAAGGGAAAGCCAAGAATATGGCTTCGTCATTGGCACAAGAATGTATGGGGGTGTCAAATTCAGGTGAGGTACTATTGCAAGAGGAGAAGTGAAGGGCCTGAGGGCGACAAACATAAACAAAGGAGACGGCCCGTAGCTTTATACCTGACTGGGAGGGGGAAAAAATGTCCGCATGAAAACTTTGGGGTCGGACAAGTAACGCAAGCGGATTCAAAGGGGGTGAAAAGTCTAGGAGCTTTCTAACAGCGGGTCGGATAAAAAGGGGGAATGGGGAGGCCACTTTTCTCAAAAGTAAGATGAACAAGTGGACTAAGTTTGGGGCTGGGAGGCGTAACGAAGGAGAAAGGGCGACCATCCGTGCCAGGCTTGTGAAACGGAAACGGCGCAGGTCTAGTCTAAACTAGAGGGTAACTCTTTTTTCTAGAAAGGGAGGGAAATGCTCCTTCGGGTCCTTAGGAACGGGAGTGTAAAAAGCAAAGGGTGGGGTGGGGTCGACTCACTATCCAAAATCGGCCGGTGGGGGGAACACTGAGAAAAAAGAATAGCTGGGGGTAGGAAATATCCGAATGACACTCGGAGGGGGAAGAAAGAATTTCGCAGATCTAACTCAGGCAAGGGCCTCAGGAGTATGACTTCTTAACCGTAGGTCAACATTGGAAAAAGGAGTTTTGCCGCCCTCCACAAACAGAGAAATATGGACTGAAAGGAGACGACGTGGGTTGTAGGACAGAAAAGGGGTGCACAAGCGTCCCAAGTGTCGGAGCGAAGGGGGCGGTTTGGATGCAAACAAGGGATAACGACCCACATCTATAGCGGGCGTCGTTGTAAATAGAAGGCAATTACACAGGGGAGGAAAGAAAAGATAGCATTCGCCTAAGAAAAACTCAAGATGGTAAGTACCAACGATAAGGCAATATAGTACGCCCGGAAAACCAGATTTTCCAGGGGAATAACTAATTCGGCTAATAGTCAGGGCGTTGCCCTGAGGAGAGAAATTAAAGCGTCCGGTTTGTGAAAAGAAAAATGCTCGCAAGCTGAAAAAGGATTGCAGTGTTATCTGTCCCCCCCCCTAAAAAGGGGAGAAGGAGGCTCAGTTTAAAAAATGGGTATAATAAATGCCAGAGTTGTCAGATTGGGAAAAAACAGTAATGCCCAAGTTCAAAGGGGCTGGGGGTCTCTAGGTTCGGATAAAATAACAAAATAAGAAGTAGCGTGTTCGTCGTAGGAAACGTGACCCTTCTAAGGGGTATCTTAGCAACGGGGAGGGTTGTAAGAGGATCAGACTATGCTGGTGGAAGAGGCGATCAAACCAAGGTCATGTTGTTCGCACATGTGAAAAAGAAAACACAACTAACGTCTATTATTAATATACAAAGGGGAAATAAAACCTGTGCGGACACTCAGGCAGGTAAAAAGCGCAGAGTCAAGGCAAACGACAAAGAAAAACGCTCAAGATAGACTACTGCGAAAAAAGGGTGGGAAGCCTTCTAACTTGCGGGAATAAAGAACCGCACCCAGTGGTTTGGGGCAGTTTCTCTGTGTCTGTGGGTAAAGAACCATTACCATTAGGCAGCAAAAAACGGATTTCCATCTGGAGTCAGGGGGGGGGACATGGGGAATGACCTCCTAGCAGGGGCATACTTGGAAAGTGGCAAGCTAACTACATGGGGGGAATAATGCAAAAAAAGGGGAGGAACAGGTTCACCCTGGTCCGGCGCGCAGCATCGCAAAAAAAACGTTGTGGCAATAGCGTCCCAAAAGAGGTGGTCCGACAGTGCAGCTCGTACCACTTATCGCTCTTCGGGAGGACAAAGCAGCTCGAGATCGAGTGGGCCAGAGCTTTAAAAGCGGAAACTCTGGAAAGAAAAAATCGAACGCGATGGCGACTGGGGTCGTTCCGGTAGGGGGAAAAACAACAAGAAAATTCGGAGCGCAGTGCTGCACGGACACTTAAGCAGACTAGGAGGAGAAAAAAATTGGGCCGAGAGTTCACGGGGGCGGGAACTCAATGGGCCTAGGAAAAAGAAAAAATCGAGGACAACTCTATGGGGGGGGGGGGGGGAGGGACTCATTCGAAAACCTCGCAGAGGGGAGGGCGGAGGGTAGAATAATTGAAAGGGAATTCTCCTTCAAGCGGGAACAAAAGGAGGAGGAATACAATTCTCCGCTGCAAACCACGCTCTGGTAGAAGAGGGAAAACAACAAAGTACTTACAACAGCGATGAAGAAGTCCACGTTACGAGCACTATCGAGTAAAAGTCTGCAACCGCGCTGGGCTAGATCCATGACTGGGCGAAAAGGTAGCGACCTTTGCAGCAAAGCTGAAGTGCATTCGGCCTACTCTTAACTGAAGAAAAACGAAAAAAGGGGGGGACAATTGCTCCACACGTGGCGAAACTTGCGACACATTCAGAAGATGGACGCTGGAGCAGGACCCATATGTCTTGGGAGAACCAGGAAGTGCCAAGTGTGGACGTCCTGAAACTTCTCTGGCTCAATCGGGTCTCTTACTTCTTGTTCGGAAAGGAAGGGAAAGATCGGACGGCTGTTAGCAACTTTTCAACTCGGGTGCCTGAAAACTAATATGAGTTGCGATATCAAAAGAACAACAATAAGAGACGAGATGGGGTTTTGAGTTTCAATTCTCGGGCGCGTGTTCTTCTCTGAGTTAGACGTGTTAAATTTACTTTGTCATGGGGTCTCCTTTGTAGTTATGGGGAGTATCCCACCTTAAGTCTACACTAAAGCCTAAAACATGAAGGTAGCGCAACAGGGTAACATTTTGCCAAAGGGTCCTTGGTTTTAACTACCCGATCATACACAAAAAGACAAAAGCGTCCCGAAAAAAAAAGTGTGGACGAAAGGTGGGAAGGCAAAGACTTTCTTGGGGGGCGGGGAAACAAAAACGGGGGACAAAAGCAACAGCCATAGGAGGGGGAGAAGAGAAAAAATTCAATCGTAGTAGGGGTCTTTACATCTGATTCACGGTAGAAAGGACCTCGATATTCGGCAAATCCAACGGCTTTAGGGGCTCATTGGCTTAGCACCAGGGCGGGGTAGGGGAACAAGAAGGACAAAGTAGATTAACTGGTGCAATTGCCAGATCTTTTCGCATGTATGGGGTGGTTTTAAGCAAATAGGGTGCATCCAACCCGAGTCTCAAGGGGACGAGGAGAAAAATGATTTGGATCGCTTACCTGGGAGAAACCTCGCAACGAACTTCATCTCTGATAGGGGAGAGAGGCGTGGTACCTCGCGTCAAACTTGGGGGGGCTTCGACGCTTCGAGGGGGCAATGAGTGCTGCAAAAGGTGTACCGTTCGCCACAATCAAGGGGGTCCATTCTCTGCAGCGGATCGGACTATGGGGGAGAAGACGGGACTCATCTTACATAAAACCCAAGCCCGATTCTTAACATCAAGGAATGCAGGAAGGTGAGGGGGATTCAAAGGAGGGGGAAAAAAAAAAGACGAGACAGGAACGAGTAAAGTTAGCGAGACTCGGGGGAACAAGCGTGAAGGGACCTACAGGGAAACGAGGAAACTCGGATGCTTCGGGAGATACAAAGTACAGAGAAAAAAGGGCGCACGAAAGGCCGAACTGTAGCTTGATCAAAAAGTCATGAATTCACCTCTAGGGAGACACAAGAGAACAGAGAGGCACTACTTGGTTCCTGAAGTGAATCCTCAGGGTTGTACCTCCTATCGCAGGCAAGCAGGGAGGGGAGTGGTAGTACTCTGTGGAAGCGGTTCAAATCAGCCGAAGCCTTCCCCATTTGCGGGGGTCAGCAAGGGGGACTCTGTTCGGCTCTTGGTAAGATGGCAGGGAATTCACGTTAATCGGGGAAGGGAACCGTAAAAAGAGACGAATGTACTGCAATAACAAGAAGGGGTTGGCCGAGGGGGAACGGGACGGTGACATGGGGGGGGCGTCATCGTGCGATAATAAGCATAGGGCGACCGTCGACATCAGCCGCGAAAAAAA
>Ga0179591_1171854_pt1 | contig 10673 bp, 19 predicted proteins | sample CZOMad2_1_08_16f_FD_182891 | JGI IMG/M metagenome (GOLD analysis project Ga0179591, IMG submission 182891) | Vadose zone soil fungal communities from Angelo Coast Range Reserve, California, USA - CZOMad2_1_08_16fungal (PacBio error correction) | ecosystem: Environmental > Terrestrial > Soil >...
GCCCACTACGTAAGGGGGTTTGGGGAAAGGGGAAACAACATTCACGGATGGCCAGCAGACGGAGCCCGAGTTCAACGAACATGGTCGGGAAATACGGAGAACGTTTCGCCTAGTTGACCTTTGATTGAGAGGGCAAGGCGGGCCGAAAAACGGATGGGGACAGCGGCACGCAGGGGGTATAGAATTGGGAAGGTGGTCCGTTGGTATCAGCTGCATCCTGCGGGAAAGAGGTTATGGGGTACGGTCAAAAACCAGGAAAAAGGGGAACCGCTCAAAAAAAGACAAGACTTCTCTATGAGAGCAATGTTTTTGAAAAAAAGCCAGAAAAAACGCGGGGCCGGGAAAAGGGTAGCCGGCATTCAGGTTCCGAACCTAAGATCTGGAACGAAAAAAAGAAAACCGAACAACACTTCCGACTTACTTCACCGCAACAACAAATCCAAAGAGGGGACAAAAGCCCGGGAGGGAAGCTATACATTTCCAAACGAAAAGTGCTCTCGTAAAGGAAAGGGGGGAGAAAACTCAGAAAGTGGTAGAACAAGAACGAGCATGGGTTATCCTACAAAAATGATCGGACAAAGACCGGTCTGGGGGGGGTGGGCGACGAGACAAGGGGTTTCCGTCTCAATCTTGAACGCAGGGAAGAAGGGACTGGCGCTGGGACTCAAAAAAAAAAAAAAAAGAGAGGGGGGACGGAAAAAACCGGGAGGCAGCTCACGGAAATTGAGAGCGTTGGAAGGAGACAAATGTGGGGACGAAAGAAAAAACAAACCCAAACTTTTCTTACAGTGGGTGCGCTCGGGGAGGGAGGAAGGAGCTCCTGGGCGAGAAAAAGAAAAGAGCCAAAAGGGGGGTAGCTGTGGGCTGATACCGTAGAAATATAAAGAAAAAAACAGATTTGTCGCGTAACTCTTCACCTTCTGACCTTGCCACTTGGGAAAAGAAGGTGAAAAAAAACCCAGGACAACAGAGAGGGGAAACAACGAACGGACCGGAAGCCTAGAAACTCATGATCGGTTCATGTTGGAACATGGAAAGAAGGTGAAAGAATGGTTTATCAAAAACGACTTGCCGTCTACGTACACACGGGGGGAAACTAGATTTCCACTGGGGGGATTAGGGCGACGGGGGGAAAGATAGGTTGTCCATATCCAACGGCCCTATCCGAAAAAAAGAATGGGGGAAATGGGGGGGGGAAGAGGGGCAGTGTGTGGCCTCGATTTTTCTTAGAGGTTAAAAACTATAAACGGAATGGAGACGAGCGCTCATTCTTAGGAGGTATCAAAGAAAAAGGGGAGCCCGAAAGGGTATGATAGGAAGGAAAAAGCTATGTGCTTAGTGTAAATTCCAAAGGGGATAATAGGGGAAACGAGGGCGTTCCAGGACACTTCTATGTGCTCCTGGTAAGGGGTAAAGCGCGGGGTGTGAAAAAAAACCCCCACCAAGAACTTGATTCATCCAGAAAGAACGGCTTGGCCCAGCCAATGGGGGGGAATGAAGGCATGGAAATGGGTGTCGGCTGGACAATTACCTTCAGGGACGGATGTCGACATCTCCGAGAAAAGTGATTCAACAGAAACAGGGAGTAGTTAGTAAAGATAAGGGGTCGAGCACAGGGGGGGAGGGGGGTCACATGAAAGGGAAACAGTCCACGAACTCATCAACGTCAAAGTAGGAACAATCACGGGAGAAAAAAAAACGGCGGATCAAGGAAGGAAAAAAGCCATCGATCCAAGTAAATACTACAGGGAGAAAAGGAGAGGAGGTAAAAAAGACCAACGATTTTTAGGAGAATTATTATAAACCGTGGGGGGTGGGGGGGAGGGAACAAAGAAAAGAGTAGAAAGAAAAAAAATCAAGTGCTAATCAAGTTACAAAAGAAGGGAGGGGTAAAGAGACACTGTCAAATGGGATACAACCGAGAGGCAAGAGCCGGCCTAGGAACTTCCCCTTTGTAGAAAATGCGGGGGAAGAATACTCCAGGAAAGATAACACAGCGAGATCAAGAGACCCCCGACCCCTGTAGTATAAGTTTGTCCGGGGGGGCAAGAAAAGTGTATGGGCAAGGATGCCAGGGGGTCCGATGACCAAGGACAATATCGAAACAACTAAAGGAGATGGGGGCAAAGATCTTTTTGTATCCCCAAAAACGGTTTGGCAGAAAGAGAAAATTAACGCAAGTAGATCGTGCTCTTTTCTTGCTTTGCGAGGAAACCCAGGACGTCACCCCGTCCTGAAAGGGAATATGAAGGTAGGGGGTGTACCCGGGCAAAAGCTTACGGTGTGAAAAGAAGTTTTTTTGGGAGGGGGGCAGGGGCCGAAGATTGGACTAACTACGAGCAGGGCAAAGAAGTACGTTGGGGACAAAGAGAAGCACGGTCAGAAACAAACGACCAAATGTTTTAGGAAGGGAGGGTCGCTTTTAAATTATTAGATTCAAGGGGGGGGGAAGTGCCACTAGATCAACAAACGGTAAGAAAGGAAAAAAGGCACTTTTGGGGTTCTATGGGGAGAAAAGAGGAACAACCCGGGGACAAAAGATGAAATGGATGGATAGAAGGGGAAACCTTTTTAGGTAAAGGTTACAAGAAGGGAGAAGCCTTAAAAGGTTAAAGCCTAAGGAGCGTTAACGGACCAGTATTTCTAATGTTGACACCGAGGAGGGGGGAGACCCCCCCTAACGGTGCAGAAGGAGATTGGTGTAGAGAGGGACGAATGAGAGTTGATTTGAACTAATGAGGCAAAAGAGGGTTTTCTACGGTATTGCCGAGAGGTCAAGGGAGTTTTGAAAGGACTTTACAACCGTTTGGGGTCACAAGGAGGGGGAAAAGGCCCACTTGGGGGGAAAAGAAGGGATGTGGGAAAGGGAACTAAAGGGAGTCCTGGGTGGGGGGGGAACGGGGGGGGCAAAAAAAGCTTTTTTAAATAATCGATGGAACCCGTACAACACCAGGCCACATGCCTATAATCTCACGCCTTCTGTTGTTAAAGAAACAGTGGATTAGCCAGCAGATTAGTTGAGCTGGGAGAGGTGTGCATTGAAAAGGCGCGGTGAGTAAATCCCCGTGAATTTCAAGGAGGAAAGCTATAAAAAAAGTAAAAGAGGGGGTGGATCACCAGTGCCTTGAAAAACGAACGTTTGGGGAGAGAGAATCAAGGTCACCTCGCACCATCCAACGTTTCAAATGGAGTTCAAGAGAAGACCGTGAAGGGACACGATCTTCTGCCTGGCAACGAAGTAAAAGTGTTTGGTGTGACCTCTATGCGAAGAGGGGGGAGAGGGAGAGTTGGCTTTCCACCCCAAAAGAGATCTGCCTCAATAGGCCAGAGGTGGGGGGGGGAAGGAATACTCGAGGGGGGGTTACAAGGACGGGGGGAACGCGAGCTTATCAAGGTTCAAAGAATAAAAAATTCCACTGGACCTCCTCCCATACGTGGGAGTGGAAACATGCACGGTTCTTAGGAAGACTACTGGTTCTAGGGGGAGGGGCTAAGTTTTCGGGGTACTCCCACCCCTTAATTGGCGAAGGAAGAATAGAAACGGCCGCACCCGGGTGCGAAACGCATATAACTCACGTCCGGTTTTCAAAAGAGGGGAAAAAATCTCTTAAAAGGCAATGCTAAAAGTGACTATCCACCGAAACCAAAAAGAAAAAAGAAACTGATCTTGTACTAAAAAGAGTGCGTCAGTTTGCTGTGTACCCGAAGGGAAGAATGTGGGAAAACTTCGTTATCACAATGGGAGAACAAGGGGGGGGGGGAAAAAAGGAAAAAGATACGGGGGGGGGAAGTCAACGAAACAAGTGCCCACACCAACAAAAAGAAAAAGCAAGATTTCTAATACTCTAAGAACGCAGAAAGACGGGGCGCGAGCAATAAGAAATCCTATTATATTTGTTTTCTGAGGGAAAGAAGGGAGAAAGGGAAAGAGGGGTGGGGGATTTATCCCCATCGGCCGGCAAAAAGAAAACAGACACGGGGATGGGACTGATTTTTGACACAGGAGTGGTTTCCGAAAGGGGGGAACACCGGGGGACAAGGCAGATTTGAAACCTACATAGAAAGGAAGAAAAAGCAAGAAAGCTCCAAATACGATTTTCGTTGCAAAACTGAAACACCAGAAAAGGGTAATGGGAGCCACTGTACCCGAATTGTTCGTGGTATAAATGTGTCTTTTGCGAGACGGGTGGAAATCTCACTGCCAGGGGGTGAGTAGAAATGGCCCATTACCAAGGATACAGAAAAACTGAAAAAAAGGGAAAGGAAGACAGACACCAGGGGGACTGGGCCTCTTTCCAGGGCCCGGGCAAAAAAAGTGAAACCCCACCATCGGTTGTCCAGACGCATTCGGAGAAGACGGAAAGGAAGAAACTGGGTGGGGGGGGTGTTTTCTGAATGCCAGCAACAAGGAAAGGGGGCGTTCCACACTTTCAGGATATTTGGTCGCGAGAAGGGGGGAAAAAAAGTCCAAAGACTAAGGAAAATGTAGAAGAGAAGGAGTTTGGGCCGGACGTCCACGGGCAACCATGGTGTGGAAGGGAATATGAACCTCTTGGACTCCCCGGAGAAAAGGCTTGTCATAGAACTAATACGACACAGGAAGATGTGGGGAAGCTTCAAACATATAGGGAAAAACAACAACAAAAAAAAAAAACAAAATTATTAAGGGGAAGGGGGAAAGATGGACGCGAATTCAGGGGTTTCTTATTAGGTTCTGGAACTCAGGGTGGCTCGAGCGCAAAGGGGAGAGGGGGAGCCGTATCACGTGCTCCTTCATCAAGAGGAGATTAAAAAGTTAAAAGTTAACGCACCTGATTCATTGGAGGACGGCAAGCCTCTTAAATTATCCGAACAGGGGAAGAAAACTGCGGTTCCTTCACAAGACAACAACCAACGTTTTGAAACTGGTTCAGAGAAAGTCCACTGCGGATTGAAAACAGTATGTGGGTGGGGAAAGGGGTGCCCGAAACTCACTGAGAACAGTAAGGAGATGAGGGGGGTTCTTGATTGAGGAAGTGGTACCAGGGAAGATGAATCACAATTCAGGGGGGGACCGCTTTTTCACAACAGGAAAGAGAGAAAGAAATCCAGACACTAAACTTCTTAAGTGGCTAAAGAAAAAAGAAGATGGTGTTGGGTTTTTCAGAAAAAATAAAGAGGGTAAAATGAGACGTGAGAGGGGATTGATGCATTTGTCTGCGGTGGGTGGGCGGCTGGGACACGGTGTTGTTTAATAAGTGCTGTTATAAAAAAAGTACTGCATGAAGAGATGGGAGGACTTTCTCCTCTCAGAGGTGGGGCAATGGGAGAAAGAAGGACTTTCATTTTTTCAAGGTTTAAAAAGAAGAAACAGGAAAAAAAGAGAAAAAAGAACCACAAATCGAAAAGGCAGTGGGGAGGGGGAGATGGGCATGCCCTCTTCTAGTGTTGCTCATCTAACCTCTCACAAAAAAATCTGAGTACCACTTGGGGGGGGGATATTCATGGGCCCCATTTGTGCAAGGGGGGCAGAAACAATTTTTATGGTTCACCCAAAAAAAAAAAAAAACGGGAAGGTGATCGCAGCGAAAAGATCAAAGATGGTACCAATACAAAAGGACGCATTTTACGACAGAGAAAAAGAGGGGGGCCTCTGGCGGTTCGTGTCTCTCATTTTCTTCAAGAAGGGCCGCGGGGGGTGGGGGGGCAAGGGAACTGGACTTAAATTCGGCTTTGGGTCACGCCACCGCCCCGTGGTAATCTTAATAGAAATATGAGTAACGAACGGAAGAGGAAGCTGGGGGAACATCAGAGACCGTGGATCCCGGAAAGTCACCCGGCTGCACTCACAAACGCAAGGCGCTGGTGGCTCCGTGGGGACTTACAGAAATTGGAAACTAAGAGGAAGGGGAGATCCTTTTCTTGGGGGGCAACGGACGGTCTTGCAAGAGACGGGGTCAAAAGCCGATTAGGGGGAGCAGAAAGGCTGACTCATCGTATTAATCCCAAGAAGAAGTTTTATTCTAATGCAGCATAGGAGTGGAAAACGACAGGGTTTTTCAAGAAGGAAGAAGGAAAAAACGGGGGGCTCTAGGGTAACCTTGCTTGGTAGGAAGTCAAGAGAAACCGTTCGGGGGGACTGCTGCAAGAAAAACAACAAAAAAAGGGAAGAAGTAGTTTCCTTTTTGTTTATCAGGGAGAGAGGAAAAGAGGGATTAAACTCATCCCGACATCAAACTGTCACCCAGTCTCCCATATCAACTAAATTAGTCGAAATTTGGTACCGGGGGCAAGGTTGGGGAAAAAGGACAGGTTCGTTGGGGGAAGTACCCTGGGGTGGGATCCTGAAAAGGGGTTTCTGGTCGTAAAAACGAGATCCTCCCCAAAAATTAAAAAAAAACAAAAAAAAAAAAAGGGAGACTTCGGAAGCAAAGGAATAGGGTGAAAACAGGAACAACGTCGCCCTAAAAGAATGTTGTTAAAAACTAAAGTGTGACGCCTGAGGCAAGAACAGATGAAAGAGGGAGAACATGAAATTCCCCTCCACTAAATCATTTGGGAGGGGAGAGAAAAACCCAGGATCGGAGACGACCAGTTACCGGGGGGGGTGGGGGTTTATAAGAAGCTTTGTGGAGAGGTCGAAAAGGAGTTTGGGGCCGCAAGATCTTGACCGTAGGCTGGGGTGAAAAGGATGTACGATCTCCGTACTTGAAAAAGAACCTGGGGGTCGGTCTAAGATTACGACCCTAAGAAAAGGGGTTGGGGGGGGACAGTTTGTGATAACTAGGGACCCCAACCGTTGGATAAGTTTTTTTCTGAGCCGTGGGAAGTGAGAAAAACGACTCCTTTAAAATAGAAGATCGCAAAATAGGTTGAGGGATCACCTTGACCAAGAGAAGGCTGTGGGGGGACTCCTTCTGACTTCGCCTCAGGAAATCTTTCTAAGGAAAAAATGGAAGGGAAAAAAGAGTGGCCCTGGACTAAATAATATCAGGGGAAAAGTACGGAAGGTTTCTCTCATAGCACAACTGTAAGAGTGTTGTTTAATTGGGTCGATGGTAAAAAGAAAAGAGGGGGGGGGGGGGGGGCACCCTTCCCTGGACTGTCTGCTGGAGTGTGCGACCAGTGCGTGCCAAAAAGAGGGGATAGGGGCAAAATACATTTACGGATCCTTTTCATATTAGGGCGTAGGAAGGGGGGAATCTACCTAAAAACGGGGTACGGAGGTGGGGGAATATAGAAAATGGTTTGCTTAAAGCGGTCAGCGGGAACACAAGAAGTCCCTTTAAGAAGAGATTGTTAGTACGGGAAAAAAAAGGAGAAAGAGAAACCGTTCATGGTACTACCTACTGGGTTAATTGAGAGGGGTGATAGGTATTGACGTTTCCATGCCAGACTTGTGACAAATCATCTACATACATGTAATTGAAGTAATTACAAAACTTAAGAATGTGAAGGAAAAAATGTGAGGGGGTACAGGCGCCGCGGGGTTTTGATGTCAACGGATAGAAGGAAGAAGCTTGGGGCCCTCCTTGGCCTGTGGATGAGGTTGTGGAGGGTTGGAAGAAGGGGGAACGAACTTTTCACTCAAAATGGAAGGAGACATAGAGAGACGAAAAAGAAACAAACAACTTAAGGGGGGGGAGAAATATAGGATGGTGAAAGCACCGGGGAGGGAGGTTCAGGTCCGGGGGTAGACCAAAGGAAAGCCCAGACATAAAATGAAAAGAGGGAAAAGAGAAAAGTAAGGAAGTCGGATCTTATTAAAAAACAACCCTCGGACGACAGTAATACCGGAAAATTAGCACATCTAGTGACCAGGGGGGGGAAGAAAGCCTAATGGTAAGGAGGGGGGAGTTAGAAACCTTTTCATTGTTAAAACGAATAAACTAGAGAGAAATGTCTACTGTGTTACACCGTTAAGTTAAGAATCCACTGGGGACGGTATCACGCACGAAGAAACTAAGAGTGGGGGGGAAGGAGAACTTCTATCCATGAAAAAATCAAGACAGCTGAGATCAACAACCAGACGAGGGCTTCCATCCGACAAAGGTAAGTAGATTGGAGAAGTCGGAGCCAGTGTAATTGCAGGGGGATAAAAAGATCCTATCCACAAGGGGCAGAGAGAAAAAAGAGACCGAACGAGACAAGAGGAAAGTGCGTGTTTGATCCAACCCATGGGATGAAAAGGAAAGTAAGGAGGGAAAAGGATCTCTGATGTGTCTGCGCGAAAAGTTGCCACTGCACAAGAATCGCAGGAAGTCCGGTCGGGGAGTTAGTCCGGTAAACTGAAGGGGAAAAGGTCACCTGGTACGAAATGCCGAAACACAGCTAAAAAAAAGGGGCGACAGAATTAGACTGGGGGTTCCGCGTGGGGGGCATAACACTTCCGCGGGTGTGAAAGATGGGGGTCGTTAGCGGGGGGGAAAGTTCCTCTCCTTTTATGTCTCCAAACGAGCTCCGGAAAACCCCCTGGGGCCGTAAAAGTGTTGGGTTGGAGCTAGGTAGAACAAAATATCACCGTAAAAAACTCCCGTCTCCCATGAGAGGGACATCATCAGGCGGCCCCCGGGTTCTTTACGTGAGAAAGAGGAAGGCAAATTAAAAAAGACTATGAACTCCGAAGGGAAGAGGCGAAGTGTGAGCCACCGCTTAGCCTCCTTGTCCGGTCCACAAAAAAGGCAAGATAAGGGTGTTTTCCGGGTGATTAATAAGAAAAGGGGGGGGAGGGACATAAAGGAGCGAGTTTTAGACAGGTATTGACAGAGAAAAAAAAGAAAAAAAAAGTCACAGGTCGGTGGGGAACAGCAGGGTGGTCAAAAAAGTGCGAACGGCCGGGGTGTGTCAACGAATGAAGGTTTTCAGGGGGGGGAAGTTGAGAAGGGGGGTTTTTCGTTTTCCAGCGTGGGGGGGATAGGGGTAGCCCAAGGGAAAAAACACGCACGGGGGCGAATCAACAGGGAAGAAAAAAAGAACAGAGGACCTTTTTCAAAAAGGGGAGGAGAAAAAAGCGAGAGAAGGAGGTTGATCCGGGGGGTAAGAGGGGACTTTGCCTGTGATTGAGTGAGGGGAAAGAAAGGAGGTAACATCATCTTGGAAGAGGAGTAGTATACAACCAACAGTTACAAAAGGGGGAAAAGAATCAAGAAGAAAGGGGGGGTGCGCTAAAGCAACAACAAGGGGAGATTTCAAATACAGGAGAAACAAGGGTAACATCAGGAGACAAAAAGTGCGGAGGGAGGGTGAGTAACACCTTTAAGTGGAAAAGAGGGCCGTGGCCAAAAAAAAAAAGAAGGACCACGAACAGGTTTCAGAAAAATTCAATCGATTTCGTGGGAGGGTGGAAAGGTTGGCGAAGCATTTCGGAAGCTGGTTGCACAGGAGGATACCCGCAGTTTGACACAGAGCCAAGAGGGGAGGGATCATCACTTAAATTCCACCTGGTAGAAATAGAAGGGTGGGGAGGGGGGGGGTTTTATCCATAGAATTTAACAGGGTGCCTTATACGAAATGGGTGCGGGGGGTGGCGAAGGGGGGTCATCCATTTCTAGGTATACCAAATTATGTGGCGTCTGGGGATATCAAAGGACTGGTCGACCAAGGAGGAGAAGGGGAACAGCAAGGCCCTTTTTAAAACAAAAAAGGAGGAAAGACCGAGGGGGGGAAGAGCAACATACTGAGGAAGACTAGTCGCAGGGGGACGGGGGAACGAATATGCACTCAAGGGAAGAATAAGTTTGCGAAATGCTGAAGTGTTCTTGGTACCAAGCCATGAGGGGTACTCTTCTTTAATCCCAAAAAAACGGGGTGTTTTTACAACATAAAGATGGGAAGAGATTGCAAGCCCCGCCAAAAAGGAAGGGAGGAAAACCCAAAGTTCTATTAAGACGGAAAGCGAGGAAAAGCAAAGTTTAATCCCCCTAGCAATAGACACAAAAAAAGAGGGGTGATAGGTTTTTTTTTCTTAAAAGAAAGATGAAATATTCAGGCGGAGCCGAGTGGTCTCCGCGACCGCTGGAGCTCAGGCAAAAAAAAAGATATCTTCTGACCATTCAGGGGAATTTGACAAATAAGTAGCCCAGTGTGGGGTACAGAAACAAAGGAGAGGAAACTCAATTCCACAGCATCACGAGATTGGGGCTTGGGCTGGAGAACAAGGAAGATCTTGGGGACCACAAAGGGGCAATTGTATACACTTCCCAGACGGGGAAGGGGTGAAGGGAGGGGAGGGGAAAGGGGTTACTGCTTTTGTGTCGGGAGCAAAACAGGGCCTGGTTGGGGTGTGACTTCTCAGAGGGGTCCCATTACCATTCCCATAAGAAAAAAACAAATTCCTTCTCCTGTCTCGGGGTGGAGGGCGGAGGGGGGCTGGTCCGACTGTTCAATGGAACAACCCACATCTGTGTAAAGAAAAACTCACAAAGGGCGGAAGGGAGCCAGAAAAGGCGCACAACGTTTGGGGGTTTTCGAAGGGGACGGAAAAAACAGGTTCGGGGCTGCCAACAGGTGTCACAGATTGTCACAAACGAAGCGTGCAAAAGATAAAGAAGAAGGGAATGTGGACGTCGCCGTGGGGGCATGAAGGCGCCAAGTGGGAAGGTCCATTAAAAGAACCGTGGGACGGGCCCCCAGGAGAAAACAGCAACTCCTACGGACACGCCTGAAATGGCTGTAGGAAAAGAACCCATAAGCAG
>Ga0179591_1362121_pt1 | contig 10673 bp, 12 predicted proteins | sample CZOMad2_1_08_16f_FD_182891 | JGI IMG/M metagenome (GOLD analysis project Ga0179591, IMG submission 182891) | Vadose zone soil fungal communities from Angelo Coast Range Reserve, California, USA - CZOMad2_1_08_16fungal (PacBio error correction) | ecosystem: Environmental > Terrestrial > Soil >...
TGGGTCTTAAGAATGGGAAGATAGTGTCACGATAGTCCAATTTGGGGTGACGAAAGAGTGGGGAAAAGGAAGGGTTGGTGGCAGGGGTGTGGGGCTGCGATGATCAGAAGATGGGGGTCCATGAACGCAGCAAGGGACGTGGTGGACGGCCACAGTTACCGGACAGAGGCAGGGGGGGCGAACAAAGGGGAGGGGAGGGGGACAAACGCCGACCAAGGGCGGGCGGAGATAACCCGGGACAATGTGGGGGAGGATACGGAAAGGGTTAGCGGAAACAACATTCGTCCAGAAAAAACAGCATGGCAAATCCAGCTGGGCCCGGCAAAAAAAGAACGCTCAGAAAAGGACCCTGGGTGACGCATCAAGGAAGCCGCCAACAAATAAAACAAAAGCAGGAGGCAAGGAAAAGGCCCGCACATCTATAAGGAAAAGAAAAAGTGGAACCGACACGGGGGCGGAACAGGTATTGGGGAAGGGGGAAGACGGCTCGCAAGGGCCCGTAGGGGAAAAAAAAAAAAAAAAACAAGATAAAGAAAAGGAAAAAAGCTAGAAATCCTGGTAAAAAGAGCTTGTCTGCACGAACATGGAGAAAAAGGCCACATCATACTCATGAGACAGGGTGGACGGACGAAAAAATTATACTAACGGCACTGAACGGGGCGCACAATTAAGACGGGAATGGAAGGAACAAGATGACGGGCAACCAAAACAAAAAAGGGGGGAACCCAACCCCAAAACCCCACCCACCGGTAGGGTTAAGCGTGAGTGACGGGGGGGATGGGGGTTCGAAGCCACATGGGGGAAAGATCCGTTATGGAGGTCCTCGGTTGTTGGCATTCCGGTGCTTGGGGGGAACCAAGGAAGGAAAGCCAACTGACGAAGGGGGGGAAAGGTTGGAAGAGCGTCAAAAAGTCGGTGGGGCCCGACCGGCCCAAAAAAATAAAAACTAAACGAAGGGGTCCTTGGGAGGTGAAACGGGACGAGGAGTGGAAGGGGGGGTAAGGGGTCGGCGGCCCCGGCAAGGTTACTTGGGGGAACCGGAGCAGGCAAAAGGGGCATGTGTCACTGGGGGAAAGCCTGACAAAACGACTGGGGCAAAGCTGAAATTGGCGGGCCTGGACGCTGCTGCGTTCCCACGGCGGCAAGGGAAATGGACCAGGGGTGCAGACACGACGGCAGCCGCGCAGAAAAACAATAAAAAAAAAACAGTGACCATCAAGTATTACCGTACAACGAACAAAAAGGGTTCAAAACACTTCCAAACAAAAGAAAATCGGACACTCCCCAGGGTTAAATACGGGCACAAAGGACTGACGACCTGGGGAGTCCGGAAAAAACGCCTAATCATACCAACAGAATCGTGATGCAAAGCCAAAACAAGATTAAAATAAACGTGTTCCAAGCAAAAACGGCCTAAGAAGGTCCATAAAACGGAACGGAAAGGCATCCGGAGCAAAAAACCTGCCCGGTAAGGTAGGGGGGACAACTACGTTGCCGCCTTAAATGGAAGCTGGAACCCGGCGGACGAGGGAATTAGCAAGAAGGGTTTAAGAAAAGTGGGTATGGTGGGAGGGGAACTATCCGGCCGGTTTGATGGTAACATTAGGGGGGGGGGGTGAGGGGTCTGAGGCAGATCGGAGGAAAATGCCCGTTTCGTCAATGAAACGAACCGGGGCGGTGGCAAACTCCAAAAAAGAAAAAAAACACAAAACCAAGGCCATGAGCGCTGTGCCACTTTTACAAGGACGCCAGCTGGGAACATCTACAAGGCAAAACCCAAACACTTACCAGGCTGAGAAAAATGTCCTGTCCCGAGGAACGACAAAGCGTGGGGGTGCCGGGAAGCAACTGGGGCACGGGGAAAACGGGGGGTGTCCGAGAAAAAACTTGTCCTGGGGGGCAAAACGTTTCTACAACGGGGACTGTCGCTCCCGACCAATGTGGCGGGAAAAGTGGCCGGCAAAACAAGCGGGGGGGTGCTGCTCGTAAGGACAACTCCTCATAAGAAGAAAAGTTCGAATCTGGCCCGCCCAGGAGGACAAGGGTGGGCTTCCAAGGGTTCTGGGTTAACCAGCCTGCGGTCAACACATGGGAGAAGGGCCCAGTCTGGGACCCAGTCCTGCTTGAAATCTGAACCGAACTAGGGGGTCCAAACTGGGAAATGGTAAAAACCAAAGGACCTTCGAAAAAAAAAAAAACAATCGGCGGGGGCAAGACGGACTGGGGCGGAAACTGTGTGCGGAGGTTCCCGGGTGTAATGCCAGACTGGATCTCACGCAATGGAAAATGTCCCTTGGGGGGCCTACGCCCAACAAAAAAGGGCCTTGGACCCTTGCCCGGAAAACACGGAAAAGCCGAAAAAGATAGTAGCACTGCACCACTGAAAACCTCTCATAGAACGAAAGCGCCCCACAGGGCGTTCGAAGGTTCCTAACAAGTACCCTGACTTAGCCGCCGAGACCGGCTGTGGGGGGGAGTCCTTCTGTTACCAAGGACACCCGGGTACCAAATTGAGCCAAATAAAAAAGGGCACGGGAGGGAAGACACCAGCAAGGTAGAAGGGGGAAGGGCCTACTGAGCGCCTGGGACGGGATGCATAAAAGGGGGCCAGGGGAAAAAAAGAAATTCAAACGCCGAAGGGTACGGGGACATGAAGGAACCCCTTGAGGCGCCTATACAGAACCGCCTAAACCCGCCGCCCGAACGGGACCCAACTCCCGGAGGGACTACCGTTAGGCGGTGTATCGGGCACTGGATTAACATACAAGGAACAGGAAGAAAAAAAGCCCCAAGCGGGAAACGAAACGCCAGGTCCCGCAGAAAAAAAAATTGGACTGGAGACCCCCACGCCGCACCGGGACTGCCCCCGCCGCACCAAGGGATGACTGGGCAGAGCATGGGGGCGGGAGTGGGACCTCGAAAAAAATGAAATTGCCATCATGGATCGTGCTGCGAAATCAACGCCACTTTGCTGGCCCAGGTGGCAAACGCAAAAAGGGGTACGCAAAACAGCACCCACAAACCTCGACCGTCCCGCAGGGGAAGACGGTCCGGTGCCACGACCAAAATCAAACAAAAAGTACACCCGAAAGACGGAAGCCTGGGACGCCAAGACACCTCGGAAAGCGGTCCGTCAACAGGGCCGCCAACTATTGCCTCGGGGAAGGGCGGGTCAGGGAACCACGGGATTACCCGGCAAAGAGGGGACCCATGTCAAACTTTGGAAAGGGCCCCTGGAAAAAAAAAACTACTTGACCCTCGTGCGAGCGGACAGGAAAAAGGGACCCGTCACAACCGCGGAATCGTGGCGGGGAGGAAGTTGGGTGGGGTGGAGGACCCGGCAAGAAGGCCAGGCCCTGGAAAAAAAAGGCACCCCTTATCACGTAAAAATGCGAAACCAGTCTATCGGACAAATCGAAAAGGACCAAACGCAAGGAAGACAACCTCGGGAATCACAGGCACCACGGACAAATGTGAAGGTTTCGAAGGGTTCACACGGCCGAACACCTCAAGCTCAAAACAAATTATGTATGGAGAGAGATGAAAGCGGCAAGGAAATTGGGGGAAAAGGCAGGGGGCACTCCACCTGGCCAAACTAACCGGGATTTGCTTGAGGGGGCTTGGCCATGGCAGCAACGGACGCCGAGGTGGTGGTCGCAGTAGATGCCGAGGGGGAAATTCCAGTGGGGGCCTTGACTTAGGGGAAAAAAGGGGATAAAAAACAACGTCACACCAAAACACAAATCAAATTCAAGAGGTTGCGGAAGGAAGTGGGGCGTGGGGCCAAAAAAGTTCCGCTATGAGTCGGTCGTACAGTAATGCCTCAAGGGGACGAAAAAAATCAAGGGGGAACTGGGGGACTGCCGGCCCAGTAATCAACAGTCAGGCCCCCCGACCCGCGTTCCCCTAGTCATTGGGGTAGAACGTCCTGGACAGGAAAAGTCTGGGGGCTGGTTAGTCTTCCACCAAGACGGGGGACGGAAGGTGCGTGGGGTTAGGGTGGAGTACGGGGGCCCAGGCCAAAAGTTTCCAGTGCGAGGAAAAAACGCGTCTGAGTACCAGGGAGGGGGGTGAGGGGGGGGCGATCACAAGGTTCTGGGACTTGGTGATGCAGAATCTTTGGATCGAGGCAGGAGAAAAAAGTGTCTGGGGAAAACAGAAAAGCGAGGGCCACTTCCAACAGGTCCTTTTCAGTCGTCCCAAAACCTAAAAGTGAGCTTCTGGCAATCACGGCCAGGGGGGCTTGAGGGGTTAAGTGGGGGTCCCGCCCCTGGGTCTGGCTTGGGTTTTCCAATACGGGTGTCAAAAAAAAAAAAAGATATTATCATGCACGGGGGAATTAATCACAGTAAATCCTCCTCCCCCGGCCTTGCACGAACCAGAAACACTTTTACCTGGAGGCGAGGGTCCACGACGGGCGGAGCCGCCCGAATCAAATGAAAGACGATTACCTGGGCTGGCCTGTTCTCCTTCAGAGCAAAGAAACGCAGGCAAGCACGTTAACATAACACAGTGTCGAGTGCCTCCCCCCTCCCTGGGACCCTTCACCAAAAGGGACTCCCCAAAAAAAATCAAATTCTGAGGCGTCATAAAAAAGGGTTCCACGGGTGCAGGGAACCAGCAATCCCACATAGCCTACAGTCGCTAGGATCTGACTTTTATAAAAACTCGAAACTTCTGCGGCACAAAAACGACGGGGTCGCCTCTGCGTTGATTTCAAAATCCAAGGGACTCCGTAAAGCGAGGGTAAAAGGGGCACAAGACAGGTAAGGGGACAAAAAAGTGGGAAAACGGGGGGGCGCATACCCTGGCAGAACACCCAAAGCAAAAAGAAAAAAAGACCAGCGGCTGAAAAAAAACACATCAAGGCAGCAAAAGTTGTGCAGGACACGCCACACTGCGGCCCGGAATGACACCGCGGACTTCTCAAGAGCAAGGGTACCGAAACCAAGGAGGAACTCACCCCTTAGTTCTCATTACTAACAGTTGACCGGGGGGGGAGGATTCATAAAAATTCCTCAAAACATGGGGACGCGTGATTTTACACAGCAAAAAAGTCCCACCCGGTCCTTGGCAAAATGGCTTTGGCCGACCACCATTTTTCGTGCTGTTCTTCCTGTTTTTCCGAAATAAAAAAAAAAAAGAGAAGCTGCCCGCTGGCACGGACCAGGGGTGGTTTCAACAAAACAATGCGAGAAACCACAGAAAACCATTCAAAAGGGGAAAAGGAAACGGCAATAACCGGGAATCGACCAACAAAATGACGCAAGCCGGGACCGAACCTTGGACGTCCAAAAACACACGGGACATCTGGGGCCAAAACTCGTCACGACAGGTTTCCCACCGAAACACCGCTTATTTTTGCCGTGTGGGGTTGTTCCCGGTGCAAGGTAGATAACAGACATTGTACGAAAAAAAAAAATTCCCCGCAGGAGGAATCCTAACGGCCGTGGCACCGAAAAAGGGGAGGTAAGCCCCGCACTGTGTCAATGACGTAAGGATCGCGGCAACACACGGACAAACCTGCAACCCCACAGGCCCCCCAAGTCCGCAGGTTGCACACGCCTCAGCGGGGTAATGACCCAAACGGGAGACAGCAACTCGCCCCTCAAGTGAGCCTGCACGTTCACCGGCCGGCAAAAATAGGGCGAACCTACAGAAAGACCAGGGGAGAGCCGGAACCAGCCAGGTTGATGGGGTGACCTCTACTCACACGCCGGTCTGCTGACTGACTGTCAGAGGGGCAGGGCCCGTGGACAGGAAAAAACTACTAGGGGGGGGGGCAAGGAAACGGCGGATAAAAACCCACATTTGAAAACCAGGGGGTCCGTCAGGTGCATGGCAAATGGGGGGGGGTGTAAAACGTGGACAGGAAGATGGGGGGGTGAAATGGGACTGGGAAAAGAGCTTGGGAGGGGGCCCAGTCATCAAAAGGGGAATGTCCGGGTGGTTCCAATGGAGCAAAAGCCGGTCAAACACGGGAAAAAGGGGCAAAAAAAAAACTGGTGAAAAGGGACACCATGCAGCGGGAAAAGCCTCCAAGACGCCGGCCGCCCCGCAAAATGCTGTGGCAGGTAAGAAGCATGAAAAAAAAATGAAACCTGACCAGGGAGGGGGAACTGGGCTGGTCCCGACTTCCACCTTACGGAAGGGCCCGCCAGCAAAACCTGGCACCAGCCCGCCATTAAACAACCGCCCACGCACTTGGCGGGGGGGGCCACTTCAGGATGGGCCAAGGCGCAGAAATGAAAAAACTCGTGGAAAGCGTATTTTCAAAAACATCTACCAGGGCGGTCCTGGCGAATAAATCAGGGGGTACCACCAAAACAGCCGTGAAAAAATGCTGCAGTTCAACCAAGTTTTCAAAGGAAGTCCTCGGGAAGGCAAAAAAACGAAAAGAAAAAACACCAGGAGCGTTCATAGCGGAACCTGAAAAAAGGGCTGGGGGGGCCGTCCATCCTGGGCAGCAGCCTTCGGCAAATGGGGGGGGGCAGGGGAAACACGTGCGCAGCTAAAGGGGGTCGACTAACCCGTCGCAACTGGAAGAGGAAATTGTGGGGAAAACAGGTGAAGCACAATTTGGAAGGCCGAAAAGCCTCAGACAAAAGTATTCCGTTCAGCTTTGAATTCGTGGGCTCTTGGCAAAGGCAACGAATACAGTGCACCCCAAGGGGAAAACAATCCCGTGGGAAAACACGCCAAACGGTCGGGGTAACCCTGCTGGCTTCCAACAAAGCACAGGGCGCTTCAGGGGGGGGGTGGAAGGGGGTTTACCTGCACAAGGGTAGCGTGGTTCCCGCGGGTGAGTGGGCGGCGGGACTGGAACGGAGGAAAACAAACAGGCTTCCTCGAATGCGAGGGACACTGCACCGAAGGACAGAGATCCGGCGAGGCAAGGGCTGCGTGTAAGAAAGGGGGGGGGGGGGGCCGCTACACGGGTGCAGTAAAATCCGCAAATACCTGAGATCCCAGCCTTAAAAAAGGAGCCACCGACAGGCACCTGAAAGACACCCAACACCCGCACCTCGTTGCGCGGGTCCTTTCACTCCACCAACTCCCGCCCCGGTCGTAACAATGGGGGAAAAAGAACTCGAACGAACCGCAGCCCAAAAAAAACCCTGGAAAACCCCAAGGACAGCCAAACAAGCCCGTTGAACGGGCATCTCATGAATTTCAGGACCAGAAAAAGCAGAACCATCAAAGACATACCGAAGGGAAATGACACAAAACAACGGAGGAGGAAGGAAGAGAGATTCACGTGAACGGGGAAAGGGAGATGGTAAGTAATGGAAAAGGAGGGGGTTGGGAGTCCTGGGGTGAAAAAAAAAGAAGGAAAAACAGGCTGGTGAGCATTGTGTTTGGGGCAGGTTGTCGGGAGCTGAGACTACAGGGGAATTCCAGTAAAAAAAGACGGCGAGGTGACTGGTGAAAAGGCCAAACGAAGACGAGGGAGTGGCGTGCCGTGTGGGGGGAAAAAGAACCCGAACGGGGGGCCGAGCCCGTACAGGGGGCGATACGGCAGTAGTAAAGGCCCGACGACAGCACGAACCAGATGATCTCGAAGCACGTCGTCAAGCACAATCGAGAGCCTTGGAAAGCAAAGCCCAGGCCAATCCAAAAACACCAACCGCAGGCAAGGAACAGTACCCTTCCTCCAATGACAGACATCAGGAAAGAAGGGGGAAACACCGAAGCGGGGGGGAGGGGTGACAAAAAGGGAATGCCTTTTACTTTAGGTCCGAATGCCGTGTTCAACAAAAGATACAAGGTCAAAACGGAAAAAGAAGCGGGTAAGGGCTTTGTAGCGAACCATAACCCGTTCAAACCTCAGATCAGGGAGACAGTGGTGTCGAGTACAGCAGCGTCCGGGCACCGTGGACAAACCCATGAGAGCGACTCGCAAGATGACGGGGCCCAAAAAACCGGTAGGTTTGTGGAGTGGGACCCGGTGAATGTTGTTTGGCAAGCAACAACAGCAGGAGAACGGGTGAGGGGATCCGGTGTGTGCAAAAACTAACACACACGTGCGTTGTAAGAAGGAGAAAGAAAACGTGACAAACCGGGGAGCAGTTGAAAAAGGCAGGGGACCCGCGTTGGATGAAACAGTGAACAATCGGTAGCAAGCACGTCCTGGGGGGGGCAGTGAAATGGAACGGGATTTTGGGCAGGTTGGGACTGGGGGGCCGTGCCGGGGGGGTGACGGCGGACGAGCAGCCCAGGGTGGAAGGGGCCCTGGCCAGCAACGGGTCGACTAAAGAGCCAAGGGTGAGGAGGGAATGACCAGGTCGGGTAGCCAAAAAGGACCTGTGCCAAGGCAGGAAAAAGGGGGGGGGGACCCGGTATGTCACCGACCACGGGCCAACGCGCAGCCGGAACCACTTGGAACCAATGGATGAAGGGGGGGCACCGGGCCAAAAAGAAGGCAGCAAAGGGACCACCTATGACATGGGTTTAAAATTTTCGTCCAAAAAAAAGCCGACCTGGGGGAAATGACGGAAGAGGTCACAAAACGCAGGATTCAGCCCAACTAGGTCCGGGATGCACCAAGGGCACACGATGAACCAGTTCAAAAGAAAAAACGAACGCGGGAATTCAAAAAGCAAAAAAGGGAGCATGGTCCCCCGTGGGCTCAGGAAAGGGGGCCTAGTGCGGCCACGAAGTTACCGCGGAAGAAAGACAGCGGGAAAACACACAAAAAAGGCCGGGAAGGCTGACAAAGGTCAAAAGGGCAGTGTGCGGACAGGCACAGTGGGTGGCGTGGGGCGGTCGGCCGCGATCGATGGGATGCAAGGGGCGGTAAAGACCGGAACCACTGGCCCTTGCAAAGGGGAGATGGAAAAGCCAGTGCGGGAACCCGTGTTTTCCCTGGACCAGTGTTTCATGGTCCCGTTGAAACGACCACCTACAATGAAAGGGAAAACAGGCCCTTGAACCAGAAAAAAGGTAACTCTGAGGCCGGGAGTGGGCACGGGACCCCCCACAGGTGTGCGAATAACCCTGGTCCTAAACACGCGGCAAAAAGAAGGGGCAGCAAAAGGTGGCGAAAGTGGTAAACGGGGGCAGGCAAAAAAAAATGCTCTGCGACCCTCCCGGCCAGAGAAACAGGGGAAACCAACGATGCATGCGACGGCAACAATGTGAAAGGGGGTGTAAAACGGGTTTCTTGTGACCAAAGCTTCACAAAAATTGGGCAACCTGCCAAGGGCTCTCAAACCTGCTGACGCCAGGCAAACCGCCGGCACCTGGGGGGAGTAGGATCCAGCGCCCAAGCCGCACAGGGGCACCGAGGGGGGCGAACTGGGGAGGTGGGGGAGTGCCCAAAACCGGGGGGGGGGGGACAATGCCGCGGGAATGACGATTCCTTGACAAGAATAAAGCCGGAACCACGTCCTGACCCTTTACGACCTGAACACAGACCAAAAGACCCGGAAGAGACAGAAACCCACTGACAATCAAGAAGGAAAGGACAAGCAACAGGCGCCGCACATTCAAAATTGAAACTAAAAGTTTACGGAATATCACCAAAAGCAGAGGGGCCGGTGTCTGAGACGGCTGCACAAAAGGGTACATGAGGGTAAGCTAACGCCGGCGGGCCGCGGCAGGAACAAGAGTGCGGGAGGGGCAGCCATGCGGACTAAAAGGGGGACGGGGGGTTGGAGGGAAGTTTCTAAAAACTTGACCTAAGGCCGCCGCCGGTGGGCCATGCATGACCGGAGGACGCCAAGAGAACAAAGAAAAACACGGCAAGCCGCCGGCCCCACCTAGGAGCACCGGGCAGAGGGTGGAGCGGATGAGGGAGGGACCTAAGAATGCCGTTCACGCCCCGCCGACAAGGCACACACCTGCACGCAACCATTCCTGTCTCCCGCCCGCCCAAGGAGGGAGGAAAACAAAGGGCCCGGACTTGGGGGGGAAGAAGTCAGGGGAAGCTGGTGGCCCGCTCTTAGAATTCCTCCACAGTGAAACTTCGACCGAACCCAGGAGACTGAAACATGAAAAGGAAATGCTAATCAAGGGGAAAAAGGGTTAGCGCCCCTCCCTCCGGCAACCTCGGCCGGTTCTAGCGTAAATGCAGGGACAGAAAATGCCAAAACCGACACAGCTCACACCACTTGGGGGCCGACGCACTAAAAAAATAGCGTTCCGGGAACAGGGCGCGCAACAGGGCCTCACTGACATCGGGAACCACCAGGCTAATTGAAAGTGTATACCCGGCCGCGGCAAAATGGACCTTGGGAGCGGACTAGACCAAGAATGGAAACCTGGCCGATTCTTGACGGCGACCAATTGACCCACTCAAATCGCAACAGGATCGTGCCGGTGACGTTTTTATAACCAGGAAACACAAGGCCCTGATCAGTGAACAGCAGCTACTGCCAAACGGCTCGTTCGATCGCGAAACTGCGGGGCCCAACGCATAGCAACCGGCGTGAAATAGGGACAGGCTGGGGGGAAATGGCCAGATGGTCCCGAAAGCAGGCATCTCTATCAAAACACGTAGGAAAATAGGATATTCCCTGTACTGGAAAATCGCACCTGCAACGACTATTAAGCTGTGTGAAGAGGTAGGTTGGGGCTGGCCCGAGCAAAAATCGCCAGAGGGGTCGCAGGGTAAGGCTTCAAGGCCCTTCATCAAGGGGGCCCGCGGAACCCGGGGGGAAGCACCCCGGCAA
>Ga0179591_1383442_pt1 | contig 10673 bp, 9 predicted proteins | sample CZOMad2_1_08_16f_FD_182891 | JGI IMG/M metagenome (GOLD analysis project Ga0179591, IMG submission 182891) | Vadose zone soil fungal communities from Angelo Coast Range Reserve, California, USA - CZOMad2_1_08_16fungal (PacBio error correction) | ecosystem: Environmental > Terrestrial > Soil >...
GGTCTCAGAAAAGCATCTTTCAGAGGGGGCCTATCAATCCGGAAGGGGAGATAAAGAGGGGCGCTAAAGTAAGAGGAGATCACAACTCGAGGTCATCTCGATACAGGATACCCTTCTGAAAAGGGTCATCGATGGGGAAAGCAATTTGCTTTCGAGGAAGGGTTGTCACTGGGGGTGGAACGCGAATGTTGACTCCGGGGAAAAACCGATCTAGAGTCTCAGGTTCCGAGGGACCATACCACCAGGTCTTAGGGGGAGAAAGAGCCTGATAGAAAAGGATCTGGCACACACAGGTCGTTAAGCAGGAGGAGATCCTTTCATGACTCGCTGCTAACGGGGGCGCACTAGCGATTAAAAGGAGGAGAAAAAAAATAAGGAAAGCTCGCTGCTGTCGAACGTGAATCTAACCCTACGACCGAATCTCGATGGCGTAAAGGAACTAACATCTTTTTGAAAGCCAACTTAACTGCTCGAAGGAAGGAGAGGAAACTTGCTAAATGACCGGCTTCTCAAGCTGAAAGTCTTGCTTACAGGAGGCTCATGGAAGGGAAAGACCTAAACCCCGACCGAGAAAAGCGTAAAGATCTCGACAGACTGCGGGAGTCGAGATTCGGCGAAAAACCGCGTCTGGGCATCCTGAGGGCGACCGGGGGAAAAGACCTTACTAGTCTACGGCCTAAAGAACCTTAAACGAACGGCAGATCCAGGTAGGAAGAAGAGGTCTGGGAAAGAGTCTCTACCTCGAGGACGTCTTGGGCTCAGGAGCTACGCATCGCGGAAAGCCTACGACGAGAAACTACGAAAAAAGGGTCGTGGAGGGAGGGGGGGTCTAATTTAGTCAGGAAAGAGGGGTCGCCAAAACGGGGGTCTCGGGGGGGGGTAGTCGGGGATTCGATGGAGAAAGAGACAAAACTAGAGAGCGAACTTCAAAAAAAACTCTCCTGCACGGAAGACCGGTCAGGGAGGACCTGCATCTGCTTGGCGTTCGAAGAAAAGTCCAGGTAGGACTCGCTTTGTCCGGATCCTGAACGGGGCTACCTATCCCGCAAAGGGACTCACTGTCAACTTTCCCTTTGACACGCAAGGACTCCCGAAAAATCCCCTTCGGAAAAAAAAAAAGCTTGGCGCGGCGCTAAACATACCGGACCACCGGATTTGCCGGCAGTCGTTTCCGAAGAGGTCAATCGAAGGTCCCAACGCGCGGGATCGCGTTAGGAGACTGGGTACACGGCATTTATCCTTGGAAGGAAGAAAACTCCGAAAAAAAGCTGTCAAAACGCTTAAGAAAAGAAGAGTTCTTAGGAAGTTTGATTGGGGGTTTTAAGGATCTCGAGGGTCTAGAAGAAAGCTCCTTGCCACGGTCTCGGGAAGGTCGGGGCAGGAAGGGGGGAACGGGCGAATCAAAGAGGGGACCAGCCCATCCTGAGTTGCGGGGGGAGACAGGAATAAGATAACTGGATTCTGGAAATCAAAAACACTTGTGTGTTGCTGGTCCGAGACGGGGAACGGATGCGGGGGCAGCTACTGGTGCCAAAAAGCACGGGATCAAGCCGGCGAAGGTAGATTGAAATTTCCCGAAAGGTTCTGGAGTGGGGTCTAAAGTGTTCTGAAGAAGAGAGGAAGGACCTTTATTATAACCGTTGGAGGGAGGGAGCTCACCGGGGGGAGTGGAGGTCGGTCAACAATCCGCGCGAGGGACGCCGACATGGAACATCATAGTTCTGGGAGGGAACCCCTGGGTCATAGAAAAAAAAGAATCTAGACTTGCTAGATATGACAAGAAAAATGTCGGGATCTCGGCTGCCTCGGTGGTGGAACCAGATGCAGCAACTCTTCAAGGGACTCAGTTCTAAGTGGAGGGATGTGAAGGCCGAAGCCGCTAGGCCAGAGGAGATCCAATAAAAAGGTTCAGGTTCAGGGTTTAATTTAAAGGAGACTTCGCGCGTAAGCCGGAAGGTTTTTCCTAGAAGACGGGTGTCCCATCGCTGAACGATCGCATCAGCAAACCTGCAAGGATTCCCTAGGAAAATAAAAGGGAAAAACTCTCTGTAGGGAAGGGGGGGTGAGACCGCTGGATAAGTCCCGGGACTAGCTGGTCACTCCTAAAGCGGTGGGCACCGCTTGTCGCTCCCAGCAGCACCGAGAGGGGATAGGGAAAAGAAGCAACAACAAAGGAAAAAGGAAGGAAATACTATCTAGGAAGGGGCGTGCCACTCGAGTGAAGACGCTCGAGCGTCGGGACAGGAAAAACGTAATTGAGATGAAAGATAAAAAGCGACAGTAGATTTTAAAGTGACTCAAGCCGAATCAGCCAGGCATCTTTGACCAGCTACTCTCGGGGAACGAAGCCTCGTCCGACTCAACTTACCGGGGAAGAGGTTTTCGGCGCATGGGAATTCAATGCCTGAATGCAAAGTCAACGAGCGATGAGGCTCGCGGCTTTAGGGACCCGGAAAATGAAAGGGGAGTGCCAACGTTTCCTCTGGGCTCCGCAAAAAATGCCGAGACCGGACGAGCTAAAAGAGCGCTGTGGAGGCGATGCAGTCCAAAGGGAATGCTAAGCCGTGTAACCCTGTGGGGAGGACGGAGGACTTGTCCTTAGATAGCTCTCGAGAGGTCCGTACAGCAGTCACTCTAGCAATTAGCTACCCCCTTCTAAAAAGTCTAAAAATCTCGGCTTTCAGAAGAAGGACAAACTGTGCCGCTCTTTCGGGAGAGATACTAAGAAAGCTGAGTAGTTGGAAAGGGGCTGTATCAATGTAAATCCGTGGAAGGAGAAAGCCCCTGTACAAAACAGTAGGGGGGGGGGATGCTGATCAAGAATTGGTCAAGGAATTCCCTCTCATTGAAAATCGTGAGCCTGTCGTGCGTGCACACACGGTAAGAAACTAAGGGCGCGCGCTGAAAGGAACGTGAGTGGGGGGGGAAGTGCGAGCTTAAATCCCGCAGAAATTGCCGCGAGAACATCATGGAGGGTCTTAGATTCTCTCAGACATTTAGAGTAAGACTGAAGGAGGTTCCATAAGAAACATCTAGATAACTCGAAGGAAGGTAAGGGGGCACGAGTTGGGGGCCATTAAGGATCCTGACCTTTAATGACGGGAGGGGGCTGGCGTTCAGAAAGAGTCTTAACGCCGCGCAATCGAAGGGGGAAGTTCGAAAGAGGTCGTGGTTCGGGCTGTCGGCGTGAGGAGAGAGGGGGAAAGATGCAGTGACAAAAATTACGATGTACGATGACCTACTACTCGACAAAAAAAAAAGAAGAAGGAGTTGAGACCGGCAACAGAGTTTCCAGAGGGATCGGGGAAAGCGTTGAAACATCATTGCAGCAGATCGCGGGGGGGGTCGGTAGAATGCCTGAGCAGAAACCGAGTTGGGGAAGGTCAGTATCTGGTTGCGTCAGCAGGACGATCTGAAAAAAAAAACCAGCAAAAAGAAAAAAAGCAGGAGCTAGGAGGATCGCGAGCTGAGGGAAGCTCTCGGGGCGGAGGGGGAAACCGCTGAACTGACTCTCAGTCTCAAGGGGAGAAGAGTACAAGCAAAAAACTGAACAGTTCTGCCTCAGGGGGGATCTCGGAAAGGTCAGTGCAAAAATCGCGCTACTCGGGCAAGCAGGGGTCTCGAAAGAGAAGTTGGAAAAGATTTAACGGTGGCGGGACGGAGCAAAAACAAACGATCTTTATAGAAGGGTATTAGCGGCCAAGGAGAAAAAAAAGCTTCAGCAATCCTTCGCGTGAAAATCATCGTCCGTACTCGCGCGTGGGCAGGAAGAGGGGAAAGAAAATCGAAAGAATCGGGTGGGTGAAATGTCACAAAGGGGGCGCTTAGCACGGATCTCTCGGAAACTGATGGCCAATGGCGGATCTGGAGGTCCTGCTAATCTGGTTCTGAAGAGCCTGTAGCGAGGAATAACGGGAAAGGCTCCATCGAGGCTAAGGGGTGGGGGAATGAAAACGAGCACCTCTCAGGGAAGGCAAAAAAAGCAGGTCTACCCTCAAGGGGGTCTGGCTGGAGTAATCTCAGCGCTTGGAGGGGAGGAGGTCCCTAGGCACTTCCCACGGGTTCGGATTCGAGGTCCCGCCTGCATTTGGGTGAGGAGGGGGGCCCTAATCAATGAAAAATACGTACCGATTTCCGTTGGGGGTCTTTCGTCATAGAAAGGTACGCCAAACCGGAAAGGTTTTCCATAAGAAAAAAAGAATTAAACTATGAGCCACGCCACTATCAGGAAAGGACAATCTCTCAAACGGAGGGGGGATTTTCTCAATGCTTGCCATCTGAGGGGGTAAGCCTGCTCTTTTGCTAGAGAGGATCCGCGGAGCGAGGAAGAAGGGAACCGCAGGAAAGGGGGGCATCTCGTCTGACGTATAAAAAAGCTGTGGTAAGGCTGCTGACTAAGGCATTTTACTTATGACTCTTCAGGGACAAAGGGGGGCCTAGAACAAGATGGGATGCTGGCCTGCTTCTTCGCGGGTCTCAGCGTCCCTGGTCAGAAAGGGGGCTTCTGGGGGCATTTTAGCCTAGAGGTCGAGTCGGAGGCGAGAAATTAAGTATCAAGAATTCATAACCCGAACAGAGGGCGCCGATCGAAAGAAGATTTCGCTCCTCAAAGAACGATCTCCCGAACCGCTGCCAGTTGAAAAAAAAAATCAGCACTCCTCGTAGAAGTGCTATAAATTGAGGGGCTCAGGGAAACACCGTACAAACCCCCCTGTGGAGCCTTGATCGAAGAAGCGTCTAAGGCTACAGCACTCAGGGGAAGCCTGAATGGGGCTTAAGTCAGGTAAGAACGAAGAATCTTACGCCGGAGAGACTCAAAGCTATAAAAATCGAAAATCTGACCGCTTGCAAGAGAAGGAGCTCTGATCAAATTCTAGCGGCGAGAAAAAAACTGGGAAAACGAGCGGTCAAAGCTCGTCGAAGGGGAACGAGGATCTGCACGAAAAGGACTTCAGCTCGAAAAAGAAAATGAAAGCGGCTGTTCGCGCGGATCCATCCTGTAAGTCTTGCGAGGGAAATACTCTACTAAAACTTCCTGAAGCGGCCCGAAAAAGAAAGCAAATAGTGTTTACGCGTTTGAAAAAAGAGTTTGTACGATCAGAACCGGCAAAGAAAAAAAAAAACCGTCGAAAAGGAAAAAAAGGTCTGAGGAGAGAACTGCAGCGGGAGGACTTCCCGGAAATCAAAGAACTAACAGAGGACCCAGGAGTCCACGGCATATTCATCTTCACGCAGGTTCTGGCTGAAAAGAATCTTTATCTGGTTTGGCCTTCCAGGAAAGCAAAGGAGGATCGAATCGACATCCGAAAGAGAAAGGGAAAGATGTAAGGAAAAAGCCAGCAAAAGACTGCGGTCTAAGAAATTTAGGAGGTCTCAGGGTACGGAACGTAAAAAAAAAAGATGTGGGGACCGTCCGCGAGTGAGGAAAGACCTGTAAGGCGGCAAAAAGGCTTGGAGGAGCCCGGAAGAAATCCGCGAGAGGCCCGTAAGGAAACGGAATGTAGTCGGGAACTCGTAAGGCTCAGGAGATAACGCCAAGGCACGAGGAGTTTATTGAATGAATGGGGAGACACTCTTCGATCGGAACACGAGGTTCAAAGGGGCCCCTTCTTATGATTCGGAAAAGGGAAGGCCATGGGCTAAATGCGAAAAGGGCAATCCTTGGATTTTAGAATTGGCTTGTTAAATATAGATCCGTTTAAATCTTTATTGAGACCAACCATGTGTAAAAGGGGGTACGGGATGGGACTTGCAACGGGTTCACATGCGAAGCATGACCGTGAACATTCCGCCCAGTATCCAGGGGGGCGGGCCAAAAAACGGCGTGTGAGCTCGATCGTCTAAGGGAAGTATAACTATAGCCAGGAGTGTTCTAGGTCTCTAACCTGTCGAAGCCGGCCGACGGGGGCTCCTTCAAAATCTCGAGCGGATGTCAGAGGAAAACGTGCTGGAGGAAGGGGGGGTGGGAGGGGGGGGGGGGTGGGGTGGAGTGGGGGTGGGGGGGGGGGGAGGTGACAGGGGGTGAGGTGAGTTGGGGGGGCAGGGTGGGAGGGGAAACGGGGAGTGTGGGGATGAGGGGGCGAGGGGTGGGTGTGTCGGGGGGAGGGGGGAGGGGAAGGGGGGAATATGGGGGGAGTGGGGGGTGGGGGAGGAGGGGAGAAGGGAGAGGGCCGTGGATGATTGGGAGAGAAATTGAAGGGTGGCGAAGTAGGGGGGGGGTGCGTGGGATGGGTGAAAGATGGGGGGTGGGGGCGGGGAGGGGGTTGGAGAAAATGTAGGGGGGGAGATGGGGAGGACGGAGAGGAGGTGAGTGGAGGTGGGGGGAGGTGGGTGGGAGTAGGAGCGAGCGGTGGGGAAGTGTGGGGGGGGTAGGGGTCAGTGAGGTAGGGAGGGGGAAGTTGAGGGGGGGGGGGTAGGGATGAGGTGACGATCAGATGTGGGGGGGGAGGGGTGGAGGAGATGAAGGGGAGAGGGGGTGATTAGGGGGCTGGTAGGAGATGGGGAGGCGGAAGGATGGGGAGGGGGGATTGGGGAGGAGGGGGAGGAGTGGGGAGAGGGAGGGGGGGTGGGGTGGATGGGCGAGGGGTATGGCCCGGGAGAAGGTAGGGGGAGGGGATGGTCGGGGCGGTATGAGAAGGGGGTAGGAAGCTAGAAGGGTCAGGAAAGAGGGAGGGGGGGGGGGGGGGAAGGGAAGAAAAAACAAAGGGAGGGAGAGATACGAATGGGGATGGGGTAGGGGTGGGAGGGGGAGGAGGGGGAGGTGAAGGCAGAAGGCGAGAGAGAGTTAAGGGGGGGGGGAGGGGGGAGGGGGGAAAGACTTATGGAGGGGAGGGGGGGTAGTATGGAGGCGGGGGGGTGAACGTAAAAGGGTAAAGGGTGGGGGAGGAGGGGAGAGGGGACTAAGTAAAGGTAGGGAAGGGAGGGAGGGGATAACAGGGTAGAGGGGGTGAGTTCTTCAAGTGTGGCCGAGAGGGCCCTTGTGGGAGGAGTTCCGCCCGCGTGATGATGTCTGCCTAACTTGCTAGTACGCCTAGTAAAAAATTGAAAAGCGGCCTGCGTTGTTGTGCCGGCTGCTGAAATCATTAAAACCGTTGTCCTCATTGAACCGCTCATGGGAAAAATTTTATACCAGTTCCCTAAGTTCTGAAGGTCCAGCGAGAAAGACCTCTGGTTTTATGCGTCTTACAGTGGAGACTTCCTCAGGTACAAATAGAAATGGAACGCTATGGCATCGCTCGTCAAAAAAGCTCTCAGCACGCTGCTGACAGGACCTCTTCAATACCAGGAGAATGCCCCTCGGGTTCGAGTCAAGGGTTCCCCCGAAGGTAACAGAAGCCCAGGGGCTGCGACGGGAGAATCTCGAGAGCCTCGCTGGTGGGCTAGTGGGAAAGCTCGGAGAGCAAACACACTGAGAGGATTAAAAGAAGGGGGAAGAGTGCGCACAGAAGAGTCCAAAAAGCTCTCTGAGGGATAGATAAGTGGACACAGGACGAAGTCATCGAAGGGAACTTAATACCAGCGGCAACGCGAAGCGAATTTCACAACGTCCTCATCCTGAAGGGGGAAGGGTTATAAAAAAGAAGCAGCGCTCGGGAATCAAAAGGGGCCTCTAAAACCGGCCATCTTGGTTCGGAGAAAACATTTAGGAACGAATGACAAGACCTCACCCTTCCGACTCCGAAGGGGGGGTTTAGGATCATGAGGGAAGTTTAGTTGAAAAGAAAAGTGAAAGGTTAACTGTGTGGACTCTGGGATCCTACGAGAACCCATCAAATGCTCCCTAGATAACTGGGAAATCTTAGAAAAGCAAGGTTAACCGCTATGGGAAGAGTCTTGTGGGAACCTTACCTGTGGGGAAGTCAGCCCAACGAGCGGTCCTTAACTCGCGCGAGCAGATAAGCTGGAAACGGCGCAGGTGGAAACCACCGGACCGGCATAAGCCCGAGGCTAGGAAGCCGACAATGACTAGCATCGGCTTAAGGGGGGGGAATCTGAAAGGGGACATCGATACAAGGCGGGAGCCGACTTGCGTCTGACGATTCAAGAAATAATCCTGATGAAGGGGCACTGCGTCAATAAAAAAAAAAGTATCACTTGATAAATTTTGGAAGGGGTGATAAAAAAATCCGGTACTGTGCAAGAGAACGTAACATCACAGAAAGGATTTTTCAATATGAAGAAAGATTAGTTGAGCGTGGGAAAACGAGGAATTCCAAAATGCCGAAAAGACTCTCGGGATTATAGCCGGGGGATCGCTGACGCGAAGAAGGATCGTGAATCCCAGGCTACCTCGGATACAGTCTTGAGAGAAATTGGGGGATTATACTGCCCGTTCCATGAAGGGCCGCTCCCTACTGATCTTAGCGCTACAGGCTGTTAAACGGAAACCGACGATGGGTACCAGGGGAAAGAAAACTCATCGGACAGACCTTGGGTAATGGAGGAACTCTAGGGGGGGGAAAAAACTTGTCAGGTGTTTCGTCTGAGGGTCTTGGAGGGGGAAAAGACGGAATCGTGAAAAAAGATTCTATGATGTCGAAAGGGACTCTCGCAGGAAGGGGGGAACGTCCACACGAAGAGAAGGGAACGTTTCAGGACAAACTACGGAGGGGGGGGAGGTAATCTGAAAGAAGGGGGTCAATCAGCCTGATTAAAATCGGGGAACTCTAAGTGATGCAGGGAGATACTTTCGTGGAAAAAAGGGACGCTTTCTCCGATCCAGGGAGGTGTTTGCTCGAAAAGGAATTGGAGAGTCGAAGCGCCCGGAAGATGCGGGAAGAGCTCTCTAGAGAATCTCGGGACCCTCTCCCACTAGAGAAGGAGACTAACGCGAGAATACGTCAATCAGACGTCTGCTGGAACATCTAAGGGGTCATATAGAGTTCGAGGCATACAGGGCTGGTGGAAACCCGTCAGAGCGCCGGGCAATCCTATTTGAGTCTACTCATATGTGAAAGAGATCGTAGAGTTCAATCTGGCGATGGGATCTGTACGGTATAAGATCTACGGAGTCTCAATTCTAAGAGAGAGAGGGTCTTAAAGATGGGGGGATGTCCAATTATAAGAAAAGGGGTCGTTAAGAAATCCTTCGATCAGTACGGGGTCCATCAGGAAACGGGGGGGTTTCGGTAAGAGATAGGATTAGTCAGGATTACCGGGGGGATTCTCTTAAAAAACATGACTGGCTCAGGGGCTCTCATGGGAGCGAAACTCCCGAGTAGTTCTCAATGGGAGTAAATGCAAATCATCACTCTCACTAATTTGAAAGGGACCAGGTCTAACAAGTAGAAATCCGAATAACGTCTGGAAAGCTCTTCGACACGCAAAGCCTAAAAAGCGGGGACGGGGGCTGCTGGAGATTACGAGCCCACGCTGTAACATACGGGGAAAAAAAATGAGACTCAGGTGTGGAACGGGAAAAAAGTTCGCAGCAGGCTCACGGGATAAAATCGGATGCCGGTTCGGCTGCAGAGGGAAGGGGGGAGAGAGTCTGAAAAAGCGATCATCGAGTCCGGATGGGCGGCTAAAGAACGATGCGAACGCCCTATCTATGAACTCAACCACAAAAAGAATGGAAATTGGATCATCATCGCGGGGTGGAGGGAAGGTCACTGGAGGCGAGACCCAAACATCATAAACTGTTCGACTCGGAGCTCTCGGGACAGAAACCAAACTGAACACTCTGCACCAATCTTCTGGCCAGAAATCTCCCTCCCGGGGGTGAGTGAGGGAGAGGGATCCTGTCAACGTAACAGATGGGGGGGGCCGTCGGCGTCCGCCAAAGAGGAGGGGAGGGTCTGCTGGGGAGGCGCGGACTACGGTTCCCGACCAACGGGTCGGAGGATTCGGTGGAGATCTGGGGGGAAAAGTTCTGCTGACCTTCTTGGAGCTTATCGGGAAGAGTTCAGTCCTCTCTGAGGGCTCCTGATCGGGCACTCGAAGGAAGAAAGCCGAGAAGGAAAAAAACCATTCTCCAGGCCTTGGCGCGAAAGAGGCTCAGAGGTACAAGCGGTAGCTAAGAGGGGTTCAAAAGAAATAAAAAACAATGACAAAACCAACTTTGAGATAGGGCAGACCTTAGAAGACTGAGAAGGAGACAAGTTCTCAAGTGTACAGAGAGCTCTTGGGAGGCTCCAGCGAGCGGAGAACTTGAGAAACTAGAAGGGAAAAGATAACTATCCAGCGCCGTACAGGAGGGGGGGAAAAAACCTTTTTACTATTCTAAAAAAGGGAGGCGATCTTCGATCAAAAAAAAACAGGCTTGCAGAAATCTCGGAGGGTTGTGAAAGAAATTTACTAGTAGACTATTTGTGCTCGCGACAGGAAAAGAAGAGGTCTCGAAGAAAAAAAAGTCGGTTAGAATATGCAATCGTAGAAGTAACAAGAATCATAAATGGACTCTGAAAAAAGCCTCCGCCATCTTAGCTATCGGGAAAAGAGATACTAAACGTTGGGGAAAAAAAAACTCGTTGGAGAGTTGGACCGGGGGAACTAACGCCACTGACGGCGCTGCGAGAAAGACCTGCTTCTCTTGGGGTCTTCTCTGAAAAAAGGTGTCTAAGAACATTAAGACCAGGAAAAGAGACTTCGAAGGGGTCCATATGTTATCTCTCTATAAAAATGTCATATGCAATTACCGGGCTTAAAAAGGAAACTATCCAGTCGGGGGCTCT
>Ga0179591_1266323_pt1 | contig 10672 bp, 11 predicted proteins | sample CZOMad2_1_08_16f_FD_182891 | JGI IMG/M metagenome (GOLD analysis project Ga0179591, IMG submission 182891) | Vadose zone soil fungal communities from Angelo Coast Range Reserve, California, USA - CZOMad2_1_08_16fungal (PacBio error correction) | ecosystem: Environmental > Terrestrial > Soil >...
TTAGGGAGGGCACGGTCCGTAGAAAAAGAAATTGGTGACCCCAAAAGGCGTTGAACTAAGGAAAGAAGAGGAAAAAGACACGCGAAGGGGTCCACCAGAAAGCCGAGAGAACGGCCGGCCTGCAAAAAGGGGGGACCAGGGACAAAAGGGATAAGACCGCCGCCTCCCAATTCCCGGGCTTAATACGTAAAAAAGACTACTCTGGGTCAAAGGGGGGGAGGGTCTTGGGTATCTTCAAGGGCGGTGAGTGTTAGGTCGCCGCACCAGAGGGGAGGTGAAAGACCTTTCGTAGGGAGGGTCGCTCTAAGCTTAGAAATGGGTTAAACACACAGTGGGCGGCGGAGACGCGACGAAAAGTCGCAAGGAAGGGGAGACTTGAGAAAAAAAAAAAATTCAGCGCCCGGCCTTAAAGTGGCGGTTTCCCTGGTGCAGGGAAAGGTTTACCACAAAAGGGAGGTTTTACCGAACGACTTAAAAAACGTAACCAGAAGGGGGAGGGATAACGTTCAACACGAGTGAGGTGAAGGGGTGAAAGCAGGGTGGAAAAAAAAAACAACAGGGGATGTGCAAAATCTCAATTTCCTCAAGCAAGGAACGCGCCCTAGTGGGGGAAAAAAAACACCAAGGGACGGTAAACGGCCCGGGGCAGCAGAAAAAAGGAAAATCACTCGTATCAAGGGGACCAATATACACAGAAAAAAAAAGCAGAGACACCACCAAAGAAAATCTGACTAATTAGAAAAGGACGTGCAGTTTGGGGGGGAACGGGAAGGGGAGAAATAAAGGAGATGCGGAACGACCAGACCATACGCCTGGGGCATGAGGCGCACCTCGCGACGGCATCCAAAAAACTCCTATGCCAGAGAATGCGCTGGGGAAGGTGTCGGGGCAGAAGAAACAAAACCACAGATCATGTAGGGGAAACACTCAAACAAAAAAAAAGGGGGGCCAAAGCCCAATAGATGAGGAACAAGACCACCAAAAACAAACGATGAAAAAAAAAGGAGTAACCAAAAAAACCTCCCTAACCCAAAAGTGCCTGAAATGGGAGAAGCAAGACATGGCCGCCTTGGGGAACGGGAGAAAAAAAAAAAAAAAAAGGGGAGCACAAAGTCGACGTCAAAAGGGTCACCACACCATGTAAAGTCATAACCACATCGGTTGTTTATTGGGACCCGGATCGGCAGGGGTGCCGGAAAAAAAAAACCGTTGAAGAACAAAACAAAAAACTCCCTGGGAGAGAAGTTTTGAAACGCTCACAGACAGAAAATTTCGCATCAAAACGCTCCCTTGAAAAAAAGATCGATCGGGCGGGAGGGAACAAGGGGGGTTCCGCGGAAAAGAAAGGGGGAACCAAACGGAGGGGGAGGGGCATCTGAATACACGCCGGGACCCCTGGAGAGAAAAACCGGAGTCAGGTCTATTAGGGGAATGTTCTTGCAAAGAGGGGGTGAATTGGAAAAGAGAAGGGGGGGGTCGACCAGGAGAACAAGGTTAAAAAGGCATTTCACCCGACAGGAAATAAAAGTAACAGTTCACGCTTAGAACGAAATAAAGGAGCAAATTCCAGCAAGGGAGAAAGAGAAAGGTATGGAGGGGTTAAACGAGTCTTTCCAGCCAAAAAAATATGAACCCTCGGCACAGTGCGGTATAGGGAGTATGTTTGAGGGGGTAGGGGGAAAAAAAAACGAAGACAGACGAAAAGAGGCGGGCGAAAGAAAGAAATCTTGAGCAACCGGGGAAAACGACTGCCCATCACTGCCGCCGGCACGGCAGAGGATACACGAGACTGTGGAAAGGGTCCAAAAAACGAGAGAAGGTGATCCTGTCAGACGTGAACGCAATAGGTGCGCCGTTCGCGGATATGGAAAAAACAGCAGCAGAAACTAAGAAAGATAATTCTAAAAAACATCGAGATTCTAGCTCAAGACATATTTTAGCAATCCCCAAACTAAAAAGCGTTAAATCATGACGGGACAAAACAATGGGGAATTTGTAAGAATATTGAAAAAAATACACTAGGGCCGGCAACAAGGGTCTGGTGGTATCAAGACTTTGAATGAGCCAAAGGAGTCACTCTTTGGATACGGCTATATATTCCGGCATCCCTCCTGGGGAAAAAACCGCAGAAAAGAAAAGAGACAGTGAATAAAGCATGCTCAATCACAACCATGAGGCAAGACTTGGCAAGGGGGGAGCGGGTAGGTGGCAGCAGACAGGGAAAAGAGAAGTTGCGCACAGAAAGGAACTCATTTTGAGAGAAAAGTTTACTTGCTCGCAAAAACACGTCTAAAAAGAGAAAGGAAAAAAGGAAACTAGGCGTACATCTAGCGACAAAGGAAAAGAATTCTGAGAGAATCTTGGGGGGGGATTGACGCCCGAGAATAAGGGGGCGATTGAATGGGGGACTGAAAATCGAAGAAAATTTACAGTCATAACAAGGAGAAACACCTTTCAAAAACTATGAATCAAAACCAGCAGCTCCTCGGCTGCCTAGAAGAGGAAAAAAGCTTGCGGTAGAAAGTTCCTACAAGAACACCTGGGGGATCATTCGAAACCGGACAACCCCCGAGTCGAGAGGAGGGGGGACTAACCTCGGTTAATGTCCGCCGAAGGAAGGCCATTTGTTAACGTTTTTAAACCGCGCGTTATCCGGGGAACCAATTGAAGAAACAAAAGGTATTCAAAAAAAAGGGACTCTCACCCGAGAACGTCGGGAGAGAAAGCGTTCGGCCAAGGTAGGAGGAAAACGTGTGTTCTCCAAGCGTCGATTACCTGGACACCAACGTCCGTGGAGTAGCCATGGAGGGGGGGAGACCCCAGATAGGGATAAGCAGAAAAAAAACGAAAAAAGAGATAGAAAGACGGCGAAAAAGAGGGAGAAGTTGACACCGTCCTACCATGGGCATCTCAAAAAAACACAACAACACCGGAGTGACAATAAAAAGGGAGAACAATGTCGCGGAAGAAAACGGAAACCTAAAACAATGAGGGCCATGGGAGCAAAACTGGAGATCAATTCTAGAATTGTTTGAAAGAAAACGGAAAAAAAAAAAGATGTGGGTGTATTCCGAACGGCAACTTACCAAATTGTGCACAGTGCTACAAGGACGGCTGGAGACACCAACGGGAAGCAATGGAACCAATCGCGACACAAAGGGAAGAAAACGGCATGTGGGGGTCGTTGAAGAAGAAAAAGCTGAGCGCGCGTCCCCGGCCAGAGGAAGAATAACCAAATGTGAAAGGAGCGGGTGGATCAAAACAAAGGAAGAAGACCTGCGGACGGGGAAACAGCAAACAGCGGCGGCCAACGCCCAATAGTAGAGGGTTGACGGCATCGAAAGGGGCCGGTTGATTTTGGCTAACGTCTTTCCGCCAAACAGCCAAAGGGGTGGAACCAGGACCCCAGGGGACAAGACATGCGTGGGGGGGGGTCGGGGAGCAGAATCCAGTGAAAAGGTATTTTAATACAACGCCGACTGGAGGGACAACAGTCATCATCGGAAAAGGTCTTGATCTGATAGGGGGAAACCAAACCTTCTTCATCGATAAGGATCTTTCGGCCCGGGCAGCCGGCGGGTGAGCCGGTAACAAAAGGACCCGTTAGGGGGGACTGGGGGAGGGTTTGACCCCAGAACCCTTGGGGGCCCCTTAATTACAAAATGATCACCATGGAGATCTTTCTGAAAAAAAAAGGAGGCCCTCAAAGTCAGGTCCCACCGGAAAAAAGGGGGAAACGCCGCACAACTCCTCAACCAACCTATCATTGTTGGGTTGTTGGCAGGGAAGAAAAAAAAAAAATTGAAATGAAGGGGAGGAGGTGAACGCAGAAACGGGAAGCCGAGGGAACTTAATCAAAAACCGAGCAAAAAAAACAACGTATCCGCCCGGGGATAATTCAACAGCTGGGTGAAGAAGAAAAACACGACACTCGATGTTGGATGTGGAACGGTACCAAGCCACCATTCTGCGAGACAGAGTGTTTGCAAAAAAGGGGGGGACGGGAGGCAAGAACAACTGGGTAGGGTAATACGATTGAGGCGAGGAAATTCTTGGGTAAAAATGGAGATCGAAGGGAACAGAGCGAGAGACACGGTGGGGAGAAATGTTAGAAGAAAGATTCAACTTGGAACGGTCCTAACTCACGGAAGCCTTCCCCAAACCCCCCGGTCGACTTGTTGGGCCAACCTAAAGAGGGGGGGAGCATCTGAAAAAAAAAAAAAAAGGAACCAGAGCAAGTGATGGGACAAGGGACGGGGGGGTACACGGTCAAGTTCACGCCTTGTGGTCTTTGGGAAATGCTGCCAGCCTCCGAAGGGGGAGGACCGCACGAAAAAAGGACCGAGATCAGGAAAAGTGGCTGGACCAGAACCCGGGGTTTGAGGGGAAGGTTTTAGATGAAGGGGGTCCGGGACAAAAGGGAAAAGGGGGGAAAAACAATCAGAAGCAGGAGGGCCCCTGCCTGCCAAAAAAAAGGAATTTGCGACAGTTCTTCCCGCTGGTTTGACGGGGAAGACGAATGGGGGAAGGGTATGAAAGGGAAAAGCACGGAGGAACAGGGCTAAAAAGGCCTCTGATATCAAGGTCCAGTGATTGCAGGAAATATGGCCGCATTTCCGGGTCACCCAATTCGATTTCGAAACAAAAAATCGGCAAAGGAAAAAAAGGATGAAATCGAAGGACCCCGAAAACAGAAAAATCAAACAAAATCAGCGAAGAAAAGCAAGTGAAAGGTCGCAAGGGCCCGGATGCCGGCAGAGTTGAGAAAACCGACCTGGGGGGGGAGGAAGAAAAGGGGCAGTGGGAAGACACCCCAAAAAAAAACAGGGGACCGCCGGCCAGTCCTCAAATAACGACTCCGCAGGGGGGTAGAAAGGAAAGATTTCGTCGGTGGAAAAAAAGAAGGAAAAAGAAAAACTGTTCACAAGGGGAAGGGGACGGGGTATCCGGGAAAACAGACAATCCGGCCAAAGGCACAAACATTGGGTTGGGGTTATGTGGGGGTGCAAGGTAGGGGAAAAAAAATGGTTTTTATACGGCCGTTTCGCCAGGCCTTTTATATGTTTTCCGGACCGAAGTGAGTGGTGGGACAATCGCCACATGTCGGGGAGGGCCGGGATAACAATCGGCAAACGGCTGGTCACCGAGGAGACCGGGAAAAAGAGGCAGGGTTAGAGAGTGGGGGGCTGCGACCAAGATAGAAGTTACGGTGGTAGGGTACCCCAGCGTCCTTGGCCTGGGGGACCAGGGGATAGGGGGGGGGAGGGGTTGGCTGTGAATTAGGACGCAAACAAGGAGGGGAGCAAAATCGGGGGGATTATGACGCCTTGCCATGGGATCGCCGATAGAATTGGTGCGGAAAGACATGGGGCAGTAGAAAAGGGGAGAACCAGGTGGGTCAAAAACAATGTGCTTGCGTCGGAAAAGGATGTGAACAAAGGGGCAAAGTCAGAGAAAAAGGGCCGACAGACAAAGAAGAATGGGTCCAAAAAAAACAAGAGCGCTCGAGAAATGTCATGCAAGTTACTAGCCGGACCGTCCCCCCAAAGAAGAAAGGGGAACTTTATCAGGACTGACAACCCAAGCCAGTTGAAAGACGGGTGTAAGAACAACCCTCAATAGAGCCGTGAGTGTCCGCTTAGAAGGGGGTTCGAACAAAAACCAGGAAAGGACCATGCCAAAAAGGGGCGTCACTCCTGCAAATTAATAAAAATCATAGTGTGACTAGAAAAAAAATAAGAAGAAAGGGGAACGTACGAAAAAAAAACGGGGGGGTAAAACGCCTTGTGGGGGTACACCCCGTTGCCTGGCAAAAGTTAAAAAAAAAAAAAGGGAGCACAATAACGCGGAACAGGAAAAAAAAGAGCACAGGCCAGCGGGCCCGCCGGGAATTGGGGGTCGGGCAAACCATGCCGGGAGGGGGATGGACTCAGGGGGGAGAATAGCAACAAAAAGAGGAACGCCAGACAACTTATTCACCAAAACTTACGCGTGTTAAGCGGACCCAAGACTCAACAAAAGGCGAAAGGAAAGAAAACCGGGAGGAAGGGAAAAAAAAAGGGGGCGTGCGGAAAACCCTAACAAACCACGGTGTCCCGGATGGAAGAGCAGCAAGGAAATTGGAAAAAGAAGGAAGGGGTAGCGGTGTGGGACTAACGGGGTATTTAGTGGCCCTGAATTATTACACTGGCACACGGAACCGGGGCCAAAAAGAAGGTCAGAAAGGCTGGAGGGTGGCTCGGACCAACCGAGAAGGGGTGCCCTTCGGAAGGAGGGTTCATCGGCATAACCAGCGGTGCCGAAAGGTGGCCCCAGGCGGAAAGGGAAACGAAACGTCGGGGAAGGAACTACGGGGAGGAGGGGTGGGGGGGGATGTCCTGGACGGGTTTGAATGAATTGCAATTTTATGTCGGACGAAAAGGCATGAAAAAAGTTGGAAGTGCGGCACATAAAGTAAAACCTTCAAAAACCAAAAGGGACAATTCAACTATTTTCTCGAAAAAGGGGCAGAACAAAGACGGGGGGGGGGAAGGGAAAACCAGACCACCAAACAGTAAAGATGAGGTTCTGACCGTGGGAAGTCATTTGTTTTGGAAAAAGCCCATGAAAGACGAAAGCCAGTTGATGGGGGGAACGGACCATCCTCGTTCCCAAAGGTTCCAAACAAAGCCAGAGGGGGGGCAACCGAGATGGAGCAAACCAGATAACACCATACCCTCCAACCGCCTTCAACTAAAAAAAACCGGAATTCGAGGGGGTGGGCAGCAACATTATTGAAATGGGTGTCCCCTCCCCCTTTCAACCACGGGTGTTCCGAAGGGCCTATTGGCGACCGGGCAACTACAAAGCAAAAGATATCCACCCAGGCCGATCAAAGCCCTCTTCACAAAAGGAGGAGAAATATAATATATCGCACTCGGAGACGCCAACAAAAAAATTGGGGGGTGGGGGATGTTCGGAAGATAAACCCATTCCCTTCTACAAACCAGCCCCGGGCGGGAGGGGAAACGTCTAATGTTAAGCCCAGTACAGGGGGGGGAGGGGGAAAAGCGTTGATTTTCTTTGGGCGTGTCAAGGCCAATCTCTGGGGATACCGCCGGTGTGATGTTGCTAGGGAAAAGGGGGGTGCGGGAAAAAGGAATAAGAAAGTTCTGGTCCGGAATGGCCCGGTCCTTCCACATCGACTCTGTTCCTAAGCCAGCACAACAATAGTTAAGGGGGACCAAAAAAAAAGAAGCAACACGACGGCAGAAAAAGGCAGGGGGCCCAGGAATTTGGTAGCAACTTTTTTGGGGGACTGATGGGGTGGATGGGTCACCTCGTGGACGGGGGGGGGGGGTGGGGGCAACAATGGGGGTAAGGGTGAAACGTTTTTTACTTTGGAGTGTAGGGCGAATGAGGTCACCGTTCAACACTTCCCCGCCAGAAAAAACAAAGAAAAAGGACCGGACCGACAACTAGTTCACGCCCGCCGTCGACCTTACCGACAGGGGTGGTTCAAACAGTTGACCGGGGGACAGGGGGGAAGGCATAAAAACAAGCACGACGACAAAGTATCCTTTGTGTAATCTCAACTCACGGACTAGTCGGAGGCAGGGGGGAAAAACAAGGGGTCACACGGGGCACCAAGGGAAAAGATCAGCCCGCCAAGAAAAACCAGAAAAAAGGACAAAGGAGACCATATACAAGTCAAGCGGGCAATCGGCGGCTACTTATCAAGGACCATGCTTAGGGGGTTACCGGGGGTCGCCCCACAAGCGACGGGAGAAGCAGGGGGAGAGGAGTAAGGACGGGGGGAGGGGGAGGAGAATAAAAAACGGGCGGTGGTGTGAAAACCCGTGTTCTTCTACTCTAAAAGGCCGCAAACACGAGCAAAGGGGGTTGAACGCTAAAGGATCGAAGGAAGGACAGAAGTTGGATTAACGGGAATGTTCACATAGTGCCCCTCCATTTGATGGTTGTAAACCAACAGAGGAAAAAAAAGGCGGTAGCTGAAAAGGGGGGAAATGAGCTGGGAGAAAAAGGAAAAAACAGAAGGGTGTCAATTAGTCAGTGAAGCGTGGGGGGTAACGCCCTTAACACAGTTCTGCGCCTGTGGGGGCAGAAAAAAAGGAAGAAAAGGAGAGCTCCACATGACGGGTGATACCCCCTTCCTTAGGGGCCCCTTGTACTTTCCTGCAGAAGAAAGGAAAGCAAGTGAGTAAGGGGGGGAACGGGGAAGGAACAAATTTGATCAGGGGATCGCCTTCGGGAGTCAGCTTTGAATTCCACAAGACCCTGAGGAGGATTGGGGAGCTGACGCAGTGAAAAGCAAAAAATAGCAAGCACCGGGGGGGGGCGGAAAAAACAGAAAGGGTCGCAAACGGGTACGCATTAAGTCGCACAAACGCGAAACTGACATAATGTCCATACATGCATCTAATCCGTCGGATTGACGCCGGGGGGGGAAGGGTTTTGGAAAGGGAAAACAAACACGAGAAAAAAGGGGGGGAAACCCAAAAAACCTATTGTGTACCCCGGGAATAGATACTACGTTCTCACACCAGTAAAAGCAACAGGGGTGCAAGGTAAAAAAACCGACGAAACAAGAAGGGGGCAAAGATGGGAAGGAAAGGACAAAAAAAGACATGGATCTGTGACGAAAATTATTGGCGGAACAGCGCAACCAAAGGAGGAGGGAAGGTGCAAACAGGGGGGCAACATACTCAAAAAAAACAAAGAGAAAAAAAGAAAAACCAAGAGGGTGGTTTTGGGGATTGGCTCGGATCGGCCTTCGGAGGGCTCCCCTCCTGACAGCGAACTTTCGGAGAAGTGTGGGGAAAGCGCATCGCCGCCTGGAGCGACAGCGGAAACGTAAAAAAAAAAAAAAAAAAAAGGAGCGGAGCGGGCGCTCAGGGGGTCCGCCGCCAACGCACCAATTGGGAGAAAAAAAAGGACCGGGGTCTCCAATTAAGACACCTACGAACCTTCCTCCCTGAAGCTTCAGGGAAAAAGAAGTGGGGAAAAAGAAGGGGGGGTAATTGGTGGGGAAAACAGATGGGGGGGGGTGGGGGAAAGGCACTGAGAAAGAGGGAAAAAAATCAAAGGAAACGGCGAACGCAGGCTGCCCGCGTACAGGGCAAAAACCGGATCGAAGAACGCGTGACCTTCCAGCGGGGGGGAAAAAGTAAAGCAATGAAAAACGACAAAACCCGCGAGGGGTGTGATGGGGTTTGCGAAGAATACGGGTAAACGCAGAACGGTAAAAGGGGTGACGCATACAATTGCGATAGTGTAATTGGGTTGTGGTCGGGGGAAAGAACCGGGAGGCAAAACCTCGTCTAAGAAAAAAAAAAAAAAAATTAGAAAAAACTGAAAAGGGGGAAAAACAAAAAACGGCCTGGCCATCCAGAAGTCAAGGAACTTTAGGGGGGGTTCCACACCTCCACGAAAGGCCTTCCGGCCAGCAGGCCCACTGGAAAGAGGAAGGAAGGACGCAGGGCAAGAGTTGAGAAACAAGGGCTAGAAGACAGACGGGAAGGAGAAAATGCCCAGGCGAATGGCGGAAAAAAAAAAAGACTTATTACCTAACGTATGTGAGCAAGCCCCACACTTGGTGAACTGAGGTCCCAGCAAGAAAAACCAGTGGGGGGGGAGGGGAACGAGACCCAAAGCCACGCTTCCAACCGAAAGTTTCTCGGGGGTCTTAATCATCTGGGGATTGCCCGCGGGAGCCCGAAACGGGGAAAAAAAGCCCTCAGGGGGGGAGATGGGGGAAACGGCAAACATCAGAAGAAGGAGGGGAAGTCAAAAACAGACATCCGGGGGAAGGCCGCACAAAAAACACATTATCTTGGACTTGCCGACAGAACCGGCTGGAGAAAGGAAAAATCAAACATACCAGGAACCGCGAATTGGAGGAAGGGGGAAACAGTTATAGAAATCACTTGAAGGACCGCCAAAAACTTGCCGCAAAATTCTGACCGACCCAACTCGCAAGGGGGAAGACGTACCGCGAAGCACAAAACGAAAAGAAGACAAGAGGAGAGGAGGAAGAAAACGGGTGTTGTCAATTGAAGGACAATTGAAGAAGAATGGGCCGGATGATGGCGCAAGACAACAGCCGTAGAGGGAAAGGGGGGCGTGGTTTAGGGCAGAAATTCGAACACCAAACGGAGGAATATAAACACAACCAAGGGCATCGCTCCTGAAAACTAGGGTAATCGGCAATCGGAACTGGGGGGGGAAAAAAAAACAGAGTGCTAGCAAAAAAAGAACCAAGGGGGGGGGGAAAAAAAAAAGAAGAAAACGGCCCGGAACTAGTGGAGCCTTGGCGGCGGACCTTTATGGGCCCCCTCACCTGCGTCCAAAACCAACGGTTTGCTGAACAACGAAGTAGCCGGACCATTTCCGAGAAAAAAAAGTTCAAAAAAAGAAATGGAAAGGAGGGGGAAAAGAGACCAATTCGAGAGAGTTTTCGAACGAAGACAGGACGTTCGCAGAGAAACCAGCTCAGGTCCCGCATTCCGAGGCTACCAGCAGATGGAGGATGAAAAGGCACCAACACATGGGTACGGGGGTAGAAAAAAGGAGGGAGAAATCGTGGAAGCCTGCTTGAAAAAGCTTAGACGGGCGGCTATAGACGGCGGAGAGGGACTGCATGTCGTAGCTTTCCTGATCACCGCACCAGGAG
>Ga0179591_1370347_pt1 | contig 10672 bp, 10 predicted proteins | sample CZOMad2_1_08_16f_FD_182891 | JGI IMG/M metagenome (GOLD analysis project Ga0179591, IMG submission 182891) | Vadose zone soil fungal communities from Angelo Coast Range Reserve, California, USA - CZOMad2_1_08_16fungal (PacBio error correction) | ecosystem: Environmental > Terrestrial > Soil >...
GGTCTCCGGCTGTGCCCGGAGGAGGAGATGTCACAGGGTCCCACCTCAGTACGCTCATTAACCAAGGGGGAAACAAGGCAGCAGCGGTGATCACCATGGCGTCAAATCAATCCAGCCTATAAAGATGGCACGATCGCGGTCGAAAAGAAAAGAAGGGAGGTACAAAAAAAATCAAAACCTGTACGCAGTTGAATACGGGGGGAGCAGCGTTCAAAGAAATAACACATCACCGTCCGGGGTCCAGGGAGAATCCGGGCCATTTAGGCTGAAAAATGCTGGGCTTAAAAAGAATCATCGTTACTTAAAACATAAAAGAAGGCCAAAGTCCGACTGGACCATCTCATTCAGGGGGAACTAACGGGGGGGGAAAAAAGTGGATTAGACAAAAGATCTAGTCGTTTACCGAATGGTGAAAAAAAACAACCTCATGCGATGGCGGCATCATACGAAGAATGGGGATCCGGATCGTAAATACAGAAAAGAAGAAAAAGAAGCTGAACGGGAACAGCGACCAAAAAAAACTTACGACCGAACTCAAGGAGGGAGCTGCCCGCATCGTTCGAGGGTCAGAACAACATGTCAAAAAAAGGACAAGGAAAACGGATTCGCGAGAGAGAGCAGTCAACTGGGGAAACAGAATGAGACGGCGCGATAGTTGCAAGATCGTCGAAAAAAAAAAAAACGGGATACCGGGGAAGGAAAAGGGACGTGTGCACGGTCGCAAGAAACTCGCGGGTCAGGGAGCCGAAGGTTTGCCCGGCTAAAAAAACACCTTTTTTCCACGTCAAGGGAAAAGAGAGAAAAACGTGCAGTCACCAACCTGGGAGGGAGGAAACCGACCACCGTCACACAAAAAAAGAAGCAGGGTTTTTCCGTTGGGAAAAAAACCTAGTCCAAAAGCGGCGGTGCCTCGGGGCGGGCCGCCAGCCTTCCTGAAAAAAAATCAAAAGCCTTCTCGCGAACCAGTTAAAAAACACCTCTCGTCAGAAAAACAAAGCTTGAGACGGCGAAAGTACGCGGAATCAGACTGGAGGCGAAGCCGCGCTCTCAAGAAAACTGGGGCCGACGAGAAAACCTCCGCCACCGGACAGCGAAAAAAATACAGAGATCCTTTCTATCCGAAGCAGCGCTGAGCTCCAGGAGAGGTTGGGAATGTCGGGTCTTTCAGTGGCAGCTGGTGGCCAAGAGATGGTTACAGGTCAAAAGAGGCCCAACCTCGAAGAAGATCCGGAGCCATCATGAGGAATTCTTGATCGTCCGTACCAAGTGCGGTCAACCGCGGGAAATCCCGGCCGGGCCAAGAGGGGCGGGAAGGAGTTAAAGCGCGTACGTATCGTAGGGTTCTATTCGCCGGGGGGGCGTAGAGATCTTCAGACTTTTGAGGGATGACGTAAAAATCCGTTCTCCTAGCCGCAACTTTTGTGTAGACGTTCTACTGGGAGATAGGCGCAACGGAGAAACTACGGATTACATAGACCGATTACGCCTTCCATGAATCATCTTATGAGCAGAGAAAGATAAAGGACTGAATATGGATCGTTGGGCTATAAAAATTACCTTTTTTAGAGTCTCGGTAGCGCAACTACACAAAACAAAAAAAAACCGAAAATACATCTATTCTCCAAAAACTTCAGTTCAGGAGTATCAGAGCTATAGACACTCCGGGGAGCGACCCTCTTCTAGCCTGGGGAAGTTCTCCCCTCGTTTCTTCCAGCTATGACTCTTCGATATGAAGGGAAACCTAACGGGAACGAACAATCCTCCTCACTCGTTCCTAGGAAAAGAGAGGAGGAGAAGAAATCCTTCCCTTTGTACGTCAAGGGTCCAGAATTAGAGAAGTAAGTAGGGTAGCACATTCCTCTAATCGGAGGTGAGCTTGTCTTTATTTCTCAATTAATCTGAGAAGAGCGGTACACCACCAAGGCAGGGCCTCCCCTGCGCTTCTATCCGAGAGAACTCTTGGGAGCTCACCTCTTCGCCCTCTCCTTTCTCTAAAGGAAGAGGTGGAAGCGCGGTCCAAACCGAGAAGGAGAAAAATCGGACTTAGCAATCCGTCAGGAACTCCCTCGGAGCCTCCGGAAAACTTCCGTGATGGTCCGTAAACTCGCCACGAGGCGCTTCTTCGGGTCAAGGGCTCGCGAGTCTCAAAAGCAAGAGGGAAATTAAGAGATTGATCGATCTCGTCGGCGGTAGAGTGAAGCAAGCTGAACGTGCGGGGCGGCGAAGAAGACCGTACTCAAAAGAGGAAGCATCGCTTCATAGATGGGCTTTCGAACGGAAAGGAAAAGTCGCTACTACTATTAAGAGGCTATCTTATATGCAAGAAACGATGCGGAGTGGGGATAAGAGGTCTTGGCTTCTAATCTCAATGAGGACTTGCCCCTGTGCCTTGACTTAAAGAGGCTGCGGCTTCCTGGGGAAAGGAAATCCTGGAGAGTTACTATCTCAGAAGGAAGAGGGCGGCAGAGCTCGACCTCTCCTTCGGAAGAAAAGTGACCGGCTCCTCTCTCTCTTATATTCAGAGAGGGAGGGGTCGTGCCTTCCGTGTCATCTCTCACGGTACTCTCTCCCGAACAAAGTACACACTAACGCAGGAGACGGAGTTTGGGAGATTACTAGAACTCTAGCCAGAAGGAAGAAGGAAGGGGTTTGAGAGTCTTTGGGGTGTCGTGTAGGCGTCAGAGGTCCCTCCCCTTCCTCTCTCCAAACAGAGAGGGCAGTGGAGACATGATTCTTTTATCTGCGCCGATTAACGATCCTTAACCTCTGAAGGGGGTCTGGCTAGTAACTCTGGACGCGCCGCGCTAAGTCTCGGGGGAAAGGCGCCAGCGCCGTGGCGAGAGACAAGGGAGGGCTCTTCGGCTCCGCTACGAACGTAAGACGTAACTAGACGGGGCGCTCGACGAGGGAGGTATCTCCCCCCCAGTCCCGGGTTCGGGTAGAGCAAGATTCGGGCAGGGAAAAGATTCAAAGGTCCTCTGCTCATCCTCAAGAAAAAGAGATAAGCGCGAGAATAGGGCGTGGGGGGCAGGGGGGGGGAAGGGGAGCAACTAAAGATCGTTGAGAACGAAAGAGGTAGGCCAACGCTACCTTCTCCTCTTCGAAGAAGAAAGGCTGCCGACTTTTTAGATCTGCTTGGAGGAGGGCAGGAGTGGTCAACGGGGGCGCCTTCTTACGCCAAAGAGTGTCCTCATGGATCGCTTTCTGCAAGAAATGACAACTGAGCGACCTGACGAACTAGCTCGTGGCTACCCGCTGGAAAGGTAAAAAAGATCACTCTTAAGACGGAGGCGAAACCATCTACGCCCCATGCAAATAGAGGAATGACCAGTAAGGGCTCGTGGGAAATACCATTAAAGCACAAATTCTGGGTTAATTTTTTGGAAAGGGAGATCGAGCAGCTGCTCCATTGGGGCTGTATTACTTGGAGTGACGGGGAAGGGGTCAATAATGTAGATCCTGCTATCCGAACGAGGGGAGTTAAAGTCAAAAGAGAAAACGAGTTGTGGGGGTGATCCGGGGAAGTTGGGAGAGAAAAAGAGATTAGAGAACGAACGATTTTACGGGATTAGCGTCCGAGAAAAAAAAGGGAGAGAAACGCCCATGCGCAAGGGATCAAGGGTTTAAGTGTTGTTGACGACTTAGGAAAAGAAAAGAGGGCAAGCGCGACTTGTTCTGTCACGATTGTGCTTAGGGGAGGGAAGACTGGGGGGTTGATCGTTTCGAGGTCGCTGTAAAAAACGCCACCAAAGTATCGTGTTGTATTGCGAGAGAGAAGCGAATGCTTCGAGAGGATGCCGGCGAAAAAAGGAGACCCTAGGTAACTACGCGAATATGGTTTGTTATATCGCAGAAGGGAACACCAGATTAAATAAATTCTAGGGGGGGGAGAGAGAGGAGGGAATGAGGAAGAATGAGGAAAGAAAAGAGTTCAGCACATGGATCGACACGGGCGGCGATTTTCATTCCTAAATGGGCCAAAGAGAAACGGTGATGTGGTTCTTTCTGCGAGATAGGGAGAAGGGAGGAGACACTAGATGGATAGGGGAGGGTTCACCAGGAATTACACGCCCGTTGTGTGATTACCACCCTCTAGGGGAAAAAAAAAAGGGAGAGGTGTTTGTTTTTGACCATGAAGGAAAAAAAAGCAAAGGGGGTGCCTCCACACGGTGCTGGAGGGGGGCCGTATACGACGACGCGATGTTTTTACCAGACCGGGAAAGAAGAGGAAAGGAAAAAACGAAAACTGCGGTACGGCCTCTCTCTAGAACAACAACAACGAGTCCAAAAAAATCCTGAGTCAGGGAGAGACACGGAGAAAAAGGGGGTCCAAAAGCTTTTTCTAGCAAGGGCGCAGCCGACCACCTGGAGGAAAAAAGGGCATTGGAAAATTGCGTAAATGCCAGCAATCCAATAGATACTCTTTCTTAACCAAGCAAAAGGGAGGGGTTAAAAAGAGGGGACCATCCCAGGATCCTGAGCAAATGGCAGAAATACGGAGCAGATCTTTCCTGAAAGGAGACACCACATCCTCAATGGATCAAGGCCATTCGGCATCCAAAATCCTGAGGAGAGTAAGACGGGAAAATGAAAAGGGCCTATGCAAAGGAAAGCCTAGATCTCCATGAGTGGGAAAAGACCAGGAAAAATCTTGCAAAACCACCATCTTCAAGGAACGTAAAGGGGGGGGGAAAGGTGGAGAAGAATCGGGTTGTGGGCGGGCATTACGAAAAGGGCAACACCAAATCACTAGTCAGCTGAGGGAAATGGAAACGTTTCGCTAAGCGAAAAGAAACAGGCCCTTACGAAAATCATCAGCACATAGAAAGAAAAAAGGGAAAAAGGAGCTCCTTACGGAGGCGCTGCTTGAAAGACTGAAAAATACTAAAACCAACGGCAACCCTCCGGGATGATTCCTGAAGAAGGTGCTCGTAATGGAAAGAAGCTGGCAGTCAGTTCGTAATATAAAGGAAGGAACCACCCAAAGCAACAGGGATGTTCATGCAGTCTGTACGGAGGAAGAAAGAGGATAAAAAGACAAGACTTCATCACGGGTTACAATCGCGCTAAAAAGGGGCGAAAACAACGGAATAGATCAGGTGCGGAACAAAGAGAGGGAAGAAAAGGAAAACCCAGCCTTCACCCCTCAAGGTTGTTTCTCAGGGGGGAAAGGAGGGAAGCAGGGCTCGGTTAGAAGCCTTCCTCAAAGTCAGCCGTCGAGAGAAAAAGAACTCAGGGGGAAAGGGAACGAAACTCGTCTGTCCTACAAAGCGGGAACCATTCGATACAGCGGGTCACGCGAGCCGCCGGCGCTACGAGGGGGAAGGGGTCAGAAGATCCAAATGCATGAACAACGGAAAGAAGAGATGTGCGCGGGGACAGGAGAGTGCGTGACGACCTCGGGGCGGAGGGGAAAAGGGGAGGGGTGCCTTTGTCCGCAGCCACTGAAAGGCGAGAGAGACTCCACCGAGCCAGCTGGCAGAAGCGTGAAAAAAGATGACCAGCTTGGAAAACCGGCGGGAGAGAGAATCAAAGGGCCGTAAGGGGGGAGGGATACGTTAGGGGCGCACTATCGTCGCGTGAGAAGGGGGGGAGGGGAGGCCGGTGCAAGGAGTCTGGCGGCGCCTCGAAGAGGGAAAAGAGAGGCACGGCCTAAGGGAGCCCGCCCGATAAAACGCAGGAGGAGAAGAAGAGAAAAGGACATAACGAGCACCCTAGTACCCTTAAGGTATTAGGAAGGAAGCAGAAATCGAAGCACCTATCCATGGCGACGAGCCAACAGATCAGATTAGGGGAGAGGAGAACTTGAGGGGCGAAGAGGAAAGACACCTGCCGCAGCCAGAAGATCTAACCAAAGGGAGAAATTAGAGTCTTTTGGGCGATATACCTTCCAACAAGAAGGGGAGCAGATCTTCGGGAGACTACAAGCGGGCTCTATTGTCTCCTCGTCGAGAGTCAGAGAAACTGAAGGAGACACTACGAAAGAGAGGGGTCAAATGCCGAGAGAGGGAGGGAAGCAAGTCTGCTCCTCCTATTAGAGGACCTGTCTTCCTCAGAATAGAAGAGATGATAGGAAGAACGAGGGTATTTCAACGGGAGTTCGCTCTCGACCTAAATAAACTGGATCAGAGGTACAGCTCTCCGCTGGGAGCTCGCTGCTCATACCCGAGAGGGGAGAATAAGGGAGCAAAACCAGTCCTGTCGCGCTCTGGGATCTCATCGGCCGATGGTCAGAGAGTCCGCGTCGAAAATGACTGGGAACAAACGAGAAACGCCCTCAGACTCCGGCCGGTCCGAAAGGTCCGCGTGGGAGGTGAGGGGTAGTAAGAGGCAGAAATATCAGGAGAGACGCTCTACGATCTGCAAAAATAAGGCTATCGAAAAAACAACGTATGAGAATTTATCGCTGCTCGGCTAGAGGAAAGACGCCAGAGGCGGGGGCAAGAAAGTGAAAGAAAGGCCACTAGGGTCGAAACCCCCCCGCGTGAGATCGAGGGAGTGGATAGCGTCTGGGGGACGACGAGGAGGACAGACCCGAGTACCGGGGCCGATCGATCTTATCAGAGGTAATGGAGAGGGGTATGGTCCCGACATCTCTGAGAGGATCAGAGAAGCGCCGGGGGGACAGCAACCAGGCCTTGGTCTTACCCTTCGAAAAAAAAGCACAAAGAAAAAAAAAAGGCAGTTGAAAAACTCAGTACCTTAATCCAAGAGGATCCCAAGGCTAGAGGGGGAAAAGATGGAGCGAAAGGGGGGAGTTAGAGAATGTCGGGATAAAACCGTGAACGTCTGGGAATAGGGGGGGAAGAGCTTCAAATGGGTTCAAACTGGCGCTATCTCTCGCTTAGCCTCTTCAAGGAAGGTGGGAGGGAAGGACCGCCGTACGTCAATGAAGAGACCCGGTTAAGGGCATTATTTCTGGGAGGCAAGACTACGCCGAAGTGTTTACCTCTAATTTCGGGTTCTTGTGCGGCTTGGCTCGGAGAAAAACGCAAAGGGAGAGAGAAAGAGAGGGGGCACGTCTTGGGGAATAGTTGATCTCTGCTCCTATGAACTATAGGACTCAAAAAGGGAAGAGGAGGACTCGTCCTTGCGTGGTCTGCCTCTGAATCGAGAATAGAGGGAGTGGGATACCAGGGGCCTTGGGCTAGAGGAGGGGGGAGAGGAGACCTGGGGGCCTTCACCTTACCAGACTAGACTTTAGGGATCACTACTAGGGATAAAGAGCTGGACCAGCCGCTCCGGGAACTGAAGGGCGTTGAAATACCTGCGACTCTTAGGGCCGAGATCACTGAAAGCAGTCCAGTGAATCCGGAAGAGGATGCGGCCGCTTGTTCCGGTGTAGAAAACTCTAGCAGAAAGGAGAAGACAAAAAGAGGGCACAGAAATATCCTTTAAGCCTAGAGCTGAGGCTTCGTTCAGATCTTGATAGTTCGCTTTCAGGCCGAAAAAGAGGGGAGGAGTCTACAGAAGAGGAAAAAAAATCCGCGCGGTAGCTCATTGTCGCCGCGAAGAGTGAACAGACACGAGCTCTGGGCGAGGTCCTGAACGGAGACGGAAGAGCGGAACGGAGGGGGAACTCACCATGAAGAAAATCAAGTGCCTCTACTCCTGTCTGGGGAAAAAATCAAAAGATTAGTTTTTAAAAGATGCCGTATGTACAGGGGTCACCTCAAATGGCAGGTGAAGTTTGTGCCTTGACGAGGGGAACTGAAGAGTTTGCTTACCGTCGAAAATCGCGGTCGCGAATTAGGGGGGCAAGAAGAAGGAAAAAAGCTTCTTCGCCCTGGAAGACGTGGTCGATTGTTGTTCAGGGAAAAGAGGAACGACTCGCTAGGGACGTTATTCAGTACTGTGAAGGGTGGAGGAAGCGGAAGAAAGGGGAAGTTGACCCTTGTTGACGTTTTGAAGGTTGTTGATGGAGAAACTTCATCCATGATACTCAAAATCGTAACGTTGAGGAAAGAGGTGAGGGGGGTTTTGTGGGTCGATGTCGCTGAAACATTTCAGAAAAACGGAGGGTATATTGGGATGTGGTGCCGGCCCGAGAAAGGATCGGAGAAAAGAGAGAAGGTCTACCCTAACATGGTTCACTACCATCATGAAAGGTTGAGAAAAAAAAAGAAGGAAAAAGCCCTTAGAGTAAACGACTGCAATCCCGTATAACCCATGGTAATGATGACTTGAAGGGAACGTCGGGGAAACATTTTCCGAGGATGCGGTGTTGTTCTTCTTAAGTTGTATATAACGAAAGCCTTCCCACTGCAGACAGGGAGGGATGGTCCCGAAGTTGAAACGCCCTGGGTAAAATAAAAGGGGACATCATATGCGAAGATGGCGGCTTGGCCGCCAAAGCCACCGCGACGCGCCTTGGGAAGAAATTTGGGAAAAGGAAAGGAAGTGGGCGACAAAGCTGTGGGGACAATTAAAGCACTCGCCTCTGTGTCATCCGAGCACCGGGGAAAGAAGGAGGCGGGACGAAGGAGAAAAAAAAAGTAGGAGGAAAAGACCCGAGCCTCAGCGAACGCGGGAAAAAAGAAAAGAGGAGGCGGTCCCACTGTTACAAAGTCGACCCGTCGGCTACGGCGCACTACGCAGGGAATAAAAAGAGGGGAGACACCAGGCGGCCATGCAGAAGTATGACGGGCTGGTCCTCACGAAAGCGGGAAGGAAAAAAAGGCATCCCGAGAACTGTATCACTCATGGTAAGATGAAAGAGAAGGAAGAAGAACACATCAAGTCACGGGGCCAAGAAATTCGGCATCAGAAGCCTGAAAAGGCATAGGAAATGAAAAAGGGCCTCTGTGTCAAGAGACTAAAAACTCCATCGAAAGCGGGTCCAAGAGGGAACGAACGGGCGGAGGCCCGAATGTTCAAGTTTGCTTGAAACTAGTAGGATGTAGGAGAAGAAGAAGAAGGAACGCCCCACCGCACGAATCTCGTACCAGGAATAAAAGAAGAGAAGGTATTAACTTGACAGCGACATGGATCAACAACAATGAACCTCGAGAAAGTAACAAAGAGGTAATGAGTCGAGTTCAGCTGGGGGAGGAGGGCGAGAAGCACGTCGTAAGAACAACTACATTCACAAAGGGAAAAAAATAACGGAAGATGCAGGCATGCGGGAGTCAAAATGTATCGGTAGGCCAACGTGGGGGTTGGTCGCGACAAACAAGGGGAATCAGAGCGTAGGGAATGCTGGATCAAGGAAAAAATCAGGAAAAACGATCCACCGGATTCAGTCACTCGGTGGAAGGGGGGATACAACTCTCAACTACCCCTGCAGGACTCGGGAAAAGGAAAATAACGCTGACAACCTTTCAGATCAAGGCCAAGACATCCTCCACCGGGCAGAAAATGTCACGCAAGGATATAAGTCCACCTTTCACCAGAGAAAGGGGCTAGGGGAGGACTCAAAGCCGACCTTAGCGCTGCGTTGCTCAGCTGAGAGAAAAATACGGTCTCTCTAAGCTCGGCGGCCACCTTCCGTCTACCAGGGTCGAAAAGAGAGATGAGGAAGAGGGAAGGGAATCAGAGGGGTCGGCGGCGCCAATTCTACTGATCGAAGGCGAAGCAAGCCTTCTCTAAGGCGGTGGTCCGCTCGACCTCAAGAGAAAGAGAAACCAGAAACATCCGGTCCAATAAAGTCAGAGCGGATCTCCATAAATGTTGTTCGACCTGCGGCTGTCGTCCTAAAGAAGCTGGGGAGCAGGGGGGAAGCAAGGTCGACAAACCATCCCTTCTATCAGCGAGGGAAATCAGGAACTGCTGAGCTTGAGCGAGAAGTCGCGTACCCTAAAGAGAACTAACCGGCGAAGGGGGGGGAGAAATCCTTTGGACGGCGGCCAGCTCTGCTTAGTAAGGAGAAGAGCGAAGCGTGAGGTGGCTTCCTTGAATGATGCTGCGAAGAGCAGCGCCGAGGGACGGAAACTGTAAGGAGGAGCAGAGATCAGGTTCTCGAGAGGAGACCATGCAATCCCGGGAAGCCCTTGCCGGAGGTCCCCAGGCGCCATCGAAATCACTCCATTTCAGAGCCATAAAAGCTAGAGGGGGCGTTGGCCGGGTCGTTTAATCTGAGGGAGAAAGCGGCGGAAAAAGACAACCCACCGACAATATTTCAAACACTTCTAGTCACAGGGGAAGTTCTCAGCATCGCGCCGAATTGAGAGGGGAGGGAGGGGAAGAGAGGTGGCGCATTGCAGGACTCCTTCGGAGAGGGGGCGGGAACCCTTTCCTTGAACGAACCAAGAGCCGCGGTCTGGAATAACGAGCGAGATGGCCGACCGACTGAGTGGACTCACTCCGGATCTCAATGCCTACGTCTGGGAAAATAGTAGGAAGAGCCGTTGGAAAATAGTATCGCTATCTTGCCGTATTAGAGTGGGGGAGCTCATCACGGAAGCATGTGAGCCCTGCCATACAAGCTCGCCCCGAGATGAGACGACGCAAGGGCATGAACCAGGAGGGGGCGATCTCCTCTTCTCCATGCCGGAGATCCTCATCTCCTTTCGCCTCGCGATATGCGTGGGTACCCTCAGAAATCGGGTCGGGCCCTCAAGAGAGTAAACAAAAAAGAGGCTCCGGCATGTCTCGAGTGGTCTTAGGGGACCTTCTAAAATCGCAGCAAGAAGGGGAAGGGCGGGGAGGGGGCCGAGGCGGACGGGGCGAGAAG
>Ga0179591_1184088_pt1 | contig 10671 bp, 12 predicted proteins | sample CZOMad2_1_08_16f_FD_182891 | JGI IMG/M metagenome (GOLD analysis project Ga0179591, IMG submission 182891) | Vadose zone soil fungal communities from Angelo Coast Range Reserve, California, USA - CZOMad2_1_08_16fungal (PacBio error correction) | ecosystem: Environmental > Terrestrial > Soil >...
CGAAAGGAACCTTCGAAGTATTCTATCTACGGGGAAAAAAGAATCTCTACGGCAACCGGAACAAAGCCACCGACACTCACCGCCGATTGAAGGGAAACGACTCTTGATAACAACTAAAAGGAAGGAGGCCCATTTTAAACGACAGGGTGAATGTAGAAGAGAAGCTTTCCAGAGATACATTCAAACCCTGGGAAAGTATGTGACCTGCGCCCCCACAACCAAATATCTTTGGTACGTGGGGAGAGGGGAGGAAAAAGGAGACAAGCGTGTGCAGAGATGGGTTTTTTGGGGAGGATGAGGGCGGCAGGATCCATACTTTCGCGTGTCAGGAGGAGGGAAGGAAAGGGAAATTTTTTGTCAACGGGGAGTAAGAAACGCCGCCTAGCGGAGCTTGGGCCGTCGATCCAAGGACAGGCCCCCTTAGGGCACAAATTATTCTACTGCAGGGAAAAGGGGAGATCGGGGAAAGGTCTTAAAAAAGGAGCAGTTCCAGCATGGCTAAAGGGAGTTAGGTGGTGACCGAAGCCTGGCAGGGCCAGCACTACAAACCCTAGGGAAAGTTGACCCAAAAAAAAGGGGAAAAAGACTCTTCTTAAGCATTCCCGCGGCTTTCCACTCCGGAGCAGTGCGGGTCTTCTCGGGAATACCTCTTTTCTACCCAGAGTCATCGGGGGACATCGGGTCACGGAAGAAAAGTAAACATCGCGGCGATCTGCAGCGAAAAGACCAAAGAACGCGGGTCCGCAAAGGGGGGAACCGTTGAAATAGAAAAGCAGACAAAGGCCCGGCGCATTCCGTAGCAGGTTCAAGTTATTATTGTAAAGCAAATTCGTACAGAAGACGCGGCAGAGAAATCTTCGAAAACTTCGCAATTGTGAGTGTAATCTTTCTCAGAAGGGGGGGGGCAACTGCCGGCTCAGAGGTGGAGGGAAAAGGGGCAAGGGGACGAAAAACGTTTGAGGCCGTTGGCCTGGGGACGCGGCCAGCAACAGTCAAGGGAAGGCGGGAAGGGGAATACGGGTCGGGGCGACGAATTCACGGGAGAGCAGGCTCTGACCATTTTGCCGGCCATAGGCCAGAACCTACCGGGGGGGTTTTTCTCCTGGAGGACGGAGTGAAGGCATCAGGGTGGGCACCACTTTATTCGGAGCTGGCTAACGGGGACTTGTGCCGGACGGAAGGAAAAAGATCTCAGATACTTTAGTCCGATCATAAGATAACGTTGGAAGAGACTCGAAAGAATGGGAAAGCACACAAGCGTGGGAAGGGTGGTTCCGCCAGAGTGTCCCTTACGAGAAACGCTGGGGCGGGGGATACCAAAAGACGGGCACAGTGGTGGAACTCTCCTGGTGGAATAAAAAAGAAACGAGGGTCGCCACCATTCATAACTGACGCGAATGGGACATGACTTCGCTGGGGCTACAACAGGACGGAACAAGCTCCGAAGTTTTCTCAGAAAACCTCCAGAACCGGGGGGGGGGGGAAAGAGTTGCCATGCATACACGGCTACAAGCGGCCAAGGCTTTAAACCGCCATCGGAGGGGTCGTCGTTTTCAGGAAAACCAACCCGCTCTGGCTGGGATGAAGAAAACCGGAGGGACACCGTAGGAAACAAAAGCGTGTCAGAAGGCGCAGGCGAGGCGTGAATCGGAGTCAGTCGTTGTACACCCGGAGAGGGGAAGACCTCTTCCTGGTCAAAGGGGGGTAAGATCGCGACCGGGGGGCACAGGGGGGCGTGTCCCGTAACCACGGCGATGTAAAGACGAAACTGGGTGGAAATAGGAAAATAAAGGGAGTCGTAAATCTGAACAGGTAAAGACAAACCGCTGTGACCGACATTGTGCCGTAGGTCAGCATAATTTCAAATTCTGGTGAAAGACCGAAGAACACCGGGTAAGGAGCTCCATGCCAGCAATTGAGGAGAAAAAGGAGCAGCTGTACAGGGGGGGGATGAATTGGTAGCATGCCTCCAAGCCAGCAGGGATGGTGGAGAATCAATAAACGACAAAAAAGCAAGATGAGAGTGCAGATCGTGAGAAAGCGCAGGCTTAATTGTGAAAAGGAAAAAATGGATGTGCAATCAGGTAGAAGGAAACTCATGAAATATGTAGAACGTATATGTAGTACAGACTGAACTTACTCCATGGGGGATGGGATGGAAAAGGCGCTCAGGGTGAAGGAGTTGAAGCTGAGAAATTGGCCAGCGACCGGGCTGGGGGTCTAGAAGGGGCACCGACTTTCGCAGTCTGGTAAAAGGGGGCGCCAGTGCCGGTGAACACACAAATAGTAAGTCGGCAGGGGTCACCCAGCTCGGCCACGAATAAGAGGAAAAACAAGGACCGCGTTGGGTGGAGAGGGGAAAGGGCATGATCAAGGACCTGGCCTAATAAAAAAAGCAGAGAACGACCACATCAGGTACGCCGAGTGGAAATATCCACACAGGACCATAGGGAACAACAGAAAAAAGGCGGGACGGTTTCAAAAAGAGGACCCGCGAAAGGAATTTACGCTACAAATCAAAGGATTACCAGCAGGGGAAAAACATAAAAGTTAATGGCACATGAGGACCAAAGCACAAGATTTCAGCAGGGGTGCACGCAACCCGCATCCAAACCCCCAGTAGGTGACCGGCCATAAACATCGGACTAACGAGAAAAACACAACAACGAGGAGGAGGAAAGGAGGTGATTACTTTTTTAGCGATGGGCCACGCCGCAGTGGAGGGGAGGGGCTTGACCAAAAAGGGAGGAAAAGAGGGGAAGACGAGAATGTGCATGAACTAAGGGGGGAGGTGGGGGAAGCTGGTTCGACAGGTGCCTGGAGCGCAGAAGGGGATTCACTCTGTCATTGAAAGGGAAGAAAAGAAGAAAATTTTCGAGGGGAGCAGGTGTGGAAACGGACCACGGGTTCCGCGGTCCAGGGTTGAGAGAGAGGGCACGATCGCCAGGCAGTGTCACCACTGTCCCCGAGGGGGAAAAAACAACGAGAAGGAGGTTGTCGCAGGGGGCATATGCCAAGGGCTAGCGGGGGGGAGTCTCCGAATTAAGGGGGATAAACGGGCAAAGGGAAGGAAAATTAAGGGACATGACTTACATAGGTTCGTGCAATTCTTACAAAACCAGAAAACAAGCGCTCACCAGAGAAGAAAAGAGCTACATAATGCAAAGAGCTCAATGAGATACATCGGGAACTTCCAAGAAAAGAGTAAAGACACCGGGCCTACAAGGGAAGCAAAAATTATACTGGTCTCGAAGGGTATACAAAGACATGTGGTGTGCACCAAATCGGGATCTAATCTAAGGGAGAAAATAACATTCTTCGAGGGACCAAGTCCGTATGGAACCATCTGATTTGTCGGGAATTCTCCTCCGGTCTTGAAAAAATTTTACAAGCTAGGAAGAGGAGAAAGGGGACAGTGCAGAGAACCGGGGGGTATAAATTGTCTAACAAAATAATGAATGGATTCTTACCTACGGGAGATGGAGATGACAAATGTAAGACCCCTCCGGGGTATGCTACAAGGGAGATAACTAAAGAGACCGTCGGGTATCGGGTACACCAAGAGGAAGACGAGGCCGTCGGCTGATGGCGAGCAATCTACACGAAACAGGGTTAGAGAGACCACCAACCAACTGGAAAAGCGAGTTGAGAAGGGGACTATCCGGGTAACGTAAGAAGCTTAAACTAGACGCCGCATGGGGCAGAACACGAAAATGGTGTCAGACGGGGGGGGAGCCGCGTTCTGATCATCCGATATGTTACTTCGGGAGCGAACTACAATCCCTAGGGACGGGGAAAATAATCTGTCAAGATGGGGCAGGAGATTCGGGCAAAAAGATTATGGGTAAGGAGCTTGACGAGGACGCCCCGGGCAGAGAAGAGGTTCGCCCGCGACCGGTGGTGGAGCAGAAAAATCTGATTCACTAGTAACTCAGTATTAAAATTAAACTGGGGGACAAGCGAAATTTCAGGGGAAAACAGCGGAACAACTGTCTATGGAAACTGATTGGCGAAAAGAAACCAGGCTTAAAGTCAGTAATTACAGAAGAAAGGGCGAGAAAACGGCCGCTGACGGACAACTCGGGAGGGCGAGCAGTCAAACAGGGTTCTCCGTAAGAAATGACTTAAAAGAATGCTCTAAGAGAAGGCGACGTCGGAAAATTGTGGGGGGGGGGGGCCGTCGAGCAAAACATCAGAAAAAAGGGGTGAAAGGACGTCTTCGACCCAAAAAAAAAAAGCGAATAGCGAAACAACCAAAAGGCCGTGTTGGCCGATGGCGGCCCATAGAGGACAACGGAAAGGACTTCTTCGCAAACACTGAGGGGGGAAAGAGAAACTGGAAGACGAGGGGGCGGGAACGCCAGCCAAACTGCCTAACGAACTTTTAGGTCCCGAGCCGGAAAAACCTCGATAAGGAAAAGGGTGACCCTCCTCAGGGAGAACCGAACCGGAACCCTAACTCAGCAGCTGGGACAGAAAAATGGGCGGCTGATGTACGGAATGGAGACCTAACAGAAAAGCTTTCACCGGACCTTCCGAAGGGAAGCTTTCTGTGGGTAGTTACACCTGGTCCTCTAAGCCGGCGGCGTGCGTGGCGAATCATAGAGGCCGAGAATGATTCCTAAAAATGCTCCAATAATTCAACCCGAGGGGAGGACCCACGCCGAATTGGGGACGAGAAAACCCGCATATCAATATCGAGCGGAACGAAGAAAAATCATTGTCGCCATGGGTACACGGAGGAGAAAAAAAGGATGTCGTGATGCGAGAAGCAGGACTCTGTGACACGACAAAAAATACAGGAAACGGACTGACTAGCCGGTTCCTACAGGAAAAGAGGAAAGTGAGGTGAAAAACTAAAGGGGGGAAATAAGTGTCCCTCTATCCGAAACCAAAGCGGAAGGCGGGAGAACCATGGGCACACAGGTACCCTGGACGAAAGAAGATTGAAAAAACGAATTTTCGTAAGCAACACGATAAGACAAAAAGCCGAGGCCCCCTGGGGTCTGCCAGGGTTCGAAAGCCCCCCCCGATAGTGGTGGTCTTGGGGAGGAAGGCAGATGCCAGGGTGGAAATGTATGAAAGAGGAAAGAAAATTGACCGGTTCTCACGGCCAAGGGGGACCAAGGGGGAATCGCCAAAGCGGGGGTACTGGAAAACGCGAGGGTGAAATTGGAGGGGGTGGCGTTGAAGGGGGAAAGGACGGATCCCGACGCGATGGTGGTGAAAAGGAAAATAGCCTAGGCTTCGGAGAAGAGTTCAAGGGGTCAGGAATAAACAAAAACAAACACGGAGGAGGAGAAAGAAGAGAGGATGCGATGGAAAAATTACAATATAAAGCAAAAGCAGCGGAATCTGACTGGATACCCAACTGACAGGGAGTTGAAAGAAGACCAGGAAAAGACCCGGAAAAGAGAACAACTCTCACACCGCCGGGTTTCAAGGAAAAAGCAGGAAACTGACAAGGATTGGGGGACCATTTACTCAGGAAGTCCGCCGGCAATCAACGCGAAGGTCCCTCGGCATAAAACTAAAAAACTGTGCAGATGAAGAGCCCCGAACACAAAGAAAGGGGTTGTACGGGAGCGGCAGGAAAAAAAGTAAAACGCGTTGTGCAAGGAGGGGTTGTGGGATCGAGGATCCAAAGGGAGCTGGGAAAAGGCTTGGGGGAGGGGCGAAGTTGGGAAAAGGTAGGGACATAAAAAAAAGAAAAGCCCGCGGGGGAGTCCGGTGGCCGAGAGAGCCGGAAGGCAAACTGATTCATTAGCCGGTCCTACTTGGGAAAATAAAAGGGGGGGTCGTAATCTTTCCAAGGGAGATAAAAGGGTGTCCTCAGCCCAGCAGGTATGGCATTGCTTCTGAGGGTTGGGGCTGTTCCTAAGCCTGAAAAATAGCATCAAGGAAAGACAAAAGAAAAAGCAGTTGACCAAATTCAAATCGCGTCAGCAGGGGCGGAAGAGGGCTTCCAGATTTCGCGGAGGTCTTAGAGGAATGGGCAGAGGTTTGAGACAACAAGAAGACGGGACACGAAGGTGACGAATGAGAAAGCGCGTCTATCTTCAAGCGACCACGCAACGTCTCTTCCACTTAACGTGAACGACTACCAGCATAAAAGATCAGTCGGCATGGAGAGGAAGAGGGGGTCATTTATGAGGGTTGAACGCAAAGTCGAAGTACACGAAGGGCAGGGAAAGGAAACTTCCGGGGACTGGGATTGGAAGGAAATGGTCAGGATCACGGTAGGCCACAGTTGCCCTAGCCCTAGTTGGGCTTCTACAGGGAAACCACTGAGTGAAAAGCCTTTGGGCAATGGCTAAAAGAAAGGTACGGGCAATCGCATTGAAGGTAGTCGATCTTTTAGAGAATTCGGTCAGCTAGGGAAGGACTACCATGGACAGAAAACAACGCAAAAAAAAAAAAAAAGACCTCCGGCAAAGCCAGGTGGAATTTTGTGTGGGACAAAAAAGGCGCTCTTTAAACGCTGGAATTATTGCAACCCGGGGGGCCGGAGCTGGATAGACGGCCTTGGCGAAAGTCGCCTGGTCGCTTCCACTCTAGAGCCAGGAGGCAAGTCTCATCAAGGCAGGAAGTGTGAGAGAGCACAGAGGTTGAAGTAAAGAGGAAGGGGAGGGGAGAAAGAGTCTTCTGAATTAAAGGCGGGGAGGGAACCGACTAGAAAAGTAAAGGGTGGAACGGAGCGAAGAGTTACAAAAAACACGAGTACGACGGATCATACTGGCGGCAGGTCAGGAGAAACAAAAAAATGAGAGAACATAGGCCTAAGCAAGTTGGCGTCAGCGCAACAGTCCGCAAAAGAAGAGGGGCACTCATCCGTAGACACCTCCATTATTCATGGGCAAAACCGTACCACGTATGGGGACGAGGGGGAAAGCCCGAACTACCAGCGCGGCTGCTGCAGACCGACTTGTCTAACACCGAGGAAACACGAGGGGGGAAACCAAAAACAGACAAGATGGGGGGGGGGCTTCGGGAAGAAGAGACCTTTACCAAAACTGTGATCGGGAATTCTACGTACAGTCAAAAAGTTGTGGGACAGGATCTCTAAACCACCTGATTTGGAAGATGACGAGACGACCGCGTATGAGCCATGGGTGTCAAGCATCAAAGCGGGGAGGGAGAGCTTCTGGGGGCAGGCAAAATACCACCGAGGATTTGAGACAAAGGGCGAAATTGAAAAAAGTCATAAATTGAGGAGGGGGGAGAAAAACCAGCCCTCTGACTCCGGGGAAAATTTCACAGTGAGACGGCAGGAATAATAAATGTGTTACACGTTTTATAATGGTTTATATTAAGCCGCAAGATCTGGTTAAAGAAATGTCACAGACGCTAAAAAGAACTGCTCTGCGCGAGAGTCAGGAGAAAAGGGGGGTCCCCCTTCTTGGGTGAAACCACGAACAATTCAAAAAGGGGAAGACGTGGCGAAAAGTCCCTCAACGGGAGATCTCAGGGAAACTTTCTATGGAGGGGTAGAGGGGACTACGAAGGAAGGGAAAAGACATTTGGAAGTCTAGGGGGGGGAAGGGGCGGCGGGGGGGACAGCGCCGTAGTTTCCAAGTGCAAAACGCCGAGTTAAGCACAGGAGTTCAATGGTTGACGAAGGACATAAAAATATCAAAAGAGGAAGGAGACGGGAAACCATCGCACGGCATATGCAATGGGAGTACACAACAGTAGCTGGGGTTTGTGGGGAGTTGGGAAATTTTGATCACTGGGGGGAACCTAGAACGGGCTCTACAACAAAGGGACACGGCAAACGTGTGGGCCGAAATTCAACCACCTGGAGCAAACGAAAACTCTAAGCTATGACTTGTTAAAAAGGGGGACACGCCTCAGAGTGTACGCGCGAAAGGGGAACGGGGAGGTAACAGGGCAACCAACCGAGCTAGTGGTAGGGAAAATGGAGTCGCCCCGCATAGCAAAAAGGAGAAGCCGTGGCACCCACCCGCAAACTCCCGGCGCAAAGCCCAAAATGAGAAGAAACATCGAATACAAGCTCATCAGCCACAAAAAAAGAAAAGGAGAACGAGAAGGGATTTGATGCAGGGGTGAGGCCACACGGCCTGCACCGGGATGGGCGGGTGGAGTGACAAACAAGGGGAGGGGCTAGCGGGGGCGAATGTGCAATAAAACGTGTTGTGCCTGCTGGGAAAGACGGCCGGGAGCGAATTACACTCAATGATGACTTCATGGAAGGTAAGAGTCACACCGACAGACTTCGGATTGTTCTGGCGGAAGGGGACCTGTGTTGAGCGGGAAAATGGGCGGCTGTCCAGGAAGGGGTAAAAAGCGGCCGAGTCTAACATTTAAGTGGAATAAACACGGTCACCAAAACCACACCGCGAAAGAGGAGGGGTTGGGAAAAAAAGAATGCATAAAGCATGCGATCGGGGGAGAGAACGACTATTGGGACCGGCCAGGGGCAGGGCAAAAGGAATGCCGGGAAACGAACAGACGGTCACTTCGGGGGAAAACCAATACCACTCTTTCCCTAGAGAGAGAAGGATTCAAAACCTAGACGCAAAGTGGACAGATATCAGAAGTCACATACCTCTTAAAAAACATCGACGTCCTCCTAGGAATCAAGGGGAGAGGTCTAGCACGCATTCCCAAACATCAATGGTCGGGGGGGGAAACCAAAGCGGCGAGGTCATGGGACTCATCTCAAAACGACGTAGGCTTCGGGGGGACAGGAAGGGGAGGGGGAAAACGCGGCGTGACGGAATGCTCAACTCAACTTATACAAGTTCGGTCTTAACGTAGAAGAACTTGATTAAGCAGAAAGGTGGCTTAAAAAGGTAGCCAACACTAAAAAATGAAAAAGAGGAAGGACTACCTTGAGAAGACAGCCGGACGACATCGTGGTAGTCTGCATGGTCGAAGGTCACGATAGAAGTCAGGGGGACAAAAAAATTTATCACATAGCCAGGTCGGTGTTCGCGAAGCTAACACGCACGGGGGGGTCGGATGACTGGAAAAAACTTACCAGGAAGTGGCGACGAAACCTAAAAAAATGAAAGACGCGCTAACATCCGAAAATGGAGGGCCCAACTCGTTGGTGGCCGGGAAAACAAAACGGTCTGGACGGCAGCCGCGTACGAAGTTCAAAAGGAGCTGGCTGGAAACAAAAACCCGATGATGGTCACGAGCAGAACGCAGAATGAAGACAGTATCTTATTACAACCGCCTGGGAAAAGGTGCAGTCGGGTTAGCTGACGCCCCCGCCGAGAGCCGAGTATCAGACGGTGGAGCAGCCCGCGAAATGACTGGATTTAACCAAAGTAGTAAAAGAAGTTCTGCCTGGTTTAAAACATAAAAGTCACGAGGCAACCAAAAGTCGGTAAACACTGTCTAGTGAGACATACTGGAAACCAACGCCCCTCGTAAAGGAGAGGACAAAAACTATGGGGAAAAAACGGCAAACGAGGCAGATCTCACCGGCTACCAGCATTAAAGGGAAGCAAGCAGGCGGGGAGGTATAGAACGAGACGAATCTAAAAGAAGTAGAGCAAAGCCGCATAAAGTTCCAAGGGAAGAGGGAAATCGCTCCGACACGCAACCACCAAACTTCCATGGTCGTGTCAGGGAGGAGGAACCCCATTGCATAAATGGAGACTTCGATAAAGGGTAAGCGTAAAAGACAAACGAACCGAATTCCAGGACGAGGGACTCTGTTCCGGGCGCAGGCCAGTCCCTCAACGAAAGGTTAGAAGCCGCAGCACAACACGCGAGGGGTGGCCTTAATTTTGCTCATCGATCCACACGCGGTCGCCAAGATCGGCGAGAGAATGGTAAATGGAACGCGTCTTCGTCGGTAAAGGTGAAGGGGAGAAATACAGGGCAAAGCGGTCCAGCCTGCCTCCGGCCGGGGGGGGCGTGCTGGAAGAACCGGGTTTTGGTTTGGGTGAAAGCGGGAGGGGTAAAATCGTCGAGGGGGCTCTGTTCAGATCTAAGCGATGCCGTCATTCTCACCAGGGACTGAATGGACCCGAGGAGCTTTTCGCACAAGAGGAGAAGGGCTAGAAGAACCTCAAGATAAATAGGCCCAAAAAAAACGAGTGGCCTCCCTGGTGACGAAGATATTAGAAGTAAACGGCGGCTTCAAGAGAGTGACTGCTCATCAGGCTGAGTAAACTACAAAAAAACAGACAGGAAGGCTGGACGATGCGGGTCCCTGACCCGCTTCGAAAGGTTGTCTAAGTCTACACGGGGGGGACGAGGCGTGAACCCACGAAGGGAAAGGCCATAGAATCCCGACGACCATCGCGGAGGTTTTGCGCAAAAACAAGGACAACACATGGGGAACTTGACTTCACGACGACTTGGAGGAGTCTGGGGATCCGCCAGGAGATAAACAAAAAAAAAAAGGGGGCCCACCGTCGGGGGGGGGCAAAGGGGGTAACCGCCAGGCGCCAACCCCGGGGGGTGCAGGGGCGCAGGCACATAATGGCAAAAGGGGGGGTTGGGGGAATGTAGAGGACTGACTCTTATGGACCGGACGAAACGCCAGAGTGACCATGGGGCAAAGGACCCAGGTGCAAAGAGGGTAAAGGCAGGTTGAGAGGTGCTGGGGCGGTGTGCCGGCAATCGATCCCGACGTCTGAACTGGGGTCGCCCCGTAATCGAGGGTCGTCGAGACGGCAGCAAGTTCGC
>Ga0179591_1240789_pt1 | contig 10671 bp, 11 predicted proteins | sample CZOMad2_1_08_16f_FD_182891 | JGI IMG/M metagenome (GOLD analysis project Ga0179591, IMG submission 182891) | Vadose zone soil fungal communities from Angelo Coast Range Reserve, California, USA - CZOMad2_1_08_16fungal (PacBio error correction) | ecosystem: Environmental > Terrestrial > Soil >...
AATTACACAGGGCCGGGGAAACAGAAACTCTTGTTATTGGGGGCTATTATCATTGCTGTCAAACCACGTCCCTCCCAGCCGAGGAAAAAATGCTCCTCGCACTCTGCACTACGCTGTGTCGTGCGCAAGAAGGAGCCAAGCGCAAAACGCCGGAAGTAAGGAGGTGAGTGCTCCTAATTCTTGCTCTTGAGCCTCAAGACAAGGTACGAAAAGTGACCTTGGGAGGCTCACTACTGCCCTCAGAAACTTGAGCTTGGGAAGGCATTCCGACATTTTTGAGATGAGGGAGACAGCGTGAGCGTCAACGTTGACAGATTGCCTCGAGCAAGGGACGTCCGACTGCGGGATGACGTGGGGGCCTGGGGAAAACAGGAAAGACAGGGCGACAGCAGGGCACGGTGCCCTTGCAGTCGAACTTTTGCCGTCAGGTCAGGAAGCTTTTGGGGAAGAGGGGGGGATGGACCGATCACTTGGTAAAAACTTGGAAGAGAGGAAGAATTTACCAGCGGAAGGCTTAGTGGGGGGGTAGTTGGGGGGTGTGGCGGGAAACTTCGGGTTGTGGGGGGACTTCGTTTACCGGGAGTTCTGGAAGGGTTCGGGCTCCCAACGTGTATTTGTGTCATGAAGGAGAAGTCCCGGAAAATACAGGTGAGTTGAGACGACACTCTTGGTGCAAGGGAACGCCGTCGGGCTCATTCTGTCAGAATTCCGGGCACTAAAGGAAAGTCTCGGCCCTCGCCAAAGGCGAAGGGGGAGTTTCGTCCCATAAGACCAGAAGTAGACGGTGTTGAAACGGGTGAAAAGAGTGTCGTGAGGACGGGCGGTACACAAAACTACGGCGACTACTTGTCGAAACGAGCCCTCTCGAAGGTAGGACGACTGAATACAAGGGCGAGTGAGACGGTGACTTGGGGACTTTTATGCCGGCCTTAGGAGGACGTCGTTGGAAAACGTCGAAGAAGAAGGCTTGGTCCAGGACGGAAACCCGGGACGGGTCGCCCCGTCAGGAAGGAGCATGGGTCGCGCAGGAGCCAAGCCCTCAGAACGTCCTTCCAGTGCAGACCATCAGGTCAGGTCGCAACGTTGAGGGTGTCGGGGGGGGGGGGATGGGGACGGAGACAGTAAGACCCCCAACGTCTGAAAAGAATCTCAGGGCCGCCGCGCAGAAAATTCGGCCTTCGGGAACGAAAAAATGAAAGGAGGGCTATGGAACGGAAAGTAAGTGGGGGACTGCTTCGGATGAACGGGGGGGACTGGACTGAGAAGTAAGAGCCAATTTGCGACGCCGTCAGGTGTTTGGTCTTGGTTCGGACGGTGAATCCCGGGAGGGGGTAAAAATACGCAAGGCCTTAGAAGGGTTCAGGAAACGGTAACGCCTGGAAGGGTAGGCATATCAAAGGAGGAAAGGGGAGACGGTCGCTGCCGGATGCCTTCACGACGTAGTTGACTTCGGTCACGTCTTATATCAGGGTGTCGGGAAGGGATCAAGAGGGGAGGACTCGAGGTCCTTATTGGACCAGAGAGGTCTTGAGATCCGTTAGAATCGGAGTTCCCCTTAGTTCCGAGCAGGAACGGTCTCGGCTGGTCAGGAAAACGGAGAGGCGACCGTGGAGAAAACGCCGCTGCCTAGACGTCGGGTCTTGGTGTCGGAATTCGGGCAAGGGGGAGGGCCAGGTCAAGTCAAACTCTCAGCCGGAAAACGTTGGAGAAAGGAGAGGGTCCTATCATAAGCGGGGAGCCGCCGGGGAGTTGAGGGATTTCGTACCTCGGGTGGATCTAGAGGGGGGAAAGAAATTTATTGTGAAAGGGGCTCGGGGGGGACCCTAAAAGAAGGTGGAGCCAGATCCGAAGGAACAACGCGTCCATATCAGAGGAAAGGGGCTCCACAATTCTTTCCTATGGTGAGGGGGGGGGGGGTGAAATCTAGGGAAATCCTTTGGATTGAGAAGAGACTGTAGATGGCCACAAAAGGGGGGATATCTACTTGGAGCTCACGGGGGTGGGGTCCCTCTCTCGAAGGAAGCGATCGTCAGCTGAAGAGGGACTGGGTGCCGAGGGAGCCGTCCAAAAAAACTTTCCCTCCTTCAGCTCAAGTACGCAGATCTAGCCAGGGGAGGGAGCTGGCTTTGAAAGAACCCTCCAATAAGAAAACAACAAAAAAATTATTCATTAAAAAAGAGGGATTGTTTTCTGGTTTAAAACGCCCTCTCAATCCACGCGGCGGGCTCAGTCGTTCTCCTACTTCTGTAAAATCTGGGGGAGGGGGGAGCTCTTCAACTGCCTATGCGCTGGGCGAAAGAAGGACTACTGAGCCAAGAGCGGAAAGGGAAATCCCCTTATCGCCAGTCGGAATTTGTACCTTCGCGTCCGAGAGAAAATTAACCGTGAAGGAAGAATTCCACTCACCCCAAAACACCAGTAGGGAAAGGAAAGGCTGGGTCTCCTCCCGCTCTTCGGACTGAACGGTGGAAGGAAGAGGAAAGAGACGTCGACGTCGGGTGGGAACTCGATCTGCGAAAAAAAGGTCGAGGTCAATGATCGAGCATACGCATACAAAAACATCCTAAAGAACTAAGCATGGAAAACTATAGACATATTGGAAAGAAGAAGGGGTCTCACTAAGAACGGAGCCGGCTGAGATTCAGGTTAACTCAAAAGTACTTCATGCCCTAATTAAGCATAAAGAAACTCCTTAAAGGGGGGACCTCTTCGTCTATAACAATTTCACGGACCTGGACCGGAGGGGGGACAAAGCTAGGGGAGAGGGATTCACGTAGGGAAGAAAGGGAAACAAATCAGAAGATAAAGCCGAAACTTTATAAAAGACACATTTCCAAAGTCTAACAGGGGGACTAACGTCATCTTAAAGGCACTATCGCAGAGCTTGTCGGAGAAAGGGAACCGCAAATAAGAAGAGGAAAGTCCGCAAGAGAAAGGGCGCAAAAAAAATACCTCAACGTCTAAAAGAGCGAGGCGTCGAATGGAAAGGAAGATTATTTCACCGTCCGACAAAAGGAATCGGGTGGGGACCTACTGCGTCCGCCAAAGAGGCTCGACGGAGGGGGACGACAAGCAAGCCCGGAGGAGGAAAGTGGGGTGCTGCAGATAACTCGGTCCTCTGAAGGGAACTCGTGGGGGAAGGGAAAACGGGAAGGAGGGAGGCAGTTCCCCTTTATATACTCGGGTTCCAGCGGGGGGGGTGCGGGCGAGGGGCTCCACGATAATGCACACCTACCCACTACAACTACCTCAACTTCGGAGACAACTAAAGGCAGTCTGTCATTTACTGGGTCAAGAGAGGGGGAGGGGAGGAAGGGAACTACCACGAAGGGAAGGGGGGGTTGGTTTACGGAAGAAACTAACTGGCGGACAAGGGGCCAGTACCTTCTCGACTACCGTGGAAAGGAAAAAAGGATAGATAAGGGAGGAGAAAGGAAAAGTCCACCGGTGTCGACTTTTCAGGATTCAAATACAGAAAAGACTCACAGGTTCTATTTGCGGAAAATGGAGAAAACTCTTCCGGGGGAACACTTCGGCAAGAAGGAAAAATCTCACTAAAAAAAGAAACTATCGTAGGACGACAGACTGAAAAAAGACAAACATCTCTTTCTCCGGACGCAGGGGGGGACTGAGATAGAGCAGCCAGACGGAGAAGGAAACCAATGACATGAGCAAAAGAAGGCGTCAGTACCAACACACTCTTTGGGACGCGTCAACTTACAATGTGAGAGCCTCTGACTTGGGGAAGAAGGGCCACTATGGACACTTGCACACGAACAAAAACTAAAGGGTAAAAAGAACGGGACCCCACCAATCAATAAGACAGGCAACCCCAACACCAAAAAAATCCCAGACCCTCCGGTCAAATCTATGCAAGAGCCCAGTTTAAGATAAAACAAAAAGAAAGGACTAACCTTAAAAAGACTCAAAATGGTCGCAATTCAATTTCAAGCAGAAATGCCGTTTAATACGAACACGAAGGCCTCGAATACTCTTTAACACGGGAGGATCGGGCTCGTCAAAAGTGACAAAAAAAAAAAGAGTATCAATGGGGGAGGAAAAAAGGGAAGAGGAAAATTCATCCTCATGGGGATCGTCTGGGGGATACAAGCCAAGTCCCTCTGCCAAAAAACGAAGGGAACAAGGGTCTAATCTAAAGGGAAGCCGAGCAAGAAACGAAAGGTAACTTAAAGGCGAAGCAAGAGGAGGGGGGGAATCTCTGCTCACTACACAACGCGCGTGCAAAGGGGCTATTCTTTGCTGCAGGTGAAGTGTTTAAAAAATGGAAGAAGAGAAAAAATCAAAAAAAGAAGGAATCCCCGTCTCTCAACAACACCAAAGGGAGAGTGGGGGATGAAGGGATCCCTATCTCCAGTCTGTGGGGGGATTTGGGGAGAAAGGGGAGCTCATTCTGCAAACCAAAGGACCGAAAGACCTAATTACGTAAGCCGAACTCAAATCAGCGTGGTTGAAAAGGGAAAAAAAAAAAGAGTAAAAGGAGCAGCAGGGGCGCGAAGCCCTTCCTTGTGGAGAACAATACTGACGGAGGGCGTTAGACTCACCGGGCCCTTCGTGGGTCAGTTTGAAAGGGTCGGTCCCAAAGAAGAATTACCGACCTTGATCTTGAAGGCAGTGACAGGAAGCTTGCGGCCATTCTTTGGAGAACTTATGAGGGAAATAACGCAAAACTGGCCGCGAGAAGACCTGAACAAGCCGCTGCCGAGTTCCGACTGGATCTTCCAAAAAAGAAACAGAGGTGAGCTTGACAAAAGCGGAGGAAGGGGGAATCATGGGGGTCGTCTGGGGGAGGGGCTGGGAAAACTTCTGAACGTTCCAACCTTGTCCGGACGAGGCCCGATGGACCAGCGGAGGAAGGCTTGTGAAAAAGGGGGTTTGGTTTTCCGGAGGTTGGGGGGGGGAGTTCTTGGTTTACCGGGGGGGACGTTGGGGGAGTGTGCGTTCGCCCGTGTCAAGTTGGGCAAAGGCCCGGCATCGGCGAAGGGAAAGGGGGATTTGAAGGACGGCTGTAGGGAAATTGGACGAAAAGAAAAGGTTCTCTCGTGTCTTCAGGGACTTCAATGAACTGGAGGGGATTCACTCTCCGCTAAAAATAAAGGAGGTGGAGGGGGGTCACATCCGGAAGACCCTAAAGTCGCCTGGGGGCGTTGACGTGGGGGTCGCCTTTCCCAAAACCACGAAGCCTTGGAAAACACTCGAAGTCTGCAGGGAGGCGGGGACAGTTCCCCTCAAAAGGAATACGGGGATGCGGAAGCAGAAAATCGCGACGTTACCGTTATCCGGGGAGGAGGAGACTTTGACGGTGGGGGGAACCGAGTAGAGAGAAGCTTGGGGGGAGGGGTCAACACCTTCCGGCCCTTTATCTGGTGTCGGGAAAAAAAAAAAAAAACACTCGCCTCGCATTGGTTTCCGATCTGCCTAAAGCGGGAACGGAAAAAACTGACCGTGAAGAAAGGGACATTCCGAGTCGGTTCTCCTCCGGGAGGGTTGTAGGTTTCCGGCGGCGCAGACGAGTTAAAAAAAAACTGCATTCTTCGAAGGCCGGGCAACGCGCAAAAGGTGCGCAAGAGGTAGGAGCTGGAAGTATACGCTGTGCTGTGCCTCCCGTAGGGTCGTCGACAGTCGGTTGGGGCGGACAAAAAAAAAAGGGGAGGGGAAAGACGTCGAGGTGTCTGGAAGGGGTTGGGAGGACAGGGGACGTCGGGAAACGAGTCCTGGACCTCGCCGAGAAAGGGGCGCAGGAAAAAAAAAGGTGAAGGATCTCGCCTGTATCGCCCTTGAAGAAAAAGTGGGGCCGATTGCAAGGGGAGACGCAGTCGGCCGGGAAACGGACGAGATCTGGCCGGGGCACGAGGAAGGCCGTGGAGGACGGAGAGGAATTTTTCAATAGTTTTCACAAGGACCGTAGGACGCGGGGGGGCATTACGGGAATCGGCCCGTCGGGGTACATCGGAGGAACGCCCGGACTGAAAAACGTGTTCTAGGAAGCGCCGAGGGAAAAAAGGAGATGTTCTGTATTTCGGACAGCAACTGAGGAATGTGGGCAGAAATGCTACCCGTCGCAGGCAGGTGAGAAAAAAAAGAAGTCGTTTCGAAAGAAAATCTCGGGAGCCGGCCGTAGGGGGATGGGAAGGTCCTTCCGCTTTGCTCGACTGGAGACGTGAGGGTGCCGGGTCTCTAACCTACGTACATGAGTGGGAGAGGCCGTAAAAAAAATTCTCTTGAAAGGGGCGAAAGGCACCCAAGGGGGAAGGAAAAAAGTGGTGGGGGGGAGGTTTCCTCAGGGGAGAAAAAATTTTTAGCGACGGCGCAGCAGGGAGACTAAATGACTCACGTTGAAAAGGGGGCATCGTAAAAAAAAAGAAAGAACGGACGTCGTAAGGGGAAAGTACTCGAGAGAAATCGACAGGGTTAAGATTCGACCGGGGAACCAGAGAAATCCCGACAGTAGGCGAAATACGCGATCGCAAAGCCTGAAACGACGCCCTCCAATCTCTCAGAAAACACCAAAAGCACGAGAGGGGAGATTGGAGGGGGCGTGACGAACAAGAAAGCCACGCGGCGGGGGCGAGGAGGAGGACGAGATCGGAAACTAGAGTGCTGTAAAAAACTCTGCAAACAAAGGGCCGGCTCAGAAACTCCTACGGGCGAACTAAAAAACGATTGCCCCTTGATCGCCTGGCGAGGACCATGGGGGGGGGAAAGGACGAATCGATCTCAACTGAAAAAGAGGAAAATGCTATTCAAGCACCCCCACGAAGACGGAAGGCTTACACCGAGTCCCTCCGAAATCCAAGAAAGGCTCTTTTCACTCAAGAAAAGGGACGGGAGACGTCGGGTTGAACAAACGCAAATCGAGGGGCCGAGGAAGGACTCGAGCACATCTTGATAAATTTCCTACTTCTGGAAGGAGGTCGTGAAAAAAGAAAACAGGATGATCAACTCACGGGCGTAAAAAAACTGCGCATGCTTTACGCAACATGACCGGAAGGTTTGCCCGGAGGAAGTAAAGACATACACCTCGAAAGGGGTACTAGTACACTTTCGCAGCGTAAGTGAAAAAAGATTATCTCACGGGGCGCAGGTAAGAAACTTAAGACCCGACGACTACGGGCCGGATACGCAGGGAATAACTCCAAGGCAGGCGTCAACTGAAAAAACTTCACGTCTTCAGCGAAGACACGCTAGAAGCCGTCAATGAAACTTCGTTAACGGGGGTGGCAAAAAACAAATAGCCAGAGGAGAAGGCCTCAATGATATGTTTCGAACCAGCAATCGAAACAAACGTTCGAATTCGCGAAGGGCAACTAAAGAACGGGGGAAAGGACTTGGCAAAGGGGAAGAAAAAAGCCGAAAAACGAAAAAATACGCGTCTCCAACTATGGCAAAAGCGTCCTTCCACGGAAAGACCGAAACGTACTTTCTGGGAAAGCAACGGATCAAGATGAGGTACGAAAGAGGATAAAAAGGACTGCTCTTGCTTGCCGTCGACTACCTAGGTTGGCCTCTTGGTTCTGATTACTCCGGGGTCTAAAAGGAGGATCGAACCTCACTAGGGCGGGAAAAAAAAGAAGGAAAGGGAGGGGGAAAGGGCAGTTACTTTTCAGGGATCTAGAAAATACATGACTCTTCGGCGAAAAACCGAGAACTTTATGAAACTACAAGCTGCGCAGGGGCAACGACAACTGCCCTACTATTATACACTCCTAACCGTCCACGAACCTTACCGGTTCTTATTCAAGGGAAGGGGGGTGGGGCGCCGAATGGAGGGCGGAAACACTGGGGACATACTTCTAGGGGGGAAAAATCAAAAAGGGGGAAAAACAAGCTAACACTCACAGTCAAAGCCCAGGCTAACTATCTTAGGTAAAAGAAAAACACCTCTCCTTGAAAAAAAACGTTCCGCTCTTCATATCAAGGAAGACGACGGAAGGGAAACCAAATGATAACGACTTGCGGAAAGACACAAACTCTCTTTTTTGCAGTCGGAAAACGAAAAGAATCTCTCGAAGGACTTAACCAAGGAGGACGTCCGAAACAGACTACTACCAAAAAACTACTACAAAAAACACCTAACCGGCCCCGTAAACCACCAAAAAAGACCCCCCAAAAAGCGCTAACCAACTAACCTCTTTTCCTCCGCAATAATAAAGGGAGAAGGGACCGAAAGGATCTAGTACCCATCGGAAAAGGTAGCCGTGCAATTCACTGGCACGAGGCGACTCCGGAGGAACACTAATTCCAAGGAAACCATCAGAGAGAGAGGGGACATGTCCTAAGCGCAGCTCAAAAGTGACGAGGAAAAATTAAAAAAGGCTGGAAAGGTCCTAATTCGCGGCATCTGTGTCAGGGGAATCGTCGGTACTAAAAAAGTAAAGCGCTTACAAGAAGCAGGGGGGGGAAGGGCCTAAGAGAGAAAAGAGAAGAGCACTAACCTACTTACGATTCCCAGGAGCCTACAGTCATACTCAAAGGCACTTTCTGGAGAACGAAAAAGCCACCTAGCGTGGTGCAGGGGAATCCAGATAGAAGAAAGGAGGCAGGGGAGGTCCTTTGTTGTACCAACTAAAATAGGCCAATAAAATAGCATGGTAAAGACGAACGAGGGTCCAGGATGCTCACAACAACAAAGGGAGTATTAAAAATATGTTCTCTTGCTTCAAGGCTCGAGGAGGGGTGGTGGGGGGGAGGATGTTACTTCTGACAACCAAGGCCCGAAAAAAAAAGGTCTAGAAGACACGCGGCCGCGCGGTGTCGTCAGAACGAAAAGAAGGACAGGACCGGAGTCCTCCTTGTAGGCCGGGCCGTCCCGTAGGTGAGGGAAGGTCTGGAGATTGGGCCAAAGCACTTTTTTCCCTCGTCATGACCTTGACGGGAAAAAAAACGGTGACATCGTAAACAGGAGTGCCCCGGCCTTCAAATGATTGGGGGGGGGTTTTGGTTTGTTGGGGCTTTCTTTACCTTATGCGAGCGTGAAAAAGGGGAGTCGCTGTCAGCGAAAGAAAGTTTAACGATCAAAAGTGCCGATTACGGGGGGAGTAGTGTCGATGAAAGAACTCCTCGCAAGCGTGAGTCCAAGTGAAATTTTAGGCATTGGGCAGGAGGAGTGATACGTGGAATTCCTGATTAAAGGGGCCCACTGAAAAGTGTCGTACGAGGGAAAAATAGGGAGGCAGCTTGGTTGGGGTCGTGGTGTTGCCAGGTGGTAAGGGGGGTTCTAGTTTTTACCGGGCGTCGGCTGGTTGAGGGGACGGGGTGAATAGCAGTTTGCAAGTCGAGCTAAGCGGTCTTGAATTGTTATTAGACTCCACAGAGGGAAACAAAAACTCGTTTTTCAGGGGGTCGGTCAAAGAAAGGGGAATTATGGAGGAGAGGGAAGGAGAAGCGAACCTTCTATTTTTGAAGGCAGTGTCCCGCCGACCAGAGTGGTTCGCCGTGAAGGGGCGGGACTTGTCTTCCATGAGGGGAAGCCGGCAAACGGACGGCGGGGGTCTCCCTCGCAAATAAAAGTAGGGGACGACAAAAAACGTCGGTCAAGTGACGGGAAAGGGGAGAACGGAGGGGGGAGAAGGGGGGATGTTCCGACGCCAAGCAGCTGGGAGGTGCCATAAAGTAGTCCCCTTAAGAAAAAAATGGTGGGGAAGAGGGAAAGGTCTGACGCCCGAGAGAAACGGTCATGACAGCCCTTCATTCAGGCGGCTTGGTCTGGACTTTAGGGTTGGGCGGGGCGCGTCCGGAGACGTATTGAAAGCGGACCCCCACGCGGACACCGCTAGTCGCCAGGAAGGGGGAAGTCAAAAGAATTCTCGCGTTAGTCCGCGAACTAGGCGTTGAGCTTTCAGAAAGTACCCTCGACTCTTCTTTACTTTGGCGGGGGAGAAGGGCCGATCCATCTGGGGAGGGGAGACGTCTAGTTTGATCGTGGTGGTTGTCGGCCGGTGAATGGGGGTCTACTAGGCGTTGGAGCGAATGACGAAAGGGAAGGGAGGGTCTCTCCGGTTGGAAGGGAGTCGGAAGACCGTATCGACAGTGATACGTAAAGGCAGAGGTTTAACGGTCACATATGCCGTCCCGAGAAGGGGATTGCAGGAGACGGGGGAAGTAGACGAAAGGGGTGTCTTCTCCCGAGCCGGAAGAGAAGTAAAGTGATCTGAAGAGGCCAGACGATTGGGAAAGAGAGGGGGTCAAAAGGTCTAACTTGGGGCAGAGCAATAGGTAGCCTTCACTGAGACGGTGTCGGCAGAAGCCGAGCCAGAAGGATAATGCTTGGACACTCAAAGAGATAGGGATGCACTGAATATGGGGGATTTCATGTCTTCCGAGGGGGATCGTAGCGGAATATCTAACTGAGTTTAAGGAGAGACCCACGGAAGAACCGCCGCCGGAAAGTTCCAGGTCGGGATCGGGTTAAAGGAGGCGCTGAAGAAAGGGAGTAGCCTATGGGGGGGGGATGTGTCGCATGTTCCTACATGGTTCATGGTGGGACTGAGGAAACAGTTCCCTCATGGGATCTAGACGTAGAGGGGAGGTTCTTTCAAAGGAGAGGGGGGGGAGAGTAGTACATCGGGCTCGTAAATGGGGGTGAAGAGTAGAAAGTCCAAAAGAAAGATAGTTTAAAAGACCCTACGCGAGGAAGGAAGAGTGGACGGTAGA
>Ga0179591_1311344_pt1 | contig 10671 bp, 16 predicted proteins | sample CZOMad2_1_08_16f_FD_182891 | JGI IMG/M metagenome (GOLD analysis project Ga0179591, IMG submission 182891) | Vadose zone soil fungal communities from Angelo Coast Range Reserve, California, USA - CZOMad2_1_08_16fungal (PacBio error correction) | ecosystem: Environmental > Terrestrial > Soil >...
GCCATAACCGGGATCTAACAAAGGAGGGATCCTGGGAAGGGAGTGGAGAAAAGACGACCGCCGAGAAACCGCTCATCTCTGACTGGAACAAAAAACAGGTGGAGCTGCCTCCCGTGTCCACTGAACTGGCAAGGGGGAGACAGCAATTAAAGAAAAGAAGATCGTCGCACACAATGCGCGAAAGGGGAGGATGCGTCGGGGAAATCTTAGACTGGCGACCCCTACATTGTAAACCAGGGAAAAGCGGGCCCAAACACCTCAATCGCGGTTGAACACGACCCGGCTGTGGGGGACGACCAATACTGCAAAAGGACGGGAGCGCCGTGGAGCCGACATTAATTTAAAGGAAGAGTCCAAACATCTCAGGCGCAACAGGGCGGGGGAAGGAAGAATCTCTAGAAAAAAAACTCTAAGCGTCTCAAAAGGGTGAGACGGATTGACAAATTCGATAATTGAACAACCATGGACGTCAATGGTACCCATTATATGGTAACCAGAAAGGGGAACAAAAACAAAAAACAGGGACAGCAGGAAGGGTTTTTGTTCTGGAACGCCAAAAATGGGGGGAAAGCCGCCAACCTTGCCCGAAACAAATTCTGAGGACGGCCCGAGAAAATCAAAAAAAAAAACTTACAGGGGAGAGTTGCTCATAATAAAAAAGGCGAAGTGGCCGAATGGGACGGTGCGATCGAGCCACCACAGAACTAATGATGGTTGAAAACCCCGATGAGGCACCTGAAGGAACAGAACGAAGTAAGGCGCGACGGACAAACGCTCGGCAACCGGGTCCGAAAGGAACGGCAAGGAACCGGGCAGTAAAGCCCACCCGGACGCACCGACAGTCAGCAAGTCCGATCGGGAAACTTCAGGGAAAAAAACGTTAGTGCAGGAGCGATAATGGAAGAAAAACGCCAACCCCGGGGGTCAAACTGAAAACACGAAGGAAAGCCCAGGAAAGGATCAACCAGGGAAGATGAAACAAAAAAAAACGGGGAAAGCTGGCGGTAAGAAGTCAAAACAGCAAAGGGTGTCGTCCTCGGCGTATGGCCGCGCGTGTAAAAGGGGAGAGACGACTGACGAGTGAAAGACTCGGCCAATGGAAAAAGGGGGGGGGTGTGCGCAGGCTCCAACCTAAAAAAACGACCTGGGACGCACGCAAGCGAGAACAGAAGGCCGTAAAAAAGTTCAAGGACAAAAAAGTCCCAAATAGTCCTCAACTGGTTTCAAAAAAAGGGGGTCTAGTAAGAGCCATCCGGTTCGGAAAAAGGGGAAAAAGGCACTGGGGGTGGGGGGGGGGGGGGGGGGGGGGGGGGGGGGGGGGGGGGGGGGGATGGGGTGGTTTGGCTTGGGTTGGTGGTACATGAAGGTGTGGGGGGGGGTTTAGTCGGGTGGGGTGGATGGCTAGTGGGTGGTGAGGTTGGTTTTGGTTGGAGGGGTGGGGGGAGGGTGGGGGGGGGGGGTTGGGTTCCTCCCACCCTCACTCCCCAGGGTCTCCGGCACCCAAACCAGTTTTCCCCCTCCACAGGCAAAGCCAAAGGAAACCCTGCCGCCACCGTTGGGCATGGGCACCAAGCCACCGGATGGACACAACCCCTCATAAAGAGGCATCAAGAACCAGGACGCAAAAAACAAACGCGGCCTCGCGGAGGAACATCACTCAGTAAGCGCGCGGGAACCAAAGAGGGGATCCTTAAGAAATGCTTCAAAAACCCGGGGACAGATCAGATTGGGCGAAAAAATATTTCGTGAGGTTTCATCACCCTCGCTACCCTAGGGGGCCCTAAGTAAACCACGAAATGAAAATCCGATCAAAAAAAAGGGGACCAAGGAGGCCTTCCAGGCAAGAACAAACCTATGCCGCGAGTAAAGGGGGGGGGAAATGCGGGATTTCGATCCCGAGAAAAGCTTAAGGGGGGAATCCCCGCGTTAGAGACATGGAGGTCACTCAAAAGAAACAAGCTCACCACTCCCTGCCCAGGGGGCTCTTCGTCGAACAAGGCTGACAGTGGTTCCATGAGGTGGGGGGGGCAAGACGGAAAACCGGAGTAAAAGAGGTTGAGAAGAGACTCACTAGGTCCCAGGTGCGGAGAACGACCAAAGGAATTCTGCACTCCAACCATGAAAAAGTCCACGAGCAACAGATCCCGCGCTCCTCCAAGGGGATTAAATTGGAAAGCACCCTAACTTTAAAAAGTCTATCATTGTCCCTTCCAAGAGCAGATTTGGTTCTACTAAAGGAATGCTGGGGTCCTGAGATCCAGGCGGGGAAAAAAAAAAATAATTTCTTTTGGAATGGTCTAACTCAAAACTCATAAAGGTTGCGCCGATGTCGTAAAGAAGCAGGGACTTCGTGGAGTTTTCCATCCAGAAGAAACTGGAAGAGGAAAAAATATCTTTAGAGAAGAAAGAAAAGAGAGCTTGGAAGGTCTTAAACTTGGGGGGACGGATTGGTTTCGTACGGAGGTGGCTAACTAGTGGAGAATAGAACCGTCCGGGAAAACCATTCGTTAAACCGTGCGCCTACGAAGGAAGAAATGCCCTGGGAGGCTGTGGGAAGTATCGGAAAAAAAGTCTAAGCGGGGGTGACTACGCACGACTCCAAGAGACGCTCAGTACATGAAAAGGGAGGTTCCAGTTACTGGGGACTGGTAGCCCCCCCCAAGTAGACAGAAAATCTAACTAAACAAAAGATTTCTAAGCCGAAACGGGGGAACCAAACTGGATCCACTACGGTCGGGACAGCGTTGGACGCTCACGGCTTTTATAAAAAGAAGAAAAAAAAAAAAAAGAGGGAAAAAAAAAAAAAAAGAAAAGGAAGAAAAAAGAAAAAAAAAAAAAGAAAAAAAAAAAAATTAAGAAGAAAAGAGAAAAAAAAGGGGGGGGGTCCTCGACACGGTCCCATGCTGTCCGTCTGAGACCTAGAGGGGACCAGGGCCAGACTGTTGGGGGTGGTGTGGTTGTTGGGGGGGGGTTGGGGGGGGTTGTTGTGGGCGGGGGGGGGAGGGGGGGTGGTGTGTGGGGGGGGGGGTGGGGGGTAAGGGTTTGAGGAATAAGGGGGTAGGGAGGGATCGATTGTAGGAGGGGAGGAGAGGGGAGACCAAGAGGGGGATGGAGTAGGGTGTGAGGATGGGAGAGGGGGGCCGGGGAAGGTTGGGGCGGGGGGGTGGGGGGTGGCAGGGGGACATGTGGGTGGGTAGGGGGGGGTGGTGGGGGGGAGTGGGTGGCGGAGGTGGTCGGTTGAGGGGATTTGCAAGGGAGGCGGAAGTGGGGAGAGGGGGGGGATGTTGAGTGGGGAAGGGGTGGTAGGAGTGGAGAAAGGGTTGAAAATGAGAAGGGGGGGGGTTGGGGGTGGTGGGGGAGTGGGGGTCGGGGGGGGGGGGGGGATTAAGCAGGAGGGGGGTTACGTGTAGAGGATGAGGTGCATGGGAGTGGGCAGAACGGTGGGGGAATGGGTGGGGAGGCGGGGGGGGGTTGGGGGGGGGCAGGTAAATGGGGTGGGGGTGGGGTTAGAAGACGAGGTGGGGGTGGGGGGGTGGTTATGTGTGATGTTGGGAGGTGGGGTGGGTGGGGGGGTGAGGGTAGGGTTGGGGGGGGAGGTGGGGGGGGGTGGGAGTAAGGGGCTATTGGGGTGAAGGTGATGGGGGGGGGGTGGGGATGAGGGAGGTGGGGGGGTAGGGGGGGGGGGGGGAATTGGGTGGGAGGGGGAAGGGGGGCGAGGGGAAAGGGGGTGGGGGGGGAGTAGGGGGGGGTGAGGGAGAGAGGTGGGTGGTGACAAAGTGCTGGAAGGGGTGAGTGTGGGGAGGGTAGGAGTATGGGGGGGGGTGGGAGGGGTGGTGTGGGAGGGAAGGGGGAGTGTGGGGGAGGGATGTGGAATGTAGTGGGGGGGGGAGGGGGGAGAGCGGGGGGGCGGAGCGAAATGAGTGGGGGAGGGGCAGAGGGGGTTGGAGGGTTAGAGAGAGAGGGGGGGGAAGAGTAGTGACAGAGCGGGTGTGGTGTGGAGGTGGCGAGTTAGTGGGGTGGGTGGGGGGGAGCGGGAGGGAGGGAGGGGAGGGATGGGGGGGGAGGGAGAGAAGGGGTGGGACGGGGGGGGGGCAAGGGGGGGTAGTGGGGGGGGGGGTTCGCGGGGGGGGGGGGGAGGGGGGGTGGGGGGGGTGGGAGCGGGAGGGGGATAGTTAAGTTGGCGGAGAAAAGGGGTTAAGGTGGGTAAGGGGTTAGTAGTGTGAGAGGATGTGAGAGAGGAGGTGTGGGGTGGGGATTAGTGGGGGAAAGAGGTGTAGGGGAGTAGGGTGGGGAAAGAGTAGTGTATGGGGGGGGGAGGGGGGAGGGTGGGGGGGGTGGGGGTGTGGAAATTGGTGGGGGTGGGGGGGGGGCGGAGTGGGGGAGTTATGGAGGGGGGTGGTGGGGGAGGGGAGTGGGGAGGTGTGGGATGGGCGGGTGGATGTGAGAGGAGGGTGGTGTGAGTGGTGGAGGGCCGGTGGGGGTGTGGGGGTGTGGGGGGGGGGGGGTGGGGTAAGGCAGAGAGGGATCTGAATAGTGAGGGGTAAGATGGTTGCGAGAGGGGAGTTGGGGGTGAGCTGAGGGTTGGGGAGCTGGGAAAATGGGGGGGAGTGAGGACGTTGGGAGTAGGGGGGGGGGCGGAGGGTAAGGAGTAGGATAGCGGGTGGCGCGAATCATGGTGTCTTAGGGCAAAAAAAGGGCAAGAACGATGGAGTATCACTGGTGTGTAACACAGTAAAAAAAAAAAGGGGAAGTTTGAAGGGAGGCTCAAGTCCCCACAGAACAGGGGGAAAAAAAACTACGCACCGTGGGGTAGGCCTAGAACTGGTAATAAAAAAAAAAGGAAACAGAAAAGAGGACTTCACCCGACCCAAAGTGGAGCTCCGCAAAGTAACGGCCTCAATGAGTGAAAAAGAAAAAAGGACCTTTAAAAGGTGGATGAACAAGTCTCAAAAACCACAAAAAAAAAAACCCCGCCAGAAAGGACCCCCCCATGAAATACCGCCGGAGTCGGAAAAGAATGCCATACGGGGGGCGTTAGAAAAAAGAAGACACCCACAAAGCGGGCGAATAAGCTGGGCGAATCTTCGCACTCCCGTCTTACTAGGGAAAACGTCCTGGTCGGATTCGTTCTTATCCAAGGTGTGTAAAGGGACTAAGTCCAGCTGTCTGCACATGAGGGAAAGCCTGTTGGAATAGTCAAACCCTTCGACCAACTAAAGAGCCAGAGAACTGCAGAAAGGCCGACCCCGATTGTTGCACAGCCGCCTAAGCGAAGGATAAACAAAGGAGTCAGTTAGTTAGAGATTCGCCGGGGAGGTTTAAAGAAATCGAAGGTGGCCAGATCAGCATAGAACCCCGGGAAAGGGAGTGGGGCTACCGGCGGAACCAAACAAACCTGGGAAAGACTGGGGGTAAAAAACTTACCAAGTCCGGCCCTCCACTACCAAAAAACTGCGGAAAAGAAAAACCGAAAACCTTGTCCGTGATCCGGTCCTGGGTGTATGGATTCAGTGTTAAAAATACTCCCTCTCGTAAAATAGAAACCCCAGGAAAGAGAAAGTCGAGGGGGGCGCTTCTCCCGGGACGTCCGCAGCCGTTCGGAAGGGGGCTTGAATAGAGGGGTCCAGCGGCAAGTCACAGTCGGGAAGATTTGCCCAGCCTAAAAGAATCTTAACAAAAAAAAAAGCTCTGGAAAAAAAGTCATGGGACGGCCTCGACGTTTGACACGGCGGCCCATCAAAAAGGGGGTTTGAGGGCCAAAGACAGAGAAATAAAATCAAGCAAAAACAGACGTAGGCAGGGACGGGAAAAATGAGGAAAGGGAAAATATAATATTATCCGGAGCTGGACCCCGAGAAACCACTAAAATAAAAAAAGATTCTTGGACTCCTACCACAAGGAACTCGGGAAAAAGCGAGTCGTCAGCTCCGACGTGTTGCGCCGGAGGGGGGGGGAGATTGGCCAGAAAATGTGCACCGCTAAAAGCAACGAATAAAGAATCAAAACGTTGGAAAAACTGGGGGGGCCCCCCCGTAGAAGGGGCGCCGCCGCATATAGGGGGCAAAAAAGAGGACTACGATGATCGAAGATTACCAACCGAAAACGTAGAAAAAAAAAAAAAATACGAAAACACTGACCCCCGCCCAGAAAAAGAAAAAAAGGCGTTAGGTCGGAGTTTCAAGCGGGGAAAAAGTCCTTGGGCTACCCGGGGGCGGGTGGGGGGAAGAACCGTCGATTACTGGTTTCCCCTCTGTGAAGAGACCGCCAGAGGGGTGGTTGTTTAGCGCCCCTAAAAGAACTAGAGACATCAAGCCCGCAACTTCTAGACTGAAGGGGGAAAAAAACCTCAAAGTTAAATGATGACCTCAGCGAGGAATATGTGCCCACCGCCGACTGCTGAAAAAAAACAAGAGAGGGAGATGATTGATTTTTCGTCAGAATCCCCACAAAACGGAAGGCGGGATCTTCAAGAAATCTTTAAACGAAGGGGATGGGGGGGGAAAGTAGGATGACGTAGTAGACACGCCTTTCGACATGAGGGGGGGGGCAAAGAAGTGTGGAAAAAAAAAAAAAAAATATCGGAAACAGTACTCATTTTCCGGAAGAAGTAGGGAGTTTCAAAAATCACAATTTGGAAAAAACAAAAAAAAAAAGATCAAGGCCTCGCCAGACCCGGGGGAAGTCCAAGGTACGGTTCAGGCCGCGTATCAGGACGCAGTATTCAACAGAAAAACTCCTGGGGTCGGAGGTGGCTACTGGGAAGTCTTGTCAAAAAGAAAAAGAAAGGTCAAAAGACCGGTAGGACTACTTGCCGGAGTTTTAGACGGCAGCAGGTTAAAGAAAGTAGTGAAAAGGGTGTTCGGGGGAAAAGAAAAAAGAAAGAAAACGTCCGGGGATACGTGGGGTTAGTCGGAAAGACAGGAAGCTCTCCTACGGTGTCTATGAAGGAACGAAAGTAAGAAAAGAGGGGGGGGGTAAAAAAAAGAGTCAAGGCCAACTCAGAGGAGCCAGGGTGAGAAAAAAACGAGTCCGGTGAACCTTGGGACTTGAGGGTCAACCTGGAGTTACCTAAAAGTGCCAACAAACGAACATTGTACTTGTTAAGAGGGATCAAATTCAATGCAAAGACGACCTTAAGCCTGACCATCTCAGGGAGGGAGCTGGAAGAAAACCTGGTGTGGAAGGGGACATGCGGCGCGGAGTTTCTTTATATCCCTGCCAAAAAAATTAGGAAAGGAAAAAAGGGCCATGGGCACTGACTTCTGTGTGTGGGGGGGGAAAAAGCCATTTGGTACTTTCTAGGACATGCTTGTTCAAGAAAAACGCCAAGGGGGGTTTTGGTGTGCTGGAGATCAAAAGAGGAAGCGGAGGGGGGCAGACCAGAGGGTAAATTTATGCTGGCATGCCCCGGAAAGGTCGGAAAAAAAAACGAAGGCGCAAAGTCGGTCACTTAGGTCGGAAAGGCAGAATAGTCGCAACAGCAAATCCCGGCCCCAAAAGGGGCAAAATGGAAGGAAAGAGGGGGCCGGGAAGGAAAGGTGCGACAGGACCGGGCCTCCAGGCTTGTGTAGGGGATATTGAAGGGAAATAGAAAAAAAACACAGCAGAAAAAAGCTCATCAACGGAAAGGAAACCCCACAATTGGATGCGTCAAAGAAAGCTCGGGGTCCTAATTCATAAAAAAAGGGGGGGGTACAAGGATTTTCACTTCAAAAGGGGGAACAAGCGTCAAAGGCTAAATGGCTGCTTGCGCAAAGATAAAAAAAGTACCAGATCCCTCAATGGAAAAAAAAAATAGGGCAAGTATTGTGCAAGATTTGTTTTTTCCCAAGAAATGTGGGGGAGATGAAAAAAGGATCCAATAGAGCCTCTCCAAAACACAGCAAACTGGAACATAATCTACCAAGAAGACAACGTGCAATGCCGTAATGAATAAAAGATTTCCCCTAAAGTTGAAGAGTACGAAGGGTGTCTTGAGGCGGACCAGTCCTGGATAGAATGGTAGAGGTAAGAGGCGGGCAAAAAAGAAAACTCCTGGTATCTGTGGTCGAGTTAGGGGGAAAAGGCACCGCACCTCATTCAAAAACAAATAAACGCCGGCGGAGAAAAAGGGGGGTGGGGGGGAGTTGGGGGTCTTTCAGACGGACCACATCCTCATCAAGGAATTGCGGGTAATCTTTGGTCAGAGAGATCCAAGGGGGATCAATTAAACGGGAGAGTGTGAAGCTGGTTAGGGGGCCGAGGCCTAAATGTTAAAAGGGGAAATGTGAAAATCAAGTCCAGACTTTTCATTCAGGAAACAAAATACGAGAAATCGGGGTAATTTCAAGGGGGGTCGGGGATCGCTCCTTACAGCAAGAGGAAAGCCAGGTTACTCGGTGGTTAGTGCCCCTAAGGGTCCTTATCGGGGTGAATGGGCCACGCAAGAGGGTGGTATAAGCACTGCCTTGGGGGAAAAAAGACTTGTCAGTTTTGGAAAAATAAAAGGGAGCTGGAGATCGGGGCGCGCATAGCGGGGTAGGAAAGAAAAAAGAAGGCGACCTCAGAAAAAGTGCGCTCCGACGAAACGAATTGGTTCGGTTAACAAGGGCCTTGGGGGAAGAAAAGGAGCCTTATTGCACTGGCCAAGGGAGGGAATCCGAACTTCGAAACACGGGGGTTAGGCCGGGGGTGAATTGGCGGGAGAAGCTTAGGGGGGGTTGGGGGACCAAAAGCACTTCGGGGCCGAAAAGGATTCTGGGGGAGGTGAGACATGGAGAGGGACATTGTAGAAAGTTTGGGTAGTGGGGTCAGGAATCCTTCAAAGGTGTCTGGTCAGGACTGCCCGGGACAGGTAGAAAGAGGCGTTGAGCGGGTTGTCGGAGGGGGGCCCCAGAAACGCAGGGCAATACTTTTTTTTGGGGAACGAAACGGGAGTCCCCGGCAATAAAAGTGGCGCCCGAGGAATCCTGGGGAGATGTGATGCTGTTCGGTTGAGGTTGAAGCAAAAGACTACTGGATCTGCCATGGTATTGAAAGCTTTTACCATGGTAAATTGGGGTGGGTTGGCAGTTCTTGGGGGGAAACACGGCGGCAACGGCAACTGGCTGCGGGGGGCAGCAGCCGGGGGTGAGGAGTGGGCTAAGTAGCGGTGAATGCTGACCTGGGGTTGCGTTGGGGGGACAGAAAGACGTCATGGGCGGACAACTATGGAAGCGAGTCTAGTATGCACGGAAGGGTAAAGCCGAACAGGAGAAAGACGTTGTATTCAGAGGGGACGCGACCACCTGGGTTTCCACCGTAGGGGTAGTTCTAGAAAGGAAGAAGAAAAAGCGGTGGTTCCGTGTAACCGTAATTTACAATGGCAAGGGTCTGGGGGAACAAGGATCCGCCCGTGGAAAAAAAACGGGTTTGGGAAACCTCAATAACAGGGGGAGGGGGGATGAAAGTGGTGGGAGAACGATCAAAGGTCAGTCCGAAAAAGCGGGGAAAAAGGGGAGAAAAATACGCAGTAAAACGAACTCACTTGATGGCGATTACTACAAAATCAGCTTTGGGTGGCGGGGCCGGGGTTTGGGGCAACCATTCGGTGGGGGGGGGGGGGGGAAGAAAAAAAACAAAAAAGCCGACGTTGGGGGTGGGGAGGGCCGACCATGTACCATAAGAAGGGGAAACGGGAGAAGGGAAGACGAACAAAGCGTCTCGAACGCAGTTTGGCGGGGGGACCTCTGGGGGAGTCAAAAGAGGAGGGAAAGGGGGGAGAGAAAGGCCGATGGGACCGGGAAAGCCGACTCCGAAGGGGGATCAAGGAAACGTGGATACGGGGGCCAAAAAAGGCACCTTCGAAAGAATGCTCGTGGAAAAAGCACCACATAAAAAAAAGAAGGGTGGTAGTGGGGGGGGGAGGGTGTTTTACTTGTCTGCAGGGCAACGCGGGAAATACTAAGTGTTGTCAGCGAAGCGGGGTTACATTTCGTCCTGGCACAGGATTGGGACGTGCCTACAGATTGAGCCAGTCAAGGAGAGGGGGAGAAAAAAGGGGGAGAAAAGCGGCGGCGGGGGGGGGGGGGGGGAGGGGGTGGGGGGGTTTCTGTCGGTGGGGGAGGCCTGGGGAAAAAAGGTCTGGTGCACTGGGGGAGGGGGGAGCATGTCTCGGTGCAAATCGGACCCGTGCCCGGAGGGGCGAACAAGTGTCGAAAAAAAAGTTTGGGGGAAAAACTCGCGGGGTCTGAGGGAGAGGGGTCGGCGGGAAAGTTTGTCATTGGATGTGTTAGGGGGGGTGGGTGGAGGGGGGGGGGGTAGGGGGGTGGGGGTAGCCACAGTGTCTTCAGAAAAAAAAACAGTGGGGCTGTGCTGGAAAACCAGCTGCTGTTCCCGAGTTGCGATCGATTGTCACAAAAGAAGCGAGAACGAGGGGGGGCCCTAACATTCGAGAATTGCGCACGAAATTAGCCTACCTGACTTCCCTCGAGAGTGGAAAAAAGATGTGAATCACGTAGTGAATAGACGTTTGTAGAAAGAGACGGGGGGAGTTGGGGGGCCGCAGAGGGTTGTCCCGAAGAACCTGGGGGGGGGCATCCAACCGGCGTCGGTTCCGTGGGACAAAGAAGATTGAGGGAACGAACGGAGAACCCCAAGGGAAGATCCGTTTAGGCCTTGTATAATGCAAGGAAAAGGAAAAAAGAAAAAGGC
>Ga0179591_1311525_pt1 | contig 10671 bp, 12 predicted proteins | sample CZOMad2_1_08_16f_FD_182891 | JGI IMG/M metagenome (GOLD analysis project Ga0179591, IMG submission 182891) | Vadose zone soil fungal communities from Angelo Coast Range Reserve, California, USA - CZOMad2_1_08_16fungal (PacBio error correction) | ecosystem: Environmental > Terrestrial > Soil >...
CAGTGTCCTCAACTGAAGAAAAAAAACAGATAGAACGGACAAGTCGAAACGGTAATCGATGAACCTGGGGAAAAAATTTGGGTGTTCCGCCATGCGCAGGTACGGACCATTCCCTGGTCTGAAAGGGGGGGGTGTTCGGAAAAGAAAAACTGTGGGTGCGCAGAGCGGGACGAAAGGGGGGACCTGAACGGTGACGTTTACGCTGGGATGCCGGAAAAAGAAGTGTAAAAAATCGTAGGGGGAAAGAAATGGCGGAACTCGAAACCGGGGACCCCACGCGCCGGGAGGGGATGGAAAAAGAGTCCGTTGCAAAGAAGGCGACATGGGTGACGGATCGTTTGGATGGGAAGTCTTGGTCAAAGCGGCGTGGCGGCGAAGGCAACACGGGGGGGGAATGACTCAAAAACGTTCATGTGAAAAAAAGGGAAAAAAAAGCTGAAAAGGGGTGCATGAAAGCATAGTAAAACGGTGAGGGAGGACCCGAAAGTTAACGCGGAGATTCAGAACCAGGGCGAGAAGCAGTACCAAAACGAGGGAACGACCTGCATGTGAAAGGCGTTTGGGAGTTTGGAGTGTCAAAAATCACAGGGAAGAATTTCTCGGGAGGACAGGTCTCGAAACGCTGGCCGGAGAATCGAATACCGTTAATGCCCCAAGACGGGTTGCCAGGACGGTAACACACATCCACCCGGAAAAACAAATGGTCTGTGGCTGCCTGGTTCGGGGTGGGTCGATGAAGGCGGGCCCCGCGCTGGGGGAAGTTGTTACGGGGTGCGCACGGTGGGTTCTGCAAATTGTGGCACACCGGGTAAGGGGGCAGGGGCCCAAAAGGCCAGACAATTATAGGGGAAGAGGAGAGGGGACTTCCAAACATGTACGTTCAACAAAGGGAGAGAAAAAACGCAAGTGCGGCCGGGAAAAGGTAACCTCACACAAAACAACTTCTGACGTGAAATCAAAAACATCAAGGGAAGTCCAACGGCAGCAAAAAGGGGGCCTCGAAAAAAAAAAAAAAAGGCCAGTACAGAAATCAGTCCAAGAAGAAACGAACATAAAGACCCGAGAATGAATCAAAGTGCATAAACAACCAAAAGACAAATGGGGACGGCCAAAAAAAAGACAATGGCACCATAAAAAAGCTGTTGCAGTCGTGAGGGACGGTCAAAACCTATCCGGGAGTTTTGGGGGGGGGGGGAAAAAAGGAAGAAAGGAAAAAGAAGCCCAATGGACTACCTCGCGGGCAAAAGAGGGCGGTCTTGCAATTTTCTACTTGAGGGGGGGGAAAAGGCCGCCGCAAGAAAAACCGCAAGCGGGCTGCATGGGGGTCCCTCGGGGTAAGGGGAAAATCGAAAACTGATCTTCCCGCATAGGGAAATGCGTGTGACGACGAAATGGCCCGGAGAGTCGGTTGTTTCTGGATAAAGAATAAAGGACCAAACCAGAATGAGGGGGGGACCGTGAAAAAGAAAGGCTCGGCAAAGGAACGGAGGATTGAAATTCAGCGAAACCAACGGGTAAGAACCTGACTGCGGGGGAGGGTTTCAAAAAGAGGGTGTGGAGAAGAAAAAACAACCCCCCCATGAAGAAAGCGCGAAAAAACAACAGGGGGAGGAAAAGTCGATAAAAGTTGCGGGAGTGAAAAATAACCAAAAAAGACAACCTGCCACAGAAACAGGGGGGAGAAAATGGCGGGGCACTTCCAGGTGGGGGCGACATAAGGAAAGCGATTCAAGAAAAAAAGGGTTTTCCAAGCAGGAGACGAACAACAGCCCCCTCGAGCCACAAAAAAAGCATGGTTGATCAAGTTGGTTGGTGCAACCGGTGGGGAAAAATAGCGAAACCAACCACCCCACGCGGGGAAATCGGCTCCCAAAGCCATCCTATTTAAAATGAAGCCGGTACAGTAGGCACAAAAAAAAAAAAGGAAGTTGAACAGACAAAAACGTGCGGAACAGAGAGAAAAACCACACCTCGGAGGTGGCCCAGGTGTTGGGGATTTGGGGGAACGGAGGGGCCCTCCCCAATTCGCAGAAACCAGAAAAACAACCCCGTTGCAACGCGGGCGCGCGAACTTGGCGTTAAAAGCCTAGAGCGTCGCGGGCACATGGCCCCCCCCCCGCCAAAAACAGACAAAAAAACAACCGACCCCTCCCAAGGCCCCTAGAAAAGTGATGGCCCACTTGCAAAAAAACGCACGAAAAAAAGTTTGGGGAAAAAGGGTGATGGGTCCGGTCGGAAAAACCAAAGGGTGGAGGGGGGGGGTGGGGGGAACCGTTCTTGCACTTTGTGATGTGAATAAGGCGGAGGGGGAAGGGTATTGAACAATGATGGGCCCGGAGAAGAGAGGACAAACATACGGGGGGGAAGGAAAAAAAAGGGGAAGCAAGAAGTTGGCTGACTAATGGGGGTCAATGAATATCTATCGAATCCGTGGGTGTTCTTGTCCACAAACCAACTTTCCCAGCAAGCTGTTAGGAAAACGCTGTCGGGTACCCATAATAAATTGGCCTCTCCCAGAAACTCCGATACCACGAAGCGTCTATAAGTAATCCTATAATTGGTCAGCGTGTGCGGTCCTGGGTCAAAGGAACCACGGTGTACTGCCACCACCGATTGGAGGCCAAGACAGGGAGTAAGAAAAGGGGAGAGGGACAACAGAGAAATGGGTTAAAACTGTGCAAAGGAGGTTGGACTCTCCACAAACTCGATGCGAGTGAGGACAAAAGGGGGACGGCCATGAAAAACCCCAACACCCATAAAAACCGTAAAAAAGTTGGGGTGTTTTTGGCAGGTGCCACTGTTACCGAGGGGGATATGAAGGGTGAGAGAAGAATCAAACTCAAAGGGAGGCCTTCAAAATAAAACACCCCAAGACATTTTCAACGAAAATCGGAACGTAAAATTTAAAAAGAAAGGGGCCTCAAGGGGCCCAATGAATCACAGAAAAACAAATCCGGTCTGGAAAAAGAATCAAAAGAAAGCATGACGTCTAGAACATAAAGACAAAACGCAACCTACTGCATATACTGACAGTGGAGAACGGATGGAGCCCTGGGCGGAAAACAGCACACCAGGTTGACAGTCAATGGCATTGGGAAAGCAAAGGGGGGGGGACCAGTTAGAGAAAAGTAAAGGAGGGGAAAAAAGGTTGCAAGTGGGGCCAAAAAGCAGGGGGGTGAAGAGAAACAACGGCAAATCATAAAAACAAATAGCTACGGGGGACAGAAAAAACTAACCGAATCAAACTGAAAAATGTCGACAGTGAACGACCTAAAGGGAAAGACTAAAAGGGAAATCAGTGAGCTCCCGGATCGGGACAAAGGGGGTTCCAGACAAACAGGGGTAATTCCGAACGCTGCAAGAAAACGAGGGAAACGCAAAAAATACGCAAAAAAGAACCAAAACAAATCATTGGGACCCCCAAATCGGGATGGGAAAAAGGCAGGGAACAAGATGGTCGCACCAAACACGAAGTAAACCCCAAGGACACTCCCTCAAAAAAGAAGGGGGGGTCAGGAATAAGGGCCGAAAACAATGGCCATGGGGCAGGGACAACATCGAAAAAAGGGTCCTGGCAAAAAATGTTTGCAATGCCGGGGAAGAGGTCGGGACAGAAGGAACGTGCGGGGTTAACAAGAGCCATGCCGAGAAAACCCCGCAATTACATTCCGAGTGAACGTGCCCAGATAAATACACTACCCTGCGCCCCTGGTCAAAAACAAGGAGGGCCAAAAAAAACCAAGGTTCACAAAAAACAGGTGAACAGAAAAAGAACACGAAGAAACTTTGGTGGAAAAGGATCACCAAGGAAAGTGACAAACGTGTCAAAGTGGGGCGAGGATCCAAGAGACGAGAGTCTCACTATTAGGGCAAACGTCGGGGAAACCCCGTCGATAAAAAAAACCCCCACTGTGTAAAAAAAAAACCTGCTTTTTTGGTGACTTGAAGGACCCGGGAAAAAAAACGCTCAAAGCGATAAAGGGGAAATTAGAACCCAGAAAACAAATGTGGGACCAAGGTCATATCCAGCCACAGGCCAAAAACACTTGATAGGGGATAAAAAACAAGGTAAAAAACATGGGAAGACAACGTGGCTAAAAAATGAGGACGGACAGGTCTACCCCGGCCAACCAATCCGAAAGTTCGACCAATAAACCGCTGAATATTCAACCGAAAAATAGCCGTCGATCCAGGGGCTACATGACAGAAACGGTAAATATTAGGTTTGCCCGGCAGGAAAAAGGCAACTACAGAGAGAGCGGTAAAAGAATCAAATGAATTAGATGAGGGTCAAAGAAATATCACTTCAGATGATGGTCTGGTTACAAAAAATGAAAAAAAAAAAAACCCCTGAACTCCCCTCTACAACGGGAGGTTACGGGGGTTCAGGGCGAGAAGAAGCGTCTCAAAGTGGGCAAAGCCGCGGAGGGAAGGCTTGGCAAGAGATCGTGATTCCGTCGAAAAGATCGCAACCACCAGGCCCTGTTTACAAGTTCGAGTCTGAGTAAAAAAGAATGCCAACACAAGTCGAGCACTACTACAAAGAGACGGAGGGGGGGACGAAAAGGAGAGTGCGATTTACGCCAAAAGTGGAATGAACTACAGGTGAACCGCACGTTGAAATAAGCCCGTTGGCATGGGAGGGGGTGGAAGGCTAGTTGGGAAAGAAAATGAGCTGGAGAAGGTCAAGCATAGGACTTCACAGACACTGAAAAAACAACGAGGGAACGAGAGTATATAGGAATGGCCACCGTAAGAAAAAAAGCGGGGAGGGGAACGGGACCGAAGGGCGGGGCGAGTAAGTTAAAAAAAAAAAAAACCGCAGACTGGGTGTGTAGTTAACAAAAAATCGGAAAGGGGGGACACCATATTCTGTTGGGGAAAAGCAAGGGCACGGTTCACGTCCGACAGGGGCAACAAGTGAAAGGGATACCACAATGGGGCGCCCAGCAGGAATGACGTTGGGGGTCCAAAACGGACCAATCGAGGATGCGGTAGGGAGGCAAAGACGAAATCGGCGGTTCGTGGGAAAACACCTAAAAGACCATAAACCCGGGGGTATCGTGCGAAAGCGACCAGGTTAAAAAAAAAAAAAAGAAAAGATGGGGGGGCCAAAATAAAGGCCGGTGCTGTAGATCGCGCCGTACGCAAGGGGGGGGCCGTTGGGGAAGAAGTAAATACACCTCTTTTTGGTTGAAGCTCAAGGAACGAGATTAAACCTTAAGGTACACGGAAAAAAAACGGACAAACAGGGTTGGGAAAACCTGAAAACGTCGTGAAAAAACAAACAAAAAAAAGGGCGTTAACAAACGGGGATTTGAGCGGGAGAGGGGGGTAGGGGGGTTAATCGTAACGTGGCCAAAATGTGTCAAAAAGAGGCTACAAACACACTCGCCTTGTGTGGGGGGCGGGACAAGGGTGGGAGGGGGTTGTGAAAGGAAAGCCCAAATGCCTAAAAAGAATACGCGCCCAGCCTCAAGACGGACGTCACCCTCCAACCTGGGACGGCAAAAATGGTCACAAGCTAAATGCAAAACGTGGAAGGAGGTTCTGCTGAGCCAGGGATTCCTATCGCGGCGTGGGAAGACTCGGTCGTGCAACAAGGAATGCCGGCCGCGGGCAATAGAATAAAAAGACTAAAAGGGGGGGGCCGCTCGGCAAAAAAACATGTGTGGTGCGGAAAAATGGATGCACGGTATTAACGGAAAAAAAACTCCCGTTGAACGGGGGGAGCAATGGGACGAGACACTCGGGAGGGGAAAAATAGCGGGAAAATGGGGGCAAAAAGGAGTGGCTTGGGCAGCCAACCTAGGGGGGAAAAGGTCAGAACGGCCCTTTGGAAAAAACACGAGCCCCCCGTCTTGGCAAAACCCTGTGGCGGGGGGGGTGTGGTCAAGGGAACAAATCTGTGGGGAAAAACAAAAAGCAACAAACACAAAACAAAGAAAAAAACCACAAGGGCCAACAAAAAAGAACAACAATCGCAACCCCATCCCAAACCGCAAGACCTGGCACGACCATTTCTTCATGCTTTTCGATCCTTGTGGGCGTCTTTCTCGGGTGCGCTTGGTTCACCTCTCGATCTGGGAATACCCAAACGTAACTGGGGGACCAACAGTAAAAGCTGGAAAAAAGGGGGGCCAGGGCCCAGTAGCTCAAGAAAATGCACGTGTTCGTCAAAGGCAAAAATACGGACCGACTAAAATCTTGGGTCAAATGGCGTGGTGGGGTAAACCATCACAGATGGAGGGAAAACTAACGGATCGGGAATAACGTCCATTTGGGACGGGACGGGGGACGTTGGGTCTCCGGAACATTGGAGAAAAAAGGCACTTTCGATTGGGGGTTGCTCACTGAGGGGGGTCTCGTCACCGGGGGCCCCCAGTGAAAAACCGGGGTTCAATATAAAGGATGTATAAACGGTGGTAAGAAATCGTAAAAGCAAACGGGCCTTGAAAAACGATACCAAAATAACAGATGGAGTGAAACAGTCAGGATACAAAAATGACCGCATCCGAAGCCTCCAGGAAGCATAGAGGTGCTTTCCAACAAAGGGAAGAGTACTAAGGAAGGTGGGATCATTGTAAACTCGAAAATCGGAAGAGAAAAGAGATGGGGACATTGCAGGACATCCTAGGATGATGCGGATCGAGCGTCAAGTAATAAGTGTCTCAAATTAATGAAGAATGAGGATGGGGGGGGTGACGCCGCAAAAATCAGGGGAAATTCAAACCAGACACCGAAAAGGAAAGTTTGACCTGTACAAATTAAAACCGGGTCAGACAAGAGCATGGGAAAACGAAGGGCTCTAATCAAATGGGGCGGAGAATAAAAAACCACGAAAGGCAGGGGGGAAAAGAAAAAAAAAACGAAGGGGGCGACAATCCTTGTGGGTACCGACATCTCCGGTGGGGGGACCTTTTGTCGAGACCCAGACATCAAAAGCACAGGGGAACCAACGCCAAAGTCGGAAAAGGTGGTAAAGGTTGGGGGGAATGCGATACACAAAACGACACAAAGCCGAAACGCCGGGGAAAAGGGGATAAAGGCGGGTGCCACTTGGTAAGGTGGGGAAACGAAACAGAAAAGGAAGAGGGCGCCCGGGGGGAAAAAAAACGGGAGGCGCGGATGGTGCGCACAAAAGAAATGTAAAACATCCCCAGGAATTTGGTGCAATCACCTGGAATCACGGAAAATCGGTGGGTCTCACAAGGGCCGGGTCCAGGTTGTAGGGTGCCCAACTGAAAAGCATCACAAACGCGGGATGCCTTGATAAGAAAAAAAATACCAGAAGAAAACAACCGAACGAGCAAACAAACCCAATCGGGAGCAAAAGCGCACGGGGGGGTGGTAATGCGCAAAGAGGTCCAACGCCAAGGGCCGCCCAAAAAAAAAAAAGCCCGGAGGAATCGAAGGAGAAAGGAGATGAAAGACGACACGAGCCAGGAACGGGGAATCTCAAAAGGGGGTAAGGAAGCCCACGATGGAAAATTGACACACGTTGTATGATCGTGAAAAGGGGCACAGCCAAAAAAATTGAAAACATAAACACGAAAAAGAGCGTCAGATTTGGGAACGGGAGCGAGTTGGGGGGGTAAGAGTCATCATCAAAGAGAAAATCCAGCGAGAACACCCCCCGGTCCACCGAAACAGCAGAAGAATGATGGGTCAGGCCGAGAAAAGACACGAAAGCCAGCGTAGAAAGAGCCATGTTCCTTGGAACACGCCTCAACGGCTATAAAGGAAAAGGACTAACAAAAAATTGCTGTTCGACAAGATCAGGAAACCGAAACATGGTGAAAGGGGCAGGCCAAAAAAGAACCGGAAGCGTCAGAAACATAAGACCCGGATAGGTTCGTTAAAGGGCAAGGACTGGTGCCTTAATCAATCGATGAGAACGGACGAACGTCAGAATACGTAACAGTTGGGATTGAAAACGGGGTGACATGAAGAACCTCCGCCCCGCGGCGTCTAAGGGGTTTCAACCCAGCAGTCGAAGAAAAAACGTTCGAAGGGGGGGGTTGGGTTGGAGACCTCAACCCCAAGAGCGAAACCCAAAAATGGAAAACGGTACCACCATGGCTCGCAGAGATCATAAAAGGAGTTAGAATAAACGGTTCCAAATCCAAATCGTTCCAGTACTTCCGAAGAAAAAGCGCAAACGCCAGAAAAAAAAAGCAGGGAACTACAGCTTGAACCTGAGAAAAACAGCGACTGTGATAAAAACCAACGTCCAACGTTCACGAGAACATCGGGTCAAAAACAAGGAAGGATATTGATCTCTGAGGTTGTCTGAAACGGTTGAACGGAGAAAATCAGGAAATAAATTCCAATGACGTAAAGACAGGAAGGGCAAAAGCAGACCAACACGGAACACCAGCCGGGAAAGGTCGGGTGGGGGGGGCGATCGTACCCGGGATCCGAGAAGCAACGGGAGCAGGTGGGAGGTACAAAGCCAAACGACGAAGAAAAGAGGTTCCATAGGCTGAATTCAGGGGGAACGTCCCGAACCAAAAGCGACGGTAAACCCCCCCCCGGAGGCCGTCGGTGTTGGGAGAGAAGGAAAAGGGGAAGGAACACTTTGTTGGGGGAGAAAACCGTGGGCCAAGGATTGGAAGCAAACCGGCCAGAACAAAAAAAAAAAGACCACCGCCAGTGAAAAGATTTCAAGCACCAAACATGACGGAAAAATGCAGAAACATCGAAAGCTTCGGGGGTCGGGTGGAGAGTTCCGGGGAAAGAAATCGAGGAAATAACACTTGTGGGTCTACAAATAAAAGAAAAGTGACTCGGAAACCGTTCCTTCGGGAAACATGTGACCATAAAAAAAATTAAGATCGTTAGACCACCTATCTTGTGGTAAAGGAAACCCACGTGTTCTTAGGTGGACTTGGCGGGTCACCAAGGAGGGGAAAGGGGGTGAGTCAAAACTTGTACCTGTTAACTTTTTGAAGCAGTAAAACTAAAAAGGTACGGAAAAGGTGCGATTAGAAAAGTCCACAGCTTGTCGGGGGGCTGATCCGTGGCTGACAAGTGTGAAGGGGGTTAAAAACCGGGAAGTGACCGCCCCCAATCGAAAGACACAGAGGCTCACAAAGCAGGGGGGTATCTGGGGGGTTTTTCCGCCAAGAAAAAACAGGCAGGACAAAGGCAAACATGTGCCAAGCAGTGATATGGGGGGAAAGTCCCGGGGGGGGTTTCGTCGAAAAAAAGTAGAGGAAGAAGTTGTAAAGGGTTGGTGGTACAAAAGTCTGGCATTGGACGGTCATTAAAAATTGCCCGGCTAAACGGGGGAAGAAGAAGCAGAATAACGCCCAACGGGGGAAACAGTAAAGCGAGTGTAAAAGAACGAAGGAGAAAAAAAAATTCACTTCAAAAACTAAATGCGAATGGTGGGACGGGATTGGGTTGGAAAAACAGGTAAACGGTGGCACTGACGGCCGTGCTGTCAGGAAGCGGGGCACAGGGGGGTAAAAGAAAAATGAACTAAAGTAACGTTCAGGTTGGGACAAAGTTTGACACGAGGGGTGACATCCCTCAAAAAAGTCCATAGTGGAAAAAGGTGTCGTTGAGATGAACCAACGGCCGGACATCGCATCCAAACTACATAATCTGTAAAATAATGTGAGAAAAAGAAAAAACATCGATCAAAACAGAAGCGGGAAAAAAGTGGCGGTGCCTACATTGTTGTGTTGTGAGGGGGGGAAAAAGCCCATGGACCGAAATCCAGGGCGAAAAGGGCAAAAAGACTGAAGAGGGCATGAATGAGAAGGGCCGAACGGGGGAGTCCTGAAGACAAACAAAAGAAGAAGGGGTGAACTTGACGGTACAGAAAGAACGAAACAGGGTCTTTGTTAAAAAGTAGGGGTTGTTGCGTGCACGGCGTGGTTGCTGACGGTATGTGTGGCAGGCAGGCGAACACACCGAATACTCCGCACAGGGTATGGGCGTCACAAGGGACCGAGTGCTTCCAACAATGCCATAGGAGAGCTACGTAGAGGGAAAGGTAATCTAACAGCGACGTGGTAACCGTCAGCGGTAAAACCAAACCCCCAAGAAAAGTCGTACAAATGGCCGGGAGTTGAATTCCCGACACAGCCCGCAGGGGACGTGATGGAACAAAAGTTAAGAATGGACCAACGGACTGCTGAGAAAAAAGGGGCCTCGGAATGCTTCATTAGCAAAATGACAAAGAGCAATAATAAAACTATAAAAGTCGGACAGAGAACGTGCAGGAATGCCAACACTAGACAAAGGGACCAAAACAAAAAAAAAAACAAAAAGTGCTACAGGGGGATACATTTCCAAACAAAAGAGACCAGTGGCACCTTGGGTGAGTGACGGGAAGTTGCTTCTGGGTTGGGAAAAAAAGGACGGGTCCCGGTGTTTGGCACAGACAGTGAGCTAAGCAAAAAACAGCCTTCGGGGGCACCGAGGAAGTGGGGTCCTAAAACTGGGTCTTGTTATAGGAAGGGTCTACGGCAAGGTCCGACGGGAACGAATAAAATCAAAAAAATTACATCACTTTGGAGTGTCCACTTACAAAAAAAAAAAGTCTGTGTAAATCAACATGGTACTGACGATTAGGAAAAAAATCATGTAATGTTTGTGGCGACACCCAAAGGGTCAAGGCCCAGGTGGTTGTTGGGAGGTACTCGAGCCAGGAAGAAA
>Ga0179591_1368737_pt1 | contig 10671 bp, 7 predicted proteins | sample CZOMad2_1_08_16f_FD_182891 | JGI IMG/M metagenome (GOLD analysis project Ga0179591, IMG submission 182891) | Vadose zone soil fungal communities from Angelo Coast Range Reserve, California, USA - CZOMad2_1_08_16fungal (PacBio error correction) | ecosystem: Environmental > Terrestrial > Soil >...
AGGAACAACACTCAAGGATGTTTCTTGTTGGGGAAAAAGGAAAGGGGAAAAGGAGGCCGTCCAAAATGACCCATTTTCCGGCGTAGACGGTTTTATCGTCCATTCCTACCGCCGGCGAGGAAAGAGGGAAGGGGACCGCACCTGTGTTAGCACAGGCCGCTGAAAGAAAGAAAAAAAAGGAACACCCCCAACTTGTGCTAACACCGTACGCGGGAGGACACAAAAAAAGGGGCACGAAGGCCCGCATTTCTTCACTCGATTGTATAGAGAAAAGGGGAAAAAGGGGGAAAATGCCGGATACTTTTTTTCCCCGAGTAGAGAGCGGGAGGAGGAAGGCGCGCTGCCAGCCACCGTTTTACATATGCTGCGATCGGGAAAAGGGAAAAAGGGCTGGGAAAAAGTTTTCTCCCCACAAATTGCCCACTAGAACATCTCGAGATCATAGTACGCAGAAAGGGAAAGGTTTGTAGCGTGGGCTTGATCTCAGCCCAGTGTGGAGGAAGCCGGTTCACTTCTTTAGTCCGGCGAAAGGGAAAAAGAAAGGGGCAAGCCCTTCGTGTTAGCACTATCTTTACCGCTCAGGGAGAAGAAGGGGGAACGCAAAAAAGCTCTGGGGTGCTTCTCATCGAACGGAAGAGGAGAAAGAAAAAATCATTTTCGAGTAACTTCCTTCCGGCGGATAGGGAAGGGACCCCCAATTCGTGCGATAGGGGGGGGAAAAAAAAAATCCAATGTCCTTACGTAACTTTCATTTATGGTAAAAAAGGGGCGGAAACTTAGTCCACGGAGCATTGATAGTGGAAGGGAAAGGGTATTGGTGTCTCCAGCTCCGGAGGCTCGCTTTAAAACCAAATTTATTCAACTGAAAAGTGGGGAGGGAAGTGGGACCAGCCGGCAATGTTTCGTAAATCTCGAACGAAAAAGGGAAAAAGAAGTATTGAGTCCCTGTTGTTCTCATCGCCTTACGGCCAAGGAGGAAAAAAAAGCAACCAGACAAGTTTCAGACCATCGACGACGTGCGAGGAGGGGGGAGAAGAGTATCTCTTGGGTTTCCACTTCATATCCTTTGCTTTAAGTTAGTTTAAAGGAAGGAAGGGAGAAAAAAAGGGTGATCTTTACTCTTTTCAATGATAATGAGAAAGAAAAAAACGCTTGTCGCCACTGAAATAAACAGTATTGCACAAGGAGTAAAAGGAAAAAGGGTCGTAACTTGTTTTAAAGTTATATAAGGAAAGGGGGAGTAGGGATCCATATTACGTTCTAAGTCTTATATTTAACATGGTATGGGGGTGGTTGAAAAAAAGTCCTTTTGGTTGAGGAAGGGGGGGCGATCCTTAAAAGTACTTTTTCCTGCCTTTCCCGCATAAGCAAGAGAAGAGGAGGACAGAAAAGTTTATCCTTACCAAGACGCGAAGCCAAAGAGGAGAAAAAATAACCCCACCTCACATTACTCCCTTTAGTAAAAAGTGTGAAAAGGAACAAAGAAAGGAGAGACGGGGTCGCGAGGGGAAAAAAAGGATTAATTTAAGATCCTTTATCTTCCCCGCTACGTGGGGAGGGAGCGCAACACCCACAACGTGGGAACGAGGAAGGGGAGCAACGTAGGCGGTGACAGCTAACTATCTAAAGTAAGGACAGGAAGGCTTGCTATACACGCGGAAAAAAAGGAGGGGGTTGAAATCCATTAATTGGTCAAGATTTTACTCACGGTATTTATTGGATGGAGGGAAAAAAGGATAGGATGTTAGACGTTGCATTATAAAGTTGAGGGAGAAAGTTAAGATTACATTATGAAACTTAATTACTTAATCTCACACAATCCATTCAAGAAAAGGGAGAAAAAGGAGAGAACAAAATAATCCTTCAAATATAAAAGGAAAGAGGGGGGAGGTATGAAATCACTAAGTTCAGAAATTATCTCCCTTTAAAACAAAGTGGGAGAATGTGGGGGGAGGAAAGGGGAATAATAATGAACTAACTGTTTTTATTGAAGGGGGAGGGGAGAGGATAAATCTCCCTGAATATGAAAGTAACATGGAGGATGACTGAAAGAAACGGAGACGCCCCTTCATTCCTTTGAAACCCAGAGTAATCGTAAAAAGAAGAGGAGGAGGGTAGAAAACTTGTCTTGGCTGTGTGTGGACGGATGGCGACTTCACTACTTGGGCGTCAGGCGATGCGAGACAGGACCTAAGAACTACCAGGTTCTTTTTCGTCTAAACTCGGGGGAAGGAAGAAGTTGGGACCAGGACGGTATCTACAGATGTATACGGGGGTCACAAAGGAGGGAAGACCGGCGGCGGCTGTCGAACCATACTTACCGAAGAGGGACATCATGCCTCCATGACTCAGTTTCCGCCCATGGATGTCGCAAAAAAAAAAGGAAGGGGAAGGACCTTGTTCTTATGCCGCCTCGTAGGGAGAAAAAAGGGAAAAAAGCAAGTTGGGGGTGTCTTTTAGCCGACTCCGGCCATAAGAGAAGAGACAAGTGGCGGGACTCCCTAGTATGGGAGGGAGGAAAAGAGTGCACCCCAGAATTTTTGGGGACGTTGCGGGGAAGCAGAGAAAAGAGGGGATAACACTCCCTTTGACTATCAGGGAAGGAAGAGGCCGGGTTCGCCGGACTACCTTTCCCCTTCGGCCGCAAATGGGATGGGACCGACATTGCTCCTCGCTTATAGGAGAGAAGGGGGGATGAAGGGGCAAGGGGTTTAACCCTGGACCCCGGGCCGAGCCGACGTGTGCCCCGACCAAGGACGGTAGGGGTGAGGGACAGGCTACTGCGCTCATTAGAGGGGGAAAAGAAGGGGAAAGGCCTTCCAAATAAGTGAGATACTACCTCTCTTGACTCCCTTCTTGCCTGAAGGAAAAAGGGGGGGGGGAGGGGGTTGACTCCGCGACTTTCCTCCAACTTTGTGTGTTCTTTTCTGGGGAGGGAAAAGCTGTTTTCCGGAGAGTCGTCCTTTGTCTCAAAAGGGGGGAAAAGAGGAAAGGGAGAGGAGCCTGCGTTAGCATGGACCCTAAATAAGGTAAAAAAATCGAGGGTACCGTGGGTGGGGGGAGAGACCCGCACCAGCCTTGATTGTTTGGCGAGCGCGGATAGCGAGAAAAGAAAAGAGGGAGGAAAGGCGTCGCACACAACACAGGAAGGGGGAGATCCCCCACCTTCCCCAAAACCTCTAAAGGGAAAAGAGAAGAGAAAAGGTGCGGCGTATACTTATTTATCGGTACCAAGAAAAAAACAGGGGGAGAAACCTTATCCACAGGAAAAAGGGGAAGAGAACGTCCCGATCTCCGTAACCCCCAACAGCGGTACAGAGGAGAATGAAGGCACCTACCCCCAACGTTGTCGAGGGGAACAAACTAACGGGGGGTCCTCTTTCACTTTTCGCAGGCACGCAGGGGGAGAATATTTGAATCCTTCATCCGACGCCGTTAGAAGAAGGGGGGGGGTGACGCTAATAATAAGGGGGCCTTCTCAGTAGCCGCTGGCCAGAAAAAGGGACATAGGGCTTTGAGCCGTGAGTCAGTTCTGGGGGGGGCCACGTCGGTCCGGCCAGGGCGGAAGGGCAAAAAGAAAGGGACCCACTTGAGACATCTTAGAGAAAAAGAGGGGGAATAATCAGGTTGAGCTTGTGGCTTGATCGTCAAAGCCCAGGGGGGGAAGGAGGTAGTTCCTTCTAACTGTACCACAGGAGAGGAAAAATCGCCCTTCGTGTTCTCAATAATCTTTACTTAACCTCTCCGGGCTCTACATAGGGGAAAGGGAGAAGACAAAAAAGAGAGGTGGGGTTCTTACTCCTCTAAACGGAGAAAAAATAGGTTTTTTCCCGGAGGAAATACTTTCCCTTCGGGAGGGGAAGGGGCAAAATTCGTTGGCGATAAGGTGTCTATACTATCTCTCATCTTCACATACGAGGGACGAAGAACAAAGGACCTTACTTTTACTAAGATGGAGAAAAGGTATGGTAGAACTCCATTGCGTTAAACTGAGTCAACGAGGCAAAGAGGTGCGTATGGGTCACTAGAGAAAAAAGAAACGTCGGGGGGGGAGGTCACACTTACTATTGTTTAGGGGAAGGAGAAAAGGAATTGTAGATTAAGAAGTCCCATCCGTCAATGGGGGACTCACGCAAGAATTTTCTAACTAACCCCTAACAGGAAAGTCCGTCCTTCTTTCTTCCCGTGGGGAGAAGCGGGAAAACTGAAGGGAAGTCTTCCATCCGTCACAAAAACAGCCAAGGAAAAAGAAGAGACAGTTCATAATCTAGACCAGAACAGGGAAAGTGTAGTTCGAACAACCCGGAGATTACAGGAGGGGGGGGGCCACTTCAAGGGGGTCCGATCACTTGGCGATCAGTTCTTTTTCCGAGAAGGAGGGGAGAGGGTACAGCCGAAAAGCCCGCTCCCTTTTCTCCTGTTTCATCTGGGGAAGAGGGGGGGAAAGAAGAATCAAATCGTATTATTAAGCCATCGCTTTTCCGCCACTGACATAAACAGGAGGGAAATTGAGTACAGAGGAGAGTAAAATTATTTTCCACTTTCGTAACCTGGGGGGGAAGAGGGGCCTATAGGTAACCTATTGTATCCTATCCTGGAGAAATATGTGGTGTGCCGCATTCCTTGGGGGGAGGGAGAAGGATGGTTGAGATTTTACTTTAAGTAAGGGGAGGGGCAGTCCTTGTAAAGACTGAGTACATAAACTTTTATAATGCACGGTCGAGCCCAGCCGGAAAAAAGGGGACACACATCAATTAACTACCGTGAGTACAATTATTGACAAGAGGGAAAGGGGAAAAAAGAACGGGTATAGAGCAAGCATAATGCCTACAGGTGTGCATGTCTTACGGGAGGAAAGAAGGGAGAAACGTTGAGCTACCTAGAACCACGGGGGGGGGGAAACAACGTCGGAGGAGGAAGAGAGAAGAACCCGTGTCTAGGTCATCTAAAGTGCGGAAAAGGAAATCCTTCCCCCCTGTCTGCATTATACAGGGGAAGAAATCAATGGATTTTTTGCCATGTCCATTAAATTGTTCAATCATTTGTACTCCAAGGGGGGGGGGGGTGATAGAATTGGAATTCCCCTTTCTACTGATGCGGGGAAAAGGAAAGTTTATGTCCTCCGTTTTTTAGACAGGGGCAGAGGAAAAGGAATGAATTGAAATCTCCCAATACTTATTCAAGACAGGGGGAGAAAATAAGCGGAAAATATAAGACTTCAAGTCCTATGATCCAAGAGGGTGGACAGAGAAAAGGGAAAACAAGGGACGCAATTTGGCCCTCCTTTTGTAATGGGGAAAAAAGGGGGAAGAGGATGGTCTTTGCCAAAAGAGATAATACGATGTTCTCCGTGATCGCCTCCCTTGAACTAGCGAAGAGAAAATGGAAAACGAGAGACGAAAAAGAAAGGAGAAAGGACCTGTCTCTTGCCTGGAAACAAGAGAGAAGGGAAAGAAAAACGCAGCAACGGGGACAGATGGTCTTAAACTTGTCTGGGTCTGTTTTTGACGGATGGAACTGAAAAAAAAAAGGACGCAAAACACTTTACTCACTCCTTAGCAGGGGAGGGAAAGTCGATATTTACGGCACCTTTCCTGCTGGTCAAGGACGGGGATACGGGCAATTCTTAAGTTTGACTACAGAGAAAAAACCGTGATTAGGTGACAGAGAACTATCATGCTCCGTGACTCAGTTTCCGCATGAAGTTCTCACAAAACGGGGGGGGGGGGGGGGGGGAGGAGGGAACTCGTATTTCTCTGATAGGAGGGAAAAAGAAAAAAAGTCTTTTAGGCAGGACTCCGGCACGATCCGCCGGGAGGGGAAAAAGAGTATGTTCTTATTACTTTGATGGAGGGCAGTTTTCGGGGGGGGTAATCATATTAGAACCTGATCTGTAACTATTGAGAAAAAAGAAGAGGAGAGCGCCGCAGTTTACCTTTCTCCTGACTACAGGAAGGAAAATCGCACGCAACTGTGGCTGCGATCCGCAAAGGATTAAAAGGGAACGAGCGGTATCTTCTCTCTATCTTTCTCCGGGGGGAAGGGGAGGGGGGAAATTACGCCCGGGCCGATCCTACGTTTCCCCTCCCATTCCGTTAGGAGAGAGGAGGGAAAGAGATAAGAGCCGTCCATTAGCGGTTCGACTCAGAAGAAAAAAAAGAGGTTCAAGAAGTGAGCATACTCCATCTCGTGACGCCCGGGAGGGGGGAAAAAACCGTTCGTGGCGTTTTTTTTCCCTCAAAAAGAAAAAAAAAAAAAAAACAGGGCTACGAGGGCCGCTGTTTTCCGGAGAGCGGCCTGTAGAAAGGAAGAAGGGTCTCCACGCTTATCTCCTGCTTTTAGCATTGACTCTAAATCAGGAAGAGAAGAAGGGGGGGGGGGGGGTGGGGTATCTCCCAGCAAAAGCAGGGGATGTGGTGTGCGAGCGCTTTCTCTCTCGAAAGAAAAAAAAGAAAAAGGGGGAAGAAAGAGAGCCACACCACATCAAGGCTGGTGCTTGGAGCTCAAACAAAAAGGGAAAGAGAAGGAAAAGAACCAGGCCTGCGTACGGAAAGGGAACGTCCATGCTAACAGGGGGGAAGAAAAGGATTCCACATGCCCCATTACCTCACCTGTGGGAGAAAAAAGGAAAGAAAAAAGAAATCAGACTTAATGCAACAGACCCCCAACGTTTTCTACCGTCTCGGAGGAAAAAAGGAAAGGAAAAGGGGGTACTCATGCCCTCATTGCTTCACGCATGGGAAAGGAGAAAGGAAGGCTTTTGGGTCCGAGGAGAGGCGTCACCGCTAATGTCCGCGTCGTAGCACGCTGGCAGAAAGAAGGGGCGGGGAAAAGTCGGCTCTCCTCTTTCTTCCAATTTTCAAAAAGAGGGGGGGGGGGAGAACTAAAGATTACGAGAGGCGAAAGGTCGAGTCAATCCTTTTGGAGCGGGGGCTGGGAGAAGCAGTTGACATTCTTTAGTCTGAAAAGGACCTTATGAGCTATCCGACTGGCTCGTCCCGAAGGGTAACAGAGAAGGGAAGAAAGAAAGGGAACTCGGGTTGCTTTACCAATACGAACGTAATCTAACATAACTATTGGCGGGAGAGGAAGGAACGGCGTATCGTGTCCTGATGCGTAAAAAAAAAAAGGCGAGACGAAGATCATTATGACATACGATTCGGAGTCGGAAGAAAAGGGGGGTAACACACGGTCTTTTATCACCCCATGCGGAGAAGGGGAAGGGGTAACTAATCATCGGTAATTATTTGTTCTCCCGCGCCGCCGGTGCGGAGGGGGGGGGAACCGGATAAAGACTGGTATATACTCCTTGGACAATCCGGAAGTGGGAAGACGCAAGACCCATAACATGCGAACGGGATTGATTCCCGTGTGTTCGCATAGCAGGAAGAAAAAAGAAGTAAAAAAAAGCCCCATACAAGTTTCCAGACCATCTGACTACGTGAAGGAAGGAACGAGACTATCCTCAGGGTTTCCATCCACTTCAATAACTTGGGCCGGAGAAGGAAAGGGAAAGGCGAAAAGAGAAGGGATAATTTTCTCTTTAGAATCTTTCAAGGAGATGCAAAACTTCTTTCGCACCCTGAAATAAAAGTATTCAGGAGTATGAAGGGGAAAAAAATGGCGGACGTTGTTTTTACAGTCCTATCCGGGAGGAAAAGGGGAGAAGACTGATAAGTCTTTCTCTTTTCCGTCTCTTTGGGGGGGGAAGAAGCCAGGAGTACCATGTCTTGCCTCCGTCTTGTGTGAGAAAAGGGGGAGGGGGGTCAAGCGAGAAATCATATGCCAATTGGGGAGAAAGGACATAAACGTTTACTACTTAAAAGAGAAAAGTTCCCATTCTAAGATTACCCACACCAACAACAAAAAAAAGAAAGGAAAGGAGGGAACAATTCCTGTCCCCTGGCAAAATAAATGATAGGAGGGGCAGCTGCAGACAGGTGTGCATTGATTCTTTAAGATAAGGGAGCGGGGAAGGACCTAGAAAAACAACGGGGGTGGTTGTGTTCTCCTCGGGGGGGAAGCAAAAGGGGGAGAGAAACGCTTTCTATGTCATCTCAACGGTAGAAAGGGGGGGAGATCAAGAAAAACCTGTAATGCCTTATGCTTGCTAGAAAGAGCATTTATTTTTTGCCATGTCCATTAATGGGAAAGAAGGGGAGAAAAGGGAAGGGGGGGGGGGGAAGGAAACTTATCCGTATTCTTAGACGGAAGGGGAATATGTAAGAAGTGGCATATGATTATAGCTTGAAGGGGGCGAAAAAAAGAGGATTCAATACATTTTTACTAAGAGAAACAAAATCAGACTGAAAATAAAGACTTAGAAGTCATATATTCCAGAAAAACGAATTGCCGAATTCTCTCCCTTTACCAACCAAGTTACGAAAAAAGGGGGGGGGTGTTTCATCATAGTGGCAAGAATAATGACATACTGTTATTTCAGGGGAAGGGGGGGAAGAAATAGCCTTGAAATACTAAAGATAAAAAAGGGAAAAGAAAGTGTAAAAATAACGGAGACGCAAAGTATATTGCCGTGGAACCCAGAAGAAGGGAAGCTCGGTTCTAAACTAAAAAAAGAGAAAGGAATTGCTTGGGCTGTGGGTTTACTTGGCGACTTCACTAAGGGGCGGAAAAAAACACACCCTGGACTCAATCCCGTGAAGGGGGGGGGGGGAGATTTCACGGCCACATTGCCGGCCTTTTCCCAATGACGTGATATAAGAAGGGAAGAAAAGAGTCGCGAAAACGCGGATTCTGGAGAACAATAGGTAAAAATGTGACCTACGACCTATCATGCGAGAAGAAAGGAGTTCTCACATCCCCGTGTGTACCATAAAAGTGGGGGAGGCCGACGCGGAAGTTCATATGATCTTAGTCTCGCCACCTGAAGAGAAGAAAAGAAGAAGGAAAGATCCGCCTGGAAGTGTACTCGAGGGGGATTAAGTTCGATGCGGTAAGCACCCCGAGAGTTGAGGGGAAAGAATAGTATGAACCTGATCGGTAAACTTTGGGGAAAAAAGTCAAAGCTCCCAGGGGGGGTAACCGTTCGCCGGACGCCGACGAAAAAAACGGGCGGCTATTCCATCCCCCGCTAAAGGGGGAAAATAAATTGCTCTCTAGCTGTCTCCGTGGCAAGGGCAGGATAAAAGAGGGGAAAAGGACGACGTGGTCCCCTCCCATTCCTTTTAGTAAGAGAAAAGAAGCTAAGGCGCCGGCCATTACGGTGCGATCTCGACTCGTCCCCACTCTACGGCGTGCTGGCCGGAGGCCAAAAGAAAGAAAAGGGGAGCCATGAGTAACCTGTTCACTAAGGAGAAAAAGATCCACGTTCGCCCAAAAGGGGGGGGTCTGTGCATTCATTGCGACGAGGAACAGCTGGTGGAAAAAAAGGGAGGGGCCATGGGTGCCTTTGTATCCGGTCTCAAAAGGAGGAAAGGGGGAGCCTTCAAAGGGGTGGAGGCCTTCCCTATTTGCACTTGCTTTTACTCGGGGTGGGGGAAAAAAAGGAGGAGTATACTCTCTAAACAACAACACTATTATATTAAAGTAGGAGAGGACGAGAAAAGGAGGGCTGTCGCTCACCCCAAAACGGTAACCCTCGATTGCCTCTGGCCGAATAAACTACATGGGAAAGAGGGAGACGGAAGACGCTCTCGTTGGATAACCGATCCAAAAGGAAAGGAAAAGGGATCACGGAAACCAAGGGGTCCCTCGTCTCCTGAATCAAAAAGAAAAAAGGGAGGGGGAAAAAAACCAGACAAGGAAATGGGGTTTCGCTCGTTCACGTTTACTCAGGCCAAGAGGGGGGAGGAAAGGAAAAGCGTTGAATCCGGCCAGAGACGCCGTCTACTTTGGTCCGAGTCGAGAGCGAAAAGGGAGAGGGCAAGCACGGGGAAAAACATATCTTCTATCGACGAAAGGACGGGGAGGAAAAAACCCAGGCACACAGAGTGAGCCGGCATTTCCCACGGAACATCTTCCGAGAGAAAAGGTAAAGAGGAGGGGGGGAGAGGGGGGATTTATCTCACCCATTTCTTCCGAAGGGGGAGGCCCCTGAGGAGCCGGGAGAGTGTGAATCAACTAGCTTAACCTCTTCCGGGGGGATAGAGGAAACCGAAAAATCTCTGGGGGGCTTTACGCATCGAACGTAATACGAATACTAGGGGGAAAGGGGGGGACGGAAGGCGTATCGTTGCCGGAGGGAGGAAAAAAGAAATTCCGTGGCGATAAGAAGGGTGAAAGACGAGTCGGCCTCCCTAACACTTTCCTTCCTATGAAAAGGGAAAGATGGGTTGAGAACTCCCTGGCGTTAAACCTGGGAAGTCCACGGGGGGAAAACGATATCCTTAATTAACATTTTTCTCGGGAAAAAAAAAGAAAGGGGGGGGAGAGCACGTTACTAATTGGACCGTATAATCTGGTGAAGAAGGGGAGGGGGGGGAGGATCCTCTAACTCACTGCTTTTCTGTCGGAAGGACAAGAAAAAGGGAGGGGGGACGACTCCTTACGCACTTGGGAAGTTCGGGCGCATCCTCAACAAACAACTCCCCAGAACAAAGGAGGAAAAAAAAAGGGTAGAGTGTGAGACCCGAGAATTCATGTCTTACTCATTCACAGAGGGGGGGGGGGGGGTGGAGTACAATGAGGGGTAAATAGGGTGTATATTAATAC
>Ga0179591_1327730_pt1 | contig 10670 bp, 14 predicted proteins | sample CZOMad2_1_08_16f_FD_182891 | JGI IMG/M metagenome (GOLD analysis project Ga0179591, IMG submission 182891) | Vadose zone soil fungal communities from Angelo Coast Range Reserve, California, USA - CZOMad2_1_08_16fungal (PacBio error correction) | ecosystem: Environmental > Terrestrial > Soil >...
TCCTTAAAGTGCACCGCTTTCATCGGGGGCGCTCATGAATAGTTGGTATGGTGGGAAAACTCGTGTGAAGGAGTAAAGAGTACTTTCCCAGCGGCAAGGAAAGGACCGGTGACCGGAGGGTCCGCCTCCTTCGGTCGACGGGGGATCAAGAATGCAGCTAGTTTGAGGGGTGATGGGTGGGCAGTGCTTTTATGCCTGCGATCACCCAAGAAGTCTGGAAAAAATTCGTCGACAATATCGGGAGGGGGATGAGGAACGGCGGGTCGCCTTCGAGGGCCGTTCGACAGTAAAGAGTGGGCTGTCAAGAAGGTTTACTCCTCGTAGAGGGCGTGATGTGAAGGGTGAGTGTGACCCACCTCAGTCCGGTTCTTGGAAGCGAGTGGAGGGTCAGGGGTGATGGACACTGAGAGCGTAATTCTTGCCTAGGGGAAGAGCCGGGAGGTGGAAACACCTTGGAGGGCAAAAAAGATCAGAGACGAGGGAGGTCCTGGGGATTTCGTTTATCAGTGCAAGGGAGCGCCTAAGGGTGGTCACGAGCGGTCGCGTTACTGGGAGCAGGAGAAGGGGGTACAGTTGGAGCAGAAGAGACGGGAGGGGGAGGGACTCTAGTACCTTGGGGATGGGAAGACCGGGTAGAGGGATGTCTCGACCACGCAGACAAACGGTCTGAGCGGTGTGGCAGGGGCGTGAAACGCGCCGATGAGGATTGAAAGGGTGGGAAAGTCGGGCAACACGGATTGATGGGGGGGTTGGGTGATCAGGAGTCCGCGGGGTACATGAGCTTTCGACCATCAGCGAACCGGGAGGGAACGTTCCGGTAGCGTAGGAGACGGAAGTTAAAAAGCGAAAAGTCGATCCGGCGGCCGGGGCTGACGGGATCGCTGCAGCGGGGCAGAAAAAGGTAGTGGGGTGGACATCACCAGTTGGAAGTGGCGCATCGCAGGTGCGGGTCCACGCAATGGAATCTCACCTATGTTAGATTTGTCGGGGGACCGGGGGCCGGGGCAATCGAAGGGATGACAAAGAGCTGCCTGATTCGGTGGACGTACGAGGGGGCAGCCACGGAACGCACTTATTTCGAGCCTGATCGTTGATACCTCCGAGACGCTAGACCCGGGAGGGGAAAAGGGTGGGAGCAGAGACCTTCTGAGGGGGATTCCGGTAGGGGGCTTAGCGTTGCCCAGATTACGTACCGGGGGATCGCATTGCCTGGTTCAAGTAACACGCAGTGAGCTCGGTCACGGCCATGAGTACCCGGGAATCAGGTGAAGCGCCGGAAGACGAGGAACTCTAGAAATCACGCGTCGGACCCACGTTACGAGATGAAGAGGAGGGGTCTTTTCAGACAAATACGCCGGTGCAGGGAAATAACAGCGTCACGATAAGGAGGACCACATGACACCTTGGACCGAAAAGCCGCGGGCCAGGAGAGGGATTAATCAGATTACCGTCACGGATAAAAGGGGGAAACGAAAGTGGGTCCACAGCAAGGCCCGAGAAGTGGGCGCCCGCGCCGCTGAGGAAGATCGCATGAAGGAACGCGCTGACAAAGAAGGCGCCGAATGTGCCACCCCAAAAACCTGATCGAAAAAAAGAGGAAGCTTGACACAGTTTGGTCATACTAGCAGTCGAGAGCATGCCCTGGCGGGTGGAGAGCGACTTTCGAAAGGCGGGCGCGGGGAGGATAGAGGGAACAAACTTACAAAGGCAAGTACCCTCAACTAAAACTTCTCTCAAAAGAAAATGCAGCTTACAGAGTCGACACTCCAATCACGAATAAACTTGTGCAGGGTGAGGCGAGCTGAAGAAGAAAAGGAACTTTTGCCAAGGCCATAGGGGAGGCGACAGGAAAAGAGTCGGGGCTCATCCATCTCTCTCACAAAAGCGAGAGAGAAGAGAAATGCAGAAAAACGGGGAGGGGCGCGCCCACGAGTGAAGGCGAGGTGGTGTGTCAGGTAGTTCATACGCACTGCAACAGAGAAAAGATATCGGGTCGACGCTGTGCGCGGGGGGGGATGTTTGAAACTGAAGAGGAGGTTAAAATTCCCCTTGCCAGGGTGCAGTGGAAGTACATCTCCACATCTCACCGAAAGCAAAATGCGAAAAAAGAAGAACAGGGAAGAAGGCCCTGAGCGGAGCTGCTGGAGATGCCCAAAAGGGGCAATTCTCAAAGAAGGGGTGGACTCGCACAGTTGTGCGGCCCCGGGAAGGAGGAGCAGGTCGTCAGCGGCTCACGGGAGGCGGGCAGGAAGGGCAGATTGAAAAAACTTCGTCAGGGCGGAGCGCCACATCCCGGGGGAGGCGACCAGCAGACGGTTGAGGGCAATACTCGCTACTATGGACGTTTGGCCTTAGGAGTGCGGTAGAAGCAGAGTGGCTACTTCTTTGTATTACAAGGAAGTGCATGGTAGACGTGAGAGGCATATCTCGTCACTAACGGAGAGTGGTTAACGTGGACTTGTTGGTTGGCGCATTTTTGCGAGAGACCATCCCGGTGAGGAACCGGGTGCATTGGTGCTGCGGAAGTGCGGTCTTTGAAGGAAGCAACGCCGCATAAAGAAAGCCAGGGATCATTACGGGAGGGGGTGTACAAGCATAAGGGATCCCCGGTAAAGTTCGACCGCCCCCATCGAGAGGGGTCCTCGCGTCATACCGATCGCGAACGACCCCATGCGGGAGGGGCTGCTCGAGTGAGGAGGAGACTAATCCCAAAGGGGGATCCCGGACCGGGGCCGAAACGAAGCGAAGAGAGAGGATGGCCGGGAGCGAAAGCTGGGGGATCGATACGAAAGAACGGGTGCAGAATCACCAAGGCCTCGGCCAAGTCACGGATGGCCGAGAAGGCCCCCAGGAGAATAGAGGGCCGGCTTGCAGAGACAACCACCTCCTCTCCGCAAAGATCCAAACCGGAACGGCCGTTTCCGCTGAGGGAACAAGACAGTTAGCCTAAATGGGGGACCAGAAGCCAACCATCAACGGGACGCAAGACGGCCCCAACCACAGGTTGTATTCATAAACCATGTGAACAGACATCGATCGCAGGAGGAGAAAGGAGCCTGCCAAACAACCCACAGAGGCGGAACTGCGGGCTGGTGAACCTGCCAAAAGTAGCAGAAAAGGCACGAGCGAATGTCAGAACACTGTAGGAGGCTGGGTCTAGAAGGGTGAAGCAGTTCCCAGGCCCGGCCTCAAGGAACGCAGGAGGAACAGAGAATCTTAGGGGGGAGCTCAACGTGCGGTATGGGTAAGGCACGAAAAACGATACGCCATTACGTCCCACCGCGGCCAAAAACCAGGGAGCCGAGAGAAGACAGGTTCAAGAAAGGGGGGGAACTCCCCCGCTGACGGAAAAGAGCCTCGAGGAAAAGTTTCCTAAGACGGGGCCGAACGGAAGACAAAGCGAGGAAAAAGGTCGGGTCGTGTCAAGCAATGGGGGACGAAAAGATGAGTCAACGGTCCCAACATCGGGCCGGGAAGAACTCGGACGCGTCAATAGGATGGCTCATCAAGGTCGCGAGAGGAGAATCTCGCCAGAAACAACAGGTAGACAGGCTGGAGGGTAGATCATGTGAACCAGCACCGAAGATTACGACGTCACCAACCCAGGCGAAACCCGTGCTACTAATGCCCCGCACACCCTTCGGATCCCTGCAGAGAAGGACGTAATCGGAAGAAGTCCTCATTACGAGCTTCCTCGGGAGCAGCGGCAATCCGAGGGCAAGGAGGGAGCTCTGACGTATCCGAAACCTCAGGGTGAGCGCGCTGCGCAAAGCGTAGCGGAGGACGAAGCGAAGCGAGAAAAGAACAAAACGTGGTAGGCAAAAAGGGGGAGGACGGTGAAGGGGCCAAGCGACAGCTGAGAACGCTGAAGGAAGAGGATAGGGTCGCTTCGACGCCCGGAGTGGCATAGGCAGGAAGGAGGACGAGAGACGGCCAAAAAAGCGTCAACCGGAACGAACTGAAGCTAAGTATGACTGCTCTGCAATTCAGAGACGGACGTCCATGGGTGGGCGTTGCCAACGAGGGGGTATGCGGGAAAGGAAACGGGGAGCCGAGTCTGCAGGCAGATCAGAAAGAGGTGGTCGAGCGGGACTCCCGCCGTTCATGAAGAAAGTGGCAACGTCGAGAGAAAGAGTTCCCCCGCTATTAGAAATAGGTGTTCTCTGAGGAGGGCTTGAGGGACAAACCCGAGGATGGCGCTAGGGGGTGTGGAGACATAGTGATCAACTGACCGAGGAAATTCTTTGCAGGGACAGGGAGAGGTGGAAGAGAGAAGTTGACTCTGGCGAGAGCGCCATATGGAAAAAAAGAGGATTGCCGGGGGAGGAGGCTGGAGAAAACGACTTAAACGCCGGGGTCCAGAAGCGGTCGAACCTGTCCTAGAACGACGGAGCCGGTCGGTCGGGACGAGAGATGCGGGAAACCAGTCGTGTGAAATTGAAGGTTGTGGACTAAGGAGAGGACCGCAAAAGAACCGGCAGTCCCGGGGAGGAGAAGAGTGCGGTTCGGGGGAGCGCCGGCGGACCAAGTAGGAATCGGACGAAGGCGTGCGAACGGTGGGGTGAGAGGCCAACAACGGCAGGGGGGGGGGGTTACCTGGGAAATCAGCTAACAAGAGCAAGGTGGAAAAGGGGGTCGCAACGAGAAAAGGAAATGGACGTTATAGAGCCGCCAAGGAGAGACCTGAGGCAAGGTTGCGGGTAAATATGACGGCAATTGCCGGGGGGGGCTAACGAAGGTATGGTCGATTTAGCAAAGGAAGGCGAAGCTCTCGTCAAGGAGAGAGAAGGCTGTGTTACTGGGCGGGCAGGGCAACCTGGGATGTCAACTAAGGCTTACCTGTTGTGAGAAAAGGCGCCACCTGCTCTGCAGGTATAGATCTGAAGAAGTTGGACGGAAGAGGCCTCAAAAGAATATCCGGCATAGGGAAAGTCCTCCTGTGAAGGGATTGGTAGGGTGCCAGCCGTACGGGAGGGGGGGAGAGCAGCTGGTGGCCGAAAAAAGTCGCGTACACTCACTGTGCCGTCACCCAGTGGAACTCAAGGGTGTACCACGGGCCACAGGAACACACAAGTCAACGATAGAAAGGCGACGTTCTGAGGATAAGGACGGACTAAGTTGAGGTTCGGACACAGCTTAAGCCGGGAGGTGTTCTCAACACGCAAACTTCGTAAAGGCATAGCCATCGTCGACGAAGGGAATACTGATGGCCCGTCAGGCGACACCAAGAAAGGAGACTCTGAAGTGCGCCTACGAGGGGTGAATCTGAAAGGAAGCCGCCTTGTTCGACCTAAAGAGGGCCGGATCTCGAAAACGGTTGAGTCGGACCGAACTCGGGGGTCAGGAACCGCCACCGGGCAAAGAAAAAACTCGCCTCAACGTCCCGAAGGGAGAAGCTGCCAAAAGGTACAGCACATCGGAGGTCATCCGACTTTCGGTGGAGAGGATTTCAACGGAAAGGACGGATCAGGGGGGGTGGTCTACTGGAGGCTTGCCTACTTTTCACAAAAGAAGAGCTCGCCGCAGAAATCACCGAGCAAGGGGGGCAAAGGAACTTTGCAGGGTGCAGAAAGGGAAACATACAACACATTTCACACGCAGCGCTTAAAGAAGTCTGGAAAGCGCCATATCCACCAGTGACTGTCACAAAGATCATCTCTCACAACACAAAGGAAAAGAAGAGTTTCAAATGGACTGGCAAAAAAATAACCGCAAATCGATGGAAAGGTGTTGTCCAATAGGGTCACTCAAGAGCAAACCTGACACAAGGTTGAATCGGCGTAACGACCGTCAGGGCTAATCGTCAGATGCCTGGTTATTTTTTCAGCTAAAGGAAGGCGGGTGAACAGAGGCCAGTGCCAGGAGTTTAGACGGACTCCAGTAAACGGACATTCCGTAAAGCCTGTTGGAACAAAAAATCCAGGGCAAAGAAAGGGGCTTAAGCTGCTGAGAGGAAACAAACTTTGCAGCATTCGGACACCAGGTGTGCTCATTGGGGTTGGGTGGCGGTGGCCATGGGATCCTGCGTTCGGGACCGGCGGGGGCCCGGTCTATATCCCACGCAAAAGAAATATCCGTTAAGGGGAACAGCAGCCGGGAAGACCATGAACCCTTTTCTCGTCGAGCGGGAAAGTAGGACTGTTAGAAGTCGGCAGGGGCTTCTACGAAGCCAGGGGGGGAGATCAAGAGATTGCTCGCGGAGGAAAAACACTCCGCAAGGCAGAGAAAGAAGAAGCACACCTCTGTCGAAGAGTTCACAGAGGGTCGCACATGAGTGTGTAAAGGTTGAAATTGTGTGTTGAAAGGGGGCAATCCCTGGGGCTGAAAAGTGAAAGCAATGGAAGCTCTGTAAAAAGTTGCGGTTCGTGGGGTCAGCAGCAGGGCCAGAAGCAGCCAGGATCAGGCAGGACACGATATATAAGAAAAAGCCAAGGGGGCTGATTCAAACTTCCCTCGATTGTCAGGGGGGGCAGGGTAAGAAGGGGTCCGGGTAAGGATAGGAGAGGCCGATCACGCCCAGGGAGAATGGCTGCTCGGGAGCCCACCCGAAGGCGGGCAATCGGTAGTCGTGTGAGGGAACCCGCACCCAGAGCCGAACACCCCACGGGGACTCGGTGAGAGGGACGAGAGCGAGCGGACCCGAGCAGATCGGGTGTGCATAGAAGAAAGACCTCGGTCGCACCAAAGAAAGGCCGAAGAGAAAAAAAAGAAACCGAGCACGTCTCTAAGTCTGGGAAAGTACCCGTCCTCGCCGCCAAGGAAGAGGCAGTAAAGCGTGACGGGGACGCGGGTTGCGGTGGGGGGGGGAAAGAACGAAGGAACGGGCCGTTGTGGAGCCAGCAAAAAAACCTCAGTACGGCCGGGGGAACCCCAAGATGGTAAATTCAATGAGGGACGTTTTTCCGCCCAGGCGAGAACGTCGAGCGTAAGGCCAGCGGCGCCAACACACGCAAGACGGCAGTGGAACGCGTGGGGCCTACGGCAACGGTCAAGGCCCCAGGGAGCACTAAGAGCCGAATCGGAGTGTGAGTCGGGAAGGCTCTCAACCGTCGCCCAACGCCCGCTCAAGCGAGAAAGCGAAAAGCTCGTCGAGGGAGCAGCAATCGTAGCTTTTACTTCGAGCCAACGATACGCCAGAAGGCCAACGTGGGATAGGAGGCATCCAGGGTGCCACGTACCGGCCACCGAACTCAAGCCCAGAGCGAGACGTCGGCCAAGAAGGCAGGGTCCCGAGGGGATCTGCCCCAGGGGAAAGAAAGAACGACGAGCGGGGTCGGGGCCTCCCAACTCAAGGGACAACCCTAAAAGGCAACGAAAAGGGGGCTCAACAAGAGAGCTAAATCGGGCCCGGACGTCAATTTCGAACAAGGAGACAAGGAGATGCACAAGCCTGGAGGGGGAGCCTCCTATTCCTTAGCGGCTTTGAGTTGGTCCAGGCAGAGGAACTGCAGTGCGGAGAAGTCCGGAAAGCCAGGTCCGGAGAAAGAGGTCCTTCCAACCGATCAGTGGCTGAATTGCAACCCCCTCGCCCCGCATCTCCAGCTGAAAAGTCGCCGGTACAAAGGAGGGGTAGCTGTACTCGGGGATCAGAGAACGCGGACTCAGAGGGGTGCTTCAAGGGGACTTCTGTTGACACCTTACCGAGAGACTGGGCCTTGAGAGCCGAACTTGAAGGGAAGGGCAACAAACACCACAACGGATGGGAGAAAGAAAATATATGTCCTGCGAAAGCGTAGAAGGAGAGTGCATCTGGATGATCAGACAGCATAGGTTGTGGAACGGGTCCCAATAGTCAGGAATGGTCGAGGAGCCCCATCGGGGTGAAAGGAGACGACTGACCGCTCCGCCGCGGATCCGGGGAAGTATTCATAGAAGGGACCTAGTTTGGACAAATTCTGTTTGAAGAACGCGCTGGCTATCTAGGCGGAAGTCAGGGCCTGTGTTTCCAGAGTCACAGGGTAGGAAGGAAGAGCGGCTAGCGTAGCGTCACTGTGCGTGAATAGAACGATTGCCGGTCAGAAACAAGAGTGTCCCGGCGGGAGGATTGGAGATCGGGGGGACAGTCTAGAATGTTACGAAGCCTCGTGTGAGTGCGCTCGTGGGAGGATTACCACAGCCTAAGAGGAGGCCGCTGGGTAGGCGCGGTGCTCAGCGGGGTGGGAGGACAAGTGGCGGTTAGCCCCGATCGACTCGGGGGATGCAGAGGGGTGACGTAGGTCGCAGTGATGCGGGGACCGACGATGGCATCTAGGGGGAGAGAGCGGCTTGTGAAGGCGTCGGAGTTCGACGGGGAGTCAAGGGGAAGGAAAGGAAGGCGTTGGGGAGAAGGAAACAGAGTCTACTGGAAGGAGGTTCCATGAAGTCGCTACCAGACGGGGGTTTCCTAGGAGAGGGGGGAAGCAAGTGACGTGGACTGGACGCCGAGTGCAGATGCGAGGGCATATGAATACACTCTTTTGAACAAAAACGGTGGGCCTGCAGGGGGATGGTGAAGTAATGAGACACAACGCCGAGAGTAAGAAGGTTAGACCAATAACGGTGACGCAGTTGGGAGACGGAGAGCCGAGCGCCTGGAAGAATTGATAGAATGCCCGCCGCGGAGAAGGGATAACTTCGGCCACGGTGGGGTTATCGCGGAAAGTCGAACACAGGGGGGGCAGCCACTCCGAGAGGGACCGTGTCCCGAACGAGACTCAGGGAACTGGTTCGGTGAAAGCGGGTCAAAAACTAGGAGAAGACGCTTTCCATTCGGGCTTCACCGTCAGAAAGCCCCTAAGCACTGAGGTCTTATCTGGGGAGGGAAACGCCGCGCGCGAGACCATTAAGCCGCAGAAGGGTGGGGCGAGAGGGCGTAGCATGTCCGGGAGGCTGCTATCGTTGGCCCATGGAAGAGGGTACTGATCAGAATGGCTTATGCTCGAGTGGGCGGGAAGAACGCCTGCGCGCAGAAGAATTATGTACCGGGGGGACGGCGGCCGGGAGGGAGGGCGGGCACCTTGCAAAAGAAATCAGCAACCAGAATACCCAACACACGGGAACAAAGGAGAGTTGAACTATGTCAATATACACATACAAGGGGCAGTGTCCATAGACAGCGTCCTCTCAAGCTAGAAAGCATCGACGAAAGAACTTCTCCGAGAGGCGGCCTGGAAATGAAAATTCAGATTTCGAGAGCCGCGACAGCAGGGAGGAGAACAGGGGACTCCGGGACTACGAATGTGTGGCTTAAGGAAAGAGGGTGCGGACCAGGGCAGGGCTCTAACGGGGGCTTGAGACTGAAGACGACCGTCCCCGCAGACGGGCCGAACCACCCATTGCGCCACCGGCTACTGAGATGACCACTGGGGGGGGCCGAGATCACAAAAGCGGAAGAAAGCACGGAACCTGATCGACCTCTTCAAGAAACAATGAAGTGACAGGTGGATGTACGAGAGAGCCTTGAATGCAAAGGGAGGGGAGGCATTCCCCGCCACAACGCCTAAAGAGAAAGACTGCTCGCGCAAAGCACCGCGGAAGGTGCGAGCTGAAGCTTACAACAAAGAGGGGCGCCAAACCTTCACTCGGGGTCTTGGCGCCCACCCGATTTCTGGAGAAAGGAGAAGACGAAAAAAAAGGGAGAAAAGAAGAGATTCAAAAGAAACGCCCGGAAGAACTCGTGTGATCTGGAAAGAAGGACTGAGTGAATGTAGCTGGGGCGAAATGTGAAATGGTCCGCCCAGTACAGAGGAGGGCGTAGGCAGAATTAAGGCATCCTTCCTGCAGGATGGGGAGCTAGGGGGGAGGGACATCGCCAGTTGCAGTTAGGAAGGCAGCGTCCCAAGCCGGTGCTAGCAGTGGGAGGCTCTGTCGTGAAGCTGCTGAATGCCTCAAACCTCGAGGACTGTGACACTGGGGGGGTGTCCGGCCCATGGCTCTTACGGAAGAAGGTCAGCGAGTCCGAGCACCCGGGTCGAGATAGGCACCGTACTTGGCATCTCGCAGAGGGGAAAGTCGTCGAGCTGCACAAAGACCGAAAAAGGCGCAGTCAGTCGTGGATGCTGCTCGGGGGAGGAGAAAGTGATGGGCTCCAATTCTTTTCTCCGACTGAAGAGGAAATTGAAGGGGGGGAAGCCCGCCGGGATCAAGCTTTACTACCGCGTAGAATGTGGACGACAAAGGAGCACGGAGGAACGGGAGGCGAAAGCATCTTTTACGTTTTAGAGGGGAAGTGGGGTGGCCAGGGGGCGGGCTCTCCAATCCAGGGTCCACTCAACATCATGGCCTGACGCGGAAAGTGGGTCGGACTTCAGGCCCATCCGCCTGACCAAGGGCCAAATCAAGAGTAAGTGGGAAACAACGCTAGAAGAAATAACGACATAATCGCAGGGGATCAAAAAATGGTCAAACGATGCGCAGGTGAGACGACGTTAAGCGGTAGGTACTTCGTCAACACAGGGCTCTGCGAAGAAAAGTTCGACTTAGAAACAATACCTGCAACGTGCCACGGAAGGAGGACGGTGAAAAAAAGTAACCCCCTCCAGGAACCGATGGGGGGCCAGCGGGGAGGAGCCATGGCATGGAAGAAGGCAGCCTCCAACGTGTGGGAGGCACTACCTCCGCCCAGACGATAAGGACAGCAGAAAAAAGAAAAAAGAAAAGCGGCAGGGTCTCTCGACCGTCACATTCGCCAT
>Ga0179591_1192513_pt1 | contig 10669 bp, 15 predicted proteins | sample CZOMad2_1_08_16f_FD_182891 | JGI IMG/M metagenome (GOLD analysis project Ga0179591, IMG submission 182891) | Vadose zone soil fungal communities from Angelo Coast Range Reserve, California, USA - CZOMad2_1_08_16fungal (PacBio error correction) | ecosystem: Environmental > Terrestrial > Soil >...
AAGGAAAGCAGGGATCAGCTGCCAAATCTATCGAATGATGCAATTGGGGGGGGAAGGAGGCCAGAGTAAAAAGAAGAACGGGAAAGAGGAAAAGTAAACTGTGCAGTACTCTGTCTGCATAGCAGCCATAAAGTGTCACGGCAAAAGAAAGGCTGACAGGAGCGTGCCATATGGGTTCCAGAAAGTACACGGGAATACGGTGGGACGAAGGGGGAAAAAAAGGGAATTTACCCGAAGGGGGACGGTTCATTTGCCACGTGCAGCAATAGTCAACCTTACCACTGCGCTGCTGTAAGAGTGGGGGGAGGCAGAGGAAGGGGCAGCAAAATCTTTGGGTCGGGACCGGGGACAACTTGGAATGGGCAGAGAAGCAGGACGCTCAGGTTGGAGGGCTACAGGTTGTTCCGCGCGAAAAAGGAGTAGACAAATCTTCTAATCGAATTCCTCCCGGAGAGAAATTGAAAAGTGGAGAGTGAAAAAAACGCTCGACGCGCAACCAGAGAAAAAAAAAAAGTTTTCAGGCTGGGAAAAGGGAGAAAAGGGACGGAATTGTGAACCGCGGCAGGGTCTTTAAAAAAGGCGTTTGCACGCCTCGAACCAAGTGACGAAAAGGGGTGAACTGTTATTTTGGGGAACAATGGTGTGTTCGGCAAGGTCATGCCAGGGCGAAGTTGCAAGGGGAAAAATGGCAGCGTGTTTGCGAACATAAATACTCGGGGAGTCCGGAGGAGGGTCAAATGTCTGAGGTCTAACTCGGCAGTGCGGAAACAAGACGAGAATAAAAAGCCTTCTACTCCGAAGAGGAGGGATCGAAGAGGGAACAGCCTGATTGGTTGGACTCTACAAAGAAGATGGAATCCCCGCTTGGACAGCTCTCAACTTCATAGTTAAACGAAGGGCAATCACAAAGTTTATGCAAGACCAGAGAGAGGAGTTGTTATCGTCCCAAAAAGGGGGTTCACAATGTACGGATGAAAAAAGACCTGGGTGCTCAAAAGCCCATAAGCCGGGGGGGGCAGTCTACCCAAGGTTGGAAAAAGGAAAGAAAAGGGCTAAGCTGCAAGAACTCCTGGTCCCAGCTGGGAAAGGAAAGGTCTAATTAGAAGAAGAAGGGGTCTGAGAACATCGAAGGGATCTGGACCTAACATCTGTCTTTCGTGCTGGGCAGGGGGGAGCGCGAGGTACGGGTCTGACGGACGACTCAGGATGGAGATTCGTTAGTTGGAGGGGAAAGGGGGGGGTCCGAGGTGGATTTCCTTGAGACGCATTTGACGAAATCCGCTGTTTTGGCAGGAATTGTCCATTCAAACTGGGAGGGAGCCATAAATATTACGGGAAATATCAGAAGAGCGGCGGGCAGCGTCGATTCGGAGGGGAGGGACAGGAGAAAAGACAACAGCTGTCGGCTCTCAAACGACATGGCAACTTACCAACTTTAAGATCCTACCCTTAGACACTCTAGTTGAGATATTTGAAGTGCAGACCGGATGAGAGGAGATGTCCGAGTCGTCTTCCATAGATCTCAAGACAACAAAAAATATGAGTTGGAAAGGGAGGGCAGCCTCGAAAGAGAGATCCTTGTTCAGTGGGTCATCTTCCGAATGAGGAAAAAAGACTCGCGAAAGATTTAAAAACGTTAAGGCGTGGGGGGACTTCCATCGTGGAGTATACATCGAGGATAGGATCCAAGGATCAGACAGGGGGGAAAAAGGGGACTGGCTATTTACATTCACGGAGGGGGGGCAACGTGCACAACGGATAAAACAAAAGAAAAGGCCGTGGCGGAAATTTGGGGGCTTAGAAAAATAGAAAAAAAAGTATAAAGAAGGAACAATTCCGGCACTCAATCAGGGCATTTTTGTAAAGGAAGAACATACGCGCATTCGCCACCGGAAAAAATCACAGAGGATCCGATCAGGAATTTGGCACGCGGGATAAAGTACTTAAAAAAGACGAGTGGTCATTACAGCCTGTGCGCGGTAGAGAGGTCGGGGGATTGGGAAGTACACGACCATTCGAGAAACTCTTGGTGCAAAAAAAAGGGACAGCTCGAAAAAGGACGTACCGTTAACGTGCGCTAGAACAATATCGGACAGAGTGCATAAAATTGTTGTGGGGAAAAGAGAAAAAAGAACTATCGGGAGAAGACAGGCTCAATGGGAGCGCCCTGGAAACACAGCAAAGAAAGGCTGGAAGGAAGGAAATGTAGGGCATCAGGCTTGTATAGGTCGCTAAGGAAGACTGGGCAGGGAGAAAAAGGAGGGTAACGGAATGTAATGGGGTACGAAAAGACTGAGGTTATTGAAAAAAAAAAGGAGATTGGCCTGTGCATGACGACATACCCTCAGAAAACCCAGAAAACAGGTAAAAAATCCAGAACACAGCAACCCGTGTGCTTTCGACTGGGAGAAAAATAATGCTTTTGTTTCCAAAGCAGGAAGCGCTTCTTCAACGGACGGCCAGGGATTAGAAACAAACATAGGTTTTCCCACGACAATCAAGGATTTTGCTCGAAGGGTTGCATATGAAAGGGGGAGAGGGAACTTGTCTCCCGGCGCCTGGGAGAAAAAGGTAGGAAGGTAGGGATGCAGTAGTCAGATTTGGAACATAAGGGGGCTCGAGAAGCGACACGGTAGGCAGCTGAGAAAAAAAGGAAGGCCTTCATCTGCCCCACAAGAGGGTCAGAGGGAAGAAAGAGAGGCTCGCGAACAAGAAGGAGAGGAAAAAAAAGCATAGTAAGCCGTCTATGGCTGTTGAGGCAAAACGGGCCGAGAAACATGAGTCCGGTTAAAAAGAAAAAAGTATTGGAGAGTGCTTTAGAGGAAGAGGAGGCGATCTCCTCAAAGCTCGTCACCGGCCCAGAAAATACAAAAAGAGACTTGTCACCGTTGGCACAGGGGGGGGGAGCCGCCAGTCACCGGCCAAGATTTGAGGGGAAGGGGGAGGAACGGTCTCATTCGCTAGATCTTGGCCTCATGGGGGGGGGCGGAGTTCTCAGCAAACAAAGGGAGGATAAAAAGGATCAAGGGAAGGGACTCATCAAAAAACATGAAGCAAATGAAAATTAAAGTCAGGGGGAAAGGAAGAAAAACAAAAACACAGCTTTTTCCAGAAAACCGAAGCTGGTCGTAGAGGAAACAAACGTTGCAATGCCCAAAAACTGGGTAATCGAATGGGTTAAAAGGGGAAAAAAAAAGTCTCCATAGCTTCGAAGGAAAGAAAGTCGCAGAAGGCCCGGGCATTTAAAGCCGGGGGGCGTTGACATGTTGCGACGAAATTGGGCCTCAACACAACACGCGCAGGGAATGAGGAAGGGATGGCGTACGATTGCTGGGTTCTGGAAGAGGACCAAAATCTTTGGAGAAAGGAAATGGGAAGGGGAAGGAAAAGACTATGGCGGCTCTCTTTGAATTCGGCGCCGGTCCGGCAGAGAATCGCGATCCAGGATTCGACGGAGGCGAAAAATCCCAGGCAGAGACAGGGGGAAAAGGAGCCGGAGAAAGCAAAATCGAGCAAAAGAAAGGGACCCTTTCGAAAAGCCTGACACCGGTGAAAAAAAGGAGGGGGGGGGATTCAGCTACGGTCCGAGAATGGGGGGGGCCACCGCGCTCGCAGGAAAAAGCCAGTTTGCTCGGAGGAGGGCGAGGGCCACAAAATAAGAAAGTTGCGGTTGACTGGGTGGGGGGGGGGGGGCCCAATGGGGGGTTCGCCTAAAGATGCCGGATGGTGGGAAGGTCAAAAAAAGGAAAAACCGTGGGCAGTTTGTGACGGTATAAAAGGGAAGAGGGGGGCGTGGTCGGGCGGCCATCGGAACAAGAACCCTACAAACCCTTCATAAAAAAACAAGAACCGACGCTGCGTCAGGAGATGGGGAAAGAAAGCCGTTTGCCAGAAGAGTAGACAGTGCAGAAGTGCCAAAGAAGGTGACCATCGCTCCTATACTAGTTAGAAGTGTGAAGGAGTGCGTGAAGGGGGAGAAACAAAGGTTGAAGGGCACATGATGCTGGTCCTAATGGGTCGTGGAAGCGAAACTGGTCACCGTCAGGGAAAGAGGAGGTGGAATTGTTTAAAGCTCCATACTCTTGGGTACACGGAGGGGAGGGGGAGGACAAACTCCCATACCTATAACTGATCCCGTCCTGCTGCCCTTGGGGGAGAGTGAATCTGGTGAGAGAAAGTCTTCAACAAGAAATCTGCAAAAGACTCGTCGAGAATTTAATTTGCAAACTTTCGCTTCGTTGCTGGTAGGGGAAGAGAAAGGGGTCCGCGTCCTGAAAAACAGGATGTAGATTCTGAGGGGAGGTTCCGTGATGAAAACCAAATGACGTAGGGGAGGGAACAATTTCCGCACCCAGCGTTGGTCGTCAGCGGCTGGTTCAGACCAACCACAAAGGAGGAAAAAGCGGCGGAGCGCTTCGGATAAGGGGGAAGCAGGGCTGATCCTTCATATGGCAAGAAGCAAAAACATCCAAGGGACCAAAAAAGAAATCTTCGCTAAACATGCGGGGGCGAAACGCCTATGATAGGAGGGAAAATTGAGAGGATTTCGCGGGCTGCGCTCCGGACGGTAGGAACATCGCGCCAACAACCGGAGGATTGGAAGGAAAACGACTATCTTCAGCCTGATATCGAAGACAGCGTGGCAACATCCAAAAATAGGTCTAGGAATAAAAAGAAGGTTCTGGGAGGTACCGGCGGGGATGTTTACGGAAGTAAAACGGAAGGGAAGGCTGAAAAGAGGCGATACCGGGGGCCGCTCTAATTTACAGCACTTCGAGACTGACAGCCGCTGCAGGATCAGGAAAAGACCGGGGAGGAAATTGCGTCACAGGAAAGAAGAACGGAAGAGGACTAAACACGAATACAAAAACAAGAATCTCAAAGATTTTGGGACAGACGGAACTCGACTCAGCACGGAACATTCAAGCCAGATGGCAGGAGAGACCGATGGGGAGAGACGAGGGAAGTCAGGCTTCGGCTGGGGCACTTCCAGCCTGGAAGAGGGAATGACATGAGAGTATGGGGGAAAGCAAAAATAGAACCCTATGGGGGCACCATTAGGCACATTCCCGCTAAAACCTTAAGTCCGTGAACGGGGTTTCGCTTACTAAAGAAAAGAGGCCAGCAGAACTAGCGAAACAGGTTGGTGATCGACCTCTGGAGAGCAGGCTCATAAAGGTAGCGACTTGGGAAAAAGAGTGATTCGGGAAGTGGAAGGACAAATAGGGGCTTGAGGAGGGGCGACCGGATCGGGCTGCTTTAGAGCTTTTTTCGGAAGGTAGTCTGGTGGGTCCAAGAGAAAACAAAATCTAGACGACCGGCTGCCAAAGCGGGGGGGCTCTGGGCATTGCAGAAGACCGGTGCCCGCGAAAAGAAAAAAGGGGCGAACAATTCCAAGACACAGAACGTTGGGGAGTCTGAGCGCGAGAAACGGGGCTGGGGGTTTAACAAAGCCAAGGGGGAGGAACCATGGGTCGACACAAGGGAGGGAAAAAATGGTTCCAATCTGCCAGCAAGATTGTGGGAGAGAAAATGGGGAGGGGAGCGAGTAAATCCGAAAAAAAAAAAGGGATTGTCGGCTGCGATTAGCCTTCGAGCGTTCCTTTCAATAGGAAAAAAGAAAGGAAAACAAGCGGCAGCTGTCAAAATAAAGAGGGTGGGGTCAGCAAGCCTTCATGCAGGAATCTGCCCCTCCAGCAGGAGTTTGAGCTTTCCGCGGAGTGCTGCACGCCAAGAAGATAATATTGCCCAGCGCGTAAGTGACAAAAAAGGAAAAGAGTGAAGGGGTGGTAGAAGAAACTGAACGTGGACAAAAATGGGATTACCCGCTTAAACACTGAAACACGTAGTTAATAGGCGAAGCTATGGCAGAAAAGACCGCCGTACATCTCGTCCCGCAAAAGTGGGCGGCAGAGACTGCAACGTGGGGGAAGCAGCTCACGCGCTCGTGAAAACTGGGTAGCACTAAGTCCCAATGGAGAGGAGTTGCTTGGCCAGAGACATGTTCGCCTGACTGGAGAGGAGAGAAAAAAAAAAAAGGAGGAGATGAAAAGAGAGAAAGGGAAAGTAAGCGAAAAACAGGATCGGGAGGAAGGAATGGACCTGAATAGCCAAATACGCTTTCACTAACCAGTTCAAGAAACTGGCGGCCTCGGCAAACGGTGTCAGGAGAATGGAAAAGAGGGGACAAAACGGCCTGAATGTCTCAGAAATGGACGGCAGGGCCATAATAACAGAGACAATTCGCAATCGTGTGCAAGGGTTCCTCGCGTGGAAGTTAACCCTCGGACGGAGGGGAGGACCTGTATTTGAAAAGCAAATCAATAGTCACGCTAAGGAGGATGGGTACGAATTGGTTCGACCGGGTAAGGCCACCCTTTGGGGGAGGGGAAAAAAGGATGAGCGCTTATGTCAGAAAATGGACTTCTGGCGGCGCTGGGTATTTCGGAGAAGCTGGAACTCGTGGTCTCTCGCGATACCATTGGAGGAAGAAGCAGTAAGCGGCAGGAGACAAGACCGCTACAAGGAGGAAAGGAAAGACGGCGACATTTCGGGAGCAAATCCTGATCGGGGGGTGAAAAAGAGGAAAAATCTGTCAAAAGGTTTCAGAAAGGGAAGGTTAAGCCGAGATAGGGGGCAGGAAAAGAATGCGCGCAAAGAGAAAAAAAGAAAAAAATGAGAACCGGGTGCGGGGGGGCTGTTTTCTGACAATGGTGGACCGATAGACAAGGGTGGCCGAAATTGCCAAAGCGTGTCAGACGGGGGGTACAAATCGATGTGTAAAAGGCGGGGTTAGTTGGTCGTTCGTCCAAAGGGAACACCTAGAAGTAAAGGGGAAGGAAGAAGAAAGCGATCAAAGAAAAAAAAAAAAAAAAAGACAGATGGCGGATTCAGAAAATCGGCCTGGGGGGGAAGCTACAGGAGAACAGAGCATTTCCATCCGAGAAAAAGCTGGCATTCGCTCCTGATGAGTGCAATTCCTATCCCGGGGGGGAGGGGGTGAATATCACAAAATTTGTTTATTAGAAGCAAAGAGATTGGGTTCTTAAGAGGCAAATGGCAACGGTACGGTGGAACCAAAAGGAGGAGGGAGAGGGAATGGTTGGAGACAAATCGAAACCTATAAGGGTTCTAAAGGGAAGGGGCATGGAATCGCCCCCGGAAAGAAAGTAAGGGGAAGACAGCCTTGCTGAAAAGGCAAATTGGCATTTGAATAACAGAGGAAGGGGCAGCATCTCTTCACAAGAAGGAGGGATCGCTCCCATGACATCTCAAGGATGTAATTTCCGGGGGAATTTCTAATGGGGCTATCAAGTGTTGAAGAGAATGCTAAACAGGAGGGGGGAAGGGAGGGTTTAGGATTTTTCCATTGGGAGAGTTGAGGGGGGTGACGCAAGGCCAAAAGGGGCTGTTGTCGATAAAGGCGGGGGGGTTTCAGGCTCCAACAAGATGAATGTAAAGCGCAGAAGGAGGCGCTCGCTCCGGTAGAAGGAATGAAGGAAATTTCCCACTGCTAAATATGCCTGAAAAAGAAAAAAATAATTACCGGGAAGCATCTGTCGCGGCCATGCTCCACTCCGGGGGGGGGATATCGATTGAATGCCAAGGCGGATTATTCGGGGTAGCGAGGAGAGAGAACGAAGACATCTCTCAAGCCAGAACAGGGAGGAAAAGAGTCCAAACGACAATGAGCAGCAGCGATCCGAGGCATTTGACCAAGGAAGAGATAACAACTAGGCGTTGCGCTGAGAGGAGAAACGAGGTAGGGAGGGTGGGGAAAGGGGTTGAAGGCCATCGGTTTATACGTTCAAGAGAGCTCCCTCGAGGGAAAAAAAAAGAATATTTCTCAATTCACTGGGGGTACTGAACTGGAGAACTGCATAAAACAAACGACAAAGTTCGTAAATTGGCGGCCATCAAATTACAAAGAGGGGGGGGGAAACGCGGAACAAGTGCCTACCCTCCTAAAGAAAGTTGGTGGACGAAATACAAAGCGCATTACTCAGAAAAAAGGGGGAAATGAAATCCAAGAATGCAGGGCCAGATAAATAGTTGTAAGAGGAACGGTACCGGTCCTCGAGAGTTCCTTCCCTCACAGCAAGCGGGTACGGAAGAGGGAGGGGGTGGGAAAGCCAAAAATAGTAAAATTTTGAGGGGGATCACACAAGTCACGCGTATCCGAAGTCCATGAAAGGGTGATGGAGGGGGAAGAAGCTAACACTATCGGACAAATGATCATAAACGAGTTGGGTCGGACCGGACTATCGGAGCAAGTACGCCAATAGTGTAGGGAGGCCTTGCCAAGCAGGGATCTTTGGGCAAGATGAAAAGGGAGCGGCAAAATCATGGGGTAGCATTGCAATCGGGACACGAGGGTGCTAACTGCTTTTGTCGGAGGGTGGGTTTGTTTCAAGCAGTAAGAAACTCCAAGCGATTTATAAGAAACAATGCGTCAAAAAGAAGGGTTCAATGGAAAGATGCCTCTGCGAAAAACAAGTTGGTCAAATCAAAGCAGAACCGGTGGGGGGGAAAAAGAAATGATTTCGACTGCGCGTAATACGGGCGTTTTTAAGCGGCGAAATGTCATGATTCAAGGGTTTCCTTCGCAAAAATTTGGAGATGCACTGTTTTGAAAGGAAGGGAAGGAGGATCTAGCGGATCCGCGAGTAAATTGGAGCTTGATCGAGGAGTCTTGTGGACATTTGTCGACAGAATGGGAGCGCGGAGAAGGACCACAAGCGTCCCACGATCGAAAAAAGAAGGAAGGAGAGGAAAGTCCAAAGAGCTTTTAGCGCACGCACTAAGAAAAAGGGGATGAAAGCTCGCCCAAACAGTAGAGAAAGGCAAACCAAAGGCAGCATGAAACGGTCCATATTCTTGGGATCACGAAACATACGTCAAGCCTAGGGAAAAAAAACAGCGCCACTTATTGCGAAAGCCTGGATGCGAAGCTATGTCTAGAGAAAAAACGGACATGCAGGAAGGGGTGGAGGCTCAGAGACTTTAACAATTTCAAGGAGGCCCATCACGGGCGGCGCTTTCAAGCTTGAAAAGAAAATTCGATAGATTCGGGGGGCCGCGAAACATTTTTCTCTTGAGGGAAGAATCAACAAAAAAAGGGGGGAGGAGAAAAAGGGTAATAAAGAGAAGGGTAGAACAATGTAATCTCGGCTATAGTAAGTACCAAGGGGGGGGAGGAGGGAACAAGCGGGGCCAAGAGCCGCCCTGATCGGCCTAAAGGAAAAGGGGAACGGGTGAAGTCGCCCTCAATGAGGGCAGGTCCAATCCTTATACTTAAAAGAGGGAAATGCATATCGGGACTGAAGAAAAAAAGAAAGAGCTCCTTTGAATCGTGGAACCACCGGTTTTGACGTGGCATGGGGAAAAGAAAATTGGCCGAGAAAACTGCTCCTGAGGGCAGGGGGACTGTCTTCCGAGATTGCTGGGGGGTTCGGAAAGGCACACCGTTGACCGGGGAAGACTTTGGAAGGGCAGATGAAGGGGGCAAGGACGTATAGGGGTTCGCACGCTGGCCGGAAAGCGACGAGGAGAAAGGGGGATGTAGGACAGATGTCTACAAGCTTGAGAAGAAGGATCCAGCGAAAAAAGGGGAAAAAAATGGAGTAAAAGACGCGAAGCGAAAAGGTGCGAGGCAAAAATCCTGTTCTTTTTCGCTGGGAAAAAATGTGTGATGCTGCCGATGCCATTTGGAGGTGAAGGAGGAGCTGGCGGGAAAAAAGCCCTGGGAGGACGTCAATGGAGGGGGAAAAAAATGGGGTTTCGTTGGGAAGACTGATTGTGTGACAAGGTGGGTTCAAAGAATTTCCGGATGGTCGAATGGCCAGCAAAAACGCGGGTGCAGCAAGGTTTCGTAAATAAGGATGTCTTGGGAGAAGGTTCTATCGCAGGTTCAACAAAGCCGTATAAAGGCGAGAAGAGTTCCTGGCAGAATATTGCTACGAGGACTGATGTGGTGGCAACAGAGTAAATAGTCAGATCATTGCAAAAGAACCCGTTGGGAGGGAGACAGCTACTATTTCCGACCCTGAGGAAAAAAGGGGTCCGAAGAAAGGGTTTATTCAGCCTGCGCTGGAAAGAGTGGGTTATCAGGGAGCGCAAAACTGGTCACCGGACGTCCGCCATGGGTTGAGGAAAGAGAACAGAAGCGGTTTCAATGTCTGGGGGGGGGGGGGGCCCAAAGCACCAACAATAATAACAAGCCTTCTTTTCCAGTCTTGGGGGAAGATCGATAAGAAAGATTGTCTTCAAACGTCGAAGGGATCGGGGGGGAAAAAAGGGGGCTTGCGAAACTTGGCTGGGGACGAAGGACTCTCGGTGTCACAGAAGTCAAAGAGATATGAAAAAAGGGAAGGGGGGAAAGGACTGTTCCTGGCGTGTGAGAAGGGTGGGAGTATTTAGGGGAATTGGGAACAACAGGGTAAAGTGGTGAGGGAAGGAAGAGCTGGTGCAAGTCGCCCAGGGAAGGATAAATCGGCGAGGCGGAGGAACACCGGCTGAGTTCTTAAGTCAAAGGGAAAAGCTTCTCCACATGCAGTCAACAAACCCGCCGGAGAAGGGAAGAATATGGTCAGCCTAATGAGGAATCGAAGGAAGAATAGTAAGAAATCAGATTTCTTCAATATACGGGGGCTGGCATTCGAGGAAATAG
>Ga0179591_1278447_pt1 | contig 10669 bp, 12 predicted proteins | sample CZOMad2_1_08_16f_FD_182891 | JGI IMG/M metagenome (GOLD analysis project Ga0179591, IMG submission 182891) | Vadose zone soil fungal communities from Angelo Coast Range Reserve, California, USA - CZOMad2_1_08_16fungal (PacBio error correction) | ecosystem: Environmental > Terrestrial > Soil >...
CCAAAAGAAAAGGGTATTGGGCGGGGGGAACATCCGGTCCGGGAACCGGCGAGCGGCAGGATTTGTAACCAGTTCAATCATATCCAATAATGAGCATTTTAAAAAAGGAAAGACGGGAAACAAAAGAAGCAATTGGCTTGACAGATGAGAAACGGTTAGAAAAGGACGAAACAGAAGCCGATGTGTGGGGGATCGTGCCCGCTTCTTGGGAATTTCGCTCAGCTGATGAAAAACAGAGTCGCAAAAACGCGGGGATTGCGCGTAGTGGACGCGCAAAGCGAGAGAAGGGGGTCTTTTCATGACATCGGTCAGTTGAAGGAAAAACAGTCCTTTTGTCGGGAATACGGAGGACGGCAATGAGGTGAAGGGGGGGTGACAAACAGAACTTTGGGGTGGCGATGAGTTGACTGTAACGCGTCAAACCGGCTCCTTTATTAGGATGGCGGCGTCGTGAGATGGACTCGCAACAACGCGTCTAGCAAAGCAGAAAAAAAAGAAAAGGGGGGGCGAACGCATGCGGCGGGTCTGGCCGGAGAGGAACGGAAGACACAAGCGATTCATAAAAATAACAGGGGAGAACGGTTATGTGGAATGCTTGTCCTTGGCTTAAAAAAGAGGGGGTACAGGTCACGGCAGACAAAATGGAAAACGATCAAGGAGAGCTCCCGCGCAGTATGGCAAGCAGAGGAGAATGGCAAAACTTGGAAAATTGCCGAAAAAAGAAGTGTGCCTTAAGGGGAGGTGAAAGGGAGTTGACAAAATAAGGGGCTATCTCGTCGCCGGACGCACGACACGCTGAAGAACGAGGAACATTCTCCCGAAGAGGGGAAAACAAAAAAAAAGTGTAGTAAGGTCCCCGGCCTCCGTGAGGAGAAGCACCTCAGAAAGTCTTAGCCAGGTACGCCCAGGGAACCGAAAGTCAGGGCGAAGAGGAGAAAATGTCACGCCGAATCCACGACAAAGAAGGCCGATAGAGGGCGACTTCAAGGAGTCAAAGGGCCAGAGTCTGCCAGCATCTGGAGAGGCCTTAATCAAGAGAAGGAGGGCCGAAAAGGTGGGCGGGGCATGGTTATCATAATTCGCGGAGGTTCCGGTCGGGGCAGGATGCCTCGAATTTGGGGTCAGGTCCGATTAAAATTGGAAAGACAAACCTCCTTTGGGGACCGAAGAAGGAAAATTTGCGGTGTTTTGAAGTGAAACTCGAGAGTCTCGGTGTACGGAGTAGGTCTGAAGTTAGAATGAATATTTAACGCAGGAAAAAAACATTCATGCGCTGTCTGTGAGGATTTTGGGGTGGTAGTGCAATCGGGATGCCAGACCAAGTCTAAGAGAATGACGCGGTTAAAAAGACAAAAGCGTAAGGGAGAAAAAAGAAGCGGGCGAGCGCTTGGTTCTTCAAAAACCGAACAAAAAAAGAATGTGATAAGACGCATGTATGGTCCAGGATCGCGAACTGCCGAAAGGAAGCAGGGGGAAAAACTGCGTAAAGAAGGGAAACGTGGGGCCGGGTACTCATGTGATATTTGCAGGTAGGAGAGGGAAGAGAAAGCGGCCGTGCAAAAAGAAAACCCGACGAGAATGTCTAGCGAAACAGAAAAGCAAAGAACGAAAGAGTCAGCGGGAGCCAAGAAAAAGTCTTCAAGATCTAAAAAAAAACACGGTGTGGTAGGATGATGCGAGACGATGATCAGCGTCAAGGGGTCGGAGAGGGACATCGAGAGAGGGAAACTGTAACCGGAAAGAGTCAGAAGTTGCGCGCAACACTTAGAAAGGCCGGGCCAGAAAAGACATCAGCGCCCCATGGAGGAGAGGATTGGGCGAAAATGAGGGCCTCGGACAGCGCCGCAACAAAACAAGCAAACCGCAAGAACACCCGAAAGCTGGAAAATCCAACGAATGGTCCAGTTTACGGAGACTTGGGGAGGGAATAGGAGCGAAAAACCTAAAGAAGGCAGGGAGTGGTTAAAAAGTGTGTTATCCATGTGTGCCAGGGCTGGGAAGGGTAAAAAGGAGGAAGAGTAGCACCTTGCAAAAGGTAGCATCAAAGATCAAACCTCTTGTCGAGTCTAAGATTGGGGCGAGCATCTCTATCAAGGAGGAGGAGTAAAAAGAGGGGTGGGCAGTCAGCAGAGCCCAGATGTATAGAGGGAGAAAAATGGGTGGAAAAGGAAAGACCTTGGCAATGGTATCTCCTCGAAAAGTTTCACCCCTTGGGACAGACCAGCGTTCAAACTAACTGGCTGGGAAAGAAAAGGGTTCGACGGCCTGAGGGGAATAAGGTAATGCGCATGATCAATACAAGAGACCAGAAAAGTAAGATTTGATACGAATAAAGCATTAAGGGGAGTTCGCGGTGAGTCTGCTTTCGCTCCCCTGGAAAGAGCAAGCAAGGGTAGAATTCCCGCTACAATCATCAAATTGGCACTGTCGTGCTGGCCGGCCGTGAAAAGCCGGCGCGCAACTCGAGGACGATCGTTGGTTAAGGTCTCTCTCGATGGATTGCAACAAATACATGGCCCGACGGGATGCGAGGTCATTTAGCATCAGAGGGGTCGAATCGTTGGAGACGAACCCTCGGACTTGCATGCCAAAAAGCGGGCTGTGGGGCGCGGCCTCATAATATCGGGGGGAGACCGTGACCGCAGTGCCGCTTGACTGGACGAGCAAATCGGGAAATAGAGGACCTTTGGACCCGTAAACAAAGACTCCTGACGCAGGGAGAAACAAGCATTTTCAGGCTCCTGGCCGGCAGGTGTAGTACCCCATCCTGAAAGTTATCCCCCACTGCCGACCGAGGGGTAACAAACAGAGCTCAGGGAAGAACAACAAAGCGGAAAAGGGAGGGTACGATGCTTGATAAAGTAAGGTCAAAGCGAGGGTGTTGGTTCGGATTCGCCGGACAGAAAAGACGAAAAAAAACGCAACGCCAGGAAGAAGGGAGTAAAGAGGGAGGGCGGAGGACACAAGCAGTCTCAAACTACCAAAGGGCACTCGCGTAAAAAAGGAAAGACCCGAGTTCAACTCAACCACAGGGAACAAAATCTTTCACGGCGTCGGGGGCCACAAAGGGGGACTTTTCACTTTCATTCCAAACGAACGAAAAATTTCCTTGGTGCGAGACCCAAGACCGAATACTAAATCGAATGACGAAAAAAAAGGCCACAAGGCAGGTGAGGCAAGAAGGATTCAGCTCCTGCAAGACACGGTCAGAGCGCGGACAGCTCAGCACGATGTGGGGACAATTAAAAAGCGGCCATCAGGACAGAGAAAACCGATCCAAAAAGCGGGCGTCTCGAAAGGCGAAAAAAGAGGAGCCTAGCCGACATAAAGGAAAAGGGGCAGCAAGGGAGGGAGAAAGTAAACGAGGCGGCATGAGGCCTGATGTATCACGAAAAAAGAGGACGGAGAAATGTTAACTAAAAGAGCTTCAAGGGGGCGGGATAAATTGACCATCGTGCAAGGAGGAAGATCATGCTTCATGATGGGAGTTCGGAGAAAAGAACGGAACGATCAAAAATCGTGAAATACCAAATGCTTCACCTGAAAAAGTTCAGCCTCAAGCCGAAAATTCTAAAAATCTGGGGCATAGAAGTAGAGAGCGGAGCGGGGAAGATGGCGGCAACATCCGGACGCACACAAAGGCACCAAAACCGTTCCACTCGAAGTACAAGGAGGGAAGGAATGTATCTTTCGTCGAGTCAATTCCGCCTGCCAGAAAGGCAGACGTTAAGTGCTCAAAGAAGTGAGAAAAAAAAAGGAAGGGCGTATTCAGTTGCCACCGTGCAGGAGCTCACTACGAATAGGAATCAAGAGGAAAGTAAGCGTGACAGCACTCAGAGAAAAGAAAGGGTTCGTGAGTGAAAGTCAAAAACGGGTGCGCTACGAACGGTAACCACCGACAAGAGGGGACGGAATGTGGGAACGAGGCAAGGGGTCATCGCCGGGCTGCGCGAAAAAGAAAGCTCAGAAAAAAGATACTCGGGTGTCGAAAGGAAGGGGCGTCAGAAAGTGACAAGAACGGCACACTCAAGAAAAGCGGCTCCGGAGATCCGGAGGAAACGCTGGTCCTCAGGTCGTGAACATTAACAGAGGCCACACTTGCTGAGCGCTTCTGCGAAGCGTTCATGAGGAGAAAGGGAATCAAGGGTCAGGCTCTTTAGACTGGGGGCAATCCTGCAGCGCCGCGATCCGCCCGTGAGCAAATAAGACTCGGGGACGGGGTTATCGAGAAGCAAAACAACAATAGAGAGACACACCTCCAAGTCTGAATTGTTGCAGAGGAAAGGCTGCCCAGTCGGTCAAACGGAGGAGGGGAAAAAGTGTAAGTCGAGCTAGGCCGCAAAAAACAGAAAATTTAGAAGTCCTTTGGCCCATCGGACATAAGCCAAAAACACAAGGGCGGCGGCCTGTTCAAAGAATTCGGGAACGCGGGTTGAAGCCGGAAAAGGAGTACAGACAGGAAAGGTGATGGTCGTCTTGAATTACTGACTAGACAGCCTTCGATAACAACCAGAAGGAGGGAAAGGGTGACTGCGGAAGGGAGAGGAAACTGCGCTGCAGGTTGGTGTGGTTTTCCCTTGTGCAGGGAATCAGGCAACACCATTAAAGCGCCTAGGTGTATACTGGGCTTGAGTAGGGGATAAAAAAGGAGGGGGTAAATCAAGAACACCATGGGGCGGGTGACGGGAAGGTAACCACTGGGTCTATGGTATGAATAAAAGGGCGATCACTTTCGCATACCATTCAGTTTATCAAGATGTAGGCAAGCAAACGGCGCGGTGGAGGAGGGGAATCGGTTGAATGACTACTTAATCCAAGTCACGCTTGAGGTAGAAGGCGGGAGGGGGGAAAGCTTGTCATCGGCGAGAACGATGTGAATTCGCCCGCCATGGAGCACTCGACAGAGGTCGAGGGCCTTCCAGATGGATGGCAATCGAGATGGCTCTGGTTCTGCGAAGGGAAGACGGGGGGCCCTTTGGAAGGGGGCAATCCGTGACTACTGAAAGTTCAGTCTTAGCAATACCCACGCAGCCGAAGACCTATCGTTCAAGAACAGAAGTAAAAAAAAGCCGCCCCCGGAGTTCGAAAGGTCTCCGTCCCAGGGAGGAGAATAAAAGTAACATCAAGTGCGGTACCGTGCTCGGCAAAACCCGGTCAATCCGGCGCGTAAAGCAAAGAGGTTCAGGCCTTCGTCCGAGACGCCCGAAGGGGCAGAAGGTCGCGGGCGATCTGGGGAAAAGGTTTGGCAAACGCAGGAGAAGCGCGATACTCGTGCATGGCAGGCCTGGAGGGCAAGAAAGTTGGATGGACGGGAGGGGGAGAGAAGACACGGTGTTCGAGGTCGGGGAAGGGGGAACGCGACAGGAAAGGTTTTCGTTTGACGAAGTGAAAGGAAAGACATAGACTACGTTAAGAAGAAGTGGATGGACGGGGGACGGGTTGACGGAAAACTCGGTCGGAGAAAAGGTGCGGTGAAGTTTGGAGCCTGCCCGGGAGTTGGAGAGGAATCCGAGGACCCTCCAATGTCGCTTGCGTGGAGGCGTGGGTTCGGGTTGTCCGAGGGGAGGGAATCGGACAAACAGATGCTAAATTGTTGTAGAAAAATAGGGACATCCTAGATGGGGCCGGGGTTTTGAGGGGAAAAAAGAAAGAGCTCTGGGCGGTGGGGCGGGGCGGACAAAAATTGGAGTTTTGTTGGTGTGAAGGATCCAAAACCACGTCATGGAAACTTGGGAAAAGGGTAGAGAAACAGTCAGGAAAAACGGGGGGCCATTGATGTACTGATAAAAGGGAAATTAGACGTAATGAGAAAGGGGGAGGCGGGGATGAAGACAACAAGACGATGAGGGGGAATGCGAAAGAGAATGCCAGTACTGCCGAGAACGAAGAAAAGCCAAAAAGACAAGGAGGAAGCACACGTGGGGAAGGGGGAAAACTAAAGATGATCGGTGATAACCATGAACAGGGGAGTGAGAAGAATAGAGGAAAAGGGAAGGAACCGAGTTAAACGAGAGCAGCAGGTTTCAGAGGTCTGGGATCAAAAGGAGGGCAACACTGAATAACGGAAAAAAAAAAAAAACCATTGATCGGGAACTACGGCAAAAGGAAAATGCTCAGGGACCGCATCCTGCATCACCACCCGAATCAACAAAAAACGGATGAAGTCTTTCAAAGAGGGAAAATCAAATTGGTAAGAGAAAGACATTCATGACGGTGTAGGGTCGGAGGCGACAGCGCCAAAGAGAGTACTCCCGAATGAGGGTATCCAGGGTTAAGCAGTTTCTTTAAGAAAGGGGGAGTGGGACTCCAGTGCCAAAGCGCCTTCAAAATGGAGCTCTATCTAAACCTGACGGGACTAAGTATTCTTCGGACCAGACTCTCAAACAAGGAGAAAAATAAGGACAATAACATGATGGCGATAGGATGGGGGAAAGGGAGTCGCGGCAAAAGCTCAGGAAAAACTCAGGGACCCTGGAGCTTGACAAGAAGAAAAAGGACGGAAACTAATGCCTCCCTTTTTACCACGGAATGGAGTGCACCTCAACTGCGCGTGGCCGCTCCGGAGAGAAAAGGGATGACGAATTTAAAGAGAAGAAAGGATGTGGGGCGCGTTGTCTAGGCTTTAACGTTAAAGAGGGAAAGGCAGAAACATGTCCTAATAATCCTAAAAGTCATAATTGGGCAGTGATGGCAGAACTTGGAGTGCTCAAAGAAATGCTGGAAAGATCGTTTACATGTTCATCCTCTCTCGATGTAGAGAAAAACTAAAGAGAGATCGCGAAAGATGGACATCTCAAACGAAAACACGGGGGCGAAGGATGAGGACACGGATTCTGCTCGGCCGGTACGTCGTGAGGCTGCAGGTGTGTGTCTAGGAAGTCAATCATCGTAGTTGGGAAAATCCTGGAACGCGGAAGGGGGCTTGATTCCCGAGCAAATGCAGGCAAATTCCAGACAGTAAACTGGAACCATTTTCATAGGGGACCGGGGTCTTCAACATTTGTCAAGGGAGACATGAAAAAAGGTCGAGCATGTCGTCCATTGAACGATCAAGAAAAGGGACCAATAGAGTGAACAACAAAGAGAAAAAACCCTCGAGAGTTACGATGGAAACTGGAGGGGAAGGTGACCTCAAAACCGGGGTTCAGTCCGATAACCAGCCAACAAACGACGAAAACTCAAGGGAAAGAGAAACATCGGGAATGGCATCGCGGCGCTGAAAAGAAAGGGCAGAACTTCCCCCTCCCTATGGAAAGTTCCACAGGAAAAAGAAAGATCCCCCCATTGGGTGAACAACAGAAAGGAGGGCAAAAGTGCTTCGGAAAAAACACTGCTGAGAAGGGTCATGACGTTCGCGAGAAAACCTTTCTGTCGGAGGCTTCAGAACGAACCAAAAGGCGACAGCCCGCTATCGAAACATGCAGACGTGCGGGAAAAGAAAGATTAGAGAAAATGCTATCATATCGCAAGACTGGGAAGAAAAGAGATTGTGGGGACTAGGGCAAGCCTAACAAGCGACTAAATAGCCAGAGGGGGAGTCCTCAAAGAGGGAATCTCCGCCTCTGGGACGACGGACGCCTGGGGGAGGAATAGTCAAGAGACAGGGAAACGGAACGGGGGCCCCAAAAAACCAGGAAAAGAGATTATCGCCGGATATAATCAAGGGAGGTGAAGTAACAGACAAACCGAACCGGGGGCTCATGGGGTACACTTCGAAGAAGCATTCTTCTTCATCGCACGCTGGCGGACAATGAGATAGTAAACTAAAAAATCCCATCTGGGAACAAGTTCAAGGAGAATCTTTCACGCGACAAGTCCAAGTCGATTAAACGAGAAGGTGTTGCCATCATCTGGACGAAGAGAGCGACTAGCGAGAAGAATGTGGAGTGAGAACATCTCGCCAAACCCAAGGAAAAGGCAGGCGAAAAAGAGCGTATCCTCAAAGATACGTGGAAAGGGGTGCTTCGAATTCCTGAGGAAAGCCGGCCAGAACGCAAGCGCCGGGATAACATCTGCCCAACGAAGGGACGTCGAGGGACCGGATCGGAACACACGGAACAGCGGAATAAAGGAAATGTGCTATAGGACATCCAATCATCGAAAAAAATAGAGGGTTGGTTCCTACCTCAAAAGTGCAGAGAAAGAAACAGAGGCACAACCTGGCCTGTTGTGATGGAATGCACCAGTGGGGAAACAAACCGGACATCGAAGTAACGCGACAACAATACGAAATGGAAGAAAGGGCGGACTTTAGACCTAGGGGGAAGCACCAATCTGCTGCGAAATACATAAATAGCAAGCCAAGCACGCTCATCGTACCGGAGTATAGAATCGGGGAAAGGGGAATGGGCGCCGTGAAAACACTCTTAGCGTAGTGAGGCCTGGGAGACCGCTTTCGATGACATATTAAATTTGCAGTTCAGGGAGCGAGTGGGGTAATTGTTCAAAAAATCCTGCCCGTACGGAGGCGGTCATTCACGTCTGGGACGCACAAAAACTCGTTTAGGGTTTAGATATCAACAACCCCAGCGGGTAGGAAATATGAAATAACCCAAGTCGTTCTTGTGGCCGTGAAAGGCCCCCTTACAGCGCGGGGGAGCACCTTGGGGGCGTGTAAAAAAGTTCAACATAGGGACGCAAGAAAAAAACGAAAGTGGACAAGGGACTCAAAAAATGAGGAACTTCCAATAAAAAAGGTGGGGGGGGCGTGTGTAAGGTGTCCGGGAGGGAAACGAGAGGTTTCCTCAATGCGACGGCAAGGAGGGGGCGTGTACGATTCGAATTCTTCGCTCACGCGTGAGAAGCACCCGATAGAAAGCGAAAACGGGGGTAAAGAGCCGGTAGACTTCCGGACTTGGTGGAATCTTTCTGGCCTATAAAAAAGCAGGGGAGGGGGATACTTCGTTTCGTAAGAAGCGCAAGGCGGGTGAGGGGAAACCTTGAGTTTGCGAAGCGGTAAAGCTGCAAAAAAAATCCTGTGATGGAGCCTGTCCGGGATGAATGTGCGGCAAGGTGGAAACGGAAAGAGGAACAGGCCGGGGCGAACACCTCCAAAAACAACCCTATCAGAGAACGAGGCGTAAAAAATGAAGGAATCAAACGAAGACAATAGGAACGGAACGCTTGAGGGAGGCGCGTGTTCAGGTGGTTCCTCGGGCGAGACGGTTTGTCAAGAATAATGGGCAACATCAGGGATAGAGAACTTAGAAGATGGAAAAACCGGAAAAAACGGAGAATGGAGCTGGACTTCGAGGAACGAGAAAGTGGGGGGGCAACGTGGGAAAGAGTCCGGGGAGTGACGGAAAGGAGTCTCGTCGCCGGAAAGCAGCACGCAACCGCTGAAGCCGTGTACCTTCTCGGGCATTTGGAAAAAGAAAAGAAAAACAACGGAAGCGGCTTTTAAGGAACGGTGATTGGGGGATCAGAAGCCTCGAAAAAGACGGAATTTCGAAGAAAAATTGATCCTGGTGGAAACGGGTCATAGCCGGATTGTAAGAGGAGGTAGCCTAGGAGTAGAGGGGACGCCTTCGAAAACCCCGACCGTGCACGGGAGATCTGGCCTTGAGAATGGGGGCCAAGCTGGTCTGACAAGGGAGGATCAAGGAGAAGCGTGCGGTGATAAAAGTTGGGGCTATGGAAAATGGAAGGGAGGGGGGAGCGTGCGAGAGTGTGAGCGGTCGAAACTGTGACCCAAAGAGGTTTTCTATTCGAAGGAAGGAGACTCGCCGAAGGTGGGCAAACCGAAGAGGGAAAGGGGGCGTTGAGAAAAGGGAAAAGACGCTCTGTCTGACGTTAACTTTCAGTGTAGGAAGGTGTGAGACCAAAAAAAGATTGAGGTGGAACCGTCGTCCAAGAAATCCAAGAGGAGGGCGGGGTTGCGGGACGAGTTTTCCTCTGGATGATCGGATGAAAAAGAAGAAACGTCCCTTATCAACAATCGTACAGCAGGTTAGCTCTCATGGGGGGTTGGGGTATCCCGCCGAGAGGAATTGGGTTCAGAGGGGGACGGGCTTGGGGATAGGGGGGAATACTGAACGAGAACCCGGCCATGGCCCTTGGAAACCTTGATAGAATGACAAGCAGGATTCAAAAGGGGCCGACTGGATATTGTGTGAGATGTTTGGATCGGAAGTAGAAACTCTAAGGAGAAAACGACGATGAATGCATGCAGGCAGGCACCGCGAACAGATAGGAAATCGGGACAGAAAGAGAGCTAGCCAATCAGCAAATTCAAGCCCCCAAGGTTGGTCTAAGATGATCCGAGGGATAAAGGACAGGCATAGGGGTGTACATCAGGAACTATGACGAAAAACGATAAAAAGAAGCAAAACAAGGGGCGGAGAATTCTTTGCCAAAAAGCAGAACCAGGGGGAGATTCGTAATTCTCGGAAACCGCGAGGCGTGAACTCGAAAAAGAAAAGGACACCAGCAAAAACAACAACTCAGGCTAAGTCTTCATCGTCGTTACATCCAGTGTCAGTTCAAGGGGACGACGGTCGAGCAAGCAACCTGAGGGAACTCTCGGGGAAAAAAGGGAGGGGGAGCAAAGTGGAAAAAAAAAGGGGGGAAGGGGGGGGTAAAGGTGAAAAGGGGACCAAGGTTCCCATGGAAACCATTGACACGACCTCTCTTAACAGCGGGGCTGAGCTAAGGAAGGGGGGGACTGCGA
>Ga0179591_1349842_pt1 | contig 10669 bp, 12 predicted proteins | sample CZOMad2_1_08_16f_FD_182891 | JGI IMG/M metagenome (GOLD analysis project Ga0179591, IMG submission 182891) | Vadose zone soil fungal communities from Angelo Coast Range Reserve, California, USA - CZOMad2_1_08_16fungal (PacBio error correction) | ecosystem: Environmental > Terrestrial > Soil >...
AGATGTCCCATCCTCCCAAATGCAAGAAGAATGGGAGAACTGTAGTATGGGGAACATGTGAAACACCCAAACGGAAAAAGAAAGGCAGGGGAGATCAAACCCCCTTGTCCTACCTCCCAAGTACGCGGGTGGTGCACAGGGGTGTAAGAAAGGGAAAAAAAAAAGGAGAAAAGCAACGATTCCCATTTGTTTTCAGTGTGGGAAAAAGGGGGGGCCTATGGTCAGAACTTTTTTGTACGTCCCCAGCCCTTATCCGCAGCTTTTCTCCTAGCATCTTGCCCAACGGGAAAAAAATGAAAGGGGAATCACACAAACGATCGAGAAGTTTCCTTGAAACAGTTCGGTCTACCTTCCCACTACGTCGAATACGGGAAAAAAACTAACGGAAAAGTTGCTCTTAAGGGAAAATCAAGACTCACAGGTCTAAGAGATGTCTAGCACTCTTGGACAAGGGAAGCAACAAAATGGCACCAATGCGCAAGGGTCATTCTTTAGGACGTTCCATTTTAAAGTCTATCGATACCAAACGTCCCACACACCAAGGTGAGAGGGGAAGGGGGGTTTGCGAGCTTGGGACGTGGCACGCGCATCCACTAGGGAAAGTGAACAAACGTCCCCAGAGGGAATCAAAAAGGAAAACGAAGATTTCCGTGGTGGCCCAAAAGAACTGAATTGGTTGGTGGTGGGTACGAATTCAACGCCTCATAAGCCTGGAAGAGGAAGAAGCAAAGGGAAAGGTTTCTATTGTTTGTGCTGGAACAACGGGGGTTAGACCATAAGGAGTTCGCCACAAGAGCAACCAAGTAAACATTCCACAATTCGAAAAGGTTGAGATTTTCAAACCGTCACCCTCCCCACCACCGAAATGAGAAAAAAAAGAGTGGGGGGAACATCTACTCAGAATGTGAAATCGTGCAGCAGAACTTTCAGGGAGGGGAATGACCAGCTGGACGCGAGGCCAACATGGCACCGCCACCCATTGACTAAAATGGGGGAGGGGGGTAAATGAATTGGGGTGTTTCCGAAGATTTATAGGAAAAAACAGCCAACCAAAAGGGAAGGTGTGGAGCTCCTCACTTGAGTCTAACATAAACACTAACTGCTGCCAATTAATCTCTAAAAAAAGAAAAAGAAAGGAGCGTAGGAAGGGGGCTTGGGTGTGCGGCCTCCTTGCGTACCCGCTGTCCGTGGGAGGGATCTCAAAAAGGGAGGTATCGTAGTGAGGGAAAACCTGGAGACCTGTTGGCTGGAAAACAACAACGGGGCATTCAATCTCAAAAGAAGAAGAAGAGGAAATCCTTGACTCCCTCTAACGAGAAACTCTAAAGGAGTTCAGAGTTACGCAGACCGTGGAGCCTTGGCCTACGGATGACTGGAGGGTGTGCTCCCTTAGGAATTGAAAGGGGGGGCAATGGGTTGTGCCACGTTCAACCCAAGCGTGATCTCTAGTGGCAGAAATGAAACGGGGGCACCTACTCAGGAAGAATTAACTTAAGGGGAATTCCAAGGTTATAAGAGGGGTCCGGGCCTTCAGTCTTCTTACAGAACAGCGAACTCATGGCTCCATTTTGTTCAAAGAGTAACGTATGGCTGTAAGGAATCTGGCTGCCACTCACTTACATGATAGGGTTCAAGCCTGGTCCATCCTCAAGATCAGGGGCTGAAACTCAGTGAATATTTTCCAAAACTCAAGATAATCAGGTCTCTTTCCAATACTGACTCGGGTCTCCTACCTTTGGGATTTTTCTGTCTTGGATATATTAAGAAAACCGACGACTCAAAAAAAACCATCTAGCAGGCTAGTACGGGACCCGACGGCATGAAGGGAAATTGGGGGGGCTGTAGGGAACACGTCAGACCTACCGGACTTCATTTGGGGGGAGAGGGTCATACCAGAGGAACTTCCCGGGCATCAAAAAAAACCCGATGTATGGTGTGACTTTAGGGCCCGTGAATTCACTCTGGGGACCAAAACTCACGGGGTTAATGGGGATTTTTCATCAATCAAGTTCGCAACAGTGGATTGACCTATGATGCCCATGGGTTACAAAAGGAAAAAAAACAATTTCATCTCTCCGGTCCTGTACTACGGGGGCCAGAACAACCCGGCTAACTGTGTTGTGCCGAGAACTCCCCTAAAGCTTCCCTTAAGCTAATATTTGCTCCACATAGGGAGGTTGGAAGCAGGGGCCGGGGGCAAGAATTGCACGTTGTTCCATAACTTCCACATAAGAAATTTCAGGATTGATCTGTGCAAAGATCTGTGCAACAAGGGTCGGAAGGGACCCATATAGATGAAATCTAATTCCCGTGAGAGAGAGGAGGGAGTCAAGGACGTGGAACCATTCAACACAAGTGGGGACAGGGAGGAAAAAGAAGTGAAAAGCGTACGGCTATTCTGAACGTACGTCCAGTACCGATTGAAGCACTTACAGAGATTCGGAAAATCCTTTTCGAAAAGATGTTAAATGGCCATCATGAGAAGGGACTGCAATGCAGCGGGCTGCTGGTGTCTAACCCCTTTCATGAGAAATCTACAAACAACAACAAAAAAAAACGTAAGTGGATGAAATGTAGATGCCAAATGGGTTCAGACCACACCAGCCCCGGCCCGCCCGATGTCTTCATGCAGGGGACATGCCTTTTAATATTTTCAGTTATCCAGCTGCAACTCTAAGCAGGAAGAAGGCGGGGGGGGGGAAAAAGGACGGCCGGGGTCCGTCCTCCCGAATCCGACTTCGGAGAAGGCCACAAACGTTGGGTGCCCATCCAACATAGAAAACTTAAAGCAGCATCGATAATTGGAGGGAACGACCCCCTCTCCCTTTCGGTTGCCGGCCCATCAACATCTGGAAACGCACTAAGATACCGGCCCGGACGCAGGTTGCCTTCCTGAATTATAAGAAAAAAAGACCAAAAAGTCCTCGCGTGCCCAAGCCATGGACAGCCACCCGGAAAAGCTCAGGGGCAGCGTCTACAGTGTCGGAAGGGGTGAGTCAACTCACCGCGGAAGGACGCTTGGGGGGGAAACTTGTCTACTGGAAAAATTGAACTCGACTTTGTTTGTCGCCAGCGGGACATATTCCATCCGAAGGACGGTACATTAAAAAATAAGTGAAATCACCTTAAAAAAATCAATAGGGGTGTGGAGAAAGATTATTTCTGCAGTTCTGCGAGACTGCATGACGCGTTGGAAAAAAGTCATACAGTAAGGAAATCCCTGACGTTGTACTTGTAAGCCCAGGGCGGGCCCATCCCCTCGGAACAGGTCAGGGGGGAAGAAAGATCTGAAAAACAAAAATTCACCGTTTGAGGGCTCCGGAGGGAAAAGGGCACTGCCGAAGACAACCCCAGAATGATTAAAGGGTTAAAAACGAGGGAAACTTTCGTCCCAAAGCCCCTGCTGACCATTCCGGTAACACCGAAAAAGCTCTGTCCCGCCGGCACAAGAAAAGCATCGGGCCAGACCACAAAGAGAAGGCCCCCAAAAAGAAGGCTCAAATTCGAGTCGCGTCCTCCTAACCGGTAGAATCCCAATCGTGCAGATCCAACTGCCCCGCCGGGAACGGTTCATTAGAAAAATCAATGGGAAGAACCACTCAACATCAGCAGGGAGGGTGGCTTGGTTGAACATTGACAAAAATACTCCGGTTCCTCCGTCAACGAGTCCAATCCGACATGACAGAAAATCAGCCAACACTACGGATCCTATCAACACAAGCTGGGGCTGTTCTCGGATTGCCCTCCCTATGTTTCTGCGTCTTGTCAGGCAGGAACATTGGAGACCAGGCTAAAGCTCAACTGGGGGAACTCTCCAAAGACACGAAGAGACCGGCTTAAGCGGTTGAGAAAAGAGGACCAGCGGTCTGGGAATAGTTGGGAAAGAAGAAGAGACACTGACAGCATTCGTTATCACTTTCAGCCCATCACTTGGGACAAGAGGCAGCCCTCAGGTGTTTTGCCTATAATAGGTAGCAAACAAGATTTACACACCAAAAAAAGGCTACTCAAGGGGCCGTCCGCAAAGTTTCAAGCCCTCCACTCAGACTGTGGTAACTTGGCCCAGCCAGAACGCATTTCCTGCACTCAGGAGTACACCCCCAAAAACCACCTCAACTTTCGCCTTTCTTCGATTTCTCTGGACCCACCGTGCGAGAATGTTGGGGTTTTCTTTAGGTAAGCGAAAGGTGCCCTCTCCAGTCAGGTGGGCCAAGTTGGTGAAAGGGTTGGGTGGGCAGCAATGGGGACGCACAGGGGGTCGGAACCAGCGGGGTTACAAGAATACAAAACCAACTCATACCACGCCCTGGGAGGTTTCCGAAGAGGCAGTGGACCATGAGGAAAGGAAAAGAAAAAACACGAAAAATTGTCATTACGGCTGCCGCGGTCACCAGCTAAGACGGGATTGCATGAAAAGGGGACAAATTTTCGCACGAAATGCCGCGGCCCAACCGCACCAATAATAAAAGTTTGGAGTTTGCGAGGAGGAGAAAAGTTCCCGGTTAACCGTGCCGCCACGTGACCCGGGCGATTATGCAAACCCGCTTAAGGGCCCCAACCTCGTCGTAAAAAAGATCATGGGAAAAAATGTTCATCCAAAACAGGGGGGCAATACTGAGGTCCAGGAAACGTGTTCGCCGTCGCCGACTGGACGTGGAAAAAGGGAGACAGATGGACGGCTTCATATGATCTCAAACGGCGGCAGCGAAACGGGCAGAGAAGGAAGGGGAAAATTTGAAAAACAAAGGGGGGGAGTTCTGAGGGACTGAACACGCTTGGCGGCCCTGTCAGGTTTCTGCGAAAATGTGGGGGAAATCAACACTTCCAAAGTTTCAAAGGGCCCAGGCCCGGGGGAAAATACACTTGATCTCAGACGGGGGAAGAAAAAAAAAAAACCTGGACATAAAATTCTTCAAGGACGTGTCTGGGAACAATTGGGGATCGCCCCAGACCTGCACATCCGTTTGGGGGTTGAAAACTTTCCACCAGATTCCAAGGCAGGACCTCACAAGGGGGCGGGCCGGGGGCCCAGAAAGAGGAAGGGGAAAAAAGGGGAAAACTCCTTTCCACTGAAAAAAAGGACAACACTCTGCATGCGATCCTTAGATCAAGAAAAAAGGAGGAGAAGAGAGATCCTGATCAAGGAAAAAGAGCCGGGGTCATTGAAAAAAAAAAAAATTTCGCTTGGCCGAGGCCGAATGCAACAACCAAGAACGAACAGGGGGTAACCCTCGCTTAGTGGGAAATCACTGGTGGAAACAGGTAAGAATAAGTGATGGGGGGGGAAAAGGAAAAGCAATCAAGATTCCCTTGGGACACTTCTTAACTATTCTTAGGCCCGTGTTGACTGGGGGTTTCCCGCGAAAAAGCCAAAACTTAGGTCCAAGTCACCAAAATAAACCAGTGTCGGTGAAATTGGCAGTTTGCTAGACAGGGTTTAGGAAAAAGAGAAAAAACAGAAAACAAAATCATTTAAAGCCTCTGAAGAACGCATCGGACAGTCACAGACTGTGCCGAAAAACATGAACTGGGGCTATAGATGGCAAAAATAACGAGGGGGGGGACAAAGCAAAAAAAGAAGGGAAGAAAATGGACTCTACCACTTGGAATTAGACACATGGAATTAGCTTGAAAATCAATCCGGGTAGAAACAGGTAAGAAAAGAGACATGCTTACTAAAGGGGGAGTTCAGCCTACAACGGAAGAAAGGGACAATCCATAAAACGCAAGGGGGAAGTTCGGATTCAGGGGTAACAAGGGGGTCAAACGGTCTCATTCTATCCAGTTACAAGAACCAGGGGGGTGAAAGGGGAGAAAAATGAAAAAAGACGAATAAACACCGTCCAATCACAGGGGGGGTTCCTCACTATGTAACAGGAACCCTATGAGACCACTGTGAACGAAAGAGGGGGAGAGTCACTTAAATTTTTTGTTGGGTTAAACTAACAATTTCTTCCTAATCAAAAAAAGGAGGCCGGACTCAGGGAGGGTAGAAAGGGGGGAATGAAAGACACTTTGGGGAAGTAAACCGTAGTTTCGCACAAGATCAAAAAAACGGGACAAAGGAAGACACAAAAGGAGGACTTTTATAAAAAAAAAGGGGGGGACGGGTTCGATACACTACATGAAAGAAAAACACTTACGCGAACATTGGTCAAGAATCGAAGAAAAGAAGCTAATGAAAAAAAAAAGGAACAAATTTCTTTGGAAGATCAAACATCCTGTCTGGATAGTGTGTCCAGCACGGAAAAGAAAAGGGAAACTGAAAAAACAAGAACCCAAAAATCTTAGCGTGTTCGGGTGCAAAATCTGTGCTAACTATTAAGCAACAGACCCCGAGGTTATTGGGAGGCCTGGGTGGGGGATCATAATCTAACAAGAATTACACTGTTCCTTCAATCAGGTCCAGAAAAAATCCGAAAGACAAACTTCGGGTTTTTTTGAGTCCCAGTCAGTAACCCTATAATGGGGATTACAGGGGGGTCGCATTATGGACGTGGAGGGGGAGGAAGGAAGGGGGGGTATCAAAAAACGGGAATTCCAAAACCGGCACTGTAAGAGAATCAGAAAACGCGGTCTTGGTTGAAGCAGCGAAAATGACCGAAAGGAAGGGTGCCGCTCTCATCTGAATGACTGTCCACTGCTCGGAGAAAAATTTTAAGAGGTTAGTTTATCACCAGGAAAACTGTGAAAGGGGGGGGGAAGGGGGGGGGGGGGGGGTGCAACCAACGAGCGAATGGGGTTTATCAATACCGACCAGAAAGAGGTACTTAAAGTTGGAAGAAGGGAAAGCTAGGCAGTTGCCGGAGTCCTGCGCGACAGAAGAGACTCGGAATTTTCGTGGGTCTCTTGCGAAGCTGGGGACATAGGGTGAGAATGAACAAATCAAGGGGAAGGGGGAGGAGTGGATTTGTTCTCAAGAGCAATCATGGTCAGGTTCAGAGGGTGTAGGGTGGGAGAAGAGAATAGAAGTTGGGGCGTCTCTTTAAGAAAAAGGGGGGGACAGCGAGAGGAAAGGACTGTACTTGTGATGGAAAGGGGGGAAAGGGGGAGAGGGAAACCTCCAGACCCATGGGCGCATTTAGGATGAAAAAGAAGGGGGGGTGGGAAAAAAAGAACTTCCGAACGGTCAGATGGTCTGGAAGTAAACAACGAGAAGGGAAGGAGGGAGAAGAGTTCCAACTACTCCAACCAAAGAAATGGGGGTTCCGAGTTGGGCAACCTTATTTCATGCACGAGGGGGGAACCAGAAGGAATGAAGAGGCAGGATAAGAAGGAAGGGAGGACTATTCACACAACATGTTCAACCCCAAAGAAAAGATTCCCCGGCCGCGGGGAAGGGGAAAGAAGAAACCCCGTGACGAAAAGAGGGGGGGGGGACTAAAGCTGGACCGTGACTTGAAAGGGGGCTTGTAAGGGCTGGTAACTTCTAGAATGGAAAAGGGGGGGGGGGGAGAGCCATCTCGGCCCAGTAACTTCTGGAAGGGTGGAGACACCGGAAGACCTCTCTTTTAAGGAATGATGCCTGACATGGGGAAAAGGGGGAGGCTTCCCCAAGAGGGAGCGGGCGCTGAGAGGGGGAAAAGTAACGACTTTAGGACGTCAAAAAAAACAAGCAGAAAACAAGAGAGTTGTTTAGCAGGCAGGAGAGATCGAGGAAAGACTGGAAGGAACAGGTCAAAAAGATTGTTTTATCATTCAGACAAGGGGGGTGTCCAAAATTGAGGAAAATAAAGAAGTCGGGGAGGAAGAAAGACCTTGAAAACTGAAGGGGCCGGGGGAGGGCTGTTGTAGGTAAAATTGGGGGGGGAAAATAAAACAACGGTCTGAGAGGGAAAGTGGATTGAGAGGTGCCAGCCAAAATAACTCCAAGAAAAGACTGTTCCTGGGAGGGTCGGGGGAATGCACAAGGGGGGTCTCAGGTGTTCGCAGAAGCAGCTCGAAAGAGGTAATGAAGAAAGAAGTTCCTTTCCAGTATCACAAAAAAAAAACAAACAGAAACGACGAAAGGGAAAAAGTCCTTTACAGATTTTTGGTTTGCCTGGCAGAAAGACAAAAAACTTAAACCTACTCTCTCTAGAGCAGAAGACGCTACAGGAAAACCTTGGGGAAGGGAGGGAAAAGAGGTGTTCCGTAGAGGAGAGGCATCTTGTACGCGACATACTGGAAAAAAGGGAGGAAGGGGGGGGCACTCTAGGGAAAAGCCCATAGGACCCAAGTCCAAAAAGAGGGGAAAAAACAAAGACCCGGGAAGCTTTTTTGCAGGGGTGGATTGGGAGAAACCGGGGAAAAAGAGACTGAATCGGGTCACAGTTGGGGGGAACAGGAAAAGGAAGAGGGGGGGGGAAAAGGGGGTGGGCTATCTCTCATGAAAAGCAGGGGAGGAAAAAAGAACGGAATCCGAAAAATGGAATGACAACAACGAAAGAAAGGGGGGGGGAATCACCTTAGAAGGGAAAGAATGAGGAACTTTAAGGGACACTGGCTTTTCAAGGACAGCAATTCCAAGGGAAAAAAAAGACGAAAAATTTTTTACAAAAGGTGGGAGAGGGAAAAACAAGGCAAAAATGGAAAAAAAAAAGAAGTTCCGACGTCACTCCTACGTAAAGACAGCAACCTTGCAACCTTGGGGAAGGCTAAAGGTGGGGTAACGTTCATGGGCCAAGGGAGACTAAAACAAAATATCGTCTGTAGGGAAAGAGGCCTTCAAAAGCCCACAGGGTGAACAAGGAGGGAAAAAAAAGGGCCAAAAATCAGACTGAAAATCGTTAATATCTGAGTGGTCCTCAAAAGGCATAAGAAAAGAAAGAAACCAAGTAGAAAAAAGGAGGAAGGAGGTAGGGTCAACGCCCGCCTGCGGGCAAAAGTCAGGTCAAAGAGACAAAAACCACAAACTTAAGGCCTTACTTTAGATAATAGTCGTTGACCATGCCAGGTAAAAAAGGAGAAAAGAGATAGGGGGGAGGGGGGAACGCAGTCAAAAACTTCCTCGCTGTAATCCTGGCGTAAAAATAAAAAATGGGCTTCCATAGGACGGTATCATAGATCCACTGAAGATCCGGAAAAAAAAAAGGAAGGAGGTTGTTTGGGGGGGGGGCGGCTTTACATTGTTCAGCTTCGAGTCACCCCTAAAAATTCATCCACGAGGGGAATCTCATGAATCAAAAGTGGGAAAGAGCAATTGCTCGCCTCAAAACTAGCCATCAGCGTAAAGAAAAGAAAAGCACTAAAGGTCAAAAAAAAAAAAAAAAAAAAGAAAAAACACGCGGAGGGACTGAAACAAAGGAAAAGTAAGTGTTTCAGAGACTGACGGAAGAAACGAGGAGGAGGACAAACATCATTGGTTGGATGCAGTCAGCTTAGGGAAGAAAAAAACAAGCCTTCGGGGGAAAAAAAGAGCAGAGAGACAGTAATAGGGTTTGGGAAGTCAGGCAAGGGTCAGGGAAGGGGCAGAAGAGATGTCAAACCGCTGGACCTCGAAGCGCTCGGGCTTCTCCTGGGTCTTAGAGGTTCTCTGAAACCACAGTGGAAGTAATTGGTGGAAAGGGGGGGGAGGAACTGTTCAAAAAAAAACTCGAAAAAAAAGGGGGGGAATTGGGGTGTTGTGGGTGCGCACTGAGGTCGCCGTGTTTCCAGAAAAACAAACTCAAAACAAAAATGTCAGGGCGGTTTTCCAGGAAAGGGAAACAGTGCTTAGGGAAGACTAATTGGCCGGCAAAGAGAGGAAGAAACCCAGGGTTCATGGGTGAGGAGGGGAAGTTCACAAAAAAGAATATTTTCGAGAAAATTGAGCTTTTGGATCAAGGAAAAGATGGAGACCAAAAAAAAAAGACAAACCAAAACATCAGACACCAGGTTGGACTTTTCTCCTAAAGAAAACGGAAAAAGGGGCAAAATTCGATAAAGCTGACCATCTAGAAAGGGGGAGTCGAAAACTAGGGGGATAGCCAAGACTTCTTCGTCACTGAGAGGAGAAACTTGCGAAAAGGTTCCAAAGATTAACAGATGGCAAAGCTATACATGTTTCAGATCTCCTAAGTAGGTTGGAAACAGGGGAGAAAAAAAAGAAGAAGGGACAATCTGGCTCACGTCCAATTCTTAGGCCACAGGAAAAAGGACTTTCTAAAGGCCGGAGGGGCCTCGGGGACCTCAAGAGGGCGAAAGGAAAAAGATTCGGCTGGCATTTTCTGACTAACCTGTTGGAATACAAAAAAAGTAAAAGAAACAGAAGAACGACGGGATGCTTCGCCAGTTAATAACAAAATACCTTAATAAGGAGACCAGAGGAAACTGTGGACAAGAAAGGAGGACACGCCAGAATTCCTGGTGGTTACTATTCCAACAAAGATAAGAAAAGGGGGGAAAATTCGTCAACATCCAAAGGAAAGTAATGGGGCATCCGCAATCCACTGGGTAAAAGGGGGGTCCGAACTGGGACAAAAAAACTTGGATCCGTCAAAAAACTAACTAAACGAAGGAGAAAATACTCTCACAACGAACAAAACAAACAAAACAAAAAAACGGGGGGGAAGGAGAAGAGAAAAGAATGATCTCCTAGCAGTTCAAGTTTAGGAAAACCTTCACAAGGACTGTGGACCTATACAGACCCGTAAAAAGACAATGGGGACAAGGCAACAGAAGGAGGAGGGAAAGACAGTGCAACTAACAC
>Ga0179591_1236720_pt1 | contig 10668 bp, 10 predicted proteins | sample CZOMad2_1_08_16f_FD_182891 | JGI IMG/M metagenome (GOLD analysis project Ga0179591, IMG submission 182891) | Vadose zone soil fungal communities from Angelo Coast Range Reserve, California, USA - CZOMad2_1_08_16fungal (PacBio error correction) | ecosystem: Environmental > Terrestrial > Soil >...
CAAGGACGGCCTCCACAACGATGATCCCGCATCACACGAAAATCTTCCGAAGGTGCGCTCCTCATAGATGCCACGAGGACGCCCATCAGTCAAGGAAATCGGCATCCACCAGACAAGGGGAAGACTCGCATCCCGCTAACTCATAATGACCCGAACCAGAAGTGGTAGCCAGCATCCTCCGAGGTACCAGGTAAATAATTGAAAGCGGGGGGAACGGACACATGGAAACGCCGAGTCCGCAGATAAGAGAAAAAAGTGGTTCCAGCATGAGCGAAGACCGCATCGTCCGGAAAAAAGAAGGCCTCCGAAAGGAAGCTTCAACAATGAGGGGGAAGTACGAATAACGGGAAGATCACCATCCGCCCCTAAACAATCCTGGCATCTTCCGCTAGGCCAATTAACCTATAGGTTGGCTATAAGGCGAACAGAGCACCGGGGCCCGACAACCTCCGCTAGCCGCTTCCTTCTTCGAGGAATCCGAAGAGACAGGGCATAAGGAACGACCGCGTCATCGGCCCGTCTAGCTCACGCTACGGGAGTTAAAAGGACATGCAAAGCCGAAAATTTAGTCAAAAAAATGAAATGGAGCGGGATCTGCTTGGACAACCTTTGGGGAAAAATACGATACAAGGGCTGATGGAGCGAATACCTGAACCCCTTCACTCAGAAAGCAGGCCCGAGGTGTTCACTACCAGGCCCCGCTTATCATTGGAGGCGAAAGAGGTGGGGGAAACAACGGAGAGGCACACGTGGGGCGGCAAAAAAAGCTAATCATTCTCATACATGTTCCATGTACCAAAGGGAAGTAAGAGCGTAGCTCTAAGGAAAGGAAAGAGGCGAAAAGCATTATCACATGAATATCCAAGCGTGGGACAATTCCCTGTTACTCCCATCAAGAGCAAGAGAGTGCGTGCGAGCTTTAAAATGTAAAAACGGGGTTGTGAGACTTCTCAGGGACTCGAAGGAATCAATCGGAAACCATGTAACGCCGGACGCGATGGTAGATAGCGCCGGACTAATATATAAAAGGAGACTATCTGCCGGAACACCCGTATTAGGACTGAAAAATAAGAGCTTCCTCCACATTGCCTATCCTGCAGGGAGCTATCAGCGCGGTTGCGCTCGGTTGGAGCTAGGGTGGATATTCGACCATCTGAATAGAAAGAGCAAATGGGGTACATCCTGCACGCAACGAGATGGGAATCGGAAGATAGGTAAATCCTCCGGTAACTCTGGAGGAGTTAACTGGAATGTAGCTTGTTCTTTTTCTGGAAAGGGGATTCAACCGGGAATATACAAATGTGGCCGGGGCAATGGGGCTTTTGCAACGAAGGGGGAATTCAACGCAACCTGAAAGTAGGTCCTGGTGCTAACAACGGAGGGAAAAGGAAGCGTTGAAAAATGGAAGGAAGTTAATCCAGTAAGGGGATAGGGGGGGGTGACAACAGTGAGCAAAATAGGTCATCTGACTGTGTTCATTTTCTATAAATGAGCGAATAAACTTGGGGGTAATTAAAAAACCCCGAATGCTCTTAAACTTCCTTGGGGTCACTATATCACTCAAAGAAAATTAAGGAATGCAGTTTGCCGTAATACATTTTACAGCGGGCTTGAAGTCGGAGCGGGATGCTCGGACGGGAGCGTGAAGGAGCTGTGCGATGGAAGCGCTGCGCTGGTGAAGCTGCGGGAGAGGATTATGTCAAACGGGGGATAGTATCTGGAGGTTCACGGAAGGTGATGAGAGTGATGCATTAGAGCAGAACGAGGAAAGGCCAAACGTGTTTAATGGTGCACTAGACTCTCATGGATGTGGAAGCGGGGGGAGCTGGTGCAGGCGAAGACGGAAGAAAGGGGGGTGTGCCGAAGAGGCGTAGGAGAATGCTTAGGCCAGTAGTGGGGAGAGGCACGGGATTTCTTCTTCGGGTTTATGCAGGGAACATCGGCAGATGGGAAAAATGTGCTAGAGGGGGAGGCTGATGGCTGTCTGCCGGGAACGGCACTAGTTGGGAAGTACGGGGGGGATTCTCTTGGGTATGGCGGGTCGGATTCGAGGTTCCGATCGATGGTCTTTTCATGATGCTTCGGGGATTAAAATAGTCGTATTTGCTCTGGGTAGTAGTTTTTTTTTAGTATGTAGGACGATCTAGTTCTGTGACCAAAAACGGGTGCTTGGATAAGTGGTTCAGTGTGGAAAGCATTTTGTGGATAAGGAAGAATTACTCACTCTGGATACAGGTAGAGAAGATACTCTATCGCGGGGGCTTAGTTAGAGAAATATCGGGGGGTGTTGTTACTGAATTGGTTGGAAGGTCTAGATTTATTTATCAATTGTTGTGTCGGGGTGGGGACCGGCCAAAGGAGATGGGTACCAGGGAGCACACGGGCTTGAATCTGGAGAAAACCAGGAAATGTCTTCAGTTTTTTTCTGGTAGGCGTGAGGGTTGGGGTCACTTCCGGCAGTACAGAAGCGGGAAGGATACCGAGGAGGGGAGTCATTGTTTTTGGGGAATGAATTTTGCGGAAGGGATGAGTGGCGGAAAGTGGGAGGATATCAAAAGTACACACTAAAAGTAGGAGAAAAGAGGGAGCGGGCTTTGATAGGGGGAGAGAAATTCTTTTGGGTTGGCCATATTCGAAAAAAGGAACGCAACAAAAATCTTTCAAAGAAGTCAGGAGCCTAGAAGTTGTCGGAGGGAGCATAGGGAAAAAAAAGCGAAGCCCTCACTATTCAGCAAAAAAAATGTGCCAGGCGGAGCACTGAGAAAAAAAAAAAAAGAGCATGTTGAAACTACTTCCTTCGAGGCGGCCGCCCCTCACGACAGTTATGAAGGATTGTATAGTGGAAAAGTTTTGTAAGGGGGGGGGGGGGGGTGGGGGCGAGTGGTAAAGGGTGGCGTGCTACCAATTTTGGCGTCGTTAAGGAGGGGAAGACATTCGAGGGGGGCCGGGTTTTCTTCAAGAGGCTAGAAAGAGAGGCAGGAAAGAATCCTGGTTTCTGAACCTCTGTGCTGTCGGCAGCGGCCAGGTGAAGAGAAAAGAGGAGTCGAAAAGAAAGCTCATTTTGCGCAAAAAAAAGGAACATTCGCGTGTAGGTGGAGTCCGGCTGATCGGAGACGATAATTGGAAATGTGGCAACAAGGAAGACGATTGTGTCCGGAAAAATGGAGAGCCCCGTGGGGGGGGATTTTACTAGAGGGAAAGTTGTTTCGCGGAAAGGGCCGCGAGGAGAGATGAGGGAGGGGGAGAACTTGAAGGGGTGGTGGGGTGGAAGGACTCAGCAGGGGGTGCCGGGGGGAGGGAGCTCTTTCCTCCGGGCCATATAGGGGTGAAAAAGAATCACTTGGGGGGCGTGGGGGGCGTCAGATTCAATATAAAGGGGAACGAATGATACTCTTAATAAAAAGCATTCGTACTGGCATGGTCTGCATGGACCGCGGCGGGCTGGCTATAAATTAAAGTGAAAAAGGAGTAAGGGAACAGGGGCCGATGAAAGGGCCTTCTTTGGATGGGAGTGTATGGAAGGAAATATCAAGGAGGTTCGAAGGCTGACACCACGGTGGGGTGAGAGGAAGTAAGCGCCCATTTTAAAAAGCGATGGTGGAGTTTCGGGATGATCGGAAGAAAAGCTTGGCTGCAGGGGAGAAGGACTGGTTTTCTGTACAATAATTTGTGGCGGACAGTTTTTTATGGTGGGTTAAGGGGGTCGAGGCTAGAGGTTTGATCGGAAAAAACTCGAAGGCAAAAACGGAGGAGGGGGAAATCATCGAGGACAAAATTCACGAGGGGACATAGGAAAAGAAAAAAAAAGCTACTTCAAAAAAAATGAATGTCAGAAAATCTTACAACAGGGGGAAGAGGGACCTGCCTTTTAAGAAATCTGAATAAAATAGCGGAGCTTAATGGGCGCGAGGGAGAACATAGTCTGAAGGGGGGAGAGTCGAGTCCCAGCGTGATCTTAAGATACACTCAACAAAGAAAGAGGAAGCCTCAGAATAGCATCGGCAGAAGTCCTTTTTAAAAAGTGTCGCCACATAACTGCAAGAAACCGAAACCCGGAAGGAAAAAAATGGCCGGGAGGTGAATCACACGTGGAATCATGCGTCAGAGGGCTCATGGAATGAAAAAAGTCCAATTTTGGCAGGGGGACCTCAACAAAAAATAACGGCGGAAAGGAAAAAAATACGACATAAAAAACTAGATGTCACGGCAAAAAATAGGCAAACAAAGGGGGGGGAAATATTCAAGCTGAGGATCGGAACTACGGCGGGCACGAGGTAACATGGTCGCAGCATAGGGGCCGGCACGAAAGATGAACCGGCGCTCTGTTCTTTGCCGTGAAGAAGAGCGGAAGGGACGCTCCTACAAGCAAGTAGTGAGAAAAGAACCAAAGGCAGGCCGGCGAACATGTGCAGATCCATGGAAGAATATCTAAATAGGGGAAATGCCCAGGAAGACGGCAGAAAAGGCCAACCGGTTCATAATTGCGATGGGAAGTAGAACTAAAGGGGACCACCTCAATTGTTACACATGGAAAAAAACAACAAGCCTGGGTCTAGAAAAAGGTCACCAAAGGCGGTAGCCCCAGCGACACCTAAAAAAAATCAGTACCAATGTCCAAATGGGGGAGGAACGAATCAGGCGGAAAGCTGGGGGAAACACAGGAGCAGGTTTCTGCGAATTTGTGCTCACGCGTTGGCCCAAGGACCTGCTTGTCCCTGATCGATGGGTCGAGTTTGCGTTTGGCCTTGACTCCTGCAAAGAGGGATCGCCACGCCTGTTGTTAGGTTCGGGGGAGGGGGGTGGGCGGGCAGGTTTTCTAATTGCAAAAATTCTCAACAAGGGGAAACTCCCAGGGCCCTATGCGCTCGGGTATGATGCTGGTAGATCCCGACGCAATACACACCGATGAAAAACACCTAAGTAAGAACCCAAACCACCCAGGTACAATTCACCTCTGCCACAGGCACATCACTCTTACGCCTTGCCAAGGACATTCAATCCGGAAACGCAACAAGCATACTAAAGTAGGAAGGAGTGAAAGCGCAAAATCCGACGGAAAAGGAGCAGGTGAAGACATCGGAAGCTGCTCTGGCACTACCGAAAAAAAAGGAACCCTCAGGGGACTGATGAAATCGCCGGTTAAAAAAAAATCAGAGGCAAAAACCTTGTATCCGAAGACTGCGAATCCACATCCCGAGAATCGCTCGCGAATCGGGCCTCGAAAGCTGGGGGATCACGCGGGCGAGGAACCGAAAAACAGATTAAAGAAAACGGCTGAACAACCACCAGGGGGGTGGGGGGTAAATAATGCGTCGTCGGAAGAACCGAACACCAAACTACAGATACCACGAAAAGAGAGCCGTTACGGAAGGAATCAGAAAAATCGCCTCTCCCCATAGGAGACAGGCGCTGTCGGGGACAAGAAATCTCCTAAGGATAAAAATAACGAATTCAAGGAGATGAGGCGAGTACACCGGGCCTCCGAGGACGCTCCTTTGGAAAGTCTGATGGAGAAGATAATACCAAAAAAGCAGCCTAATCACTGGACTACCCCATTTCCTAAAAAGCTCCCGTAGGCGTAATCGTCGCACAAGGAAGTCTGGTTCCATTAGGCTCCTTGAGAAGGACCATAGAACCGACGCCCCATCCCGATAGGCCTGTGACATCTGATTAATCCCTACGGCAAGTATGGGGGAAGGTTACCTAATTGCTGATATAATGCATCCAGAGAACGAAACCGGGCGCGAAAGCGCCAGAAGATTCTCCGGCCTTAAGATCTCAGGCAGGCATGTCCAATCAAATAAAGCCAGCGAACCTATCATCACAAAGAACTCCAACGCTAGAACTAGTCCATAAGCAGTTAAAAGAAGAAAGTTCTGGGGGGAAAAAAAGCTTAAATTAGGGGAAAGGGCTGAAATCTGAGCAAAAACGGAAAGGACGTTTACAGAGCGTTTATACGGCCGAAACAAGGGGAGGGGCGGGCCTAGACTGTGAAGAAAAGAAACATAGTCTCCGCGCAGAGGGCCAAGATTCCCTTCCGGGTGGGGGTAACCTTGTGGCGGAAACCATGCTTCTCCTTTTCTTGGTAATGGGGGGGACAACGCCTCTGCAACTCAAAAATGGTTTTCAGGGGGGGCAAGGAATATCTATTCAGGGAGCGTCAGTCCTTGACCTTAGGGAAGGGGGAAAGCTGTGAGGAAGAGGGTCGTTCGCATTTCCGTAATGGGGACAGGGCGAAAATCAATTAAAGCAGAAGCTTCATCTCTTTTAACACGATGTCCGACTGGGTGACGCGGCCAGAAGTTTGCGGGGTGGAGTTCAACTTTGTGATGAATAAGGGAAACTCAACAGTGCTGATAAAATACATGAACAATAGCGCAAAACGCCGGTGACTAGACTAAGGCTTCCTAGTAAATCTGAGGCTAAAAACAAAAAGAGGCGAGAGAAGAGAGATCATCAGAAAAGGGGTTCAACGGTCAGAGGTAAAGGCGTCGGTGTAAGGTACGAGCAGCAGATGGCCCAGTGGGTCGGGGGTACAGTGTGGAAAGCCTATACTAGCAAGTGAGACGGGCAAGAAAAACAGAGGGAGCGGCAAAGGGTGGCATCTCAGGGAAAGGTCCCAAGTAGGGTAGATCTGTGGAGTGTGACTTTTTAAATATCTTAATCAAAAGGGGGAAACACAAATCCACAGAGGGGTCCAGGAAATTTTCCGACTAAGAGAAGTCGCAGAGAGAATGAACGGTAGAACAATGAAAGGGGCAGACTGTGCAAATTCGTTCGCACCAAAAGGAGAATACACTTTTTGCAAGGTCAAAAAACAGCTAGGTGCAATCTGGAATATGCGGGAAGGTACAGGGAGTAGAAACGTGAGATCGTAAGGATCGGTCCTGAAAAACTTTCTGGAAGCGACTCCAGAGTAACTGGGTTGGTTCCAACGAAAACCTTTGTAAAAAGGGCGGCGGGGAATCAGGCTTCGGTTGGCCTAGTCGGGGCGGTTACGTGCGTACGCGGGGCAGGAGGGGTTGTTGGGGATGGAAGCTGGCGTCTCTGATTTCAACGGAAGACGACCGGAAACTTGAGAGGGCAGTCTTACGGGGTCAGGCATGGGATGGGGACATTAAGCGTAACAGAGATTACCGGTCCAATTAATTGTGTAGCGGACTCTTGAAACCTGTGGAGGGGGTCTTTTGAGAAGTCACGGCAGGGATCTTGTTTAGGAAAAAAAACTTCGGGAATGCTTTTGGGTCTCGAGGAATTGGACTGCTCTGGATTCGGCAAGCGGGATCAGGGTACGGAGGAGTTATTCATTATTATCAAGTATTTGGGCTGCGACAGGATCGGGGTGGCATACAGACAGGATCCAGATCATGGGAGGGCGGGTATTCTTCAGTATTCTTAGAAATGGAGGGCCTGGATGCAGAAGAGGAGGCGAGGGAGAACGGGGCCACTTCACAAGGTCGTCGGGTAGGTGGAGGGCGTCATGTCAAGCTTCACGGGAGGAAGGACTCGAATCGCGGTACAGAAGGTGGGGAGTGGATAAGTTGGGGGAGGGGTAGAAAAGAGGTTTCTCTTCATGATGACAAAGGAGAGGAGGCTTTTACTGTGTCCGAAGGCGCTATAAAAAAAAAAGGGAGTAGGAAAGGGCGTTAGGGGAAATACAGCGGAGGGGGGGGAAGGGGGATAAGAGTTTTTCGCTGCGGGGGAAGTCGAGGGGGAAAGGGGGAGTACAGGTTTTTGAGGGGGATTACAAAGAAGGTGAACCTTTGTAAACCCACACAGGACGACAGGAAGGAGTCAGGATTTCCCTGAATTGCTTACGGGGTGGAATGAAGGCGTGGGTAAAAGAATAGGGGAAAAGATACTAGGTTACGTTGAATTGGATGCCGAGAGGCTTGTTTGGGGGAGGAAAAAGGGTTGGTGCCGGGAGTTGAGATTTAGGATTGAAGATTCGATAACAGGAGAGGGCGCGGGCGGGTGAGAGAGTGGGGTGCTGGTTGGTGTTGCCAGGAATCGACAACAAGCATAAAAGGTATTGTCGGTCGAGGATAATACAAACTTTGCCGGGACCAACAACGGACTAGGTACGTCAGACATGAAGGAAGTGGTCAGGGGGCTCGGTAAGGGCGCGAAAAAACTCGCTCGGTGAAAGCCTTCCAGGTATGCGCCACACTACACGAACGACATGTGTTATTATTGGTGGTGGGGAGAGACGCTCCGCTTTGGGAACCTGAAGAACAGGTTTGTGAGGTTTCGTTCGAAGTGAAGAAATGTACGAGGTGAGCAGTTGTACGACGGAATGAATCGGAGGAAGAACCTAAAACGGGGAAGAAAGTGGCGACGGTATTTTTTCAGGAAAAAGCGGCCCTTGGAGGTCGCGAGTTAGTGCGGGGCAAGGGGACATTTTTCCGCCGGCGTAAGGGGGCAATTTGTGTTAATATTGCCAATAAAAGAACGTTGAGAAGGGGTCAGGGGGCCACTAGGAGCAAGGGAAAAGGCTGCGGCCAGATTCTTAAAGGTGGACAAATGTGAGTACAGCCGAGGGATAGAACAGTAGAACGGAAAAGTCTTGTTAGAAACTCGGAGTCGTTCGGGGTACATCGTAGGGTTTTTGTGAGGACGGAGGAGTCATTGGGAACAGACGGGCAGATTGTTACGTTGGAAACGCAAGTCAATTCGTTTGGGGACTTACCTTCATCTCTCAAGTGGTCCCACAAGTGGGATCCGTACATGTCGGGTAGGAATTTAAATGAAGTCTAGGGCGGGGGGAGATAAGATGTCCTTAATATTGACGGGCCAGCCGATGACATGATTGCTTGTGGGGTGGGGTGGGGAGGATGGTGAGGACGCACGGTCGGTGGGAAAGACGACGCTTCAAGTGACGGGAGAACGCGCCATGAAAGCGAGGGGAGGCAGTCGAGCCAAACGGAAAAGTCAAGGGCCTCAGTAGTAAAATTTGTAAAGGCGGTGTGATTGTTCGGTATATTTAGAGGGGGGTGAAGTTTTGGGGGTAGCTACACCACAGGGGAGAGAAAGAAAAGAGAGAGTGAAGGAGAAAACGACAGAACCTCGGAACGAACCCATCCCACAGAGACAGCAAGAACAAAAGTTCTGGCCTACCACGCGGAAGCCCTGGAAAAGGAAACTGGCCTTCCTGTTGAATCAACTCGAAGAAATCGCTGCCTTGAGCGCTGAAAGAAAAGATAAAGGGCGCGTCGAACCTCCCAGTGCTCGAAGAATACAACGCAATCCAATCACCCGGACTTTATGGGCACTTGGGAGGCAAGCCGTCACCTGGGTCGCATCTCCTAAAGACCACGGCCATGAAAAAAGTTAGAAAAATGGCAGGCTGGAGCAATGTGCTCTATCCTGCAGGGGGTCAAGGAACCCCACGTCTTTTTGTACCCTCAACATGGGTAAGGTTAGGGAGAAAGACAACTGCTAATCAAAAGGTCCCAAACGATCGGTCTAAAAAAACGACGAGGTCTCGAAAAAGGGGAGTGGGGGGGGAAGTCAATAGCGAAACAAAGGGATCTACACATCTGTGGCGCACCACTCTGGACGCAAGCAGAAAAACCATCCGGTGACGGAACAAGGCAAGAAACCGTACTGGAAAAGTGTAGCCAAGCAAAAGGGAGAAAAAAGGGTGGAGAAGTCTGGACGCGGCATAAACATGTCAAAAGAAGAAAAACAAAATAGGGAAAGGGGCAAAGGCGCGGTTACAACCGTTTGAAGGGGGGGATCCGAAATAGCCGGCGGAAACCGGATCACTCGATTGCGCAACAGGGGAAAGACGCCCACCGGCTACAAAATCCCAAAGGGGAGGAGGGCACCTACCGCACAATATCCCCCATCCAAGAACTTCTAACCGCTTGGATTGGTGCTAGAATACCGCAGCAGGCTTTTCAAAAACATGAGCGATTTAGCCGCCCCCGTGGCAAAGATGCCTGGGCTGGGACCGGACTACGAGAGGGGCTTCTGTTTGGGTGGCCCTGCAACGAAAAAGAAGGGACCCGCAAGTGTCAGAAGGTCTCTTTCGCGGGGGGGAAGATTTTTGAAGGTCAAGGGGCACCCAACGCCCTTTCAAAAGCATGAACGACCGCCCAAATCTTGGGGAGGTAGAATGGTTCGGGGAAATCGACGAACATCAGCCTAGATCGCTAAGGAAAAATTTGGGGTCACCAGTAGGGACATCTGAGCATCAAAAGGAAAGAGAAACAAATAGGCTGCCAGAAAAAAGTTCCAAAGTTACTCCTCAAGAAGCACAAGGGGCCAATACCGCAGAGGCTGGAAATGGCGGCCTCAGAGTCGGGAAAGGGTGGTCAATCACCCGTCGAATGCGGTCGATCCACCTCAGGAAAAAATTAGCCACTACTCATCGACAAGAAAAATCTTCATACTCCGAAAAGCCGTTGAGGTAAAAGAAAAGAATCCGCAACAACTGGCACGCAGCGGATCTGCACACTGGAGAGGAGCAGGGCATCGGCGAAGAAAGCTGTGCAACCCATATCCGCACCAATTTTGGTAAAGAAAGGCTTCTTCGGGCTCCCCACACAAAAGAAAGGATAGAAAAAGAGTCAGAAAGCCTTTCCTCCGGGGGCCGTAAAAAAATCATCCCCTAGGATACGGCCGATCCTCCCGCCAAGCGACGCATCAAAGAAAAAGAAAGAA
>Ga0179591_1390640_pt1 | contig 10668 bp, 3 predicted proteins | sample CZOMad2_1_08_16f_FD_182891 | JGI IMG/M metagenome (GOLD analysis project Ga0179591, IMG submission 182891) | Vadose zone soil fungal communities from Angelo Coast Range Reserve, California, USA - CZOMad2_1_08_16fungal (PacBio error correction) | ecosystem: Environmental > Terrestrial > Soil >...
CAAATCATCATAAAATCAAAATAAAAAATAAAATAAAAAAAATAAAAAAAGATAAAATTTAAAAAATAATATATATAACATAAAAAAAAATACAAAAATAAAAATTAATCAATTATCACAAATTAATAATAAAAAATAAAAATCAATATGCTCAAAAAGATATATAAAAAAAATAAAATAAAGTCTAATAATCAAAAAAATTAATCAATCAAATACAAATATATAAAATTCAACAAGAATACAAATCAAAAAAATAATAAAGATAAAATATATAATAAATTAAAAAAAAAAATATAAAAATCACTAATTTATTAATAATAATTATAATAAAATATTAATTATAATAAAGTTCTAATAATATGAATAATAATAATCAAATAATATCGAAATAATAATAATAATAATAATAAATATAATAATAAGTAATTATTTTAATAATTAACATATATTCATAATAATTAAAAATTTCATTAAAAATCCACTTATAATCAAATAATCAAAATAAGCTAATCATATTCTAATAAATAAAAATAATCCATAAAAAAAAAAATTAACAAGAAAATAAAAAATCAAATAAAAAATCAACTAATAAATAAAAAAAAAAAATAAAACTAAATAAATAATAAAAAAAAACTCAATCAAATATCAAATAAATAATAATCAAAAAATAATCAATATATTCTGCCTTTCCCCTCCCGCTCCCCCCCCCTTCATCCCTTCTTGCCTCACTCGCCCCCCTCCCTTGCCTCTCCTCCCCTCCCCCCCCCCCTCTTCCTCTCTTCTCGCACTCTCCCTCCCCTGTCCTTCCTCCTCCTTACTCGCTAAGGAGAAGAAGCAAGCCTTACCTGCATTTACTTTAATGCCCCAAGATCGATAGATACTCCATATAAGAGCAGTCACCTCACCGATAACAAAAGAAATAAATCAATCGTGAACATAAGACAAAATAAAAGAAAAGGAATCAAATAATTCAATAATCAAATAATAATTTCTCATAATTTAATCAAAGAATTATAAAGAATATTATAAAATAAAATAATCTATCAATAAATAGATATAATATTACATAATGAATAATTTTAAGTTAATAAAATCCACTAGCAAGAAAATAAAATCATCGACAATAAATAATAAGCTATAAAATTGATAAAAAAAAATAATAATCGATTAATAATAATCGATCCGAAATGTAAATAAACTCTAATCCCAAATCAACACAATAAATCAATAAATAATCACTCAACAAAAACTAAAAAAAAATAATTAATCTAAACTAACAAAAAACAAAATCCAGAAAAAATAAACGAATAAACAAACACATAACATCCTCTAATAAAATAAAGATAAATAAAAAAAAAATAAAGCAAAAACAATCTCACCAGTCAATAAAGAATAATAAAAAAAAATAAACAAATTCAAGCAAGATCAAATAATAATAATAAAATATAAAAAAAAATTAATATTAAAAAATAAAATATATAATATACAAAGAATAAAATCTACAATAAATAAAATCAAACTCAATCAAAAATCAACGAAATTCACAAAAATAAAATCGATAATTCGATCAAAAAAATATAATATAAATAAAAAAAATATCATTATTAACTAAAAAAAAATAATAAATCAAAATATAATAATCTAAAATAATCGCAATCACCCAAATTAAACTCTATAAAAATAAAAGCACACAAATACAAAAATAACAATAAAATCAATCTACTTAAAATAATAACTTCACATATATTGCCAAAATAAAATAAAAAATACTTAATAAAAAAAACTTAAAAAAACCGATAAATAAAATAAATATCTACCCAATACTACAAATAATGCAATACAACCTACCCCCAAAACTCTCAACTTACATCTACATCTCAATCCACCCCAACTACCCCAACATACCACTCTCCAGTCAAACTCCATCAAAAATCACAACCAGCCCTTCAAACTAACAATCCCTCATACTACTAATTCGCATCCAGCCTCGCAACATCCCTCACATCCTACCACACATAATAGCAACCATAAATCTCACTATCCAAACATAACCCACACCTAAATACTCCAAAGAACATGAAAGATACAAAAAAAAAAAAATAAATCTAAAAAAATTAAATTCAAAAAGCCTAAATAACAATATACAAAAAAAATATAATTGCTAAACAAAAAAAACATAAAAGATAATCAAAGATAATAAAAAAACAATGCTATAAAACATAAACAAGAATAATACAAAAAATAACAAAACTCAATAATAAAAAAAACCATCAAAATAAAAAATCAATCAAACAATAACAAAATCCACATAATCAGATTAAAATCATAATAAATAAAAAAAAAAAGATAATCAAAATATTAAAAAATCCAATAAAAAAAAATCAAATAAAAACTTTATAAAAAAAATAAAAAATATCAACTCAATAATTCAAATAAGTCCAAAACCTCTCATAAAAAATCATATAATCAAAATATAAACATAAAAATAAAAAAAAAAATAATAAATAAATAAAATATATATATTCATAAATATATTCGAATGAAAATAATCCCCATAAAAAATAGTAAAAATATATAATAAAATATTAAATTCTAAAATAATCAGAAACAATTAAAAAAAAAAATTAATAATCCACCGAGGATAAATAATAAACAAAAAATAAAAAAAATATAATCCAAATAATTCAAATAGTCTATTTTGACACAAAAAAAGAAAAATATATCAATTAATAATAAATCCAAAAACAAATAAATAAAAATATCCGAAGAGATTCTACAATTCATCGGATAATCCACTTAATCGTCATAAACTCTGCCCCTCCATTCCATTCCTCCCCTCACCCTCTCCCTCCCCTCACTCCACCTCCCCTCCCCCCCCCTCCCCTCCTCTCCCTCCTCCCCCCTCCCCTCCTCCCTCTCCCCCTTCTCCCCTACTCCCTCTCTCTCCTCGTCCCTCCTAACTCCAGCCCCTCCCTATCCTCCCCCTTTCTCTCCTCTCCCCCACTCCTCCCCCCACTCTCCTCCCCTCCTCCCTCCTCCCTCCCCCCCACCCCCCCCTTCTCCCAAAGTCTCAATCGGAACGCGATTAAACAAGACCAATCCGCCCCATTAAAAAGACACCCCTCACAAAACCACATCACACAAAACAATCAGAAAAGCGCAAAAACAAACGAAATAATAATAATATAATAGAGTAATCCACTAACACAAACCTCAAAACACTCAAAAATCACGCTCCTATCCCCAAGCCACCATCCAATAATAAAAAACCACGTCCTAACGCTCAAAAACTAATCTTAATTAAAAATCTAATCTAAAATAATATATATTAAAAAAATATAATAATCGCAAATTTTACATCATAATTAATTACTAAATCATAATCAAATAACATTTTCTCTATATATACTATAATTATACCAAAAAACTCATAACTATAATCTCCTATCTAACTATGACAGCACCTAAATTCGTTAATCCTCCATTTCTCTCTTCCCATCCTTTCCCTCCTTCCCCCTCTCCCGCTCTCACCTCCGTGCCATCCTCCTACCCTTCCTCTCTTCCTTCCTCCCATCCCTCTCCTCCCTTGCCCTTCCGCCTTCTCCATCGTTCCCCTCTTTACTTCCTCCTACCTCCTCCTCCTCTTCCATCTCCAATAATAAAAGCGCAATTATGAAATGAGAACATAAATCTATCGGAAGTCGGAGAAAGCAAAAGAAAAGTGCTACAGAAGAATGTCAGAATCAATATAGTCTCAAAGCAATTAGGGTCAGAATAAGCAAATAGAAATATTACACAAGAATCCGAGGAATTAGAATTCAGAAGAAATCGATTTAAAAGATATCAATAGAGATAAAAAATAAATAAGCAAGTAATTGAAAATAAAGTAGTAATGGAAAGAGGAGAATAAGAATAATCTTAATAATAATTCATAATTAGAATCGAATTAAGGATAAATAATAGAATGCTATATAAATCTCTAAAGATATAAAAAAGCCTAAAAAAAAACTGAACTTAAGCCTAAACTCTTCATACAAAAACTAGTAAATGTAACTAAGACAACTAAAAACCTCCATCAAAAACTTAAACCTAACGATAAAAAGCTGCATACAGAACTAAAATGATACTAAAAGACAATATATAACACTTCCACATTAAAAAATAAAATAATCAAAAGTAAAAGAAAAATCGAAAATGAAAAAGCCATATAAAAAAAAAAAAAAAAAACGCCAAAAAAACGTCAATAAAATATCTAAAAAATCAAGAAATAATAATCTTTAAAAAAGCAAAAAAAAAATAAAAAATCAAAAGCATCAAGAATAAAAAAAAAAATAACTCCCTACTAAACAATAAGTAAGCAAATCAATGAAAAAAAATCATAAAAAAAAATAGACAAAAAATTAATCGAAACAATAAAAATAAAAACAAAAAAAAAATCATCTAAAAATAATTAAAATAAATAAAAAAATCAATTAAACAATCAAAAAAACCTTCAAATAAACAAAAATCAATAATATAAATCTAAATCAAATCCTATAACAATAATCTTAATATACAAAATAAATACTCAACCATACTAAAAAAAAGCAGATAATAAAATAATAAACTCCATAAAAAAAATAAACTATAATAAAAAACATAAATAAAATATCCAAATAAAAATACGAATCAATATAATCAATCCAAATCCCCCTCCAATATTAATATTAGATTCTATGAGAGATTCTCACTCCCCCCCCTCCCTCTCACCTCTCCCTACCCTCTCTCTCCACTTATACCCTCCTCCCTCCTTCACTAGGCAACCTCCAATCCTCAATAAGAATCAGTCCCTCCCCCTCATCGACTCATCCCTCTTCATCTACAACTACCCATACATAAATAAGAATCCCTTATCCCCTATCAGACTTCTAACAATCTTCCTAACCCGTTTGTCTACCTACTTCCTTCACACGCCCTGTTCCCTGCCGACGGGACAAGAAAGAGAAAAAGAGAAGAGAAAAAAAGAAACGAATCAAATAGTAATAAAATCAAAAGAAAAAAAAGCCAATCGAAAGAAATCAAAAAGTAATGTCAGAATCTAGTCATAAAATTCAAAAAATAAAAAAGCAAAACTACAAAAAATATTAAGCTACAATGAAAATTATAAAAAAGAAAAGAACAGAATAAAATCTAAAAAATATAATCAAAAGAAAAAAAATATAATCAAAAATCCAAAACATTCAAATCTCCAAAAAAAATAAAAAAATAATATCAAAAATAAAAAAAAAAACAATAAGAATAATAAATCTAAATTTAAAAACAAATTCAAACATAAAATAAAAATAAAAAAATAAAAAAAAAAAAAATAAATAATCTTAATCTATAAAAAAAATCTCAAAAATTCCAAAAAAAAAAAAATCTAAAACTCAATCTACAAAATAATAATCATATTAAAAAATAATAACAAATAAAACATAATCCAACTAAAAATTATAATAATTAAAATAAATCCAATCTGCAAAAAATTAAAAAAACAAAAAAATAAACAAATATAATCTAATTCAAATAATCAACTTTAATAACAATCCATCTAAAAAAAAATAAAAGAAAAAAAAATAAATAACCATCTAAAATCGCCAAAAAATTCAAAAGATAAAATAAATGCCAAAGAAAAAGCCAAATCCCATAATAAAATAAAGAAAAAAATTAATATAAATAAGCCAAAAGCATATAAAGAAAAAGAAAATAAAAAACAGATAAAAATCATAAAAAAAAAATAAATATCAGAAAATAATACTAATAATAATCAAAAATAAAATAAAATTAAATAAAAACAAAATCCCAATAAATATTCTAATAAAATCAAAAATAACAATCCATAAAAAAAATCAAAAAAAATAAGAAATAAAAATCCAAAAAAATCTAATTAAAAACAATCAAAATAAGATAAATAAAACTGAAAACTTCCAAAATAAATCCCAACAAATAATACCAAATATAAAAAAATAAATAAATAAAATAAAAAAGAATATATGAAATAAATAAGTAACAAATTAAAACAAACATAAATAAGATAATCAACAATCATATAAATCAATAAAAAATAACGCAAAATCTCTAAGAAATAATAAATCATAAATAAGACGCATCAAAATAAAAAAATAAAAAAAACAAAATACATAAACGAATAATCAAAGAAAAATTCTGTACTCCAATAATAAATAATAAAAAATAATAATAACATATAATAAAATAATCCCAAACATAATGGTAAGTCATAATAATAAATACACATCTAATCTAAAATCAATTATTCATTAATATACCCCCTAATACATCCTAATAAATAAATATAAATCTAATTCCAATCAAAATATAAAAAGAATAAATAATAAAAATCTAATCTAAAATCACTACCCCAATAAAAAAATCTAAAGATAAAATAAAAATAATAAATTCCAAATAAGATTTATAAAAATAACTAAATAATAAAAGTAAATCTCCCTCTATAAAATATAAATAATTACGAGTAAAATAAAATAATTCACATTAAAAAAAAATCAATAAAATAATAAAAACATATCATAAATAAATACCCCCCTGAAGAGAATAATAATCCAAATCTACAAGCTAAAAAATATAAAATATATAAAATCAATATTAATAATCATATAATATCCAATAATCAATATAATAGAAAATATCAAATTCATTATCAAAATAAAAATCATAATATAATAAATTCCCCACCCTTCAATTATAAATAAATATAATCAAATTCATATTTAATAATCCAATTATTATAAAGCTTAAATTTTCTTATTTAAAATCCCATAATATCAATAAGAATTAATTTATATTATAAATAATAAAAAATAATATAATATAGATAATTATATAATTCAATCTAATTAAATTAATTTTAAATCCTCTACCTCCTCGCCCTTTCCTCCCCCTCCCTCCCTCCTCCTCCTTTCTCCCCCTCTATCCTCCTTACTCTTTCCCCGCCCTTCCCTACTGGCCTCTACTACCTCCTCCCTCCCTCCTTTCCCCTCCTCCCTTCCGCCCCCCCCCCCTCTCTAAACCCTCCCCTCCTCTCTCCTCCCTTTCCTCCGAAAAATAAGAACATAATACAAACCGCAAAATCAGCCATGCAAACAAGAAAGAAAGAAAAAAAAGGGGAAAAAAAAAAAAAAAAAAAAAAAAAAGAAAACAAAAAAGAAAGGAGAAGCAAGCAAATAAAAAATCCCAAAGAATAAAATAAAATCATAAAAATATATAAGAATAAAAAATCATAAAACAATAATAAAATAATTGTTTAAAAAAAAATAAAGAAAGTTATAAAAATCAAAATCGATAAAAAATCAAATAAAAATACAATAATAAAAATCCTATTAAAATAAAAAACAAATAAATAATTAAATAATATAAAAATCAATCAAAAATAAATAATCATAAAATTCAATAAATCATAATAAAAATATAAAAATTCAAATAAATAATCTTAAAAAAAAAAACTCTAAATAAATTAAAAAAATAAAAATAAAAAAAAAATCATAAATAAAAAAAAAATCACATATAAAGAAAATCTTATTAATTATATAATGAATTAATAATTAAAAATAAATATAATATATAAAAAAATTAAACTCAAAAGTAAAAAATAATATCATAAATAAAAATAAAATAAATATTCAAAAAAATCTAAAATAAAAGCAATTATAACTATAATAATAAAAATTCAATAATAAATCTTATCCAAACAAATCAATCAAAATATAATTAAATCTAAAATATAATCAACCGAAAATAAAAAAATAATAAAAAATAAAAATAATAAAAACAAAATTAAATATCAATAAAATCCAAATAAAATCATAAAATAATAAAAAAATAAAAAATCAAAGCAATTCATATAAAAAAAAAAAAAAAAATAAAAAAATAAATCCAAATAAATAAAAAATCATAATTCAATCATAACCAAACAAAAAAATAATGCTAATAAATATAAAATTCTAGATCCCCAATCCTAAATTCAAAATATAAAAAATATATAAAAAAATATAATAATATAAATAAATAAAAAAAATAATAAACAAAAAAATCAAATTACTCATATAAAATCAATAAAATACATCGAAAATAAAAAAAATCTCTAAATAAAAAGATAAGAATAAAGAAAAGATACATCAAGTATTAAAAATCCTAGATAAAAAAAAGATAAAATCCCAAAAGAATCAATAAAATAATCCCAAAAAAAACTAATCAAAAAATAAAATAAAAAATAAAATATAATCTAATTAAATTAAAGATAAATAAATTAATAATAATATGCAATAAATAATCACCAAAATAATTAAATAAATAAATATACAAAAAATTAAGAAAATAAAGAAAATCATAAGAAAAACTAAAAATAATAATCATAAATATAAATAGTCCGGCGCCCCCCCTCTCCCTCCCTCTCCTCCCTCATCCTCCTCACCCCCCCCTACTCTTCCCCTCCCCCCCTCCTCCCCTCACCCGCCCTCCTTCTCCTTTCCCCTCCCCCCCCCCTCCCCCCCCTCTCCTCTTCCCTCCCCCCTCCCCTCCCCGCTCCCCCCTCCCCTTCCCCCTCCCCCTCCCGGCCTACCTCTCCTCCTCCCGCCACTTTCTCCTCCACCCTCCCCCCTCCCCCTCCTCCCCCTCCTTCCCTCCCTCCCCCCCCCCCCTCCCCCCCTCCTCCCCCTCCCAACCACCTACAGCCACACTTTAATCACCAACTATCATCAGAAAAAAGCCGCCTAAGACGAATATTATCAAGACACAAAAACCTATAGAACCAACAGATCAAAGCAAATAATACCTCTCACTCACTCAAAAACCCCAACTCCTCCCCCTCTCCCCTCCCCCCCCCCCCTCCTCCCCCCTCCCAACCACTCCCTTTCATCCGTTCAGCCTTAACACATACAACAATTCAGCCCCACAGAATATATATAGGTAACGACTCAGAAAATCGTACGAGAAGGAGAAGGGAAGAGAAGGCGGCAAGAGCTCCTCCAATATCAGGTAAGTATTAAGAAAACTCATCTCCCACCGCGAAATACTAGAAAATAACCTGCTCTATACATAATAATAATCGTAGAGAGAAAATCAGTAAGAAGCCAAAATAAAACGGGAAATCAGAAAAGAGGAAGAATCAATAGACAAGAATCCCAATGCTGAGAAAGCAATCAAAAAGAGCAAGAGAGAAGAAAGCAAAGAGTAAGAAGGAAGAGAAAGGAAGCGGGAAAGAGAGAGGGCCAAAGCATAAAGGGGATATTAAGAGTCCCCCCCTCTCCCGAATTTCAAAAATACTAAATTAGAATAATAAAAAAGCGCATAAGTAAAACAGAAGAACCGGGTACCGGAGAAGCAAGCCAAAAAACAAAATAAAGAAAGGAAGCAAGGAAGCAAGAGAAAGAAGAAGTAGATCAAAAGAGCAAGAGAAAAGAAAAACAAAAATTAGAACGTAATAATCACAAATAAAATGTAAAGAGAATATAAAGAGAAGAACTAAGAAAGGGAAGATAACAGCCAGTCAGAATGAAGAACGCCGATAAAATAAGACGAATGATATAATAAATCTACAGAAATAGAATAATTTAAATATAAAAATACACAAATCAGCAACCTCAATCAGAAGTCAAATTATAAGAAGGCAATATAAATCAAAGAGAAATAGTAGGAAGGTAGCAAGAATAGAAATATTAAAATATAGAATAATATATAAAAAGTTAATGTAATAGTAGATATAAAACAAGAATTTAATAATAAATAAAGTCGATAATATAAATCCCTATAAATCAAAAAAAAATCATACGAAAAAAAAAAAGTAAAAACAAATAAGCGAGAGACATAATATCAAAAAAATAAATAAAATCAAAAAAATTACAATAAATATAAAAATAATTAAAGTAATAAATTCAATAATCCACAATAATAAAATAAGAAATAAAAAAGATTAATGAAATAAAAATCTATAAAAATCATCAATAGTAAAATAAATGCCCAATAAAATATAATAAAAAAATAAATATCCAAAAAAAAAAAGAGCATATCCTAAATCCACCCCTACCAAAAATCAATGATTAAATACAACAAATAATTCCAAAATAAATAAATAAACAAAAAAAAAATCACAAAATAACGTCAGAAAAAAAATCTAATTAAAGAACTAATAAAGCTAAACTAAAAATAAAAAAAAATTAAAAAATTAAATAATTCTACAATTATAAAAAAAGACAGCAAACAAATCAATACAAAAAATCTACTTACACAAAAAATAAAAAAATAAAATACTTAACTAAAGTAAAGAATCCAAAAGATCAAAACTTAATTAAATCAAAAAAAGATAATAATACTCATAATCCAATAAAAAGCTAAAAAAAAAAAATTAATCAAAATTAAAAATAATATCCTCAATAAATAACCTAAATCAATAATCAAAACTATAAAAAAGCATATATAAAATAAAAATCTAAAAAAATAATCTCTCGCAATAAGTATAAAAATTCATAATTCAATCATTAGGTATCGATTTATAAATAAATCAATATCAAAATCGCAATTAATAAAATAATATAATTCTAATCAAATTCAATACAAGCATATATATATAAGTAAATTAATTATAATAAATCTAATTTAATCAATTACATAAATGATAAA
>Ga0179591_1270706_pt1 | contig 10667 bp, 16 predicted proteins | sample CZOMad2_1_08_16f_FD_182891 | JGI IMG/M metagenome (GOLD analysis project Ga0179591, IMG submission 182891) | Vadose zone soil fungal communities from Angelo Coast Range Reserve, California, USA - CZOMad2_1_08_16fungal (PacBio error correction) | ecosystem: Environmental > Terrestrial > Soil >...
GAAAAAGCACACTTTTAAAAAAATCCAAAAAGAGACCCTCAGTCTCCGACTCCTGAACTAAACTGGCTCTGAAGAAGAAGGGACTCCCAAATCGACGAAGACGTGGAGAAAAGGGGCGCAGGAAAGCCACAAAGCGATGATGTTACACCCAATGGTGTTGGATTAGGGTATAAGAAAGAGAAAGCGCGCATCGTCATATCACGGATGGGGCCGGAGAAAAAAAAGCCAAATATAAGAGGGTGGTACATAAGAATTTGGTGGAAAACGGCGCAAAAGGGAAACTAACCTTGACGAGCATGGACCGCAGCAACTCTGGTGAGATGGGAAAAAAGGGATCCGGGACCACAGAGAGGAAAGATCCGAGGTATCTGATGAGGAACAGCCACAAATCAGGGGACGGCGACTCCAAAAAAACGCAGGGAAAAATAGGTACTTATTCTTGTCAAGTTTTAATCAGTGAAAAAACTTAAAAGTAAACGACACGTAGTGCGGGGGAGGGAGGGAGCGCGAGAATAAAAATATCCCCAATTTGCTTTGAGATCTTGCCAGCGCCAGGTGTATCTGCCGACCTGAAAGATTGGGCGTGACGAGGAAAAAAGCTTTAGGCCAGCAAAAAAATGGGGAAGTTGGTCAGAAAAAAAAAAAAAAAAAAAAAAAAAAAAAAAAAAAAAAAAAAAAAAGCCGGGTGACCGTATCAAGGTAGCGGGGAAAGCATTTGGAAAAGGGTCGTATCGAGAAAAAAAGACATTTGAAGCTGCCGGATGGGGCGGGCGCCATCTTGGAGAGGAAGCGTCAAGAAAACTTAAGGGAGAGGGCTAGTAGGGAGCGGCTTAGATTACGAAAAAGAATAGGTGAAAATCCCCTCTTAAGGAGAAAGTCTACATCAGGGGTTTATAAAGTTTCGAGAAAAAACGACAGAGAGCCGGGTCAAAGGGTGGGAGGAGTGAGGTAGATTGACACAAGGCGGGAGAAAGTCGAAAAGAAGCAGGCTGGCCAAAAAGGGAATCGAAATCAGATTCAGAATGGCGGTTGAAAAACAACAAACAACTAAATGGGCAATCTTTACCACAACATGCAAAGGTTGTCGCTCCGGGGGGGCTAAAAAACCTGGTTACCAATGACAGAAGATGGGGGGAAGGGGGAATTCACCCGCCAGCCGATTTTTCAACAACCGTCCAAGAGGGCGAGGGGGCTTTGGGGGATCAAGCCCGCACCCGGCATTGATACGAGAAATGCTCGGAGGGGAAAACCCCTCATTTACAGAAAAAGGATTCCTGTTGCCCGGGGGATTCAGGGAAGCCTTGAAGAGCCGGAGAAGGAAACCGTCAAAAAGGGAACAGTGCAGAAAAAAAAAAAAAACTCCAGTACCAGGCGATCCAACCGAAGATAAGGGGGGAAGATCAGGGGGGAGGGGAAGAAAAAAACGGGCCTCTTGGAAATGTGGTGCTGGGAAGGAGGACAGGGGCCATGAAAGAGGGAGGTAAGAGAAAGGAAAAGGGAAAAATTAGACCCCGGGAAAAGTCTCTCATCTTCTGTAAAAACGGAACAATTTGGCTTCTGGAGGAACTAGGAAGGCGGAAGAAGGGACTTTAAAAGAGCCTTCTTTGTCCCACACTTCGAGAGGCAAAAGCGGGACCTGACAAGAGAGGGGCCAAATCGAAAGAGAAGGGGGAAGTAAACGGGGCCTCCGAAAAGTCATTTTCAAACAGTTCAGAAAATGGTGAAAAAGTAGTAGTCCAAAGAAAGTAAAAATAAAATAGGAAGGAGAAAAAAAGAAAGTATAAGATGGGGGGGGATCAGTTACGGACGCAGGTTATGCAGACGCAAAGTCGGGACTGGGGGAGGGATTTCGAGCAGGATAAACCCATGAGAGAGTCCGATACTTTAAAGAAAGGGGGGGGGAAACTAGGAAGAAGTGTACTTTCTGTCTCTCAACAGGATTAACAGAAAAATCACAAGCTAAAAAGGGTTGGAGGGAGGAGGGGAAGTCACGAGAGAAGCCTCGGCTGTAGTTCACACTGGGCCACAATTTGAAGAAAAAAAGCCAAAAGAGAAGGGAAGGAGACAAAACGGGTTTTCAATCTCTGCCAAACCCCCGACTCGGCGAGGTGAAGACTTCCGGGGACTGCCAGTAAAAAAGGGGGAAGTAAGTCTTTGTCCGCAAAAAACGCCCGAGGCATAAAGCCCTTCCGACGAAAGACATTGAAGAGACGGGGGACTCACTGAGGAAAAAAAAACAGAAGAAAAAAGTGGGGGTGAAAAGACAGCTCAACAAGATTCGGGGGTAAGGAGGAAAGAAAAAGGAAAAGTAAAAGTACAGCTCTCAAAGAGTACAACTATGGGGAAAAAAAACGGGATGAGAGCAAAGAAAGGGTTGAAAGGGAAAAAAGTAAATTCGCCCACTGGAGGAACAATTAGTGAACTGCTTTGCAAGAGAACAGTGCTGAAAAAAAAACAGGGTCGCAACTTGTACTAGACTGACTCAGTCAAATCGGAAAATTGACAGGAGGATACCGAGAAAGCTTGATTACCAAAAAGACAGGATTAAAGCCACGATGGGGGTAAGACGAAAAGGGGAGCTGGCTCTGGGCTCGAGGAATATCGTCGTAAGCGAAAACGAAGAAGGATCCAGAAAGCGTGAGAAAAACAAAGGAGGGGAGTCGAGGATTTTCTTTTTACGGTCTGAAGCTACGAAGAGTGTTGATCTGAAAACAGGGATAAAAGCTAGTGGGAGGGAAAAAAAGGAAGAAAGCAACGCTGAGGGAAAAAAAAGCTGAATGTTATTCATTACGTCACTCGTCGGTACTCCCTAGGGGAAAGGGGTTCTAGGGGGATAAGAAAAAAAAAAATACAAGGCTAACCGTTTGAAAGAGCACAAGGTATATTGAAACGACATAAGGTATCCAGTGGGAGAGGCATTTTCAGGTAAAGGGACACGGTGGTATCTAATTCAATTCATGATTTGGGGAGGACCAAAAGGCCGCAAGTACTGGTACAGGTATAGAGTGGGAAGACATAAAAGGGGGTGCCCTTGTTTAGCAGGTGGGGTCTCCTGGTTCGCGGTTGGGTGGACAGGGCGGGAGGGATCGCGGGGCGCATAAAAAACATCGTCGTTCTGCGGGAGAAGGAAAGGTGGAGGCGGGGAAAAAAATCCAGGAGAAAACATTTTTACTTTGAGACTATTAATTCGCGATAGGGGGGAAAAAGGAGCCGTAGGGTAGGGGTGGCAAAAGGGGAAAACCAAAGGAATCCTTCTTAAGAGTGGGGGGGGATAACATTTTTCTCCAAATGGTTCACCGACAGAAGGTGGGAGAAGAATGAACTGGGTCAAGAACCAAAAGGTGTAGCGGGGTTTGGGCGGTCAATAATTGTTTAATGTCATTGAAAAGGCAGGAAGAGGGCACTGGAAACAGGGAACGAAGAGTGAGCAAACGCTGACTTTTTGATCCTTCTCGAAATTCGGCCAAGAAGACCAGGCGAAGCGGAGGAAGAAAAAGTGACGTAGCCTGAGTAAAACCGAGGAAACTCTGTGCGCCGAAAATATGAAAGGTCAGGGTTGGAAAGGGGGGGGGAGATTTTACTAAGTTTTCAACATACAGGCATGCGGGGAAAGGAAGAGGAGGGAAAGGAAGGAAAGGGCAAGGGATGGAACCCGAGGACGTGAAAGAACCTCGGCTCTCGGAAGTTGGTGCCAATCATTACGAGGGGGGTTTACAGAATGGACAGGAAAGGTCGGAGTTGGAAAGAGAATGGGAATTCCTATATTACAACTATGATCAGGGGTCGGTCGAGGGGAGGTCAGTGAAGGAGGGGTAAAGAAGAGGAGGACACTTTCAATTTCTACTGCCCACAAATTGTGATGGAGAGCACGAAGGGTCAAGGAAGGCGGTGGTTGTCGCCGAATGGCTGCGTCGGGGGGGGGGGGGGGGGATGAAAACTGGAAAGAACAGGCCAGGGATGACGTTCGATAAGAGGGCACGGAAGGGTCAAGGTAAAAGGGAAGATTGGGGGCCTAAGGAAAGGAACGTTCCGAAAGGTATGCAGGAAGGGGGGGGGGGGTGATTACAAAGGAACTATCCGTGTTGAGAGAAGATGAGGGGTGGGGTGACGAAGGGACAATCTTGTGGAGGTAAAGGCCAGCGTGAACCATTTGTTTGGCACAAATGACGAGAGGGGGGAAGTCCGGCTGAAATGGCCCTGTAAGGAGCGGACAAGAAATGATCAGGCAAGCGGAACTTTTGTCAGAGTGCATCGAGAAGGCCGAAAGGACTCCTTGGAAGAGGGAAAAGGGTCCCGCTACAAGTCAGCCAAAAAAGGTTAACCGATAAAAAAGATGGGGGGAATTCCACTCGCAAGAAAACGGGGGGGAAAATTCCAAGGAGATTTCTCATGACATTATCGACCTTAGTCTAGGGGGCAAAAGAAGAAGAAAGAAAAAAAGAGCGAAGAACTCCTGAAAATCCTAAATAGGGCCAGTGGAAAGAAGGGGGACTTGGTGGGAGGGGAAGGGGGGAAGACACCTCATGATCGCCCAAATGGAGGGGATACTAAAAAAGAATGGGCAAAACGCTAGTGACACCAAGTGGGGGGTTGGACGGAGAAAGAGGGGGGGTGAATAGAGAGCAATCGGGGAAAGAGGAAGGAATAAGAAAAAAAGGACGATAAGACGGGCTCAAGGGCGGCTTCTGCTTCGGCCACCTCAGAAGAAACGAAGACGCGGAGTAAAAAAGATTTCGGCAATCGATACTAACTGAAAAGGAATCAAAGAAATCATTGGGGCCGAATTGGTTTTGATTTCGAAAAAGGGGGGCGTAGGGGGAGACCGAGAAAGCGAAGATAATCCTTAACGTGTTAGGGCGGACAGAATTTAATAAGGGTAAGGGGAAGAAAAACGTCAGGTTGGAGCCGCAGGGATTGGCTCCTTCCAAAAAGGGTTAGACAGGTTCATAAGAGGCAGAGAGGAGTCCAAAATCTCCCGGCAGGTAGAAGCTGGCAATGGGAAGGACCATCCGGGAGAAAGGGAAAAAGGGACCGCGAAGTGGGTTCTTTTTCTGATGATAAGCCTCAGAAACTTCCAAAAAATTGGGTTAAGAAAAATAAGAGGGGGGGAGGACAGGTGGGGGGAGAAATATCTGAGCCAAAAGGGAAACATGTTTATTTTCTAGACAAAGGTTGGAGGACAGAAAAGTAAGGAGCCCTAAGGAGTCAAGTAAGGAGAAAAAAAAGACTCTGGAGAGGGATCAGGTTAGGATTTTAAAAATTTTGCTTGGCGGCCTCGCGAGAAAATTAGGGAGGGAAAAAGGAAAAAGAGAGGGAGGAGAAACCGACTTGGAGGGGGAAAATCACTCACGCTCTCTCAACTCTATTGTTCGCCTGACAACTGACTCTGAGGCTGGAGAAGGCCCAAAGACACAACTTCAACGGAAAACACTACACTTGCTAAAGGGGTGGGGGTCGGGGCGAAAGAAAAAGAAAGGTAAGAGAATTGCAAATTAAGAGGTACACAAACAATTGTTGAGTGGGAGGAACGAAATAAAGAAGATAAAAAAAGGAGAGGTCATCGTCAATGAATCCCGGCTGGTGACGGAACCCTGCAAAAATTGAAAAAAGAAAGAGGGAGGGGAGTTTGACTAACGCAGCCTGGGGGAACGTCTCACCAACTTGCCGACCTTTACGAGAGCGATAAGGGGTGGAAGAGTCCCTTATACCGTTATAAGCTGCGACTTAAAGGAGAGAGTTGGAGAGGGTGGATGGATCGCACCAAAGCGAAAGGTGTCGATGTACTCCCAACTCAGGCAAGGGGTGGGTTGGGGGCTTGGGATTGAAAGGTTGCGGGTACGAGTTGAAAAAAAAAATTCCATTAGACTCTCTGATTTGAAGTAGGAGAAGGGGGAGACTAAGCTAGAATAAGCAAAGGTGGGCCATCGTGCCACGGGACATTGACGCGAGGGAAGAGAACTCAAGCTGGGCAAAGAGCTTTATCGCCAAAAACGTGACGGGGGGCAATATCGTGACATTACTGATGGAGAGGCACAAGGGGGGCTCTCAATATGGGGGGAACTTACCTTCGATTCCAACCAAAGTAGGTAGGCGCGACAAGGGCTAAAGGTCGGGGTGGAAGGGAAGCAAATCGGAGGTAGCCTGTCTCCTGATTCCTGTCAGCTTGTCGGCCTGCACTGGAAGAAGGAGGGAGAATAAAGAGAAAAGATTCCATGGAGAACCTTCGAACATAGGTTATCAATCTGGGTTTGAGGGAACAAACTCCGTCGTAAAGGGGGTAAAAAGGGGTGCTGGCGAAACTGTCAATGTAACAGGTCAGGAAATTCAGGACCAAGGAGGTATAGAAGGGAAGCGGAAAAAAAACTGGGGTATGAGATCAATTTTCGGGGGGTTCACTTAATGGGATATTAGTCCAGAAGAAGGTTGGGAAGGGGGGGGGCCCCCAACTGACCAATTGTGTTCAGAGGGACTGGAAATTGGAGGGAGCGGGAAACAAGTAAAGAGCTTTTCCCGGGGGCTACCCTCTCAACACGCTGAAAAGAGTGGAGGAAATAACTACAAAAAACTCGGACTACGCGCCGGAGGCAGAAATTACCAGAAGAAGGGGTGGGACATCATATGGACGGTTACATAGTCCGGAGCAGTGAAAAAGCTAAGGAGGTAACATGTACGCCCGTGAATCCAAAAACCTACGAAGAAGGCTCAGTCGACATCCAAGAGGGGTGTACGAAACAACGATGAGAATACAAACTTGGAAATTTGATCAAAGGGGATTGGGAGAAGTGAGGTTGAATAGCGTCCTTGTTACATAGATTGCAAGAAAAGCGCTAAAACGGGACGGTCTCTCCTCTGGCGTCAAGGACATTAGCTTCTGAATCCTGACTCTGGACTAGGAAATTCGGGAAAAAAGAGGAAGGATGGGCCTTAATAGGCAAAGCGGAAACTTCCTAACTCCTCTGGGGCCAATCCGAATTCTGAATTCTGAGAAGGAAATTACCTAGATAGGGGCAACGAAAAAAAAAAAAAGGGGGGAAGGAAATTTTTAAAGACCGAAAGGAAACGGAAAGGGGAAATCAGAGGTTGGGGACGTAAAATAGTAAAAGCTTTGTTACGCAGATGAGGACGAAACGTTATTAATGAAGACGGCGAGGAGGGCCCTTTTCGGTTAGGATGGCGAAGGCGAGTCGAAAAAAAAGCGAAGGAAGGGGGGACGGCCGGAAAAGAAGACCCATGAAACCGCCTTGTGAAGGGGGAAGGGACATAACGAAAAATAAAAGCTAAAAGGGGGGGTTCTTGTGAAAGGGGAATTTGAATAGCACTCGAACGAAGGAAGGAGGAGGGAAACGGGCGGCACAAGTTCTAAATGCCATCCCCCCGATCCAACGGATGGGTTCAGATCAGGGAAAAAAAGACCTCAGAAAGAGGGAGAACGCCGAGAAAGCAAGTGTCCTAGCAGGTAGCCAGGGGAGGGGGAAGCGGATTGACAGGAAAAGAAGTGACAGTCGAAGGAAAAAACGGAACTCCTATGGGAGGCCGCTCGCGCATAGCCAAAGGTGAAAAAACCGTGAACAGGAGAACCACAAATAAAAAGAAAAAAAGTTTTCTGGCTGAACAAAATACCCTCGGACCGACCTGTACAAACATGAGAGGAGTCCAAAATGAGTGGGGAAAAGAAAGTACTGGGGTTAGGGACCGTACCTTTTAAGGACTTAGCAAACTACAGAGGTAGTGAACAGGGGGGGGAGAGGAAAAAAAAGGTAAAAGGTACGCTCTTACGTCAGATAAGGGCTCCCACCTGGCCCAAGGAGGAGTAGATAAAAAGGAGGCTCCCATTCCTAAGGGAGAAAAGTGAGAGGAGGGGGGGACCGGAACCAAAGGTTCAACGCGCTTGACCGTCATATCAACAAGAACCGGAGCGACAACAGAACCGTAATAAGAAGACGAAGAGACTAGAAAACAAAAAAAGGAGGAGTAGTGAAATAGAAGGCGTCGCAGATTTTTCGGGGAGAAAGGAGAAAGTGGGTAGTGGGTGAAAATAGAGAGAGAAAACAGGAACCAGGGGGGAAAACGTTAAAAGGTCCTTCACTCCGCATGGATGCCTAAGGCCTGGAGAAGGGGACTGACACAAGGAGAGAAGCAAAGGGGGCAATTTGAAAATTTATCCTGATACAGCGCGGACAAGGTGCAAAGGTTTGAAGTGAGGGCAAAACAAGGGGAAGGGGGTCCAGGGGAGACGAGTCTTTGAAAAGTTCACCTGCCACCTGAAGGGGAGTTTTTGGAGATGGGGAACTTTAGACCTCTTCAGAGCCCAAGGGGCTTTCAGGGGGTTTGGCAACCAGAACTTTTGAAAAAACTTGTTTAGAGTGGGGTCTCCTGGGGGGAGGAGGTGAGGAAAAAGAAGGGGAGAGAAGGAGAGAGAAACTACGAAAAAGGCGTCGGGGACTATTTCGACTCAAAGAGGGAGTTTGGGGTCAGTAAAATCAAAAACATAATGAGAAATTCTATAATTCGAAGCTCGCACCGGCAAGGGGGGGGGGGTGGGGGGGGGAAAAAAAAAGATTGCAAAAAAACATCAAAAGGCGTCTGTATTTATTTCGGAGTGTTGCGCAACAAAAAAACGACAGAAAGGCCAGGGAAGAAATAGTGAGAAGTAAAAAGGTTTCACAGACACAAACTGGGGGGGTTGGTAGTTTTTCGTGAGAATTTGTAAGCTCCATTTCCAGGGGGCCGGAAGCCGGGGAAAAGGGGATTGGTGGGGTGAAAGGACTCGGACTCCCGCTCGGGGTTATTCGCGTGAGTCGGAAGAAGAAAAAAAGGAGAATCTCCGCGAAAGTGTGACTAAACGCGTTGGAGTTCGAGAATGAAGAAAAGAAAGTTAAAAACTTTTCTGATGGGTCTGATTGTTCAGGAAAAGATTATCCCTTGCAAGAATCGGTTTTACGTTATATTGCGGAGGGGGGGTCGAAAAAAGGGGAAGGAACGTTGGGGGGATTGAGGTTCGCGATTCAGGAAACTCCTTCAGGAGTGCCAGAATCTTGAGAAGAGGGGGTCCAAAGGGGCCGCTTCGAAGGTGGGCAGCAGGAAAGAAAAGGAATTGTAAAAAAAAAGGATCATAGCCTACTGAACTAATTGTGTGCAAATTTGAAGGGGAGCGGCCGATGCTAAGCGATGAAAGCGAAGTGGGTCAGTCTTTACGTCGTTGGAACCGACGCGTAAAAATGCCAAAAGGTACCTGAAACCCCTTTTGAATCCCTCTTCACGTGACAGGCTAGAATTTAACAGGAAAAAGGCTGGGGAGGTTTTTATGGACGAACTTGACGGCGCGGCGTGATAGAAACAGTGAGGAAGGGAAATGGCAATTGGCAGAGGCGATGAAAAACTTCTTTTTCAGATCAGGGGGTTCCAGTCAATGGAAGAGGGAAGAAAGTTGAAGGAGATCATTCCCTTTTAAAACTGAAGTAGATCATAAGGGGGTCATGGAGGTGAAGGGGAAAAGACCCATGAAAGTGTTTCCCTCTGCGGCGGAAAAAGGGCTGCGGGATGGGGGAAACGGGAAAACGCAATCTTTTCTTGAACCATGACCAGCGTGAACCAGGGTTTGAGAACAATTCGAGAAATGGTTGGAAGGGAGGGGGGGAGGATATGAAAAAAATGGGTGGAAAAAAAAATGAGAAATCGGGGAGGTGCGAGGAGAGATTTGCCGAAAGTTCCGCCGTGGGCAGAATTTCAGCTGGTCCAGCGACAAGCAAGTCACCTCCTGTCGCGGCAAGGAAGAGGAGGGGGGGGGATCCCCGAACCGTGGGGTAAACGATTTGATGACGTAGCCATGTAGGGTCAGTAACATGGAAAGGACGGAGTCTATTGGCATCGAATAGAGAGAGACAGAAAGGGAAAAAAAAGAGAGTACTTACTCTTACCCTCAAACACCGAGCATGGGCCGAAAGGAGGAAATTAGGAACGAGAAGGGAAGGTTTTTGTCAAATAAAAACTCTGAATCCCAATTGCTTAGTCGACATGAGGGAATTGGTGGGGACAAAAAAGTCACTTTGGCGGAGCGAAAGGGGGAAACTGAGCGCTGGCACAGTTTTCAGGTCGGTCCATAGAAAAGCTGTCAAGAAGATGAAGAAAGGAGAAGAATGTCTTCTCATGCAGAAGAACGAAGCCCCGAAGACGCGGAAGCTGCGGCAAGAGGGGGGCGCTGAAAAGTGAAAAATCATTCCCGGAAAGGATTTTGGGGAGGCCAAAAGAGATGTGGGGAGGGGAGGGTTCAGCCACTATAATCTAATAGAAGAGAGGGCGAGAAATAGAAGGGCAGTGGGACCCAACAAGGAGTTTCGCAAGTCAGGGCTCGGAAGGGGGACCGGAAAATGAAAAAGGGGGGATCTACTTTCCAAGAGAACCCTCTTAAGAATCTGGAAAGTGGGGGGACAAACGGGAGGGAAGGAGAGCACGGTTAGTCTGATTTCGTCATCTCCCCTCCAGCCAAAAACCCGTGGGTGTAACGGGAAAGGGGATAAGGGGAGGGGTTTGAAATATAAAGAGACAAATTGTATCACAAGTTTCGTGCGAGAACAAAGAACGTGGGGGGAGGAGGAAGGATATGAGCCCTGAGGGGAAGGAGTCACCCATCGATTTATCGATCTTGGGATTGTATTGGGGAGGGAAAG
>Ga0179591_1285384_pt1 | contig 10667 bp, 12 predicted proteins | sample CZOMad2_1_08_16f_FD_182891 | JGI IMG/M metagenome (GOLD analysis project Ga0179591, IMG submission 182891) | Vadose zone soil fungal communities from Angelo Coast Range Reserve, California, USA - CZOMad2_1_08_16fungal (PacBio error correction) | ecosystem: Environmental > Terrestrial > Soil >...
CAGACGGGAACAAGCGAACCGCCCACTTCAGGGGTTGCGGAAGTCATGTTTCTACACATGACTTGGGGGCGTCCTAGAACGACAAGGGGGCAGTTGTCAAGTAAAAAACGACAGTAGACCGGGAAAGGCTAATGAAACACCAAACTCCACCCCCCAAAACCCCCCCACTCCCTCCCGAACGGCAGAGCGCAGGGTGGGGCTCAAAAAAACGGGGTCAGAGGGGGGACGCCAGGCAGTGGGCAAAAAGCCCTTTCTCATAGAACCGCCCGCAAGGGAACCACTACGGGGAGTATGCGTTGGCAGGGGGGGGTCGTCTAGGAAAAAACTCTGTCTGCATCCTCAGCGAAGAAACCAGCGGGAAAGCCGTCCCCACAAAAAAAAGGTCTCAGTGCCGGGCAACGCACAGTGAGTCCCCAGCAAAAGGGGGGGCCGTAATGGCTGGAAAAGGGCGGAAGGAGGGGGCGGCCCGGAAAGTAAAGCTGCTTTCCCGCGTCGGGAGACCATACGGAAAAGGGGCCTTGGGGTGAAAGGGGGTCATGGTGGCGTTCCTCCGCGGCAATGAAGATGCCGATAAAAGTTACATCAAAGCCACTGGGAAAACCGAAGAAAAAAGAACGGGGAGCCGTGGGGAAAACGACAATTTGTCCAATGCCTTTCACACCTTAAAAAAAGGGGCGCGATGCCGGATGGACTGGAATGTTCAAAATTTTCTCCGGGCCCGTAATTGTACTTAACCCAGAATCAGTGGTGACGTAGAACTAGGTTAAAAGAATCAGGAACCCCAAGGAAGGGCCGTTGACCAATTGCCATCACTGGATAAGTCAGAGGGGAGGGGAAGGTTGTGGAAGAATAGGGAGAAGGTCTCTCAAACCTGGTTGAAAAAAGAAGGCTATGGGTTTTGATGAATGTAGGGGGACAAAAAAAAAAAGGTTCCGGTAATTAAGGACATATGATTGCCTGGGGGGGGACAAAGGGGGGAGGGGCAGGGGGAGGCGAAAAAAAGAGGACACGGGACCTTGATTAAGGGGTTTTCATGGGTGCACCTCGAGGGAAACTTTAAACCCCGGCTGAAAAAATGGGAGCGAGGACATTAAGCAAGGGTCTCACCCTGGGGGGGTCTACAACTTCCTAAATGCTTGCACGGGGGAAAAGCGGGAAAAAAAAGTGCCCTCTCTGACGCCACGATTTACATCCGGTCACGACAACTATCCAAAAAAAGGGGTTCACAATCCCACGAAAGGGGTGGTTGGAGGTGCGCAAAGGGTGGGGCTGTGAAAAAAAAAAAATAAATGATACCCAGGGGAAGAAAAAGAACTAGAGGGGCCAGGGTAAGGCTTGGGGTAAAAAGTCCAACGGGGGCCTGCTACAAAAGGCGGAAAAAAAAAAGTGCAGGAGGGGGGAAAGGCCGATTTTGGGATGGAAGGAAATCATTAGTGAGGATGGGAGTGGGCTACGCACCATGCCGTTAATTATGCGACTCAAACGAATAGGCGTCTTTGGGGAGACGGATAAGGGGAGGGGGATCATCACCGAAAGCATCCCGTCGGGTCAACTTAAAATCGGGGGGGATAAGAAGTAAGGGAACGTTTTGTGTGATGGGGGGTAGAAAGAAAATTTGAAGAAAGGGGATCCGGAAACTTCGAACTTCAAATCCGATACAACGCCTTAAAAAAAAAAAAAAACTACACGTTGAACGCCGCCTCACGACAGGGGGAACAAAAAAACGGGGGGAGGATGAAACCCAAAATATTAGGGGGGAAGCACGAAGGACCTTAAAAGGGGGAAAGGCTTGGTAAGGGGGGGAAAGTTGGGGGGAAAGACTAAAAAACCGGGAAAAGGGGGTTGTTCGGCACACGATCCGAGTTATGCGGGGGAGGGAAGGCAAGTTTTTTGGCAGTGAGGGGAAAAACCAAGGGGGCGGGGGGGTTTTTTATGGGGAAGAAAAGAGGGGATGTCTGTTGGGAAGAAATAGGCTGGGGAAGGGGGAACAAACGGGGACACAGTTCAGGGGGCAAAAGAAGCAGCTGGCAAGGAGGGGGGGAAAATTCGGCCGGGCATGAAGAGTGGGTCCCAAGGGGTGGACCTCTTGAAGGGGGCCATGCCGTACAAAACAATGAGGAAGGAAAAAAGGGAGGAGAAAGCTTCCAAACAAAGAATACAGACAAAACTAAGCACGGGGAGGGAACATGGAACCATTCAGAAAAAGATTTAGGGGGGGACCAATCGGTCCACAAGGGCCGATTAAAAAAACCGTGGTGGGGGGGGGGCAAAGCTCCTACCCAAAAGGGAGAGGAGATCCTCCTGGAGGACACAAAGGGAAAAAACCCCATTGGGGGAGAAGGCAAAACTGCAAAACCTTGCAGGGAAGCCAGGCCGGTCAAGAAAACAGCAAGAAGCATGGAAACGAAACCCGAAGCGTCCCTGTAGAATGCGGAGGAAAGGAAATTATTCAGTCATGGGTGGGGATATCTACCGTGGGCAAAGGGGGAAAAAGGGGGCAGGGGGAAACGGGAGACATGGGAGGGGGTTGTTTAATGGAAAGGAGTCACAAAAATAGACGTTTCCGGACAGGCGCGAAAAAAGGCTGGATCGCCAAAAGAACAAAGCCGAAAAGGGAGCCGGGAGCTGGGTGGACCAGAAAGGAAAAGAAAGGATAGCCGGTGTCGTCAAGGGTCTAAAAAAAAAGCAAAACCCAACCCCCTCTTTCGGGCAGGTGCGGCATAGCCGGATAAAGAGTGCTGGAAAACACAATCCCTCAAATACATTGGGAGGAAACAACCCAACTGGCCTAAAACACCGGAATACCGACCGAATTTGACCATTGTACCGGAGTTGAAAGCGTAGTGACCAGAAAACCCACGCGGGAAAGATAGACCTTCAAGCTTAGCAGAGTCAAAGACACAAGATAAGCCAAATCCAACAAAAACCGGTACAAAAAAGAGAACCAAAGGTTTGAGGCTTAGAAAAAAGGATTGAGACAACGGCGTGGGCGCCAGAGCATTCTGGGGGCCAGGCAAGGGGCGAGCCAACAAAAAGGGAAAAAACCAAGGTCTAAGGTGGGAACCAAGGCCGGGATCTAAGTGACAGTCGCGTGGGAGGGGGGACCTGACAACGGCGCTTTCAAGACCTCCAAAAGAAAAAAGAATCAGAAAGGTCACAAAGAGGTTAAAAACCATCAAAAACCGGGACGGAACCATAGTACCTGACAATCATCTGGGAGTAAACCAAAAAGGAGGGGGGGGGGAAAATAATCGACAAAGTAAACCATGAGCGAACGGATGGAGTGGTTATCACAGGAGACATTACGCCAAGAGGGGAGAGTCGAAGGAATGCAGGTTCACGAAAGCCCATTGGGGCGGAGAAGGGAAAAAAGTAAACGGAGGGAAGAGAAGGGGAAAAAAAGAAAAAGGACGCAAGGAGAAGGAAAAGGGACCATAAGTAAAATTGCATTACGGTCCAGGGGGGGAATGAAAAACGTGCTTTTGGTTTTAAACGTGGCAAGTGTTCCTTCGAACGCGCATCGCCACTGTAACGCCTTTATACTACCAAAACCCCACCTGTAAACAAAGACGACCACTTCAAACAGGGGAAGGGTCAAAAAAAAACTTGGCTCAAGACGAAGGGCCCGCACACTCGACATGGACCGACTATTTACGAAGAAAGAAAGACTGACGCACTGATATACCGGGGAAGGAAGAAAGAACGAGTTAAAATCAACTCTGGGTTCTCAAAGGCAGAGGGGAAGACGTCACTAATCAAAATCAACTCGGAGGGGTCCCGGCAGGTAAGGGGGTCCGGAAAGCCAAAGAAAAACGGGTGGCAAAAGAAGCTGAAGTCTTGGGGTGACGGGGGGGGAACGCGCAGTGGGCGCATCGTTTGGACATGACCTTCCACGGCAGTAAACGGGTGGCACTCTAACCGGTAGGGGGAATTCATTATGAAAAAAGGGAAAAAACTCGCACCCGGAAGGGAGGAGGAGAAAAAAGCCTATGAAAAAACAAAAAACAAGGGGAAGGGATAGGAAAAAAGAATAGATGGGAAGGGCCAGAACATTCCTCCTGCGTCAAAGGTTTTTTGCTATTTGTGTGCACACGAGTTCAGAAAAAACGATGCACAGTTCAAAATTACATCAGGAGAAGGTGAAGGAACCAACTAATGCGCCAGGTCAGCAAAAGGCGGACCCGCGGTGGGAAACGGGCCCCGTTGTTTGCCGCCAAGCAAAAAACGACGTAGAGACAAACAACTATCCAAGGGGTGGAAGTTGGCGTGGTCCCGCAGACGGGAGGAGCGAATCTTTCCTATCCCGTCTAAAAAGAAAGGAAAAGAATGAGACGCGGAAAACCTCCCAAAATCTCTCGGGCAGAAGAGTGCAGAGGGTTGGCGGTAAAGAGCGCCGGGCAGGAAAGGGGAAGGTCCGGGCGTCAAAAGTGGACGTCACTCGGGAATAATAGCACAACAGGGGACGAAGGGCAGATTTTTAGGTCGGTCTGGGTGTTGTCGTCTGAACGGAGGGGCAAAGGACTGAGGAGAAATTCACTACCGGCAATCCATCAGAAGGAGACGGAAAATAAACCCGTACGAGCGAAATTTCAGCAAGAAAAAACGATAGGGAGAAAAGGATGTTCAACTTGCACGGGTTTCCTCACCTATTAGACTGTAGTTACCATAATCTTGAAGAAATCTAAAAAAAATGAGGCCAAAAGGGGGTGGCAGGGACAGGTCGAGCTGCAAAGAGGGCGTGTGGGCAGGGTAGAATTGGGGAAGAAGCATCGGTTTCCGAAGGACAAGTAAGGGACTGGTTAAAACGGTATATTGTGGGTGGTGAATTATAAATTCGAAAGTGGGGGGGAAAAGTCCAAAAGAAAAACGCCAGGAATGATAGGCAAAGGGGAAAAGTTGCTCAAGTGTTGTATTCGAATGGGAGCCTTTCTTATCCACCGGTGAGGAGGGTTTTCCTTGGCGAACTGCAGGCAGAAGTGCACTTATACAACTGCGACTGACCACTGTTATCGAAAAAGTTCAGGCAGTAACGCCACGGTAGACGGCGGGAGGGTAGGTCGCGAAAACGGAGGCCCCCCCAAACAAAAAAAAACACCAAAACTGCTGGTCGGGGGGAAAAAGAACTTCCAAGGGTCCAAAAAGGTGGGGAGGTGCACCATGACTGTGTCACTCAAACGATCACGCCTCCACAAAATGGGGGGGGGATCACGCGAAAAAACATGGTGGGGGATTGTCGGGGCATAAGGGGGCTGTGATTGAGATGGAAATACCGGAAAGAACAGAAGGAAAAAAGGTGTGCGCGGGGGAGGGGGGGGGATGGAAAGAGGGGGTCAAAAGTATCCTGGAGAAAAACATGAAAATAAAGGTACCGGGGCCTCCACGAGTGTGGGGGTATCCAAAGGCCCGGAGCACAATGAGAGGGGTGGGGGTCCAGACTCCACCGGGGGGGGGCGTCAAAGGCACGGCGACACGCCGAAAAAAAAAAAATAAGGGGGGGTCCCTGGAATCAGTCAAAAAAAACTAGAGAAGACGTGGGGTGTTTAGTTGACCAGAGAAAGTTTCAAGCTCTCAGGAAGGGAACTATTGGGTGGAGAGAATGGGCAGGTAATCAAGCTTGTGTCAAACATAGGAAGTGGAAAAAAAAAAAAAAAAAAAACCCAGGAAAACTAACGTCAGACTTTTACGATCCCTCAGTTGAAAAAAAAAAACCCTACAACGGGTGAGAACGTCCCTGCAAACCATAACACGACAGGAAAGTAGAGGGTAAACTCAAAAAACCACCCCCGGACAAGGATGGAAAAAAAAAATTCCGACCCCAGCAGACAAGGAAGGAGGGGGTCTCGTTGCAAGGCAGCAGGCCGAGGCTGGGTGGTCGCCACGGAAAATCGCGGAAACGAAGAAAAGCAGTTTGGGACAGTTTGCACCAAAAAAAAAAAAAAAAAAAAAAAACCAACAAGGGAAGAAAAAGGGGCAAGGTTTAGGGTGAAGCCAAGGCACAGGCTGGGGGCGCAAAAATTTGGGGGGGGCCCTGGGGGAAAAGGGTGCTTATCAGTCATTAAAAAAAAAATGTGGGAGGGGAAATCAGGAGGGGAGGAAGCCCCCAAGTAAGTGAAGCAGTGGTAGTGGCCTCACTCACATCTGGGGGAGCTCGATCCAAAAAAAGGAGGAGGAAAAATTCAAAGGGGGAAACAATGCCCCACGCGAAAAGGAACAGGGAGGGGGAATGGGAAAAGCCCGCGGTGGTCGCAAAGCTAAAAGGCCGATAAAGCAGGGGGGGGAATCTCTCCCAGCCAGGCAGAAGTAAGCCAACCCCCCCAGGACAAAACAAAGGGTAACCCTCCATTGAGAAAAAGGAAAAAAAAAAATTGAGCATCATACCTAAAAAAAAAGAAAGTAAGAAACAGGCCAGGGAAAGGATTGCAACCCAAAAAAAAAAAAAAAAGATAAAGCTTAATTAAGCGGATGGCGCACATTCAAAAGGGACCTGTTTTGGGTTGGGGTGCAGCCCGGGTGAACTTGGTAGGAAGGCGAACGTGGAGTTGGGTAGGAAACCACAGAGTATCGAAGAGAAAAAACGGTTCGCGGCTAGACTGCCAAGCAGTGAAAGGGGTATCGGCCCACTAACACACTCCTGAAGTTGTCGGCGACTAAAGCCAAGTAAAAAAAGAGGGATACGCCCAAGGGGGTTGTGGGCGAGCACTGGCAAATTGGAAACCTCCTCTCTAAGTTCTAGGTGAAAAAACCGGTAAGAAAAAAAGGGGGGCGGGACAAAGACCTCCATTAAAAAAAGCAGGGGGGCACTAAAACACAACGAGGAAGTAAAAACACAGGGGGGGGTAAGAGGGAAGGAGGGGAAAAAAGGGAGATCTCACCGTGGAAACCCGCCGAAACCGGGGGGACCTATGTACCTGGCAAAACCCGGCAGAGGAAAGGAGTCATCAAAAGGCCGAAAAAAAAAAAACCATCCAACAGGGAGCGGAATACCAGTGTGGAGTTAAGAAAGGGGAGGGAGAACCTCTAAACGAAAAGGGTTCTGGAAACCAGCAAGGCGCAAGTAGAAGGGGGGGACACAACCCATCCTTCAAAAAACGACACTATGAAACCCATCCTTGGATCAAAAGGGGAAAGGACCAGGGGAAAAGGTAATTCAACTTACCGTGGACTGCAACCCTCCCAGAAATAATACGTCGTCAAAAAAAAATAGGAAAAATCTTTTGCGCCTCAAAAAAACAAGCAAAAAAACAAGGGCCAAACCTGAAAGAAAGAGGGGAAGGTAAACCCTTGAGGGTAAAAAAAGAAGGCAAGAAAAAAATATGCAAGGAAAAAAATAGGAACGATGCTTTTATGCCATTTAAAGCATGAAAGCCATGTTGGGAGGCTCGAAAGTGGGGCACATGCGACGACTTGACATGGGGTAAGATGAGGGGGAAGAAGTATAAAAGACTTAGAAAGGAAGTGAAAAATAAAAAAACTATAAAGCGGAAGGTTATTGTATGTATGCGGCATTTGGCAGTACGGTTCCGAACGGCGGGGCGTGCTGGGAGAAGTGGGGGGGGGAAGGGGAAAGGACGCAAAAGAGACACACTTGAAAAAAAAAAGGAGGAGACGAAAAAGAACGTAACAAATGGAACCCTTCGAAAGGGGGGGGGGCACCTTATGGAGGACAAACGCCGGGACTCCCCCCGAACTTCATCGACTGGACCAAAGGATTGTTGACAGAATGAACCGATCAACCAAAGGGGGGGGCGCAGGGAATTTACGGCGGGGAAGGTCCATTCAGAACACGGGTCGGATCAAAAGAGAGACAGCCCACGCCAAAAAGGAACGTGGCAACTGCTCTAGTCGGACGGGGGAAAATCAAAAAAGGGGTGCCACAAAATGACAGGAGGGGGGAGATGACCCCAGAGCATCTGTGCAATTACTTCGGCATTGAATCCCAATCGACGCTGCAAAGGGTAAGGCCGTAACGAGAAGACTACAAAGCAAAACGAGCTCGCACTAAAACTCCCATAAGTAGAGACGACAAAGAAAAAAAAGTAAGGGAGGAAAAAGAGGAGGGAGGAGGTTAGAAACTGCGTCAAGGTTTGCATTTGGTGTGGGGTGGACGCGAACCGTGTTCCAAGCGTGGAAAAAAGTGGCAACAATTGCGGGGGCAAATTCGTAGCCGAAGTCAACACTCTTTAGCGCCAGGGGAACCTCAAAAGGGGAAAGGAAGGGTCTTTCGGTTACGGGCAAGGGAGGGGGGAGGGGGGGAAAAAAGACAGGAGGGGAAAGCAGCACGAGGGGCACGTTTTACGGGGGGGTCCGTGGGGGGGGGAACCAAGAGGGAGTAGCCTACAAGCGTCTTCAAAAAAGTCTCCACTGAAGCAGGGGGACCTTACCTAACCGGTATAAAATACAGGGCGAAGGAAGTACGGGGCAAGGGGGGGGGAGGAGAACAGGTCGCAGGCGCTTCAATTTCACCGTGGAGTTCCAAGTCCACGGGATAATGCCGACGGGGACCGAGGGGGTTAACGGGCGGGGTGCAGGTAGAACCAAAAGGACTGGACGCGACTTGACCCGGGCAAAAGGGGCCCCAGGTCAAAGCAAAGAGGGATCCTAGACAAGAAACGGGAAATCAATAGACCGTCAGACAAAGACCAAAAACGATAAAAAAGTTATCCAAAAAATTTAAAGGTTCAAAAGGGGAAAGCAGGGAAAAAAAATATGTATAGGGTATGAACAAAAAAAAATAGGACCCCAATTTCAAGGGAAAAAGGGGTTGCATGAAACTTGTATGTGGCTCAAAGTAGAATGATGGTATACATTAAAATAAAAGGGAAAGCAGGGGGGACGCAGAAAATCAAGCCAGGGATAAGTCATATTTTGAAAAAAAATCAAAAAAAAGGGGGGGGGGCGGCAAAGGGGGTACTACGGAGAGGGGGGCAATTGGCGCCGTGGGGGAAGAAAAAAAGACTGAAGACCTCTGAAAAAGTTAGTGTTTGGAAGAGGCGAACGATCCACAGGCGGAACCATTGTGCACCACGGCGAGTTCAATCGCGTCACCACGGAAAATGCAGAGGGGAGAAAAATGGGGGAGAGCCGCGGTTTTGCTCATAACTTCTGACAGCCGGCTGTGTCCAAAAGATGCCTCACAAAAAAAAGGGGGGCGAACGTCTACTAAGATAAAAAAAAAAAAAGGGGTAACCGAACGCCAAAGTTGGGGGGGGGGGTGGAGGGGACATTAAGGGATGGAAACTGGGTGACTATTAGAGTCCTGGTTGCACACTACGGGCCGAAGTGGTGCCGGCGGGGGGGGGAAAAAGAAAAAGAGACACGATCCGAATCTGGCAAACAATGACCCATGCAGGGGGGGTCAAGGGGGAAAGATGTGGGTTGCGTTAGGGTCCAGGACCTCAGAAGGGGAAGGTGGGGTCACAGCCGCACCGGGGGGAAAAGTGGTACGGTTTATGAAAACAAGAAAGAAAGAGCGAGGGGGGCTACCAAGGGATCGAAAAAAAAGGGCGTGTGTATCAAAAGCGCTTGAAAGGTTTTTATTTGTAGGGGAGGGGGAAACGAACGGGCCGGGGGCCGGGAGACTGGGGTGGGGCCAAGAAGCCCCGGGCAGAAGTCGGGGGCAGCAACGGAGAAGGGACAAAAAACATGACCAACTAAGGGGGGAGCTAAACCAGAAAGCGGGTTCGAAGGAAACGCAATAACAATGCCAAACCAGGGTATCAACGCACGAAAAATCCCACAACCAAAGAAGACATTATCTGAAAAAACCGCAGAAGTAAGGAAGGACAGTTTGTAGGCTGGGGTCAGAAGCATGAAAAACCGGTGAAAAATGGTTTTGTCGTGGGGCAAGATCGCGGTGACGATCAAGGGGTTTTCATTTAGCCCAATGGGGGAGGGGGGGGTTAGGGGGGGAAAGAAGAGACGTGGAAATAAACTGGCCAAATGGGGCCCCAATGGTTTGGTAGTAGATACCCCAATTGTGATCAGGAAGGAGTGCAAAAAGCCTCATGATGGCAAGGGGGAAAAAAAGAAAAACGCGTAACCATGACCGGTGGGGGGGGGAAGTTGGAACTCATGGGGGGGGGGGCATCTTCTCCTAGAAACAAAAAAAAACTAGGGAGGAAAAAGAAAAAGGAGAAAAGAGTCCAAAAAAGGGAAGAGGGGGGCCACCTTCAGAAAAAAAGCAGCGCCAAAAAGGGCACACCGAAGACCCGCAAAATTTCGCGCTCCTGACGCGATGGAAACACAGTGTGGGAAAGAGAAGCAATCCAAGCAAAAAAGGTACAAACCCTTTTCATCAACCAACAATAAACCAGCAAAAGCTTGCTAAGCAAGAAACCTTGAGCAAAGGCATCCGCCAAGGTGCGAATCAGGGGCAAGGTCTTCACAAAGAAGAAAAGTACTGGGCTTGCAGCGGAAATCCGGCGGGAGGGGGGGGTGAGATCCCCTGGTGACGTCCTGGCGGAATAAAAGCTAAAAGTTAGGGGAGGACCAGATGAATCGAGGGACGGTGAGAGGAAGGAAAAAGTGACCAGACCTGGGGAACCAAGCACCAAGCAAACGTACTGCGGCCAAAAGGAAGGAGGGTGACAAAAGGACGAAATATACTCAGTTTACATAAAGGGGGACCCCCACCAGCGACGTTACGAGGGAGAACCGGGGGAAGCAAG
>Ga0179591_1355550_pt1 | contig 10667 bp, 8 predicted proteins | sample CZOMad2_1_08_16f_FD_182891 | JGI IMG/M metagenome (GOLD analysis project Ga0179591, IMG submission 182891) | Vadose zone soil fungal communities from Angelo Coast Range Reserve, California, USA - CZOMad2_1_08_16fungal (PacBio error correction) | ecosystem: Environmental > Terrestrial > Soil >...
GGGGAGCCTGCCTCAAAAGCGAAGGACGCTGCCGTCGAGGCTCAGGTTTCTCGGGGAAATGTAGAAAAAACGTTGCCAAGGTTTCGGCTTGTGGGGAGACCGGAATATCGTCTCGGACACATATGAAGGAAAGGCTAAAGGGGTGAGGGAGAAGACGATTGCTAATTCCGAATAGCTTAGTCTTGCTCGCCTGGACGGGCCAGCGCTGGGGGCTGGATGTAGAGCTTACACTTTGGGGACGATGACAGCTGGAAAATTGCGGGGTTCCAATCGTGGGAAACTAGACTTGACCGAAAACTTTTTCGAGCCGAGCAGCGTGGAAAAGATGGACGTTCGAAGTAGAGGGGGGACTTCGGCTAGTGTCGTGTGGGGTGAAGCACAGAGATCGTCGGCGAGCGGCCCTTAGAAAAGAAAGCGGAGGGGAGGGTGTGCCTTCCCGCTGAAATAGGACGGCCTAGCTAGAAGGCTTTCCTTCTCATGTTGGAAAAGCAAGCGTTCATCGGTTGCAGCAGTAGGCGAGGGGCGCCGCTGCCCATAAAGGGCGCGCCGCTAAGACGGGGATGGCCGGCGACCACCCGCTGGCGTACGTAGTAGCAGAACATTCGCGAAAAACAAAGACCTTCCATCAGCCTTGGAAACTGCCAGGTCTAGGAAGTAGGAACAGGGCCAGTGACATAACCAGTGAGAAGAAAGGGGGAGGATTCGATCTAAAGGTGACTAAAAGGATCGTCGAGGGGGAAAGGGGAGAGCAGTGGAATCAGGCGTGATCCGGGTTTTCTCGCGGAACCATCAACGTCGCTGGAAAAGAGGGGGGTCGGCGAGCTAAAGGTTGGCTCGCAAGCCTCCGATAGGACTCCGGGAACAAAAATAACTCCCACGCCAACAAGGGATGATAAGATTAGACGAGGTGGAAAAAAAGTAGACCCCTTCTACGGAGGGAAGGATTATGCAGAGTGGCCAAGGAGAACCGTCTACGTGGGCTCTTTGAGAACTAAGAAAAGACAGCATGGGATCGGTAGGCGGCACTGTGTCAGGGTGACAGGACGTGCCTTCGAAGAAGACAGGGACACTACTTCTGGACGGCTGTCAAAAAGCAGGGTCATCTCCGGGGTTGGGGAAACCGGAAGCGATAATGCGAAATGAAAAAAATACGGCTGTTCGGATCGCGAGACTCATCGCTCTGGAACACGGACTCGAAGGGGTGGGAGGGAGAGGGAGGTCCATCAAAGATGAACTGGCATGAAGGGGGCGTCTATCTCTGAGGCAAGAAGGCCACCTCAAACGCTACAGGAGCATTCCGCTTGCGCGCGAGCATCGTTTTCAAAAAGACAGAGCAGCAAGGTCGAAACGAATTACTTCCGGGCAGCTCCTTCGAACCTTTAAAATTGCTCTTTCCTTTAGGGGGGGGGGTCCGACGGAAAGTTCTAAATAGGCAGCGCTCCTCTGGAAAACACAAGTTTCACAAACTCATGTACTCAGTATCTAGGGCCATATCACATAGGCTGACATGCCTTTACCAAGTCGTGGCCAGCCCGTCTAGACCTCCGACGATCCAAACCCTAGATATGCGGAACGAGGAGAGCCTCTCATGCGCAGAGGGCTCCCTCGTACTTCCGGGAAAGTCGGGATAAACCAGCGCAAGTCACACCGTTATCGTCATATAAGGGAGGGGGGTACAGGGAAGGCCCCCAGAAACTCCACCCCGCAGGGGAGACCGGAGACTTTATGTTATTCGGGGGGTCCGTGGTCCTGCTCCTTCTTATCCTAGGTACCAGTCGGACATCGGCACCCTGTCGATTGCCCTAAAGCTAGAGCGGTGACCCTGGCTCAGAGAACAGCTTATCGGTCTATGGTAGCCGACTTTGGCGTTTGACTTGGGATGAGAGCTTGGGAGGAAAGGAAAGGAGGGGAAGGGGGAGTGCGAAACATATTTAAAGTAGCCTTCTGACTGGGCGCAGTTATGCGTCTGAGGGGGACTGTAGGGCCATGGGGACCAAGGGCCAAGCTATAGTCCACCGGTGGACTAGATGCCCAAAGAAAGTAAGGTGGCACTCTCTAAAAGCAAACAGAAGTTTGGGGCGAGGTGGGCTGGGCAGAGCATCCTTATTCTAGAAAAAATACAGGCATCTGGGAAGAATGACAGCCTGGGGGCTTAGAGAAGGAGGTATCCGGGGTGCCTCTAGGGGACTTGTGCTTTCATCGGAGTGCATAAAAAGGGGACGGCCCGAGGAAATAGATCTCCGCGGTCTCACAACCCCCAGGAGGAGGAAAAGCTACAGTTCGGAAAATTGAGACTGCCAGGACCTAATAAACCAAGGCATGCAACCTGATAAAGCGAGGTTCAAAAAACTACGACATAGAGATAAACACTTCTTTCGACCCAAAGAAGACTCGCCAAAGGAGTTCCTAACGAGATGGGCTCGAACCTGAACCAACTCGAATTCGGACGCCGGCGAAAAGGTAAAAAATACGGAAGGTCTCCAAGAAGATTAGCTGTTCCGCAGGAAGGAATCAAATCTATCGCATCCCGCGCATGAGTCAAGGACGAACTGCTCAGGCAAAGGCATAGACGCGATGACCTTCTGCACCAAGAACAATTCTACTAGGGGCACTCTCAAAGCTCGGACTGCATCACAGAAGGATTGGTCACTAATAAAATGAATTCTCATCGAAGGCCGCAGGGGGGGTCCTCTGTCTTGGCGAGGCCAAGGAGGAGAAATCCTTCCATAGGGTCCATAGAACGGAAGACGGGTGGAGCCGCGATTTTGTGTGCCTTGACGGTCATATGCGAGAGCCCGCGGGTTACACTGGTGGAACTAGTAGCTTCCTCGCTAGCATGGGACAGTCGAGTCTCGCCGAGTCTCGACGGTCGGGCCTAAAGAAAAAAAGGGGTCGTGACTTCTCAGGCGGATGTGTGCGATCAGGGACTCAAGTTCTACCCCTCTTGTTCGGGGGCCGACGGCTCGTGGTTTCATGGGGTTCTCTCTTGCCGATTAAAAAGCGATGGTTGAATAGACTGGGAGGCTCGCTGTGCGCAAGCTTCTCGAGTAGAATCAGTGGCAGGGCTTCTCTCCTCCACGCGACCTCAATCTTTTGGCCGAGCGTCTTCTCCCTGGAATCTCCCATGCGCTGAGGTGGGCAGCGGAAGTCTTGCACCTCTTCAGAGCCAGTCAAGGGAAGCTGATAGGGGTCTTGGACAGAAACAGTCGAAAAAAAAAGAGGGTCAAGATCGAAGAACAGATGACCGGTAACTACGAGCCTAGCTAGCGACGTGAAGCCTTGTCGAGTCGCGTGAAGTTGAACTTTCCCGCGTCTGGTAAATAGAACGATCCTTCTAAGGGTTCATAACGGGAAGCAACCCGAGCTTTCGCTTGCCTGCGATTCCGAGAAGTCCCCAATTCAATTCGACGGGATTTTTCTATCAAAACTCATGACTGGCTAGAACCACTTCTTCAAAAATGATGAAGAGCCCTAATCCTTTCTCCTGGAGGTCGGGGGGGGGGGAGGTGCGGGGAACAGGGAGTAGAGCCTTCTCTTGATCCTGTGGAGGCCGTCGAGCGATCTCTCCATCGATTTTCTCTCTCTATGGGGACTCAACATACTGACAAGATAGTCAGTCAGGTACATAGTGGGACGCGGGAGGGCCAGGTCGGGGGGGAAGTTCAAATTTCGTCTGGAAGCTCGCCGACGCAATAGCAAAAGAGGAAGTAAGGAGCGGAGGTGCACGCTAAGAGAGAAAACCCCGTATCAAGTCAATCGGAGGACCTATGGGCTACTGATCTCAGACTATCTGCGCATAAAGCCACTAGTCGACTTATCCTCTTCAGGGAAACCAGGAACGTCAGGAGGGCAACCGTTCAACTTTGGACTTTCGACCAGCTCGCGACCGCGGGCATTTATCCCTAGGGGGGAGGTTTTCCGATACCTTTCTCCCTTTCACCTACATGCGGATAATAGGAGTCATCTTGGTTCCTCCTTAGACATAGAGGACTGTGGTAGGGGAAAAAAGAAGCGTTGGCGGGGGCTCTAAAGGATATGGGGAAAGGGACGGTTTGCTGTCCAACGAAAAAGCCGGACATCTCGAAACGTCCTCATAGCAATCTTGAAAAAGACGGGCAGTCAAAAGGGCGCACAAAAAAGCAAGCTACGGGGCAGGTCCGGAAAATTGCGACTCGCTGACAACAGGGTCCCCTGCATTCCCGTTCCGCAAAGGAATAAGCAGAAGCGACGACGGCGACCGGGGGGAGGCGAGGGGTCGACTTCAAGGATAAGCACTTCGGGAAAGCCCAGAGCCTACATCGGTGCCTGGCTATTTCCGTCAGCATGGGGGAATCTCATCAACAAGTCCCTCATAGGGAACCAAAGCGCTGGACCTTCTCGGCTGGTAAACTGCAGTCTCTCCTCCAGCCGGAGCTTCAACTACTAACTACCTTTCTCCAGGGAGAGGGAATTAGAGGCAGAAGAAGAAAAAGAAATCTTCAGCGGGCGACGCCTCTCGAAAGACATGACCGTAAATAATTCTGCGTTAACGGGGCTACAAAGTCCGTGAGCGGGCTACTACGGCAATGACAAAGTCCCGGCTCGTTCAAAATTCTACCTGACCGGCCTATACTAGACAAACCACAACCAAAGGAAAGAAATCCTTTGAGAAAATGCGGGAAAGCGGTCGCGTTACTGATTGTCAAGAAAGACAACACGGTTGCGCTAAACGATGTAGAAAGGGTCTGCTATGTTGAAAGGGGGTGATTATCGTCGAAAAAAGACGGTCGATCTCGTCCCAGGACACTTACCGAAAAGGGGCGACGAGCGCGCCGGGGCAGAGCGCTTTCTTGAAGTGATGAACCGCTCCACGGACAAGTTTCAATGGACCGTGGGGACGACGAATCCCTTCTGAATAGATGGAGTCAAGGGGGGGTCGGGGCCTTCCAGGGCGGAGACGTCCGGGAGCCGCCAGTACAGTTCCTCCGGTTAGATTAATGGGGAAAGCATCCAGTCCGGTCGGGTCGAGTCGAGGGAGAAAATCGGGGGGGGGTGAAGGCGGATCAGGGTGTCCTTTCTGAGGGTAGTTAGAGGGGGGGACTGCACTAGAAGGCCGGGACAATGTTCGGGGAAAACTCCTTCTGGCAGCGCAGGAGAGGGACTCAGAAGCCCGGCAAAGGGGGGCATCTCTAAAATCTAGTCGAGGTCTCTACCACAACTCTTACTGCCTGATTCAACAATTCGGAGGGAAGATTCTCTAACTATACCTTCCCCAATTGTCATCACTCTTGAGGAGCGGGGCAGGTTCCATTCCGAGAAAAGGTATCCTGCCGAGATAGGGCCGGGCCCGACGAAGGTCAAGACTTTGACGAAGACGTCGGCTCGTCTACCGTGTCGTCAGTGACGCGGGCGGGCTCCTTGTAACGAGAAATGGACTCAGTCCGTAAGTGGCTCGCTCAGGCGAGCTCAGGCCTAGCATCGACTTATACGGAACTTATACCTGGACAGCAAAAAAGGCGCAAACGCCGTCAAGAAAAAAATGATCGGGGACCGCGCTAGGGCTCGCGAGAGCCACGGAAACGAGGGAGGATCTCCAGAAAAAGCTCCCGCGATCAGAGGCGTGCAAGCACCACCCACAAGCGCGGATCGGAGCAACGTCAAGGTTCGAACGCCAAGTAAACGGCGAGGTATATCGAACACGAAAAGAAGGGGGACGTCGGACGCCGCCTCTACGCACAGCATGAGGAAGAGGTGCCTGCCCGCGAGAATGCGAATTACACAGACGACGGTCCGCCACGACGCGGGAGCTCGCGCATCGGCGCCGAGAAGGCAAGTCAGCGCCGCTGGGGGAGAAAGAAACATCATAAATGGCTGACCAAAATTAGGGGGGCTTCTAGAAAGCGCCTGACGCGAGGTAACGGCTTAAACCGACTATCATCTTCAGCGAAGGCGGCAATAAGTTGCAAGAATTCTGAGAGGCCGCGCGCAGGGAACCCAATATTGGGATCTCTCCTGCAGACGACAAGCCATTCCGGCCGCTATGGAAAAATGGGGACCCGACCGAGCGCCCAAACTATTGCAGAAAAGATCGCACAGGCTCGGACAGTTCACTCCTAAGACTTAAGTTGACCGCTATCCCTAAGAACCTGAAGAGAGCCACAGATCCCTTTAAAAAGGAAGCCCAGCAGGGTCGAACCTTCGAGGAAGACGATCCACCCGCGCCTCTCTCATCTCGCCCTCGGGAAAGATGCATCTGGCATGCAATCTGTTGCGGTCCACCTCGGTAAGGCGTTTCTTGACGGACCAATGTTGCTAAGAGAAAAATTGGAACGGTTCAGGACAAACTCTCTGGAAATTCTCACGAACTGCGTAAAGCTTCGTTGTTACTTAAGTACTGAGTCCTTCCTTGGGACTTGAGACTTCGGACGTAAGTAGTCCCTTGCGAGACCCATCTGATTTCGCCAGGCCGATTTAATGTCTCTTCTTGGAAGAACAACTCGGGCTCTCGGATACTTTTGCTCTAGAGGTGCGGGCACTTGTCGGGGTAACTTGTTCTAAAGCGGCCTCGAGTGGCGACTTCAACGGGCCTTTATCGGAAAGTCCATTTCGGGGAGCTCGCAAGCTCTCTAAGCATGTGCGTAAAAGCGAGTTGAGTCGAGTTTGGACGAGATTCGAGAGAAACGTGTCTGCGGGGAAGAAAAGGGTATCTTGTCTAGTGTCGATGCACGAAGAAGCTCTGCTACGGGGTCCAGTGAGCTAATCACTGATGGTCACTCAGGTCTTATGGGGGGGGTTCAGCGGAGAAGCCTGTGTCGTTAGGCAGCAGAGAACGCGCTTTAGGTGGCCTGCATCACTTCTATCAGCTCAAAAAAAGAAGGAAAAGAGGTAGGAAAAGGGGGGGTGCTTGCTCTGGCACATATAGGAGAACCAAATCTGCAGAAAAAGGAAAAAACGACAGCGAGCGAGGTGCATATCAGTGACTCTGTGCTAATCGGACCATCCCAGCAAGGAAGTCACGATCGGTACTCTTGCTCGAAGTGATAGGATTGCATTCCGAGAGGGGAGGGGGCCAAGCTCGGGGGGGAAGATGTCTAGAGCTCTTGATTCATTAAGGGAAAACCGCGAAGACGGAGAGGGGCAGAAAGGCGATCAGCTGCTCGATCGCAAAAAGAAAATTGTGCCGATCCAGAGTCCTCAATCTACAGAGATCAAGTCGCCAGGTACTACCTAAAGTACGTCGCTACTACAATCGATAAGACGAGAGAATGAAGAAGGATTTAAAGATAGCGCATGAAGGGTTCGTTGCGCAGGCGTCTTTAAAGGAAATGTCGTACATCTCTCACGGCGAAAAAGGAAAAGACATCCCTAAAAGGGAGAGCGGTTGGAAGAGTAATCCGTGGGCTCTTTAGTGGGCTCAAAAAGATCCTCGCCGCTCTCTAATGAATAAGACCGGTGTACCTTCCGAGGGCAACGAGCTCCAAGGAGGCTAGCCTGCCCTCTGTGCCCAATAGCTGTATCAAGCTGTTAGTCAATCGCGGGCGTTATCAAGCAGGGTGGCTGTGTGGCCCCAAAAACTCTGGGAAAAAAATTGCTTCAACTCGGGTGATCTGGTGGGCAGAGGCTGTGGGAGTCCGGGCGCGAGCAGAGGATAGAAATTCATGATGGCCAGCGGCGGGCCGTACGACGCCTTGCACCGATAGGAAAGGAGGAGGCCGCACGGCTGATTCGACAGGAAAAGAAGGATCCTCTCACGGGTAAGGGATCTTTCCTGTCACTCATGGGGTGCCCTTCTCGAGGTCAGCGCGGTAAGCTTCCCCCTCTTCTCTCATGCGTCCTTAACTAAAAAGGCGGATGTAGGACCGGCCGTTCGGTTCTTATCTCCGTGGCACTCGGGGGGGTGTGAAAGTCATCAGGTCATGCCTTTCCGCCCTCGGGGACGAAGAAAGCAGCGGAGGTCTACGTGACATGAAGGGTCGAGAGAATGAAGCGGGTCCAACTTCTTGGGAACAGCCCGACGCGTTGTCATCGAAACGGAGCTTCGCCCGTTGCCCGGAACTCCTATCGGGACAAAGCAGGCGCGGCGCGCGATGGCCTGAGGGAAAGGGGGAAGGTAGTTAGATTCCTGCGTTTGGGTCCTCCTAGAAGCGGGAGACTCGCGTTGCTGTCATGCCCTGGTCGCGACTATCACTGGCCTCAGGTGCCTGGGCGGGGGTTTCTTGACTGGAAAGTCGCGTCAGAATGGGATGACCAAACGGCGTCATCGAACGTCACTCGGGGCGTAAGTGCTCGATCTATCAGCGGGGGGTCTAGCGCTGACATCGGCTCCTCGTGAGTGAGGGTGGGGCCGGTGGGCCGGAAAGTTCAACCAATGTAAGGTAAGGCCTGTATTCATCTCAAGGCCGAAGCTACTACAACGACGAGCGGCTTTGTGAAAGGAAAAGCTACCCCCGGCCGCAGCAGATCCCAACCCCCCAAAACCCTACTGTCTTCTAAGTCACTAGCGTAAGCAGCCTGTCAGAGCCCCTTCTAATGAGCCGCGGGGGGCGTCAGATGGCGGGGGAAGGTCACCTGTTCGATTACGGCCTACGCGAATCCTTCGACTGAGGTCCAACTCCGGTTGTGCGGTCCGAACGCTTTATGCTCAGGAGTCCGATTGGCGCGGGGCGCCGACTTCCAGTAGTCAGCGTGTGGGGTTCGACTAACCCGAAATATTTCTGTCGACGTGTCCCCCGTTCTGGAACAGCGCGCCTACTTGGAGCGGCGGAAGCTGAAACTCCGGGGGGGATCGAAGTAATGCCTGAAAAGAAGCTGTCGTCCCTACCTACGTCAGGCCTCCTGGACAATGAAGAAGTACCCGCAAAAGGGACGGACGTTCCCGAAATTCAGAAGGTATAAACCCGAACTCTTCATTCTTCCTGACCAGACGATCAAATTCTAGAAAACGCGAAAGACCGGAGACCGGACCGCCGGATGGCTATAAGACTGGCATGCTCCAAACAAGTTTCAATAGACACAGACCTTTTACCGTGCCAGAGCTCTCATCTTTCAAACAGTTTTCCCGCAATCAAACTCATGCCTGATGCTTAGGCATAAAGGGAAATTGATCACCGCCAAGTCTCTCACGACATCGCCCATCGATTCCTCCACTCCGGCAGGTCGCCGGTCGGGTAGATCATAAGCCAGCGGGAAAACGAGGAGGTTCTAGAAAAGAGAAATCCTTCAAAAAAGAACGGATCGATGTCAACCTACTCTTTCTCCCTTTAGCAACCTGGGCTCCACGGAAGCGTCACGTCAGTCCTCGTGGGGGCTGGCAGCAGAGCCGCGTAACTTACCAAAAGCGAGATCTCTACGGGGTAGGGTAGAGATCTTTGAAGTTAGTCTGGAAAAACCGACGGCCTGCGAAGGTACTTAGATAGTCTGCTCGGTTGTAGAAAAAGGGGGCTCACTCGATGGCCCTTTTTAAAATTTTAGGGGGAATAGAGAGCCCTGGAAGGAAAATGGATATATCGGCCAAGAAATCAAGGACCGGGTCTGCGTCCGAGGGCCCGACGGATTGGTGACGGAAGGCCTCTCCTTGTGATGTCTGGTAATTAACGAGCCTTACAGATCGCGGGTAGTCTGGTCCAAGAGTGACTTTCAGCTATCAAGAGTAATCCATCGGTGCAGGTTCCCATCGGGGAAACTTATGGGCGGCCCGCAGTTTTTGAAACGGAGTTCAGTCACGCTGACGCCCGGTCCTCCCTTCGAGCTAGCCGGGGATATTCGTGGGAATACGGGAAAGACGAATTTGCGCCGACGGGAAGAAGAGCTGCCCCGGACGGTTCGTGTCGTCTTTGGCCGGGGAGGGGGGGACCTGAGAAGAAAAAGGGGGGAGAGAGGCGATTACCCAAGGTTTGTCCGATGTGGACACGACGTGAAAAAAGAGACGGGGATGGGGCGATTTCGCCTGCCAAAGTCGGGCATCGTCGCGCATCAGAGATCTCGTGCGGCGGACCACCAGGAATGGGAAGATAGGAAGAGGGGCGGAGCTGGACCATCCAGGCCAGGTGACCTCATTTCTATTGATTCGCTTCCGAGCCAGTTCACGGCCTCTCCGGGGATGGAAACAGAAGGACCTAGCTCCGACAAAAATTAGAGTAGAGGCTATCTACGAGCAGCAGACTCGAGGCGCGTTATCAAGGGGGTTTAGTCAGCAGTTACCATCATCTTCGCGGTCTGCGCATATCTCAAACGCTGAGAATCGACGTACGAGTGTTCGGTTAAGGGAAAGTCCTGTCCGAACCAAACGCGGCTAGGGAGATCTTTCCTAAGAATTCGACTAGAAGAGGCGAGGTACTGGAAATTATCGCAAAAGCCGCCCCTCGAGTCTGAATAAAGGGGGAAGAATGCCGCACGCTCCCCCCCGAATCGAGGTCACTGGGGTGTCAACGGGGGCCGACTTTAGGCGCCCGTCTATTATAAGAGTAACCTAACGGCGGAAGCACTCGTCCGGCGAGGGCCCCGCCATGAAGTCTATGCATCGGAGAAAATTGAGCCGCGAGAAGGCTGAAGATTACCGTGGGGGGTCGTCTCTCAGTGACCCTCGACACGATCCACGGCAGTTGGGGTCCTAACGAGTTCTGCGCTTCTTAAAATCAAGATGCTGAAAACATTCCCGGGTGGGGGCTAGCTCGCTCGAGAATTTCCAG